>Ga0058698_10001424_pt1 | contig 10807 bp, 15 predicted proteins | sample AgamicAsSfe_FD_67288 | JGI IMG/M metagenome (GOLD analysis project Ga0058698, IMG submission 67288) | Agave microbial communities from Guanajuato, Mexico - As.Sf.e | ecosystem: Host-associated > Plants > Phyllosphere > Phylloplane/Leaf | place: Guanajuato, Mexico | collected 2012-05-30
GGGGGTGGGGGTAGACAGTGATGGTGAGGGTGAAGTGTCGGAGGAGGAGGGTGTTGAAGAGCAACGTGGACACAATGTTTTGAAGAGCCTTGACGACGTTGATGCGGAGGGCTCGGACGAGTTGCCTGAGATTCGCACTGCATTTTGGCAGACGAGACGACAACCGGGGAAGCGGCACCGCAGGATTGTTGATGATTCTAGCGAATAGCCGGATCGAGCTTCCTATAGCATGGATCCTGTTTACATACAACAACTTCATGTACTGTACGGTGAGTATATCTCGACATCCTCACCAGCTCAATGCTCGAATTCCAGTGTCGCCGGAGTTGAACCCGGCACAAAAGCACAAAAGTCACTGGAGCTGCAAGTTGAGAAACTCACTCACTCACACCATCGTTTACATTGCAAAACACAACGTGACATGACGTGACATACAATCCCAGTTCTACCCTTCTCCAACATCCCATCACTTCCTATCCTCCACAGTTTCCCCCCTCCAAATGGTATCACCATCACCCACCCCTACCGCCACACTTACCTCATTCAAGTCCTGGTTCAACTCCCGCAACGGCCAGCTCCACCCCTCTGTAGATTTCACCTACAGCGACGCCGCTGGCGTGACTCTTCGCGTGCGGCCGGACTTCGTCGGCACTCTTCCGGCTGGTACGTTGGTGATTTCGTGCCCGCATGAGGGGAGTTTGAGTGCGTTGAATGCGGTAGGTGAGGAGGGGCTTGGGGGAGCGCTGTGGCCGGGCGATGGCGGAGGGATGGAAGGGCAGGATGGTGCTGATGCTGATGATGAAATACAAGCTCTTTCCGAGATTCTGCTCAAGGAAGCACGACCGCAATTCATAGCTGCCGTGTGGGTAGCGGTGCAATATCTCCTCGGCGAGCGCAGTCGATGGAGTGCTTACTTCGACGTGCTGCCCGGTCTGCCATACTCATCCTCATCTGCGGGAACGGCGGGGGAACGACGAGGACTTGGTGAACTGGATACGCCGCTTTGGTGGTGCGCTGAGGAGAGGGAGTGGTTGTGGGGAACGAATCTGGCGAGGGGTGTGAGCGATCTGGAGGGGATGTGGGTGGCAGAGTGGGGACGGTGGAAGGGTGTGGTGTTGAGGTGGGCGAGGGGGGAAGGGCTCGAAGTTACGTGGTAGGTGAGTGAGTGAGATCTGAGGCTTCTTATACAAAACGGTCAAGGTAGGCGTCCACGTAGCTGACGGTAATTGCGTAGGGAACTCGTCAAATACGGCCTCACGCTCCTCGGCTCGCGAGCATTCGCTTCGTCACAAGTCGCAACACACATCAAGCGCGATGGACAACCCATTACCGCGCTGTACGACCCGGATATGCTGCTCTACCCCGGCGTCGACTCTCTGAACCACAACCCGCTGACGAAGAATCGCTGGTTCAGTGATGAGAAAGTGTTTGGGATTGTGGTCGAGGATGAAGTGACAGCGGGAATGGAGATCTGGAATCCGTATGGCGGAAAGGGGAATGGTGAATGTGAGTTTAACTTCCTTCCTAATGGAATTCGGTTGGTGGAAGAGAGGAGAGAAGATGTTTGCATGGGGAAGAGGGGGCTAATATCTGCTAGTACTGCTGTCATATGGCTTCTGTCTAGAGGACAACCCGTGCGACTCGTTCGCCATGAAGTTAGCACCGCCGTCGTCGGAGCTGCTGAACCTGGTGCTCGACGCTACTGTCCATGAGAACCTATCAGTCCTCGCAGAGGCAGAGGAGAGTACTCACACGTTGCCAATTTCGACTCGAAACAGCACCTCTACTCTCCCACAGACCTCTCCAATGACACCACACAACCGACCGCCCGCTCACAACCTCGTGCACAATATCTACTACATCCGCTCCTCCTCGCGGCATCACCTGTACGAAGATGGGTATCCCAATCCGATACTTGACCACGACCTTGCGGCGTCATCTCTAGCACTGCGCTCAGCACTCCCAGGCTTCCCAGCACATCTACTCGCCACTCTCGGTATTTCCTTGGCAAGTCCGCATGAGCAGAAAGTCATCAGAGCGAATCCAGCCGCGTTCTCACTGGAGAATGGCTGTGAGCATTTGGGGATCCGTAACTGCGTAAATGTTACGAATCTGTTGCTACAGAGACTGCGGATGGAGCTGGACCGACTGGACGATGCGGAAAGTGCTTTCCAAGCCAGCAAGGATGATGACGATGATGATGAGAGGGTGAATGGAGATGATCACGAGAACAGGCGTAGGCAGATGCGAAGACAGTGTGTACACCTCTACCGCACAGGTCAGCGCAAGATATTGCAGGAGAATATTACAGTGCTTGAGGCTGGACTCACGAGTTTCTTCGCGCCATCATCTGCCACGATCGAGGGACGTCCGTTTGGATCGGCGGAGTGCCATGGCATCCTTCTGACTCTCAATGCTGCGTTTGATGTTCTGAAAGTATTACATGTGGAGAAACACGATAGCGTCCTGTCAGGTCTAGCTACAACGTATGGCCTAAGCTATAACCCAAAACAGCCAACAAAACTCCTTGCGCAATTCAGGGAGATGGGGGTGGAGGAAGTGGCATGGGCTGTTTGGATCGGCACAGTGGTGAAACTACGACGGCATCGTGATGAGACGCAGGCCATGGCGGCAAATGAAGAGCAAGACCCTGCCATTCAGGGCCGGCTATGGCAATGGTGCAGTTGGCTGGAAGTCGTATATGAGCTTCGAGTGGAAGAAAATATGGGCGAGACAATTGAGGCGCACTCAAGCGTCAAGGCAGATGACGATGGCTTCCTCCAGCATCTTTTGGAGGTCGTGCAGAATATGCAGGCCGACTCTAGAAGCTTGGATGTCGAGCCACCTTGGAGTTCCAGCTTTGTCGCAGCGTGCGGCGCGGTTGTGCAGGCGGAGAGCTTGGTGGTGCGAGCGAAGTCTGGGACGGCTATGGGTCGAAAAGTCAACGTGCGTGGGAATGGAAAGGAGCAAGCGGAAGAGCATACAGCGAGACGGCCTGAGGAAGGACGGGATGCGGACATGACGGAGATTGTAGTACTGTATGTCGGTCCTGGGCTTGAGATGAAGTGAGGTACATCTAAGGGTACACTCTCGATGATGTCGTTCGAAGAAGATCTTCAAACGTCCAGACGAAGCAGCAATATGTAGTACGTAGAAGCTTGCTACCAAATTCTGTTATCTCAGCGCGAGCCACAGTACAATGTCCAGCGGACGTCACGCGGAACCTGATTCTAGTGTAACAAACCTTCTAGACAGCAAAGACACGCAACGTGGGACTTCGACCCGGATGATTTTAGGTGGAATAGGGAGATTATGCTTGCCTTTACTGCGACCGCAACTCCACGATGGATCAGCAAGAGGTCGTCTGTAAGTGCACTAAGAAGGTTACATAAGCGTCTGGGGTGCTCGTTGTCATAGATGTTTGAATGTAGAAATGGTTAATCCGGGGACAGCTTTCCGTGGAGTAATAACATCGTAGAAGCCTGATTATGTCTATAGAAGCGTAATGTTGGTCCTGCGCTGTGGAATAGTGACGTGTAGGCTACGCTGAGGACGAATGCATATATCAAAGCTACTGGTCCAGCTGCAGCAATAACCTGGATGTTGAAAGTATCTATTGAGTATGTAAATTGTGGTAGAATCAAATCAGCCCGGCTGGCGCAATGGGTAAGCAATAACATTCACGGCCGCAGATATCATTGGCAGTCGCTAATAACCATCCAGTAGCGCGCAAGACTTCTAAACAGTGAGCCAATTTTACAATCGGCTCCGATATCTTGAGGCTGCGGGTTCGAGTCCCGCGTTGGGTGTTTTTATCACTTTTGCAGGTGATATAACGATTTTTTTTGGTCGTGGATATGTTCATGTTGTCCCCTGCTATGTTTTGGTTTACTAGGATTAAAAGATTTGGCAATGCATAACGCTGTATGCTTATGGCGAGTTTTGGGCGTGATATCCTTTTTCAGCACGTGCACGAGGCGAATTCCCAATATGCCCTCAAAAGCTCCCGGCCAAAATGCGATATTGACACGTGATTGGGCTCATCTCCAGGAGACTCTGGAACCACCCCATGCTGGTTCCAGTGACCCTAAACACGCCCCTGTTTCGACTACTGTGCCTGACGCAAAGTATATCACGCTCTTCCGACCTTGAGTTAAGAGCTGATGTGCGCTTCCCGCGATTTCCTGACGATCTTGTGTTCTTCCTGCGTGGGTATGGCTGTGCAGCGAACTCGAGGTTGACAACAGCAGTCACTTGAACGAGGAGGCAAAACTCAGGCCTTGTTTAAAACAGCATAATTTACGATGGTAGCAGACTGAGGGCAGTGCTTCGACCGGTCTGTAACAGCCTGCAGGTGCTTCGCTCAAATCGATCGCCTATCTTCGAGATCAAGCGCTCAGAAGTGACAATTGCACAAATATTCGACTCGAGCCTTTACGACAATACTTTGAGTAATACAGAAAACAATGTATAGGAACGATGCAAGCAGCTCTTCCTGCATGTGATTCTGAAGAGCAGACCGCACCACAGTCCATATTCCCGTTATGACCTCCTAATCCTCCTCCTCATCCTCCTCATCCTCCTCATCCTCCTCATTCACTTGACCTCACTCGTTGTCCCATCCTCACTCTTACCATCTTCCCCCGTATACGATCCCTGCACTCTCCTGCAAGTCTCCAACAGTCTGAAGACATGAAGACTCTTCACCTTGTTTGTTTGTGCATTCACCCCAGTCAACGTCCATCCGGCTGTATTTCAGGTGACTCTGGAAAGAGACGTTGCTGAAGCCTTCAGGAGGCCACACGAGCGATCTTGGGACGAACGGAGGGCACAGCCGGAATCTTACTATGAATCTAGGCGTCTCCGATGAGGCGTTACTGCAAAGCTGAACTGTGTGTGTCGACTGCTGCTTCGATCGAAATACTGCTTGCTACCTATGTCTACGGGGGAATAGATGCTTCAGAGAACAGTACTACAGGAGGAATTGTCGACTTGCTAAGTGCATAACGAGTGTCCTTGCTGCACAACAGGGTCGAAAGCATGCTGAATGATAGATCAAAAGCACGAGTTCAGACACGAGTAAGGTATCATATGCTTTCATAATCATTGTTATATAGGTGTGAATCACCCAACCTATGCCGATGAATCGTGGGAGGAAAATGACTGTAGTACACGCCACGACAACCCAATCCAACGCCGACAGCTCTGAACACCAATCTATGCCGATCTTGCCTCAGATGTAAGAGTCAAGGTTCAGCACGAACTTGCTTTTTGTCTCGTGGATGTAAGAGTCAAGGTTCAGCACGAATTTGCTCGTTGTCTCGTGTGGACCAGGTGCTCCGCCATGGCATCGATTTCACGGCTCCAATTCACAGCTTCATCCCCATCGCCTTGTGCACGCGCATTGCTTGACGCATGCTCAGATCTAGCATGATCTAGGTATTATTAGCAAGAGAACAATATTAACAGATGCCAATGAACATACCTCTTCAGAACCACCCGGTATCTTGTACGCCAGTACCTAAAATGGGTCAGTCACCACTAAAAAGAGCCCAAAAGTGGCAAGCTCATGGAGATCAAACTTACATCACGATACAACCTCTCCACTTTGGCGCCCTGCCCTCCCTTGCTATACGCCAACCCGCCAAACACCTGCGCCGCCTCCTGCGCACAGAAGCCAAATGTCTGCGTCGCCTGAGCTTTGAGACCAGCGATGGCACCGCCAAGCTTGAGCATCGCTTCCGTGTCGTCCATGGTTTCAGCTTGGTAGACGATGTTCTCGAGCCAGTTGTAGGTGGCTTCGATCTGGCGGGCCATGTGGGCGAGTCTGTTGGGGTGTTAGTATCTCATAGTAGTGATTGCAGACGGGGGAGGTTTTGAGCTTACTTCATGCGAATGACAGGTTGTTCGTAAAGCGTCTTCCCAAACGTTTCGCGCTTATTGGCATACTTGACGCTCTCTTCATAGCAGACACGAGCGAATCGCGTTGCTTGAATGATGATACCGATGCGCTCATGGTTGAAATTTGTCATCAGGACGCGGAAGCCCTTATCCTGCTTTCCGATCAAATTCGCCACGGGAACCTTGACATCCTCAAAGGTCACGTAGGTTGTCCCGGAGCCCCACACACCCTGGCAATCCATCTTTCGGGTCGAGACACCGCCGAATGAGCGTTCGATCAGGAGAACGGAGATACCGTCCATGCCCTTCCCGCCGGTGCGCACGGCTGTGGTGAAGTAGTCGGCGTAGACGCCGTTTGTAATCCCTAGATTCAAACAATATTAGTTTTTGATAACTACTAATTCTCAAGTATGGTGTTGATTTATTTGCCAGTGGTATCAAAACGCAAGCAGGAACAGGGTGAACGACTTACATTTCTTCTCGCCATTGACGATGTAATGCGTTTTGTCCTCGGAGAGCTTGGCTTCGCAGGTCAGGTTGGCGACGTCGGAGCCGGCGTCCGGCTCTGTGATGGCGAGACAGATGCGCTTGTCACCGTTGAGGATGTCGGGGACTATGCGGTTGACCAGTGCCTTCTTGCCGTGTTTCATGACTGGTGGAATGCCTATTCCGAATCCACCGAGGAGGTTCCACACGAAACCACCACTGCCGGACCGGGAGAACTCGTCCTGTTTCCTGCATGAGTACCGTATGTCTGCGACACTCAGACCTCACTTACTGTGATTATGAGCTCGTGAAAGCCGTCCCATTTCTCAGGTGGTACGCTCTTGACAACGTTTTTGACGAGGTGACGAGGATAGTGAACACCCATTAGGCCAGCTAGCCAACCTTTCTCACCAATGGTCTTGTATATCGTCTCAGGTACTTCTTTGGCTGCCTCCCAGTCGTTGATGTTGGGCATGACTTCGGCGTCCATCCATTCGCGAACTTCTTTGCGCAGGGCGACATGTGTTTCGTTGAAGTATGGTGAATGCCACTGTGCCAATTAGTCGTGTAGGGACACCTGGCTCAACAATCAAACTTACACCCTGATACCAAGAAGGATCAGCATAGGGTATCATATCACCATATTGCTCCAATGTATCCTTGTGCTCTTTCGCAGCTGGACCTGGTTGTGGTGCAACAGTCCCCGGTATTGGCTCTGGCTCGAGCACTCTTGGCACCTCTCTTTCGTTCTCCTTCGCCTGTTTCTTCAGCTCTGGCTTCAACTCTGGTGTTTTTGGCGGTGTTGGTGGTGCTTGTTCTTGCTTCGTTGGTTGTGCCTTCGAGTCTAGTGATCCAATCTGGAGTTTTGGTTGGTACTTTTTGAGGATGCCTTCATTGTGGTATCTGTGTAACTATTAGTGCAGTACTTTACTTGTCAGAGATAACGCTCACTTCCAAAACTGTTTCGATGCATCCTTTCCAGCTACACGGGTGAGTATCTTGGCGCCACCAGGGTGCTCTTCCTTGAATTTGGTAAGATCATAGACGTCGCCATCCACAATGATCCATAAGTTGTCCGTTTTGTTGTGACCGGCAACGTCGCTCTGTGAGAAGGTCTTCATTTTGCTATCAGTGTAAAGAGAGATAGGTAGGAGAACAAGGAGGGCGTGGCTAGAGGAGGGTGATCAGACGACGACTCTGTTGTCCGAGAACAGCCTCGGCTGATCGGAGTTGTTTCCATTGTTGTTATCGTTATCGGGATTTAACCCTAAATTATCCCAAACAGATCCCAAACATACCGGGTACCGAGCGCCGCCAGAGATTCGGAATTGACGATGGAGTGGAGATGTCCTTGACTCTCAAAATCAGCTCGCTTGTCATCCGTACTGCCGCAAAACCCATCGGCAACTACATCAAAAGGTCTAACCCAAGCATACAATATCACACAAAAGCTTTGCTCACCTGTCCATAGACAAGCCCGCGAACATGATACCTTCCGTCGTGTTTGCGTCACCTTCGCGCAAGGTCTACACAAGCTAGACATGCGCATGCGCCTCGGGCTGCTTCAGGACCCCGCCGCTATTGATCGCCAGATTGCACGCGAAGCAGCAGAGGCTGAAGCCCGGCGCAAAGCACTCAAGCTCGATTCCAACAAGCCTACCGTGCTCACAGAAGAGGAGACACTCGCGGCAAAGAATCTGACTGACGAAGAGCGCAAAAAAATTGAAGAGAAGATCAAGAATGAGGAGAAAAGCAAGACATTGAGGCGGATTCGACCTTTGAGTGAGGCGAAAGCTATCGACAGTGGGGCCAACTTCATCAGTGAAGCTTTTTTGTTTTGTGTGGCGGGTGGTTTGATCATTTTTGAGACGTTCAGAAGTAGACGGAAACAGCAGACACAGCAGCGAGGTGTGGAGGAAAGGTTGAAAGATTTGGAAGAGGAGGTTGGAAGTCTAGAAGAGGATCGGGATAGGTATAGGGACCTATCGGAAGGCTATCGAGAAGCGCTGGACCTACTTAAGCGGCTCCAAGCGAGCGAACCTGCGGCCGGAGAAGTGGTAAAAGAGGATAGCAAAACTCGCACCAAAAGATCGGCGTGAAGAACTCAAGAACCAAGACCGTGTACCGGGACAACGAAGAAAGTATTACGGAGACACTGAAGCCAGACAGTTCATGGCAAGTACAAAGCACTACTCCAGCGCCACTGTATATTAGAAAATGATACCCCATTCAGTAGTAAACCATAGATATATGGACATGTATCTACGGACAGGGCCACGTCTGGAATGTCCTCAGGCAGACGCAGAATAAGCTGGGGCGACCATCGACTATTGCTGTCGTTTGGAAAAGGACACCGCGCTATATGCCACGGTCATGCCGTCCCGTCTCATATATGTTTTAGCTGATTAGTCGACGTCGGATAGACCGAAAGTGCCAGGCCATGATAACTCGCTTAACTTAGAGTAGTGGGGCGCTCGCATAACACGCGAGCGATGATGGAATGATGAAACATTTAAACCATGAGAAGAAGCGACCGGCCGCCACCTCGCCTCGACATCTATGCATCTTCTGCACAATTCGCGAGATAATTCCCCCGCCTCTACTTCTCAGCTTTCTAACACATCTGTCGCCACCATCTCTGCGATATAACCCCAGTGTCACGACTAAACTCCAATTCCAAAGATCGTGAACACGAGGAGACACACGGAGCTAGCTCCTCCTCCACCACCACCACCAAACACAGTCGCACATAAGACGACGACTCTACGCCCCAGCCTGCACGGCTCTCCACACAACACCCTCCTCCATCATGCCGAAACACACTGTCCTCTGCACTGAGGTCACACCAGATTGCCCTGTCAGCGGCACCCTCTATGGCTATTACCCAAATCTTCCCGGCAACGCAATCCTATGCGCCGTCTTCTTCCTCTGCACAGTCGTCCAGCTATACCTAGGGATACGGCATCGCCTGAAGGCCTTCACAACTGCCACAGTCATAGGATGTGGCGGAGAAGGCATAGGCTACATTGGTCGCCTGCTTATGCACAGTAACCCGTACGTTTCAAGTCCTCGTCGGTCAAACACATGAGGACATATTCGCTAATCTCCCTGCCTACCTACAGATACAACCAATCCTACTTCGACATCCAAATTTGCTGCCTCGTCCTCGCGCCTTCCTTCCTCGCCGCCGCCATCTACCTCACCATAAAACACCTCGTCCTACACCTCGGTCCTGAGAACTCTCGCCTCCCACCCAAATACTACCCCTGGATCTTCATCTCCTGCGATCTCATCTCCATCTTCATGCAAGCCGCCGGCGGTGGCACTGCTGCCTCCGAAACACCAAATCTCGTAAACATTGGCGACAAGATGATTGTGGCGGGTATCGGGTTCCAGGTCGCGACGATGAGCATTTGCGGCTTGTTGGTTGTTGACTTTGCGGTTAGGACGTACAGGGCGAGGAAGGTTGTGGGAGAGGAGAAGGTGTTGGGAAAGGAGGCGAAGAGGTTCAACTTCTATCTTTTCGCGACTGGATTCGCGTTCTTGACGATTTATATCCGATGCATATATCGTGTGCCAGGTAAGTCTCTTCACACAAACACCACAGTCAAATAAAGCCCAGGTTGCTAAGATTCCACTAGAACAGGCAAAAGGCTGGGGAAACCCGCTCATGCGCCGCGAAAACGAATTCCTTGTCCTCGACGGCGCCATGATTGCCATTGCGTGCGTCCTCCTATCAATAGCCCACCCTGGTCTCTACTTCCCGAAGATGGCAGGAAAGCGTATGCGTGTACGAGCTCAGCCTGGTGCGAATGTGGCGGATGAGGAGGGGGCACATGGACTGGTTAACGTGGACGGGCCACAGGAGAAGATGTGGAGTGAAAGTGAGGCGGAGAGGGAGAGTAGGGAGAAGCTTGAGATTGAGCATGGGAGACATGCGAGGGAGACGTCGAGTAGTGAAGAGGAGGAGAGTCTGGGGGCACGGTAGTTTGTGGAAGTGGAAGACGCATTTGGCACATTGAGACGAATTTGCATTTCGTTTCAGCCATACATTTCATTCCAGATAATTCTCTTCCTCTTCGGCACACGCCTCGCCTGGCTTTCGTGTTACATCTGTGCTTCCATGAATGCGATGGTATGCATGTTGTCGTCCGACTTAATATGTCCGTCTCAGCACAACCTCTTTCCCAGACTTCCAATTGTATTCAGCTTGAACACTCCGGGTCTTCAATCACCCGATCTCAAACTCCCTCCTCAAGGAGCCCTTACTCCATACACTTGCGATCTGTCCTCCCCTCCAACCTCGAGGTCGCAATAGCAGGGCCGCCCAACCTGATTACACACCCTTTCGACCCCGTCCCGGTCTCCTCTTCCCATGCTCATCATCCCCATCCGCCACCGGTCCCCCCTTGACCTTCAC
>Ga0058698_10001425_pt1 | contig 10806 bp, 13 predicted proteins | sample AgamicAsSfe_FD_67288 | JGI IMG/M metagenome (GOLD analysis project Ga0058698, IMG submission 67288) | Agave microbial communities from Guanajuato, Mexico - As.Sf.e | ecosystem: Host-associated > Plants > Phyllosphere > Phylloplane/Leaf | place: Guanajuato, Mexico | collected 2012-05-30
GTAGGTTGTTGTAGTATGCCATACAAGGCAGGAGAGAAGAGAACTGTTGTCATCCAGCCAATGCACGCTTCGTAATCGAGTAGATGCTGTTGCTGCTGGCGAGCCACGCAATGGATGCCGTCGGTACGTTCGTACATTCATCGGTCCTCTGCCCTCCACATCCGTCATTTCATGCAGCCTTCTGTCTCCTTTCACCATCTGCCTCCATCCACACAACCACCCGCCCGACATGGCTCCACCAGCCTCTTCTATCTGACTTTCGACTAAATCCCCTTCAACACCTGCGTCCTCTCACTCTCCAACTTCGCCGTATTCAGATCCTTACTCTGTTTCTTACAATCTTCCAGCCCCGAGCACTTGTGATCTTCTAATAGCCGGTGCTTGCCGCAGTAGTGCCCTTGACAGAACCCGCAGTCACCGACGATGCGTTGGGCGGCTTCTTTGCATTCTTTGTAGGTGCAGCGGAGCTTCTTTGGTGGCATTGTTTATGTGTGTGTATGTGTGTGTGTTGGGAAGACGAGACGAGAAGTGTGGTGTGTGATGTGATGTGAATGTAGTGTGGTGGGAAGAGCGGTGCGGTGAGATGAGATGTATCGGTGTGAGTAGGATCGACGAGGGTGTGTTTGGTGGTCGAGTGGAAGTGGATGGTCAGAATCAAGTTCTTGAAGACTGAACGCAGGAGGTGATCAAATCTGGCAGGCGGTAGTGTTAGCCATTGTGCCCCGATACGAAGACACCATCCTGCACCACTTACTCAGACTGCGATTATTATTCCGGTCCTGTTGTGTTTCACAATCAAGAGTCCTTCAACGATGCTACGCGAAGTCGCCGCAGATGTACCTCTCCGTACTTTGAATCTGAGCGACGACCGGGTGTGGCAAGTTGACTTCGGCGATGACTGAGCGTATGTCGGACGAGGGGTGGAGGTGGAAGAAACCAGTCGATACTGATGACTTATGGCGGTTCGTGCGGCTAGTAGAAGACAGGAGACCAATGTCGAATCAGGGATATATCGGGGAGGGAAAACGCGGTCGGAGGATACGGCTGCAGGAGGCTAGATGTTGTGATGTGTGGAGATGGCAGGGGGCTGCTTGACGGCAGGTGTTAGTGAGGCCGTCCAGGGAGAGAGAATGGAAGATGAGATATGAGGAGGAGAAGCAGACAGTAGCAGAGGCGTGGATGTGAGTGTGAAGGTGAAGGAGGTGAATGTGAAGGTGGTCAGCACACGAAGTAGATATGGAGATGAGGCCGCGATATCGAGATGACGATTCCAACCAACGGTCCAAGATAGAAGGACGGAGAACGGCCTCACGTGAGCATTTTTACGTACGAACGTCTATGACTTTCTTGCGTCTATGATTGTAGATTTGCCACGAAAGTCCTTTTTGCCTTCCTGGGCACTCTTGGGCCTGGGCACTCTCCCAGGGTTCATCGTGGCCTGGTCTGATGTTCTCTGTGCTATAGCCTATACATGTTGCCGAGACCGCCGAGCACATCGTGACATCGCAGGCAGGGCTGTCTTCATATCTCGAGTGCACCGGTACTTACCCTATATAGCTAGGTTCTCGATCTACGTCTGAGCGATACCAGATAGTCGACATGGGGACGATTGCATGCGGGCACGGCGGACTGCAGTTCCGCACGGCTATAAGCCTATGTATGTTTACACGGTATCAGATAACAGTGACTTGTAGCAATGTATCAGGATCACGATATTTGATAAGCCAACATGTCTTGCTTGGATCATGCTACCTTGAATACATGCAACAACGAAGACTTGGTCACAGGATCGTAAGATAGCAGTATATGGTCTGTACAGTATGCCTCATTGTGTCATGTATCGGCCACGCCCTCTTCTTTGTTAGCCACGTCTCGATCACTAGCGAATGTGTGCTTGCTCCGTTGATTCTGTCTAGCCCAGTTCTCATTTCGCCCATGACCATAGCTCTTGAAAGAAAGTCCCTGCACGCTCATCGTCCCATCTTCTTCAACTCGAGCCAACGCAATGGTGGGTAGACGAGCGCAGCCCAGGAGAATCCAACGTAGTTGCCCATCTAGGTGATGCAAAATTAGCAATGATCAACATACTGCGGTGAACAGTTCGATAGACTTACATCGCCACCATAGTCACCCAGATAGTGTGCAAATGGCCCAATATACCACACCTGCGCCATCGACAAGATCTGCTCTTGGTATTAGCAACTGCATCAAAGCACCCTCTGAGCAACAATAACACTGCACTTACAGCACCAGCCCAACCAACTAGGAACGCAATCAAAGCTGCAATTCCAATAGGTAGCTTACTCCTATCGTCCCAGACCGCCCAATTCCATCCACGTCCGCCCCACCACCTGAAGATCAGATGCTCCTCCAATTGTATCGCGATCCAGATAGCGACAAAGTATCCCATGAGGGCGAGGAAGTTCGTGAAGATCTCCGCCAGATGGTCGCGACCAGCAATAGCACAGACAGTGTAGATGACGACAATCAAGGTGTTCAAGAAGACGCGAGGAATGCGCATGAACCAGGTGCCCAAGATCTGAAAGTCAACACCACTGGAGTAGGTGGGTGGGATCATGTTTGCGACGAGACCGAGGGCGATGACCACAGCGCAGAATTTGCCGAAGCCGCCGATGGGAGCGTAGCCTTCGACGATCAGGGCGCCTTGAGAGATGGAGTAGGCGGAAGTCCAAGCTGGGACCGAGGCGACGCCGCTACCAAGGCCGATGCCGATGATAAAGGCGTAGGTAAAGGAGGTCACGAGGCCGACCATGACGGCGAGGAAGATTTTCCAGCGTGGGGTGGACTCGGGATAGTAGACGAAGTAGTCTGCACCAGCACCAGCGTAAGTGATAGCAGCGGAAAGGTTCAACGAGAAGAAGGAAAGCCGGTCGCCGAGACGGGTGAGCGCGGTATCGCCAGTGGTTTGGGAGGAAAGGTCAAAGCTTTGTCCGGCTACACCGGCAAGGATGGAAATGACAATAATCTGTGGAATCCAGGCGTAGCGTTCGTAGTAGTGTACAATCTGATAGCCAAAGCAAGTGATCGCCCAAGTGATGACGGCCACGATCACAATGCCGACGATGACAGACATGCTATCGTTGGGGGATACAGCAGATAGCATTTGTCCAGCAACCACGGCGTCGATCATCGAGTAGCCGGTCGAGACAATGAGGTTGAGAAGGACAATAAGCTTTGCAGGCCACCAGCCCATAGCATAGCGAGCGACAACCAGAGTACGGTTGCCGGATCGAGAGCCAAAGGTTGCAATGTAAGCAACAGGCAGACATCCCACAATCGCACCGAATACGGCGAGTAAACAAGCGTCGGTGAAGCCAAGGTAGAAGACTGTAGGTCCAAGCATTCCCAAGGTGATATTATTGGCCGCGAGGTTGATTGAGAACCAGAGTAGACCAGCCTGCATATTGCCCAGTGACTTCAGGTCATGCCTTTCGTCCGGTGCGACACGACGGATACCACGAGATTCGAAGTTGTGGGCAACAAGCTGCTTTTCGAGCTTGTGATACCAGGACAAGCCCTTGATGGGAGGCGTGGCATCCTGTGCAGGCGCGAGGTCGAATTGTAGGTCAGGTGACCCTACCGATCCATTTGCAACTGTCGACGGTCCAGCTCGGAAGCCAGCTTTCTCAAGGTCTGCCATTGTCTAGCTTCGAGAGCTTGCGGAAAAAGGTGGTAGGACCTGCTACATGTCAGCACAGGTGGACTGGGGGAGGAGAATCGCAGAGCATGATCCTTGCTAGCGTTATGCTAGCTGTGAACCCATTGCTGGGATCAAAGTTCAGGCCATTTAGGGTTTCCCCAGTCTCAGATGGAACACGCCACTGCTATCGCCGGTGTATAGTTAGGTCGATGTGAAATCAAATCGATCTGATAAACCAACGACAACAGTGACATGGACCAACTCTGGCACATGCTATGCTACATTTACCTTGATCCGTTGCTAGGCCACAGTGGAATGTCATGTTGGATTTATACTGTAGTCTAGCTCGTACTTCGAAGAGGGAAGGGTATCTTGTATATCGGAGGCGATGTGGTAAGCGAAGATGATTCGTAAAAGGGTTGAACAACAGAGAGAATGGAAAGCTGATCTCAGAAAGACGGGGACAGCGGCATGATTAAGAAAGAAACAAGACAGTGACACAATGAGCAAGTGTGGTTATCTAGACGGGTGTCCGTGTTTCATCGCCGGAAAAAGTGTTCGAGCTCGAAGTCTTGGGCGGGGTGAGCCGTTTCAGAGTTGACATCACTGCGCTGCATCATTAAGGTTGTCGATTGTCAATACACAAGTCCCTGGTACCCAAACAACCTTTCCTCACGACCATCCATATCGATATATTTCGCATATACTTTGGATGTATCTTGCATATAAATAGCCGCTCCCATTCAACGCACCTCTCCCAGAAACAATCAACTTCCACCAAGATGAGGCTCGTACGCAAAGACATCAACGAGCGCGATGGCTCAGGCACAGCAACGCTCATTCCCAATGAGCCAGAAGACATGGTACCCTATCCGCCCCTCCCTTCCTCTACGTCCACCTAACACTTTCTCCTCTAGTGGCACCTCTACAACCTCATTCGTCCCCACGACATCCTCCGCGCCCCAGCCGTCCGCAAAATAATCCGCGAAACCCCCTCAACCGGCGCGACCTCCTCCTCCACCGTCCGCACCACCCTCACCATCTTCGTCATCCGCACCGACTTCGACTCCGCTGCCGGCGAACTCCACGTCTCGGGTCGCGTCTGCGAAGAAAACCCCCACGTCTCCGTTGGCGTCCACCACACCCTCGATCTCGAGCTACATCGGCAGTTATCACTACAGAAGGGAGGGGAGGAAGGCTGGGATAGCGTTGCGCTGGAGCAATTGAAGGAGGCGACGAGTGTGGATAAGAAGGCGGATGTGTATGCGGTGGTGCTGCAGGAGGGGCTGGCGAATATATGCATCGTCACAGAGTATCAGACGTTGGTGCGAGGGAAGGTGGAGGTGTCGATAGCTAGAAAGCGCATGGGACATGGTGCTGAGGCGCATGATGCAGGATTAGGAAAGTTCTACGAAACGGTGATGACGACGCTGCTCCGCACGCTGGACGTGGTGGCATTGGCTGCTGAGGGCCGCACGCCGCCGTTGCTGCTTGCTGGACCAGGGTTCGTGGCACAAGGATTGCAAAAGCACATTCTCGCGTACGCAACAAGAGCAGGGGATAAGCCGCTGCTGCAGTATGCACGGCAGAGTATACTGGTGGCGCATGCGAGCTCGGGACATGTACATGCGCTTCAGGAGGTATTGCGGAGTGCGCCTGTGCAGGCGAAGTTGAGCGATACAAAATTTGTCCGGGAGACGCAGCTGATGGAGAAGTTCTTTGAGCTGATACGCGAGGACGACGGGAGAGCTTGGTATGGGCCGAGAGAGGTAGAGAGGGCTGTGGAGAAGGGTGCTGTGGGCAGGGGAGGCGGAGTGTTGCTCATCAGTAACAAGCTGTTCAGGTCGCAAGATATACAAGTAAGGAAGAGATGGGTGAGCCTGGTGGATCGAGTAAAGTCGGTCGAGGGTGGTGAAGTGAGGGTGCTGAGTAGTGACCATGAGAGTGGAAAAAGACTAGAAGGATTGGGTAATATCGGGGCCATACTGACATTTCCATTAACGGATCTGGACGAAGAGGACGAGGAGGAGGCAAAGGCCGCGAATGGCGTGCATGAGTTAGAGTCTGATGATGGACAGGATCATGACCGGGTAAACAGGAACGACCCAATAGAGGACATTGAAATATGAATCATTCGGACTCTTTGCATGGCAAGTCGCCCTTTGCGGAGGCCAGTGTTCTAAGATCTCAATCCCACACTGCTACAGTCGAAATAATGACATCCAAGACGGGTCTGAGATTGAACGCTGTGAACTGGGATGACAACGGCCGTCTTTCTCAGGTGCTGTATGTTTGCACGAGATCCCGCCGTGATCCCAAGCGTCCAAGTATCAGGTCGCAATGCCCATATGCAAAAAGCAAGACTGCTGCAGCCTTGACATGCCAGATGCTGATGTCCGAGTCGCGGCAAGTGGCTCATCGTCTTCGACTGACATCGTGGACTGTCATTGGCCCTGGCCTCTGCTGTTTTTCTTCGAGGCACTTTGCCTGCGTCCGAGTAGTAGGTTCCCGACATTGACGTCCTCAAGAGGACGTCACCAGTGGTCAAGGGTTAGGCACGAAAATCTCAGCACAGGCTGTCTGCATCATGAGTTAGCACAACGCCAGGTTAAAGCCAGCAATGCTGAGAAGACACAACTTACCACAATCATTGTTGGTGCCGACACATCTTGCGATATGCCGAAGAGCTTTTAATCTTGAGTGCCTGAGCCATCCGGCGAAACAAAGACTTCAGTCTAGGCTCGAGAGTGTCTGCGACACCAGACTTCCTCGCATGTCGTAGTTCCTGCTTAGCCTAGCTCAGTCCCGTCCTTCACTTGACTCTCTGGCCCCTGGACTTCGACTTCGCCCTCGTTCTCTCTGCTCCCTCTTGCCAATGTTATCGCCGGCCTTCTGACCTTTCCCTGGCGGCGGTCGCACAAACGCAAAGTCCACTGATATCACCTGCTCAAGCAACGACGTCCCATTTGCGCCTTCGATCGCTGCGCGTGCCTCTGACACCGTTGGGTATTCAATGAGCACGTATCCCTAGAGAGGGCGAAACCAGATTGTCAACAAATGTCCTCTTACTGTCTTGCTTCACACCTTGCGCGCACGCAGCATAACGCACCTTGACGTAACCCGTGCGCCTATCGAGGTTCAGGTGCAGGTTCTTGATCTCGCCGTACTCGCCAAACAGTTCCGATAGATCCTCCTCACTCGCTTCTTCGTGTACATTGGTCACTATAACGATCCAGCCTTCGATGGACCGCACTGCGACAGCGTTTGTGGTGGTTCGCGTGTCGCTGTTGTCTGCGCGCGTGGGCGGTGGTGATTGCTTTGGCTCGGCGTCGATATCCATTGCGGTGGGCTCGGGAGCGATTTCAGCCATTGTTTGAGGATGGTACTTGGTATGATTGGGATCGTGTTGCGTGTACTAAGAGTGAGATGGTCGTGATGAGAATCGTTGTTACGAGGAGAGAAAGCTTGGACCACTTCAAGAACCACTTCCAATGGTTACGTAAGGCATTGTACTTCCTTACAACATTTCTTGAGAGATCCAGCACTCCTGCAACAACATCAAAGTAATAATTGCAAACATGTCAGGCCAATTCAAGTCAAACCCAGCACCAGGAAATGGTGCGCAACGAAGAATCTACCTCACCTTCGAACCCCTGTAGCTAATGCCTGCCAGAGCATCCACCTCACGGACACCCCGATAACACTGGTCCTTCTACACAGCCTATCGACAAGCCTTCCACTGCATCACATCCACATCCTTGGACAGCCGATCCAACAATACAAGGCGACAGCAATGCCGGTTCCAGAGCGCACGGCATGAAAGCTGGCCCTCCCAAGCAACAACTCGCCAACCTCACCACACAACTCAAGTCTGCCCTCCGCCAGTTCCCAGACTTCCCATCACCCGGTATCCTATTCGAGGACATCCTTCCCATCTTCGCATCACCAGACCTACACGAAGCCCTCATCAAAGCGCTAGAAATTCACATCACCAGCACCTTTGGCGAAAGCCAGAAGCCAGACGTTATTGTCGGCCTCGAAGCGCGAGGATTTCTCTTCGGACCCAGCTTGGCTCTGCGACTAGGATGCGCATTCGTGCCGCTGCGTAAGAAGGGCAAGTTGCCAGGCCCGGTTGAGACGGCCAGCTTCAAGAAGGAGTACGGTGAGGATTTCTTCCAGATCCAAAAGGATGTCATCAAGCAAGGGCAGCAAGTCATTGTGGTGGACGATATCATTGCTACTGGAGGCTCGGCGGCAGCAGCGGGTCAGCTCATCAAGCAGGCAGGAGGAACGCTGTTGACGTACATTTTCATGCTGGAGTTGGGTTTCTTGAAGGGCAGGGACAACCTCGATGCGCCGGTGTACACGCTGCTTTCAGGGCAAGAGGAGAAGCAGTCGTGAGGGGGATTGGTGGATTGAAAATAGATATATATCAGTTCAGACTACCTTTTCGCCGTGCTACGCTCGATCCGCATCTCTTTGCCCCGCACTCCATTGGAAAATCACCCCACCAATGCTTTCTCTCCTCAAGACTCGTCCTGTTGCCGCACGCTGTATTGCCACTACATCATACCAATTCAGATCGAGACTTTCACGAAACTTCTCACCAAACGCATCGGCATCAGCAAGTATGGAAAAGATATTCACCAAGAACGCTGCGTTTCGTAAGTAACCACGATCATATCTTGACTAAAACTTGCTAACACAGTGTCGCAGCTGCCGGTCCTTACGTATGTCGCCTTCGTCTCATCTGGATCTACAGACCACCAAGATCCGATGCAAACCCCTATATCATCCTGACACAATGTCCAGACACAAGCCATCAAGGCTGGCAACACAATCTACGTCTCCGGGCAGATCCCCGCCAACGAGAAGGGCGAGCTCATCGAGGGCACCATCACAGACAAGACACGGCAATGTGCACTGAGCATCAAGGCTATCTTGGAGGAGGCTGGAAGTGATATCAGCAAGATTGTGAAGTGCAACGTAAGCCTTTAGATCCAGGAGATAGCTCTGTCATGGCAGACATTGCTGGCTGCAATGTAACGAAAATTATCTGCTAACACAGCGCAGGTGTTCCTTGACGATATGAACAACTTCGCAGAGATGAACGCAGAGTATGAGAAGTGGTTCTCGCACAAGCCGGCGAGAAGTTGTGTTGCTGTCAAGGCTCTGCCTAAGGTAAGAACTGGAAAGAAAACGAGCAATGCGCCTGAATCGCTTAGCTGATGATCCTATATAGGGTGTACCTGTCGAGATCGAATGTGAGCATACAAGGAACAATCGCCGGTGGTAACAGTACGCTGACTATGTCCCAGGTATTGCCCTTGCATGAAGTATATTTCCATTACGGATAACCTTCCTGCCACGGGGTTTGAGTAAAGAATGAAGGATTAGATCGATGACATCGATATCATACTGGGACATGACGCATGTGTATGCACTGCACGACCCTTCACGCACCACTCTATCACGCCACCAGGAGCGACAGGACGATCTCGACTATATAGACCTCAATGAATGCTCACCAACACTCCACCCTACCCCCTGAATCATCTGTAACTTCGGTGAAACATCGGATCGACTTGTTGACCCTGCATAACAACTCAGCGCGAATCAGCCGCGTTTGTACTACATTCAGCTCGTGCTTACTGCACACAATGTCTCCTGCGATGCAGACCCCTTGTCTGCGAGTACCTGCGTCTTCGTCGCAGATCATGCACCGTCGAAGATGTCTGACTTCTCGCAGATCGTTTCACCTGACGACATCCACAATGGCGAGGACGAACCTAAGAAACCTAACTGGGCTCGACTTCGCGGCAAGATACTTGGAATAGGAGGTGGAGGTAGTCAGCAGACAGGAAGACAAAGATCTCAGACAACTGGTGCACGTCCGACGAATGATAACCTCACCTCGTTTCTAGCACCTTCTGCACCAGCTGCGGCGCTCGAACGAAGACACTCAGCACCACGAATCGATGCATCAGCTTCAAGATGGCAGCAGACCGTGGCGCAGGCGACCAAGGCGGAGCAGCAAAGAGATTGGGAAGAGAGACAGCAGCAGGTCAGGTACAAGAAACCACCTCGACGGCACGGATTGAGGGTAGCATTTGCGACTACATCTGTCGAGATCATTGGCGAGGGTGGAGATGAGGCGGAATTGCCAGCGGTAGAATGTCGAAGGTCGAATGGTTGTGCCCGTCTTGGACCATCATATCCTGCGGGGCAAGAGGAACCATTGTCGACGCGAGGACAACGCCCAGAGAATGGAATTGCTGCACAAACACTGCATCGTCTTGCACCTTCAGTTAACTCCTTACACCGGCCACTTCCAGCCACACCTGGACCGACGCTTGGCGATAGGATGATGATCATGGCGGAGAGTGTCGCAGACTTGTCGATATCTACCGATAAGGGATACTTCCCACTGATGCCTGAGCCTCTACACCAGCCCGGACCAAACGCATTCGCTATGGCAAACACACATCCAGCTTTACGGGAACAGGCGTCGACTACCTCAGCGCAAGAACGCCCAAAGACTGCTCCGTCACTAGGAACCAGCTCGGACTGGCAGGACTCTCCTACGTTACCATCTTTGCAGCACTTTGCTGCAGCTCGTGCACATGAGTCGCGACCAAGAGCGCCTACTGGAAAGAGCTCACCAGTGAAAGAGCACCGACCAAGCTCGTCGTTGAGTATAGTGCAAGACTATCAGACTACCTCTACTATGCCCATTCCACCACGTCTTACAAGCTCGAAGCCACTACCACCTAATCCGGCCTCAACATCACCACTGCGTCGTAATATACCTTCACCTTTAGCTATGAATTACAGCACATCAGACTATTTCGACACTGCATCGTCCAATCAACCTCCCAAGTCTCTACAACACCATGTCACGTCCCAGTCTTTACCACAAGACCCTGCACCTCAGTCTAATGCTAGACGCCCACAAACGCCTCGAAAGGCTGTCCCACACCGACAAGGTGGAACAGCACTTGGATATGCTCAAACAGGTTCCAACATTCCTCCTCCCTCGTTTGCAATACTGCCCGATGCCACGGCTTCCAGAAACTTCTCTCAGCCGTACCCTGTCACTGGAAAGACCTTTATCGAGATCCGAAAACCTATGACCTCGCAACCTG
>Ga0058698_10001426_pt1 | contig 10796 bp, 13 predicted proteins | sample AgamicAsSfe_FD_67288 | JGI IMG/M metagenome (GOLD analysis project Ga0058698, IMG submission 67288) | Agave microbial communities from Guanajuato, Mexico - As.Sf.e | ecosystem: Host-associated > Plants > Phyllosphere > Phylloplane/Leaf | place: Guanajuato, Mexico | collected 2012-05-30
GGAGGGGGTGATGGGGATATGGCGAGAATGGGACGGGGAATGGGAGCTTGTATGCGGCATTGTGGGAGTTTTGGGTGCTTGAGTGCTTGGGTACGGGGCATACGGGCATCTTCTGCATAGAATCATGGCTGGGTGCATTTATGTGGCATTTGGCATTTGGCATTCGGCATCCTGCATTGGCGTGACATGGCATAACATCACAGGCTGCACAACGAGTGCTGCATCGACGAGCGAACTGTTAAGCAAGCAGGTGGAAGGCAGTGTCAGAGTCACTGTGCTGCGAGCGAAGACACGAAGATACTGTGAAAAGCATCACAGTTTACAGCGGACAAGTAGAGGAGATTATGTAAAGACCTTGGCCTGCAATACAATACACTTCACATTTGTGGAAGATGAATCGTGTCCTCATATCACCGCACGACTATGAACACTTCCTCGGTGTGGCACCATGTACTACGTGAAATATGGTTGCTGGCACACTCAACAGACTGGCGCACTGCCTCGAGAACAATTACTGCTCATCCCAGGATACAGCAATGATGGATGGACCTAGTTGACCAGAAAGCTGAAAATCCATGTCGGCTCCCACGAAGATTCGAGGGTTGTCTGGCAACATGATTCCAGCTTGGATGTTTTGGTGCAACTATGTCTGGCTTGAGGCTCAGGCTCCGGTGGGCAGCAAAGGTCAACTCAATCTCCTCCTGTGCTCCGCCAAACTCAAGTCAGAGTGTCATCTGGCCCGGGGAAGAGGGTAAGCTTTTGGTGAGTGCCGCTGGACGTTCAACCGTTGCATGAAGCTGGAATCCCTTCTTCACAGTGCCCTAAAATGCCTGCGTTGGAAGTAGTTTGCCATTGTTCGTATGGCTCGTTATAGCTACCACACTGACAAGCTGAATATCCAGATCAGGCTGGTATGTTCGGCACGACCTTGGAAAGTCGGAAGCCAGTCATTGCTTTCGCATACACAACCCAAATCGACGAGGAAACCGATTGCTTCGCGAGAGATATCTGGGCATCGAATTGCGGAGCCGCGCCAAGCCGGAGGTTAGCATTACGACCAGAAGTTGTTGTTTTCAAGTAGGGAGCGAGCTCTGGGTGCTGTAGCATGATGTCTTCGAACACAATGCCGGAAGATGCTAGAAGGACATCCATAGACACTGGTGATTGCGATAGCATGACCATCGCTGCCTTTTCATCACCAGAAGTGCTATGGAGGGTATACAGCTTAGCGTCCAAACCACCGAAATTTCTAATGTCGCCGGCGAGGATGAAGTCAGCCGGCATGGTGATCTCTTCCTTTCCCGACAAGTTGCTCGCCAGCAGAGTATGTGAAATGACAGTGGTTGTCTTCACGAATTGAGTGGTGACCTTCATCCTGGCCAGAGAGCTAGGCGCACTGCCCATCCACGGAAATCCATAAGAGCCGTCAGGGCTTCCGTCTATACTATCAACCGCATGGTTTGTGACATTGGGAGGGTCTTTGGAAACCTGACGTAGATGTCCTCTGTGACAAAAGCACATGGTCGAGATTGAAAGTAAGGTAAGATTTGGTGTGCAGATGACAGCAAGGAGGAAGAAGGAAAAAACTGAAGATGACGTTGGAGATTTGAGGTGATTGTGGTTGGGAACCACGGAAAACCAAAGATACACGAAAGAAGGAACGAATCCTTTGTCAGAGCTGGGGCAGTGTGGTGATCGAAACGGAGTAATGCTCGACTCTTCACAACCCATGGGATATACTTTATATAACGAACGAACGAGTGAGCGTACAGGAGCAGGAGCTGTTCAAGCGTTCACTATGATCCGTTCAGCTGGAAGTAAGTGCCAAGTCTGTGGCAGCTGAATAGCAAGTGACCACACGTGCTGACTTGAGAAGACTCACAATCTGGGATTCAGTGTACAATGCTACATGTTGTACCAATTTCCATACTGTATCAGCAAGTTCTGCTCGGACGTGTATCTTTGTACCGTTTCGAGTTCACACAAGGAGCAGCCAGCCAAGCCGCTAGGCAAACATAGACTTGCCAGGAGACGAGCAAGTATGCGTGAGCCCGGAAGACACTCAGATTATTATACCAAGAAAGAAGCATCACTTAAAGTCGATAGCATATTCTCCTGCCAAGCAAACATCAGCCGTAGATATCGTCCCAATCATTTGACGCTGTAGCTATACTACGTTGAGGAGGCTTGAGCTGGACCAAAAGCTGAAGTCGAAGTCGATGATTGACATGGTCTCGACCCACAAAACACCACGTCCGTCCACTACTACACAGGGTAAGGCCGAATACGACTGTGTATCTAGCCTTTCAAGCTTATTGCGCCTTGAACATAAGGTCGTATACTCTACTCTACGTTGAGTGCAGGTGTCTGGGCAGTTGATGTCAATGACGACAAGTGCTCCAGCAGTCTAGTCTAGCCTAATTTGAATCAATTCGTAAGCTTTACCTCTAGCTAAGATGATCAATCCAGACCGCCGCGGCTGCAATCCCTATACAAACACAACACTCATACCACGTTGACAATGAGCTACTCTTTACAGTCCTGCACCTTTCAAGCCGCAGGGATTTCCTGCAGTCGCAGCTGAATGTTACCACTGCTGTCACTCGCGAAGTCTTCCTCCGTCTCCTCGTACACCGTGTCGAGCTCTTTTCGCCATGCTGGGAGAAGATCTCGACGATAGATTCGAGGCTGTGATCGTCTCCGCGATCGTGTAACGACAAATACCATGACCATCACAGCGCTTGCCACGAAGAGAACGGAATGCCAGCCGAAGTCGACATGCCATGAACGTGCCATACTTATGGAAGAAGATTGATAAATGTCGATGTTCTGTTAGACGAGTGTCAGCATTCGATGGTTTTCAGAATGTGTCTTGCTTACCGAGACACTTCCGTCCAGGTGCACTCTCCAGCAGCCGAGTATTTCCATATTGATGTCGAGCGCTGTCAATCTGAACATGTCGTACGGCTCATCGCCAATGGTGACGTTGCTTTCGAACCCCGCGCGGGCAAACTGTGAGACCAGCTCCCAGTTTGCATCTGTCCTACCTTCGAGTCGCCAATGCCGTAGCTCTGTCGCCCCATTCCAGGTGACATAGAACTCACTCTCATCCTCCACAAATGCCACGACTGGCACGGTTTGTGGGTAGCCTTTCCATTGTCTCAGTGCCACTCTGTAGCTTTCAACCTTGCCAGCATCCCATGTCCCATTCTCGCCTGAGAAGAGGGCTTCGTACTGCCAGTCACATAGCACTTCACTGCCGCCGGACGAGAACTCTGTCCAAGCACCGGTGTTGCCCCAGCCGACCAGGAGATTACCGTTCTCGAGCTGTTGAGTCGAGCCCTGAGAGTATGTGGTGTAATTGCTTGGGTGGTAAGCTTCGGCAAGGACACCTGCCGTCATTTGGGTGGTGTTAATTGCCACTTTCAGGCCGCGTGATCGCCAAGTATCTGGGTCAATGTCATCGCCATTGTCGAAGATGGTGATTGCAGTGTAATTGTCCACCCAACGTGCATGATGTTGGCGTGCGATGCTGGTAGCTCTACCATCAGAGAGATCAGTGAAGTTGTTAGTCGGCCCGCCTAGTGACCAGATGATATCGCCGGATTGGCCATCGATGTGATAGAGAGCGTGAGTGTATCGTGAGGAGATGAGATAATTGCCATCAGGGTCTTTCTCCACGCTGTTGATGTGAAACCAGTCCCATGCAGTTTCCAAGGCGCTTCCTCGATCACCAGGTCCTCGCACATTAGTATTCAGAGAGATGTGGTCTAAAGCTCGCCACTGGAATAGAAGCTCATTGGTCTCGATGTCAATCTCTTGGAACATCGACTCGCTGACGTATGTTTTCTCCGTATCGGCACCGGCAACACCAAAGTCAGACAGGTCGTAGGGAATGGTGTGGTAGATGGTGATGATGGCAGTGTCATCCTGCGTTATTGTGAATTCGTGAAGGTCGCCGTCGAGGCCTGCTCCGACTGCATGAAGTGTCTTGTACATCTGATATTGGTTGTCCATCTAACCTGGCATGAGCTTAAACACATAAGCAAAGTTCCCTCAACTAACCATATAGTAATAGCCTTTGCCATGATCTCGCAGCGCATTGTCACCAGTCCACCAGGTCAGATAGTCTTCGCCTCGATATGTTTGAATGTCAAGGTTGTATGTCGTGCCGTATCCTTCCAGGAACCAAATTTGATGACCATCATCTGGATCAATGAGCATGGGTCCAGCATGCTCGACAAGGATTCCGTGGGTCGCCAGGACATAGTGATAGCCAGGGGGTTTCGAACAGGCTTGAGCAGGCCAGATGGATCGAAGGAACCTATTGTATCGTCCACCCGTGCTGACGAGTTCGCCTAGTGGCACGCCGCCGAGATCACCAGCATTGTAGGTTGCTGCATCAGAGGAGGTCAATGGAGGTAGGTCTGCTACCACAACAGTACGACTGAGTAGTAGTGCGAGGAGACATAGAGTGAGACTTGTGTACATTGTGTTTCGAAGGATGAGAAGCACGAATTCCTCGCTGCACCAGGCAACACGTCTCTTCGGAAGGCAGTAATGAATGTGCTACAATGGCAACTTTCCGGCTTATTAAGGAAAGACGTGTAGTTCACAGTTTCTGCAATAGCGGGATCAAGATGAAATGTTCCGGGCACTCGGCGCCAACGCCGGGGGATCCATGCTGTTTCATGTTGACAAGATGGTGGGTCCAGGCCAAGACAACAATGTCGCAGCCGTGCTGGATCGCTTGTAAGGCAGCGAGGATACTATCATGCAGATGAATGCTCATAATAGGGCTAGATATGTGCAATGCGACTGTATTGAGCTGAATGTCCCTGCTGTCACGCGACATATCTTGAAACAGATCTGATACTGCAAAAGCCGCATGACCTCACACTCACATGCTTCTTGGCGATCGTCGGTATCACCGGCTCTTGGGCCGACCAGATATCCTACAACACTCTGCTTGCTGATGCATACATATCTAGTGTTGTCAATACAGAAAGCAGTGCATACAACGGGCGAGTTGTAGTGCATGGACGTGATGCCGGCAACTCCATCTTCAGCTACTGACGGGCCTGCCGCCAATGTGCCTGGCGGGCCTGTTCAGCCAAGTGACAGGATTCTTGAAGGTGGTGCAGCAATGATACAGGTAAGTTGCTCTGTCCAGTACCCAGCTCTTCTTACACTGGCGCTCGCTGATGGTTTTCAACCACCGAACAGGACTTCGCGCCGTTGAAGAACGTCTGCGCGCACCTCAACGCCTTCCACACCTACGCATCCGAGCCCGGTCGCTACGTCGAAGCGAATCACTATTGTAGGCTCGCATCCTCGTCTTCGCATCACGCCACCAATGCCCGCATACTGACACATTCAAATCCAGGCGCCCATCTTACCCACAACGTCCGCCAATGCATCCTCTATGACTCACCCCTTCCCAACGCCCGCCTCATCGGCATCGAATACATGATCACCCCCGACCTGTACGCCACCCTCGAGCCCGAGGAGCGCAAACGATGGCACACCCACGTCTTCGAAGTCAAGAGCGGCATGTTGATCATGCCCGGTCCGACAGGCAGCCACCCCTCACACACTCCAGGAAGCGTATTAACAGGATTGAAAGAAGCAGTCCTCGGCGCTGGGCCGCAACAAACTTGGGAAACTGCCGAGACGGCGGAGATGGAGAAGGTGGTAGAGCTGTATGGCAAGGTATACCATTTGTGGCAGACAGATAGAGGGGATGCGCTGCCGATTGGTGAGCCGCAGCTCATGACCAGTTTCACTGAGGAAGGCCAGTTTGATTTTGACAAGGCGGTTGGGGACAGAGATAGGAGGTTTGGCACGGACTATGCGCGGAAGAAGGAGTTGCGGAAGGGGATCGAGGAGCCGAAACTGCATAAGGATGCGGACTGGGCGTGGAAGAGCAGGAGGAAGTCGTTGTAAGAGATCTGAGAAGATGGAAGGAAGTCTGGGTGGCAGGGATGAGTGATGAGAAAACGAAGGTAATGATGTGATGACTGGATTGTGGCCGAAGAAAAGACTGCACACTGAGCTCGTGGAGTCGGTAACAAATGCGAGGTTGACGTTATGCAGAAGTTATCTTCTTGATCTAGCTTCAATATGCGCTAGCTGTAAATCTTTCCTCACACATGCATTCTCGTAAGCACATCAGCCTTCCCATGCGCGTGTCATGTGGTCATCCAGGTCGTCATTGTCATAGTAGTTTCGTCTCACTCATGCAACTTAGTCCACCTTGGGCTCAAGCCTTTGCAGCATCGCTCTCGGCTGCCGGTTCTGGACTACCAAATCCACCAAATAGCTTCTCCTTGATCTGCACCGCAAGCAATCCGCTCTCTTCCTCCGCCGCAATCTTGTTCCCAGCTTTGACCAGCTTGTCCATCTTTTCGTCCCTGGTCTTGCCTGCGTCGCCAGCTGTCGACATTGAGACGACCGGTTTCGCCGCCCTCATCTTCATTGCCAAATCTGCCATCTGCTTTGTGCCGTATTCGTGATTCGTGAACAGCGAACTCGACGACAATGTGCTGACCCAGTACTTGTTCCATAACGATTCAAGCAATTGAGTGTCCAGCGAGGACTTGAAATGCGACACCTCCATGCTGTAGTACCTGTCTGCATACGCACCAAAGTCTTGTATCTTGTCCATGGGAATCGTCTCGAAACCCTCTGATGCACCACCACTCGTGCTCTCGGGCTTATAATCTTCAGGATACGTGCGAAACGCGCCAATCTCCACTTTGCCTGCACTGATGGTACGATCCGGGTCGATCACGACTGCCGCAAATGGATCGCTGTACATCTGCTGCTGCATCTGCGTATTCACGTCGACACCAGACAGCCAGCAACCGTAGCCAGGATGACTATGATACCAGCCCACGGCATTCTCCATCTGTCCGACGTCTCTTGCTCGCTGAAGAAACTCCACCATGTATTCGTTTGCTTCTGACTGTGCATTGACTCTTGTTTCTGTGCCTTCGACTGGTAGACGAAAGGCATCTGTGACGACGATAGTGTTCCCGGAGATGTAGCCTTGCATGAGACCCATTACTTCGATAGCGCCTCCAGAGCGGGCATGCATGACCATTTTGATGAGAGCGACGGCGGAGATGCGGATGTGTTTGAAGTGGTTTGGATCTGTACGCCACGGGCGAGCATCATTTTCGGCTTTGATGGTGGCGGCATCGTAGGCGTAGAGCGCGTCGCGTTTGGGATCTGTGAGAGCAACGGCGTTCTCGAGCTCTGAGAAGAGGATCAGTCAGTGCTTCTCTGGCAAAAAGATATATCATTTGCGTACCCCAGGTCTTCAACGCAGCCGCCATGGTAGTGCGCCTGTCTTCAATGTAGCTATGAGTCTTATGAGTCTTGACAAGCTCTATCTTCAGAGCAAGCTGCGCGAGAGCACAATGTTGTAGACGAGAGCATGAGGTCAGTGTGAAGCGTTTATCGATAACGAGTCATGGAGTTTGGAGGTTTGAAGCTGGGCAAAAGTTCTGGCGACGGCGACATCATCATCCAAAACAAAGACTATATTCTCACCAAGCTCAACTCTCCCATAGCACTAAAGACAACATGGTCCGCCTCGAAGAAGTAGAAGACGAGGCATTCACCTCCGACCAAGCCGGCCCCATTGAAGAGGAGGGTGACTGGGACACTGATGACGGTACACGCGCCTGCTTCCGCCTTCCTATCTCAAACACTAATCTCCCCATTTGCGCCGACTTACAGACTCCGAGACCTCCTCCATCGCCTCCGATGCCGAAGACCTTGCTGAGGATGAAAGCCTCTACGACCGCATTGCCGCCCTCAAAGACGTGATCCCGCCTACACAACGCCGCCAGCTCGGCTCGACACTTAACACTACATACACATGGGGTAGCTGGGGCATGCAAGGTGGATTGAAGCTCGCATGGCAAATCAGCGTCAGTGTATTATTGTTGGTGGCGCCGTTCGCATTGGCAAGTCAGGAGGATATGGCGATCGCGATGGAGGAGAAGCAGATGATGATGCAGCAGAGCGCAAATGAGGTGAGTGTGATGCAGGGATACGGTGCGGGAAGTGTGAGAAGGACATACTGATAAAATGATTAGATCATGACGCCAGGAGCGACGAGCTCACAGCCTGGACAGCAGAGACCAATGTAACATGGGAATGCTTTTCAATAGGTCATGAGGTTTCGTGAGCGCCAGAGTCTGCCTCGATAGTGCTGACAAGCCCCTCCCTTTGGTGCGATCTTGCTCAAGTAGTGCTCTACTCAAGAACGACAGGACAAACGTGAGAAGCAAGATGCGTGGATCTGTATTATCCCAAGCATGGTAATGTAATGTTAGCACTGTACCATCGTAAGCAGCAGCTGCGAGAAATCTTCCCAGCTCTGTCTTCTGATCTTGCGATCATTTGTCGTTTTCTGCTGCTCATCGCACTTTCCATCTCAGGCGAACTAAGTATCATGTCCAATGCGTGCACGAAAGATCCCGCACGAAGTCCATATCCACAACCTTCACTTGATCTTTCAAACTTCAAGCATTTATTGATAAATCACGCAAAGGCCTCGCATTCATTCAGCAAACATTGATGACCAATATCACTTGAGTAACCAGAACTTTTCGAGAACTTTACAAACTAACACACTTCGACTCTCTTGTAGGAATGAGTTGTTGTAATGCCGCGCTGAGTAGTTTGCTGACTTGCGTATGCAGTTTTCATCAGTATCACACATCGCATAGGACGACTACCGCACAAAAAGTCTCTCCTTCACGTCTCGACACAGCACAGCCTTATCGTGTCACCTTAAACAAAACAAGACCCAAATCCCAGCCAATACAGAACCTCTCCCACTCATTAAGTAAGCCACATGGCGAAGTGGGACGATCTTCCTGGCGAACTACATGCCCAGATCTGGGACCATTTCCGCAATCACGTCATCACGTCCCTGGTCCATGTCGATAACAAGCCATTCGAGACGTACGTGGCTGAGTGTAAAACCGAACTCAGTGAAGAGGAGCGAGAGCGTGAAGAAATGCGAATGCATGAACAGCCTACAAACCTATATGAGGTGAAACGGACTACAAGGGAAGAGCAGTGCTATCAAGCCTATCTGAAAGCTAAAGCTACCGAAAAAGCAAGTGACCGTCTTGCCATCGAGCCTGCAGTCTTGATCTCGAAGGCATTTGCTTGGAACTTACTTGGGCAACTGAAGGATAGGCTGGAGACGATGGTCAAGCTTGGAAAGACAATCAATGACAAGTACGACAATTTGCACTTTGCTCACCTATTAGGCCACAGCTCAGAGCGAGATGCATACGGTGATTGGCAGAGCGTGATATCACGGCGCACTCGACGCATGGAGATGATCGTCAATCGAGTGAATACCTGGCGAGTCTTTGATACGTGTTGGCACAAGTTGCCTTTGACGATAGTTGCACGAATTGTTGGCCAGGCCTTGCAGGACTGCACCGTGCCCGAAGACACGTGGGACCAAATCGAGCGTGGCAAGTACGGCTTCGACAGATACATATGCGTTGGCGATGAGGTTCGAGAGGACCTGCGAAAACGCATGTTTCGCTTATCCATGGTCTCGAAGTCTGTCGCCGTGCCAGTCGCTCACGCATTGGCGGATGTGGTCCAGCACTTGGAAGGAAAACAGGAACATCAGCAGCACGAGGTTGATTATGCAGACGCCGCGCTTGACGACTCAGAGTACGACTCGACCGGCTCGACAAGTGCCGCGCTCGCCCGTGCCGAGATATGGCTGAACGACCTCACATCTCTTCGCAACTATGCACATAAGCTGTCTTTCGTCGTCTCGTGCTGGGCCGTCGATAGCAGATCAAAGAGAAGCCCGCGCAAGGTTAAGCTTCAGATTGTGCGAGAGTGTTTGAAGCTACCGAAGCTGAGGACCCTCAAGCTGATAATAAACGCCAGGAGGTTCGAGCACAGATAGGAGGGTCAAAGATATGAACATTCTTGGGATAGTGACTCCACGCGTGCAGAATTCGAACCTTATCATGAAGGCTTCCAGAAGTTGTCGTTACTTGCGCGTTGTTGTCCTTCAGCTCAGGGTTAGGGTTAGGGGTTCAATTATCTAACCAATTAACGGCTAGTAGCCAACCATGTATATCTTAAGTAGATAACAGTAAGGCTCTTCGTAGTTAGTCGTTAACGTACGATATAGTTAACCGTTACGTAATAGCCTAGATGCCGTCTAGTTACTTACTCCTCCCTCGCTATTTCTAGCTCAGCCCTATATTATCTCTATATCTCTAACTAGCTACGACTAATCTTCCTTCTAGTATGAGAACTATCTACCGACGAGACCTTTCTCGCTTTAGCCCTATGATACCTAGTATAGTACCCTAAGACCTTATCCTCTAGTATTGCTAGTCCTACTGTCATAGGACGACCTGGTCTAATTATGATACGCGCCTCCCGTATTAGTAAGCACATGATAGGCTAGGAAAGGAAGGTTGAACCGCGGGTTCAACCTTATCTGTTACTGCCGCTACTAGTAACGTAGCTCTTTAAGCTACGTCCTCGTCATATAGCCTAACCTATACCGATAGACAAGACCTCTGTAGCTGACTAAATCTAAACCGTTTCCCCGTATTTACGCCAACTACCTACCGCCGCGAGACCAACCATAATATTACGTAGCTTCTACCTTTGGTGTAACTACGTTCGAAATAGCTATCCGCCTAAACCCTCCCCTTAGAACTGACTCCCCTAACGAACTCGCTAAACACGTTACTTAGTTCCGTAACGACTAGCTCGTCTACCTT
>Ga0058698_10001429_pt1 | contig 10774 bp, 8 predicted proteins | sample AgamicAsSfe_FD_67288 | JGI IMG/M metagenome (GOLD analysis project Ga0058698, IMG submission 67288) | Agave microbial communities from Guanajuato, Mexico - As.Sf.e | ecosystem: Host-associated > Plants > Phyllosphere > Phylloplane/Leaf | place: Guanajuato, Mexico | collected 2012-05-30
GGAATTGTCTCGAGCCCGACAAACTCTTTGTCTGTATAACACGTTCCGCGGAACTTGCCACTATCCATCAGATCAAACAGGCCCTTCCACACCACTTCGATCTGTTCTGGCTCATTGGTAGCATAGGCACCCCAATGCAGACCCATGACGCTGACGTTCTTCAGCAGGATTCTGTTTGTGGCCATTTTTTCAATGTCGCCTGCTGCAAATCCAATGACCAGAAGCCGCCCATTCCAAGCTGTGCACTTCATGCTTTGAGCAATCAAGCCAACAGGATCATAGACGATATCGACACCACGACCCTTGGGAGTCAGCTTCTTGACCTTATCCGGCCAGTCCTTCTGTCGGTAGTCCACCAGGTGGTCTGCACCGAACGACCTTGCAACGTCCAGCTTGTGTTGTGTACCAGCTGTAGCGACGACTGTGGCACCAAAGGCTTTCGCAATCTGAACCGCCGCCAGACCCACACCTCCAGCAGCAGCATGAACCAGGACCCAGTCACCTGTTGTTGTCAGCCATTTGCCAGAGTCATTACAGGTTCATGCATTCTTACCCTTCTTGATGCCAGCCCTTGTAACCAGACCAGCGTAACTTGTGGGAGCGGTGACCATCAGGCCGGCACTCTCAAAGTAGCTCCAGCCCTTGGGCATGGGCCTCAGTTGTGCCTCAGTGGCGCATACCTTGGTAGCGTAGGCACCTTGAGAAGCACCAAAGACTTTATCTCCTTCTTTGAATGTGGGCTTCCTGCCTCCTGGCAATGACTGGGGGACCTTGAGAACAACACCAGAGAACTCGGCACCGGATATCCATGGTAGAGGAGGCTGATGTTGGTATTTGCCACGGATCTGGAGCAAGTCGAAGAAGTTTGTGGCAGCGGCGTGAACGGCGATCAGGTATTGGTCTGGTTTGGGAGATGGGTCAGGCAGATCGGTGACCTTGAGGTCTTGAGGACCCTGATGGTTGTCAGCTTTGAAGCTTCGAAGGTGTTAATCTCAATGATACCTGAACATATTCCTTGACTTGAATGCCCTTCATACTTCTGGTATATTACTTCTTGATATTAGATGAGTGAGAAGACAAGAGCAAGACATGGCTGCACAGCTGTAGAGATGCAGTTGACAGGACAAGACAGAATACCCGAAATGCGGAGGCGGAGGATGGAGTGATGCCTCGGTCCATGACTCGTGCACTCGTGCACGAGCAGAGAGGAAGACGACTTGGCAAGGGTCCTAACGTCATTGTCCTTGGGCTTCTGCGGCCTTCTGCGCGCCGCCTTGTCTGGGACAGTGAAGCAGCTGATAGACCATCCGACGACACGACCACATTCACTTCCTGCCACGCTATAGAACCACAACTACAACCACTCTGACTGCAGAGCATCTATATCTAATCACACTCGACGCGATCGCCATGTCGGACGAGAGCGAGCAACAGCTGACCTTCACGGTCAAGTCGTCCAATGACGCCAAATATGCCATCACCATCACAGCCAACTCTACCGTCACCCAGCTCAAGGAGAAGCTGGCCACATCAGACTTCGCAGACATTCCCATCGAGCGCCAACGTCTGATCTACTCTGGTCGTGTGCTCAAGGACCACGAGACGCTAGCGAGCTACAAGATCAAGGACGGCAACACCATCCACCTGGTCAAGGGAGCTGAGAGCAACAACCGTCAGAGCCCTGCTAACCAAGGCGGCTCCGTTCCTGTTCCTGGTGCCGGATCAGCTGCCAACGTGCCTTCCAACATCGCCGCTGGCACTGGCGCACACAACCCCCTGGCTCAGCTAACAGGTGCACGCTATGCTGGCTTCCACCAATTGCCCGGAGCTGACATGTTCGGTGCTGACGGAGGCGTGAGTACTTTTCTGTCTTCACTACCATGACAAATGCTGATAGTGACTATAGATGGGCGCACCCCCAGACCCTGACCAACTCCTACGAATGCTTGAGAACCCAGCCTTTGCCCAACAGATGAACGAAGCCATGAACAACCCCGATGTTATCAACATGATGCGCAACAACCCTATGCTCCGCAACAACCCTATGGCTCAGCAGATGTTCGACAACCCAGAGATGCGCCGTATGATGATGAACCCTGAATTCATCCGAATGCAAATGAACATGCAGAGAAGCATGGGTGGTGGTGGCCTGGGTGGTGCCGGTGCTTTCCCTGCTCCCGGCGCAACGGATACCACAGAGTCGGACTCAACAACGCAAAACACACAACAGCAGAACCAGCAACCGCCTAATCCTTTCGCCATGTTCGGGGGAGGTCAAGGTGCAGGAAGCGGCGCAAACCCCTTCGCTGCTCTGTTTGGCGGTAACCCTGGTGCTGCCCAAGGACAGACTCCCGCTGGCACTCCTCCCGTCCCCACCGCTGGTCAAGGAACACCTGCCCAAGGCCAAACTCCAGGCGCCAATGCTGGCCAAGCACAAGCCAACCCCTTCGCAAGTCTGTTCGGCGGTATGGGCGGTGCCCAAGGTGGCGGCTCAGATCCCATCCAACAGATGGCCCAACAAATGATGCAAAACCCAGAGATGATGCGCTCAGCAATGAACATGATGCAAGGCATGTACGGCGGCAACAACAACTCGGGTGCTACTGGCGGTGAAGGCGGTGCAGCACCAGCCAATCCATTTGGCGGCGGCATGAATCCATTCGCAGCTCTGGGCGGTATGGGAGGTATGGGAGGCTTTGGCGCACCGCAGCAACAGCAAGACACCCGTCCGCCAGAGGAGCAGTACGCCACACAACTGCAGCAACTCAACGCAATGGGCTTTTACGAGTTTGAGCGCAATGTTCGTGCTCTGCGCATGAGTGGAGGAAGCGTGGAAGGTGCTGTTGACATCTTGTTCAGTGGCACGATATAGAAGACCGCACTTTGCCCCCTGCAGTGGAGCTTCTAGACCGTATCGGCCTCTCATCTGGAGAGTCTAGCGTAGATCGTATTCTCCTTCCCTTTTCTTCCGTTTATCAACCTGCTCTGAGCGTTTTCTAATGGCATTTCCTCTTTCTCCAATTCGTTTCGTCCGATCTTACTTCCGTGTACAAATCACCTCTTTATTGCGTCAATATCTACATGAGGCTTGACTCATGGGTCCAAGTCTTTTATCTCTCGAATGGCAACCCCATCTTGACGTTATGCCGGATTAGCAGCCCCCAGAAAGTGCCCCAGAAAGCCAACGACAGGGGAGGCGTAATACTGATGTGAAAAGACCATGATGCTTACAATCACACCGATATAATGAAATAAGCATATAGTCATTCCTCGGTAGAACAATGCCTCCCGACTCAAATCTGTAGAGCTTGTGATGTATATGAGTTCTCCACTTCTTCTTCCTACGCCTGGAAAGGATGTCATTCATAAACTCCAGGCCTAATCTAGAGTATGAAGCGGCAGTGACACCAGGAAGCTCTCGAACTGGACTCGAGGATTGTAGCTTTTAGGCGTCGATAGCTCTACAAGTGGTGGCTGTGTGCTGGGATAGTCTTGTTGTCTAAGTAAATGAACGCCTTACAAGTGTGTGTGTACTCATGGTTACATGATAGTGTTCATTGAAGGAGTTGCAGATGCTTGTCAACCTATCTAGCATGGATGTTTTTGTAACGATTCCTCTAAAGTATCATTTTGCTGTGTTGGATTAAATCTTCCATGTTGAGGGCATGTATCCTGGTGTTTCTGGACCAGGTCCACCGAGTATGTTCCTTTTCATTAGGACAGTGTTGTTTATGTGGTGGCTAAGCGTAGTCTATATAGCATTCTGACTCTGACATGGAATGATTCTGGATCCTTTATGACATTTTCTTCATCGCTGGCTACCGTGGATCACTAAAGACGTACAAACTACTGACCTAATCACCTACGTACAGACAGATGTCATGCTCGATTGATCACACAGTGTGAGCTGCCACTTATATACATCAATGTCATACTGCGTCCAAGATAGAAGGCTTATGTAAGGAGTCTTATAGATTGATTAAGAGATTGAAAATAGATGAATGTGAAGCTCAACAAAGGTTGAAAAAGGCGGTGACATGCAAAAGGTATGTGAAAGATACAAAAGGTCTAGAGAGGTAGAGATGACTCCAAAAAGAAATGCCTCGAGGGAGAATCGAACTCCCATCTAAGGATTACCCAAGCCATGCTTGGTCATATAGATGTGACCGATATGAGACCTTCGTACTAGCCGTTATACTATCGAGGCTTGATGGGTGACCGAGCCGAACGGGAGGCTTTATGATCTCTTGCGAAACAATGCAGAAGACGAGCCATGCGTAGAAGCAACAAGCACTGTTTTCTGTGTCTTGCTCCCACAAAACTGCAGAAATTGCCTTACGGGAGCGGAATGGCGGACAAAAAGCCGTGAATACTGAGGTTTGACACGGGACGCAGTCGATACAAAGCTGCCAAGGTTTGCCCCACGTGGGCTAGCTTCGACGCCCGAGCCACGCACCAGTCCCAAAACAGCAACTCTCATATAAAGTCGAAAAAAATTCTCCTCAACCATCACAACATCAAACAAGATTGTTCTAATGCTGTCAATGGGCAAAATAATGGTCAGTACGGGGGTCGAACCCGCGACCTTGGCGTTCCAGATATATCCGAGGAGATATTAGCACCACGCTCTAACCAACTGAGCTAACCGACCAATTGGATGGAGCGAAAACGACTCGATGAGGATAACACGGACTGATCGAGCCCACAAGCCATCGCCATAGTACGTCTATTCTCGTGTGACCTGGATGGGGACCCCAGAATGTAAATCGTGGTTCGGATCACGGACCAATCCGAGATGATTCAAGTATTTCGGCAAGAAGGGCGACGATATTAGCGGCAAGGGTTGGAAGGGGCATGAGAGTATCCGACAAGAATATGAGGGCTCCTTGAGAGAGCAGTGATAGAGATAGGAAGACAAGAGCTGAGCTAGCTCCCTCAGTCAATTTTGCGGTCTGCCATCCAGTTGGAGATGACTCTTTTGCCTTGCTCGAGAGTACTTGCCTGAGTGTGCAAAGCACCCAGAACATCTTTCCTAGTGACATCTAGTCGCAGGTCCTTGCAAAGTGTTTCCAATTGGTTGGCCTGGACCCTTGGAACAATCTCATCCCCAGAAGCGACTAGCATCAGAACCTTTGGTGGGTGAGGTGATTCAGCAATCTTGCGCAAGGCTTCCTCGCTACTCCACCAGCTGCGAAGGAATGGCCAGAGGTGTTTGTATGGGACCCACCAGTCCGGGTAAATGGCTGCAAGCATACTCTTGATGCTAACAAACGGAGTCTCCAAGACGAGGCGGGAGATACGAGCAACACCAGTAGTTTGTGTTGAGTCCAGGTGCTTCGATGCAGCGTATGCAGCGACTCCAGATCCGATACTCTGGCCCCAGAGGATCAGCTCGGTATTCTCTGCATCCTGACCATATGTCTGAATTGCCCAATTCACAAAAGCTTGTGCATCCTTTTCGATGCCTCTTTGGTGAGCACGTCCAGAGGAAGTCCAGTATCCGCGATAAGCCAGTGCGAGCAACGTCCAGTCATATGGAGAGTCTTTTGCTGCAGCTCTCAAAATGTTTGAGAGCATTGGTGTCCGAGGCGGGATAGATGCGCCATTACCTTGGAAGTATAGCACGATGACTTTCTTCTGTTTGACATGCGCAGCAACAAATGAGTCTTCCGGTTTTGCGACAGCCACGGAGAGCTTCGTGCGATCCAGAGATTTGATCTTGATTTCTTTCCAAGAAACTCCGGCCCATGTCTTTGAGTAATCGTCCAGTTTCTCACGTCTCGAGCCGGGAGGAAGAGATGGCATGTAGATGATCTTGTTCTGAAACAAGACCATGAGCAGACATTTGTGGATCCAGTGGCCTATGAGAAGCCCAACAAAGACACCCGGAACAAGGATGAAAGGCGAAACACCAGCGAAGATGGTTCGTCTTTGGCCGTCCAAGACATGGCTGTGTATCAAGAGGCGGGGGCGTCGAAGTGGTCCGCTTCTCGTAGCGGCGAGCAATCCGCGTCGCTGTGCATTACCAACATGTCTCGAAAGCAAGCCTGGTCGAGCATGATGAGTGAACAGACAGTTCAGTCTCGAGTTCATGACAGCTAAGCAGAGACACATGTAAGCTCCAGGCTCGAGAGTGCGTGACTTGGATGGAATCAGTGACGTAGCCGCAAGCCAATCAAAGCGCGTTTGTTGCACCCCTCGCGTCACCCTCCATTTCGCGTCTTGGAATGGTTTCTAAAGAAGGCAAAGACCAGGTTCACTTTTGTCAATCTCTGTTCCGATCACATTTTGCGACACACGATTCCTGTTTTTGCTCGAAATTGCATAACTTAGCCCACAAATATTTAGATCATCCTGCTGTCATAAAAAGCGATTGGAGCACGACGCTGACCATGACACGCATCACGCGCCGCCAACCCCAATTATCCGAATCTTGGGCACACATGGACGACGACTCGCAAACATCTGGAGAGGAATTCCAGCCACGTCTTCGAGAAGCGTACTACAATTCTCACAAACCTGGCACTCCGTCAAATCCACCAGGCTCGACCGGCTTTCAGGAAAGTCCGACTCAGAAACAACCTTCTATGAACCGTCGCAAACGGAATGCTTCCCAGATAAGCTCACAGTCCGAGTTCGTCATGCCTACGCCTGAATCCAGTGGGTACCTTGAGACTCCTCCGACTAGAACTACGAGACAGTCTCCAAGGCCTGCTGTCAGAGCATCAGCTATTCGCAAATCTGCACCTATCAAACGTGCTACTGTAGCGGCTCAACCATCAAAACGCAAGGCTTCCAAGACGACCACTCAGGATGCTTCACCAGATTACGTCCATTATGTGTGGATAAATGCTGTTCTTCCGCTGCTCAAATATGTGCTATCAGTCTTCTCCATCGCTGCGCATGCGCTCAAACCACTTCTTGGATACACTTTGATTGTGCTCGTCATGGCTGCTGGTATAGGTATCGCGAAAACCATGGTAGTACACAGTGTTAGCAACGCTCTGTCACCATTGTGCAACATCCCAGGAGCTGGCTTCTTCAATCTTCCCTTCTGCGACATGGCACACAATGACCGCAGAGGTCCCGTCGAATTTGACAAGCTGGTCATCACCCAATCGAATTTCGAGGATATCCTTGAAGCCTCTGTTCATCAAGCCGCCCTCCCTCTGGCCATGAAGAACTCGGAGCTATCTATACGCGACTTACGCACAGTAGTCAGACACTCCAGCCTGGGCTCCCGCAACGAACTCGTCAACGAATTTGACGGCTTCATCGAAACCGCCCGTCAAGCCAGCGACGGCCTCTCTCAATTCAATTCCAGGATCTCTCGCGCATTAGACGGTATCCTTTCCGCCAACCGCTGGACAATGAAAGTCCTCCAGGGCATCGAAGCCGCTCCAGACTCCGAAGGCATCATCCCTCGCTTCTTCTCGCAATACCTGTCTTTAGCTGTACCTCAACAATCCACCCAAGACATAATCTACGATCAATACATCCGCCACACCTCCGAAGTAGAAGAGCAAATCCAAATCTGCATTCTCGAAGCAAACACCCTGCTCGAAGTTCTGGAAAACCTTGACGACCGCCTGCACCAAATCCAAGATATCGCTCATCGCGAAGACCTCAAAGTCGGCGATGCAAAAGCAGAGTTGCTGGGTTTACTCTGGACGAAACTAGGTGGAAATAGAGGTCCTTTGGCTAAACAGGAACGACAATTGACTACTCTGAATGATGTGGGTAGATATCGCAAGACTGCTATGCAACATGTGATCTCTACTCTTGTTAAGCTCAAGGATATTGAGAATAATTTGAGTCAGTTGAGGGACGATGTTGCTGCGCCTACTATCGTGGATAGAGAGAGGATGCCGTTGGAGATGCATATCGATCTTATCAGTTCTGCTGTTGATCGATTACAGACGGTTAGGGATGAGGGCAGAAAGGAAAAGGAGAAGATGTTGCAGGGTACGCTGCATCAGATCAACGAGCATTCTACCGACAAGAGAATTGGATAGTGGGGATTTGGGATATTACTTCTTTGGTAAAGCGTGATTATGATATGGCGTTTTGGATTGGGTAATGAGCAAAAGGTTGGATAGGGCAATTCCACTTGAATTGCAAATGAAATAATGACTTTGAGTTCAATATGCTTGTTCGGACAAAATATTCGTATTCACCATGCGTAAGAAGTGACCAGTTGGTGTTGCACACTACCTGAAGACGGAAACGACCACCAAGAGCTTCTCTTCCAATGAGCCAATGATTTGATTACTGCTGCGTAGCTTGATTAAAGGTCTCCAAAAGCTGCCTGAGACATTGTAGATTGTATGTGCTTATGCAGCGACACTATCACCCTCGACTGGTAGAATGCTATGCCAGTCTTCTCTCCAGTCGCTACTGCCGTCCTCGCGTCCAGGCCAGATCCTTCTGAAGATCTCTTCGACCCGAGGATCCAGATCCTTGGGCACAGGTTTCTTCGGCCATCCGTCTGCTCTTATTTCCTCTATCTCCACTTCATCGTGTCTGTCATCTCGAACTCCTCGCAGCACTTTCCATGAGCGGCAGATGTGGTAAAGGACTCTTTCTGACTTTTTGTATATACTGGATCGGCGCGCGTTGAGAGTTGGAAGCCCTATAACCATGAGCTCTTCAAGGCCACGAACGCGCCCAGGAGGCGAGATAAGATGGAAGACGGATTTTGCGAAGTTTTCGTCTATGGCTCGATTGATGAACGTTCTCCTGATATTACCGTAACGACCCGAAAGCTGTTGATCAAAGCTGTCGTAGGGTTCCATCCGACCCCGGTGCCTCTCCAATCTGTAGTCTCTGGAGCCAATATACAGAATAAGGCGGCGAAGGGCGGGAAACGTGGCAAACACCTTGTAGTTGGCTATCTCGGTGGGGCTGCCTTGATCCCGCATTATGGCGATCTGAAGCTCCTCAAGTCGTGGACATTGGTCTCTCATCTCCCTGAGTAACGAAGCTGTTGTGTCAATAGCGGACAGCGTCGTGCAACAGAATCCTAACCTGCGAAGACTAGCACCGTGTCTTTGGTACACGGCTTTCATATCATGAATGTTCCAAGTACCTTTGATGCAAAGCGTCGAGAGAGGTGGTAGGCTTGTGATGAATGGTCTCGCAAGGTGAGAATCACGAGAAAAACCGATGAAGTTGAGTGTCAACGTTTTTAAAGAAGCAAGATTATACCCGATGAGCCGTGATTGAGCGACTGGGTCAAGTGGCGAGCTCAGAATCAAAGTGTGTAGAAGGGAGAAGTCAAGATGTTTGTGCCAACTCTTCAGTTCTTCTTCGGTCAATTCTGGGCCCTCTCGAGAGAATATATCCAGTCGCCTCAGCCGCGTGGAACGATTGGAGCTAACCCTCTCCATCGGCAATTTCGGTTGCCACTCCAGATGCCAACGTGGACCACGTTCCATTCGCCTGAAACGTACCACTTCGACGTTTGGTGCCAACTTCGTAAGCACTTGCTGAACGACTCGTTGAGACCGGAAGGCGTAGTTGTCATGTTGCGCCGGTTCCATGTATGAGAACCAAATGCTGTGCAGACACGGCGATGATGCAAGGGCCAACTCATACTTGTCTGGCTCGGGTCCCATCAGGCTTCGGACACAGAAAGTTCTCAAGTGAAGCCGGCAGTGTGGATGATATCGATGAATTGCATCGAGTACACAGGGTGGTAGCTGGTATTCAAGCTCGTAGATCAGATCTGACAAAGCAGGACATCGTTGTAATAAGGCAACGACGGGCGTCCAAGCGAGGTCGTATGTCCCAACCACCTCAGCTGGCTCCATGTCGCTACTATACCAACTTGAAGGATAGCGGATGTCGCGTTTGTTGGCGTCCGGGGGTCTGCATAGCCTCAAAGTACGTATGTGATCAAGGGCAAAGATGGGTCCTAAAGCATCCGAAAGTCTTTGCACCTCTTCCCTGACATTGTCATGATCGCGTATAGACAGTAGGACCTTCCGAAATATGACCGTGTTGGCAAGGTCTCTGATCTTGTGACTCGTCTCTGAGAAGCTACGAGTGCTTGCCGGGTGAGTATCTTGTAGCAGCTCGCATATTTGCAGAACAATCTCGGGCGGCAGACATTCAATGGCTGAGGAGGGCATGTTCCTAGAAGGAGTGAATGACACGAATAGTTGTGGTGGTGCTGATTGAGTAGGACAGAGGATGCAAGAGTGTCGGTGATCAAGATGTCGAGCGTCAGAATGCGGCGCGTAAAATGGCAAGCGAGGGTAGCTACATCAACCGCACCTGCATCTTTGTGTAACGCAACCTGCAGCTTGGCGTGCTTTTGTATTGGTGAGAGAGGAGCTCAATACTTTCTCACAGGCTTGATACTGCTTTGACGGCGGGCGATCTCTTAGCTTCCAATGTTAATGCATCACTGAAGAAAGCCGGATGTGACGGGCTACCGCATAGGTATGCGCGAAACCAATACCACGAAAATTTCCCTAGTCTCTCCCCCTGATAGTACTCGTCTCATCTCGAGTAAGCATCACGATTGTCACGTCCGACTCTGTACACTGTCAGTGGCAAGGTGATACCAGCACCCTGTTACTCTTGCCAACACAGAACAAATAATCGAGCTTCAAGCATGACTTGTGAGCTTCAGATCTCCCCGCCGGAGTCCGGGATACCAGGCATAAATAGAAGAGCTATTCTTCAATGAACGGGTCGATGTACACCCACAAAACAACACGAAACATGTCGAAGACGCACACAACCTTTGTCGCCAGGATCTCCGATG
>Ga0058698_10001430_pt1 | contig 10772 bp, 9 predicted proteins | sample AgamicAsSfe_FD_67288 | JGI IMG/M metagenome (GOLD analysis project Ga0058698, IMG submission 67288) | Agave microbial communities from Guanajuato, Mexico - As.Sf.e | ecosystem: Host-associated > Plants > Phyllosphere > Phylloplane/Leaf | place: Guanajuato, Mexico | collected 2012-05-30
GAAACATAGGCAGACTGTTCAAGCGACATTATTACATTAGCTGGTCATCTTGGACTCGTATAAAGACTCCATACTGTTCACAAGATGAGAACCTTGAAGCAGGTCAACCCAAGCCAGTACGCGTGCAGCAATTGCACAGACATCATCAAGTCCTTGCGGATGGTCCCTACGGACTCGACTTTTAGAAGCCCCGATACCTTGCTCTACTAGGTCAGTGCAGCGATGCATAGACATGCTACTCCCCCTAGAGGGCTTAGACCTCGATGATGTTAATGTGACACTGCGACCTCAGCTGTTTTATCAGGGAGTCAGGGAGCAGCAGGAGCGTCAAAATGGTCACAGACCTGATTCCCCCCTCACTCTCACCCTGCGTAATTGCACAGATGGTGGATCTGTGTGGTTGCCGTATCCTGCGGGGCCTTGGATGCTCTCAGCCATTGCTTTGGTGAAAAAACAAAAGAGATAAGGATTGTTGACCAGATTTATACTTTAGCAACAGTCGAGCACAGAGATGCGAAGATGTCGGCGACCCAAGGCATGGAGTATCACAGCATGGCTTATATGAGCTTCTCAACAGCTATGCTGTTTCCTACTACCGCATCGTGATCTTGTATCTCGGATTCCGTGCCTGCACTTGCTTTCTATTCGACCAATCTTCAAGAGCCAGCTCTAACCTGCAGTGCAAGGAAACATCGGATGTTGGGTATAGGCTTCAAACGTATCAGCAGTGATCAAGCGATTGTCCTTATCACAAATGGGATCTGATGCAAGGGAGGCAATGCAAGGGATAAACAATTCAATCAATCAAGTTCAAGGTCTCAAAAATGCTTTCTGTCATATTTATACTTAGCAACACATTCCTCGACTTAAATACGAAATTTGAAATCAATACTGTAGATATAAGTGCGATGTACTAGTGTGCATATGCTCTTCTATAACTTTGGCTTATGGTCCATCATCTTTACTTTGACATGAATTTCAGAGTATGTATGCAACTCACCTCGTCCTCCTTCCCTGCATAATAACCTTCATTACTGTCACTAACTTTCCCATGAAGCTTTAGAGGGAGCTAGAACTGCAAAGATGCATAATTTTTTCTGGAAAACAGTAAAGACCAAGGGGAACAGTTCATACGGTGTCTCTCGGCGGATGCTTCCTTTCTGCTTAAGAAACTGTGCATTTCTATAGAGGTCTGGAAAATATGACCTTACACATGAGAGACTATGACTTCCAATGTCAGGTGTCCCAGCTCAACCCATCTAGCACTATAGAGAAGGAGAAGACAGCAATGTATTTTAACCTACTCTCCTATTTGAGTAAAACCTCTTTACCTCCTTTAGAGATCTAAGCCGCTCTTTCAACCTTCGATGGAGCGCACTCAATTCTTAGCGGGATGAACCCTGACCACTATTGTGTGCCTCACGAATGATGTGTTGCCGGTTATGTCTTTAGGAAGTGCCCAGTCGAATAGCGGTTCGGGTCGACGACTGTATGACTTCTTAGTTTATTCCGCATCATCAGAAATGACTATCAACATAATATTGAACACTTTTCTCTACGAAGGAGCGAGAGATATGACATTGTTGTCGACCTTGTTCGCGTCGTCGGCGATGGTCTTGTCTAACTTGAATACAGAGAGGGTAACAATCGAAGAGCGACCCGGGTCCGTAACTCCATCTTTCCTTAGCTCATCCCGCGTAGTGAAGTCTTTATGCAATACAAAATTGGCAAGCACTCTGCGCGAAGAACTGGGAGACATTGTAACGTTATCGACCTCGTTCGCGTCTTCGGCGCTGCTCTTGCTAAACTTACAAAGAGCAATATAGGAGTAGCACATGTCGCTAGCACTGACGACAAAGTCATCTGCTTGAATCGTTTATAACATCATGATGATAGTTTGAGAGACGTGTAAGTTCTGGTTTTATAGTAAGTTGTCACTGCAAGGGGATAAAATCCAAATCTGCAAGGAAGGTGCTTTATGTTTGGCAATGACGCCACATTTTCCTTGCTTGATCTTTCTTTATGAAACTTGACAAATGGTTTCTCATCACCATAGCTCCTTCTTGACTGGTGTATAGAACGGAATAGGGATAGCTTCGGGCTTCCACTTCTCGGGTTCATAAGCACATGAGAACTCATAATTTCCAGATGCAACTTCGAAGCTTTCTTCTGTGTCGCCCAGAATGTGGCTTGCTTGCCTATCAGGCATGACAACTTTGGCGGTCGTGTTTGGTGGTACGGTCAAAGAGAGTATGAACCGCCCAGACTCGATGGACCACTTGCATCTCAACATTCCATATGGTGTGTCATGTTTGGCCTCTGCATGTGTGAGCGAGGCACCAGGCACAGGCCTGATGAGCGAACGCTTCCAACCGGGCTCGAGCGGACTGATGCCACCAACGACCTCGTGTAACCAATTTACGATTGAGCCTAGAGCGTAGTGATTGAAGCTGGTCATCTCTCCTGGGTTGATGCTGCCGTCTGGCAACATGCTGTTCCAACGTTCCCATACTGTGGTAGCTCCCATGGTAATTGGATAGAGCCAGGATGGACATTCCTTTTCGAAAAGCATACGGTAGGCTAGGTTCTGCAGGCCGACTGAAGACAATGCATGTGTCACAATTGGAGTTCCGACGAAGCCAGTGGCTACTTTGAAGTCTGCCAATTTGACTGCTCTTCCCAGTCTGGCCGCTGCTACCTTTGCTTGATCAGGCGTTTTGAACAAATCGAAAACAATCGCCAAGGCCAAGCCGGTCTGAGTGTCGGCCACTGGGAGACCTTCAATGGTGATATATTTCCTGCCGAAGGCCTTCTTCAGCTTTTTGTGTTCAAGGGCCCATTTCGCTGCTTCTCCCTTGTGTCCAACGATGTCACTGATGGTAGTCATAAGGTGAGTGACATGCACAAGATAGGCATCTGCGACAAATGTGCCATCAGTTTTTGCCTCTCCTGGTCTGTCAGGTGGTGCGCTTGGATCTAGCCAGTCACCGAGTTGGTGGAAAGAGGGATCCCAAAGACCGTCAGCACCCCTCCTGACACCCCGCTCAAGCCACATCTGCATGCTCGGGTATTGGCGCTTCAAAATCTCGACATCGCCGAATGCATGATAGAGAGACCAGGGTAATAACACTACCACATCGTCCCATACCGCTTGAGGAAATCTGCCCCAAGAGTTGTCACCTGTGTCAGAGGTAAGGATATTGGGTACGATGAATGGCGGAATGCCATCATTATCCTTTTGCTCGCTAGCGACATCCTCCAGCCAGTGACCAAGCATAGCACTAGTATCGAATAGAAAATTGGCCGAAGGGCCGAATACTTGTATATCGCCGGTCCAGCCTAATCGCTCATCTCGTTGTGGACAATCAGTCGGAATTGACAAGAAGTTTCCACGCATACTCCAGACGGTGTTTTCGTGCAACTTGTTGACGAGAGGATCCGAGCAAGAGAACCAGCCAGTGCGCTTCATGTCTGTATGCATGACAAGTGCTTCAATACTTTCCATGGTCAATGGGCATCGTTCGTCCGAAGGAGACCAACCTGTGACCTCGACGTATCGGAAGCCATGGAAGGTATGCTGTGGGGACCAAGTCTCGATCACTTGTCCGTTTGAGAGAATGGTGTCTTTGGCTCCAGCGCTTCGTAGAGGGCGTGTACCGAGTTCATCATCTTCGATCACTTCGGCGTGACGGAATACAATCTCTTGACCAATTGGCTTTCGGAGCTGCTTGACAAGCAGCTTGCCAACCATGTTCTGTCCAAAGTCGATGATGGTCTTGCCAGATTTGCTTTCGAAAATCCGCACAGGCTTGATGTGTTCAGTCACGCTGACAGGGGGAACCTCGGATGGGAGCAGTTTAGCTTCAGTGGATGGGAGCACTTTCGTCGGCATCCACTGGCCTGGCTCTTCGGAACTGGAAATGCCATTCCAGCCGACCTGTTCATTCTCTTGGGCATACACTTCGCCGTCATATATGTCACTGGTCATCAGTGGGCCATGTCCACATTCCCAAGTGTCATCCGTTGTGATCGTAACCGCACCTTCTGTCTCTGACGCGACCACTTGCAGTTCAGCGAATACTCCCAGGGCTTTGCCATAGAACTGCCGTTGTCCAGCCCAACCTAGTCGACCAGCATACCAGCCTTCAGCCACCTCAATGCCGATGACGTTTCTCCCTGGCCTTAGATGCTCCCGGACATCATGGGTTTGATAAAGGTGACGATATGTATAGCTTGTCCAGCCAGGCGCCATCTGATCATTGCCGATCCGTTCGCCATTGACAAAGACTTGATATACGCCATATGCAGTGACGTACAGCTTTGCCTTGTCTGGAAGACCGTCGTAATCGGGCACGTTGAAAGATTTGCGGAGCCTAAGAGGTCGGAGTGGGCCGTCAGACTGGGGTTGAGCTGAACCAATGAAGTTTGCAGAGAGTTGGTCTCGTGGCGGCACGAATTCCACAGTTATCTCCTCAGACCAAAGTGAGCTTACAAGATCACCATGCTCGTCTTCACCATCGACACGAACTTTGACTCTGCAGCTGCTGTCTAAGGACAGAGGCTTTCCAGGCCAGGGGACCAGCACCGACTCAGAGCTCTCAACGTATATATCCGGATGCGGCTGACCCCACGCAGATAACTTGATGGTATAGTGAGTCTGGTGCCAGCCTGTCAGTGTGTCATCTGTGGCTTCAAAGCTCCAAGAGAGTCGAGGTTGGCGATGTCCGGTGTAGATAGGCGAACTAGCATCAGCATCGCTGTAATTGTGATGTTCGATCAACGGCCGTGAGACCTTGATCTTAGCCATGATGCTGGCAAGGGAAAAGTAAATCACATTTTGATATGGTCGAGAGAACATCCAAACTGATTGGGAGGAAGGACACGCTGCGGGGTATCTTCGGCCTCTTCGGCTTATCTTCACCCGACGCGCGATGGCTCCTGCTTTGCTGGAGCTTCTTCACAAAATGTAGTTTCGGCTTTCGCAATCGACATCAACATCGTTATCTCACTTTCAAGGAACACACAAACTTATGGTGATGAACAATGATATGCTGATCGCGCGTACAATTCGTTACGGTCGTCAAATCTCGCACCCTCTCAAACTAGATAACGGAAGCCCTTCTGCATCATGCTGAGGTCTACAACCTCGGCTCTCTTCATCAAAGCTCTCAGACGCTCTGGCGATAGGTTCGAGCCTTCGTTCTCCAATTCCTCGAGTGCCTTGTTCTGTCTTTGCAAGTACCAGCGCAGAGTGCAGGCCAGGAAAAATGCAGCGACCAACAAACCAGCCGCGATCCCGAGACCCGGGCGGTAGTAAGGTCTGTCACCAGGACGGTAAGTGAACGAGGTCCAAATGGAAGTCGAGTTACCAAGTGCGTTCATGATGGCCAGAGCGGCAGCGCGCTTAGCAGGAGGTCTGGGGATCGAGCTTGAGATCCAGGCAAATTGTGTTCCGTTGATGGTGAAGACGAACATCATCAAGAAGAAAGAGAAGTAGCGAGGACCGAAGCCAGTGGTGGTCATGAAAATGACCATGCCAATGATCGCCAACGGAATCGGGTAAATGAAGAACCAGAATCTGTTGGACCTCTTATCGGACATCCAGGAATGGAACAGCGACCAGAACACCATGAAGATGTATGGAGGTGCAACCAGCAACAAAGAGATGAAAGGACCGTATCCCAGAGATCTTGTTAGAGTAGGGAAGAAGTTCTGGAAGCCAGCAGCGCCAGTGATGCAGAAGTACATGAAAGCAAGGAGATATGTCTTGGGATCCGCAAAGGCGAGTTTCATTCCCTTCAGCTGCGACATACCGCCTTCTTCGTCCTGATCGGCCTCCGCAGCATCGAGAGAAAGACGTTTGATAGCGACGTGCTTCATCTCTGGACTCAATGCTTTCCAGGTTTCGGGGAAGTCGGGCAAGACGAAGATGACGATGATTCCAACGCCAATGGTGATTACACCTTCGATGATGTACAGCCTGACAGAATCGTTAGCTCTGGAGTCGTTTGTGTTACCAGCTCGCGTCACTTACCACTGCCATGCACCAAGTCCATTGTGCCCATCGAGGCCTCTCAGAATACCGGCGGCGATCAAACTACCAAATGCACCGCTGAGCAATGAGCCAGCATAGAACAAGGACATTCTCAAGTTCAACTCTTTCTTGGTGTACCACTTCGAGAGATAAAAGAGGATACTGAGCAAGTGTTAGTTTTACTTGGCAGAAACGAATCCACCCAAGGCGATCTCACCCAGGAAAGAAGGGGGCTTCGGTGAAGCCTAGTACAACCCGACACACGAGGATTCCAGCGAAATTGGTAACTTGACTGGTCACTGTCGAGACCAGACCCCAAGCGATGATGAAGAATCCAAGGTACCACGAGGGGCGTCCACAGTAGTTGAGGGCGAGGTTACTCGGCAACTGAGCAAGAATGTAGGATACAAAGAAGAGCGAGAGACCGATCTGGTACTGGTCTCCTACCAGACCTAGGTCGGCTTCGAGACCCTGCAGACGAGCGGCTGCATAGTTGTTGCTGTTCCACTGTCAGTTCCCTGCGAAACGAACCAAACGTAGAACGACTGCCTTACCGATCGATATAGTTCATCAGATAAACCAAAACAACCAGAGGCATGATCAGAAGATCGATCTTTCGACGCAACTTCTTCTCGACCTCCAGTTCCTCGGGAGTCAGAAAGTTGGCCTCGTTGGGCGCCTCATCCAGAAACTCCGCATGCTTGCTGTAGGCCTTCTCCTCCAAGATGTTTTGTTGAGTATGCGTCGCCATAGCCGGCGAAAGAGAGTGGTGTAAAGAGAGAAGTAATCACTGATCCCAGCGACGAACAGCAAAGAAACGACACGCATCACTCAGCGGTTATATATGCATCCTCTATGCGACCGTGGCGTTTTCGCCCAGACCTGGACAACTAGACGCCCAGACACTATCAACAAAACCGTTGCAGGATCCCCGCATCTGGGGTTAGTATCGCGGGGTGCACGAGGAGGAACTAGCGTGACATGCGCGTGTCGTTCCCATCGTGTTCCTTGCTCTTCGGAAGAGGGGCCTTGGAGGTTGATTGTCGACCTGGACTTTCACGAATCATTTCGATGTATCTTCGGTGCCTTTGATACGTCTTTAGGCATTCTGGCCCGGCCGGCTCTTGCAAGTCAGCCGACAACAACCAAGCGAATCGCTACCACGCTCACGTTCGCATGTCGAAGGTCTCCCTCTCACTTCCAATCAAAGTATAGAAGCTCGACACGAAACTCTCACAAGTCAGCCAAGCAGACTTTCCAACGAACGAAACAAACGAAACCAAAACAGCCATCGCACAGCTCCCCGACCAACTCCGGTGTGGGGTACGGAGGTTGGCCGACGGCGAGAACACCGATCACCACAAGAAGCAACCTCCGCATCACATGAGCCTCGCAGCAATAAGTGGCTAGAAAGTTTATTTCCACCTCCTGTTCTCTGCGGCAGTTGCTCCATACATGTTCCGAAAAGGTCACCTCACAAAATCGGTCTCAAATTGCGTCTCGAAGAACAAACGATGAGTTGGAGATGTTGTTTTGGCAAGCTTTGGTGGCCCAACTCTTGACATTTAGGCAAGACTCACGGAGGCGTTGCTTGCGGGCAAGTGCGGGCGCCGCGGCTTGCAAACGTGCAGGTCTTGGTTTCTTGGTATGATTTGTGGGAGTCATGTCTCTTGTCAAGCCTCGTTGACTTGGCGGCTGACCTCATTTTCGAGGTACTTGCGGCAGGTAAGTATAGTCGAAGACGATACACAATTTCAGCGAACAGAGAAATCCCAGTCGATATGCACTTTAACACTGCCTGATTCATTTTCCTAGCAGAACATCTGTCTATCTACTGCGGGAACAAAGCATGTTGCTAAGACATCTCAAACCCCACGCACGTACATCCACCATTCATTGCTCATGATGCTGGTCTTCTGATGGCCTGTTTTCCGCGATTCGCTTCGAGCGACGCAGTGGACCGACAGCCTGTCTCTTCGGACGCTGAGCTTGTGCCCGCGTCTCGGCCTCCTTTGCTTGTCTCTCGGTCTTTTGCAACTCGAGGAACATAGTGAGATCCTGGCGCATGTTGTCTTTGCCTCTAACTTCGCAATTCTCCGTATACCACGGCACGTTGTTGGTTGAGAAGATTTGACTGTGGTGACGAGGAGTCTCAACAACTTTCTGTGCTTTGCGGAGGTCAAATTGCTCTAGGGAAAACGCTCTTGCGATATGCGACAGCACGTCGTCCCACTCTCCATGGAGGTATACTTCACTGAGGACCAACTTCTTCAGGGAGTTTCTCTGACGGTCTAGGAACTCCAGAAGGTTATGCTTCTTCAGAAACAATTTACTCAAATGCAGGGTCTCGAGAGCACATGGCTGCTCAGTCGTAAAATCCTCATGATACAGTCCGTCGACCAGAGAGTAGCGTATGCTGTGAGGCTCAACATGGTGCCCCGTGATCACAGCATCCGAACGCACGGTCAGAGTCTTGAGATCCTTCGGCATGATCCGCAGGAGCGAAAGAAGATGAGAGTATGCAAGTGAATTGTGGATCTCGTGCTGGTTGCGCCATTCAAACTGGAAGTCGAACTCCTGCACGCCAAGTAGAAGCGATGCGTTGATTGAACGGTGCGAAACGAGTCCCGATCTATCCAGCCCAACGCAGTATACGCCAGCTTCCAGCTTCAACACGGCACATGCTCCAGCCTGCGCTGCTTTGAGTAGCATCTCGAGTGTTGAGAGTACTTCAGGCATTCCTACTACCCAATGCACCTGGTCATCATCAACACGTCCGATCGTTTTGGACCAGCCTATTGGTAGATTAGACGGTTTGAACATTTGCGAAGCAATTGCGACCGGTTTTCCCTGTGCCCCAAGGATCTGGAAGGCTCTTTTCAGCAGTTCAAAAGCGGCACCAGATTTCATGAGGACAAACTGTTCAGCAACCAGATCTGCAAGGCATTGGATCTGTCTTTTTGCTGACAACAATTTCGTCCTGTCCCCGTTGAAATGCGCACCGTGAAATTTCTGCGCGAAGATTCCCAAGGCCTGGGGGTCGAAGAGGTTGTTGAGCAGCTGGATCTTTCGAACACGAGGTCCGAAGACAGGATGTTTGCAAATTTCCACCAATGTCTTCAAGCTGTCTTCCAATATCATCACAAAGGGGTCTTGGAGATATCGTTGGCCGAATATCTTTGTCGCTACAGCTTGGAGACCCTTGTTGGTGAGTCGCATAGCGGCCAGATCATTTGCTGACAGTTCTTTGTCATCGCATATCATAGCTAGGACCTCAGTGGGCAGTGAGAGCAACTGTTGACCGTCTACTGTGGTCAAAACACGAGGTGGGCCCGATTTTGCCCTAGAAAAACGCATCTTAGTGTCGATGTCGAGAAGAAGGTCACGATTCGTGACTTACAGCAGAGTCTCTTCGGGCAGTGAGAGGTGACATGGACTGTTGGCGGTGCTTATCTCTAAACCTGACTCGGACGATGCGCTGGAAAGGGTGGAGAGTTAGACTTTTTGGTGATCAAGAACCAAACACAGTTGAAGACTCACGGTAAAATGTCCTCGGTCGTCCGGGAAGGATCTGAGGCTGTTGGTGTGGTTTGGCCATCCCTGGTGGGCGAGAACTGATTAGCACTTGCTGATGAATGTAAGCTTAATGGTACACTTACATGATTGAGGTCAGGGCATGCACGATCTCGAAGTTGAATATGGTAGACTATGCAAAAGACGTAGACGGCTGCGCTTGAAGTATGGCTCGGTCCAGAAGTTGACAGTAGCCGTAGATTCTGGAAGTGTCCACTTCATAGGCCAGAACAGGCAAAGATTCAGAGCGATGACTGATCAAGTTACAAGATGGTGAAGGATGATACTGGATGCTTGTCTGCAAGAAGCAAGTCTTGGATGGAAGAAAAACAAAGGAAAGACGGAACAAAGCAAATCAATACTGGAAACATCATTGTTCGAGTTGGGAAAGAACGTGTTGCAAACATATGCATATTTACACTCACAAAGCGACTCGAGCGACTGGGTACAACAACACGATACTGACATATTCAGCGGGTTCATCACCAACGAGTTGCGGATACTTGGTACCCGGACAAAGCAGGCAACTACGACTGAGACGAGTATCGCAGATTGCAAAATGTTCGAGACAAGCCCGTAAAACCGATTCAGTGGCTACATCTTTGTCTTAAGAAGAGAATGTTTGTCCATTCGACTGGAGAATTGATTGCTGCCTGGATGATCTAGTATACAGGTATATGATGATTAATTGCACTAAGAGCATGTTCTTTTTCTTGCCATCTCCAGAGTTGCACTTTCTGGTTCGTCCTCCGTGCAAAGGAACTAATTGCTTTCTCTGCATCATGATATCTCCCGGAAGCTTCTTCGTATCTTTCCTGCTCCGCTCGTCTGTTGTCTTCTTCTTTGACCGCTGTTGTTCCTTGCTTCAATGGCAGTTTCTAGCGCTGACCCTCTTTCACTGGTTCATATCGGTTTCAGACGACTTCGGTCTTGTTCCAACTTCGGTCTTTTTCCACCGATGCAGTCCAGTGTCGCGCCTGATCAAGGAAGAATCTGGATCAGGCCGTCTAGCCCTGCGCGAGTGTTGTCCTTGCCCTTGAGGGAGATAGTAGTGATCTTCGAGACTTTCGGCGTGCAGGGACCCTGAACGTTTGTTTTGTTCCGGTCGAGATTGCACACCTTTTCGATGTGGAACTCCACCAGTTCGAGTTCCTTACGTATCCAC
>Ga0058698_10001431_pt1 | contig 10770 bp, 9 predicted proteins | sample AgamicAsSfe_FD_67288 | JGI IMG/M metagenome (GOLD analysis project Ga0058698, IMG submission 67288) | Agave microbial communities from Guanajuato, Mexico - As.Sf.e | ecosystem: Host-associated > Plants > Phyllosphere > Phylloplane/Leaf | place: Guanajuato, Mexico | collected 2012-05-30
ACTCCCCCCCGCCCCCTTCACCAAGAAGCTAATATTCCGACTCGTTTCGTACCACGGAAATACCCACGTGGACACCGCGAACCGATCATTCACATGGACCTCCACAATGCCTCCATCCGCCACGATCGTCAACTGCATCGTCTCCATCTCGATAGTCCCATTCCTACTGACATCAAACAGCCTGAACTTGCCCGCTTCGTTAGCAGCATAGATGCCTGTTGCTGTGGCGGCAGCAGAAGAATTCGAGCGATCGATGATGAGGGACTCGTTGGCGAATTGATAGTATATCGACGTAGACTCGTGCGCGGAACTGAAGATTTGCAGACCCGCTGCAAGATTACTTTCGCGTGCGCCGGCGGGAAACGTAATATTCGTCGTGAGGAGCCAGTGCATCGAGCTAGGGCTTTGCGTGAATGGCACGACGGCGTCCTCTTCGCAGATCGTCATGCCCGGCTGCGTGATGTGCGCTGTGGCATTTTCCTTCATGGCCGCCAGGACTTCCCGCACGATTACTTGTTTCATGGTGCTCAGATTGACAGTGCCATCGTTGTTATTGCCCGCGACGCGCCAGGAGCCGATTTCGCTGACGAGGTCACTATAGATGACGTTGTTGATGTAGCCGACGCTCAGTTCGCGGGGCAGGAGGAGGGAACTGCTCCAATTGGTCTGCGCGGCGGGAAAAGTCACGGTAGCGAAGAAATCGCTGGTTAGCCAGATCCAGAGGATGAAGCGGTCTGGACTGCCGGACTTGACGGAGGCGAGGGAGGTAGAGGGGAGGATCTTACCAGCAGCTGCGTAGGCAGAGGTGCCCCAGTCGAGCTTGCCGGCCATGTTTGGGGTGAAAGTGGGGGCGCCGTCGCAGGTGCTTATGTTGCCGGAGATCCACAAGGATTCTCGGAAGTCGGAGACTTGCGGCACGATAGGCGTGGTTGACCATTCAGCCCCCATGGAGAGGAAGACGTCGCCTGCGGGGGAGTAGCCTGAGCTGTCGAGTTGGAGAAAGTTGCCGACTTCGAAGTTGAAGCCGAAACGGCCGGCCCAGCCGCCTGTGCCCCATGTGGTGTTCTGTGGCTCTTGGTAGAATTTACCTAAATACTCCCAGTACTCGAAAGCAGGATCTGTGAGTCTGTAGAGATGGATGCATGGGCCAACACCGTGCACACCTCCAGAGACAGTGGTGTACCAGGTGTCATTTACAGAGCCAGTTGCTGTATCGACCGTCGGCGATTGGAAGACATACGGATCGCGAAAACCAGTCACGTTCATGCCGAATGGAGGATCTGGGATGACCGGACCTTGTGTCAATTTCGTGAAGTTCTTGCCACCATCCGAAGTCACTGCAAGAGCTTGAGTCTCAGAGCCTCGAGTGTAGTTGATTGTCCACTGAATAGGCAGGAATGACACGGCTGTGTAGAGCAGAGTGGGAAGTCCGTTCACTCCGACAGGCATGACGGATCCATCGAAGACAGCTACGGGGTCATTTATGCCTCCTGCAACGATGACAGCAGCACCGTCCGGGTTCAGGTCAGTGTAGGTCACCATGTCATCAGTTGTTGCGCCTGCAATGCCGCTTGTGAGCCAGCCGACGTGAAACAGACCAGTTGCTGGATCAGTGTAATGAGCACATGGGTCGCCAATTGATCCATATGGAGGCAGCACATGAGCGATAGGGCGCCAAGCATCGAACAAGCTGTTGTTGGCCAGTGTGGTGAGGTTTGGCGGAGCAGCAGCGAAGTCTGGAAGTGTTTGGCAAGCTGCAAAACTTAGCAGGCTTGCACTTACTGCCAGAGTCTCGAAGCTGGACCTCATGATGAGTGTATCTGGTTGTGATGGCCTCCCCTCTTGACGAGGGACATCGAAAGCCTTTATGGAGTCGTCGATTCATGATGCTGCTGATCTTCCATTGATGCACAAATGCCGGAATTCCACTTGGGTATGAAAGAGGGGGCTTTCGGCCCGACATCATCTGACCCCCTCGATTCATTGCTGAAGTTGTTGCGAGATCGATCTCGTGTTCTCTACAGTAACGACCATTCCTGAAATGTGAGCTGGTTGATCCGGTGGTTATACCGTCCAAGTTGTTGAGTAACTACCGTTGCGTGCAGGTGCAGCACTACCGCTCAACTTCATACTATACTGGCCACTTTTCTTATCGCAAGAGGATCCTTCCCCAGTATGTACCCTGACGGACCCTATCGGCCTCGGTTCGATGATGGGAACAGTCCACGTGCTAGTAAGCTCAAAGACTAGGTCGACGGCGAGGTACCGTGTCTAACCGTCATGACTGTCACTGGCTTAAGATCTAGCTTCATCGCATTACAAGGAAGAAGCTTGAGGTCCTAGAACACATGGCCGCCTTCGCAAACCCGATATGGCTCGAAAAGACGTAGATAAGCGACGAGTTAAGCGATCAAAGCCTACTCGCGAGCTTGAAATTACTAAAAGGCTCCTCGAAGCATATCAGGCCTTGTGGAAAGAAGCACAAAAGACGACGGGTGACGAAAAGACCTTCTACGTTACTACAAAAGTCCTGAGCAGCCCCGAGACCATACGTGACTTCGATGCTTTGGTTGTGGACATACTCTGGGAGCAGAGTTATCTGACTATGGAAAGCTTGCAAAAAGAGCTGTACGCTGAATGCTGGAAGGTTTTCGCGATCCTTGTCTGGTTGCGAGAATGGACAGTACTAGAAGATTATATAAAAGGCGTCTTCAAAGCCCAAAAAACCAGAAACCCACTCTCAACGTTTCGAGATCGAAATCTTCCTGCAGATGGCAGGACATCCCCAAGTTTCATCGTTGATGAAGGGAAGAGGGAGCAGTTTCGCGAGAAGCAGTGGATCTTTATTCCCTTTGAAATTGTAATTAGTCTGAAGGAGCCAGTCCAGCACATGGAGCCACTACGGAGGTTACCCTTCGAAGTCGTTCAACCGCAAACTGTTGCTCGGGGCGCGTTTGGCGAGATCGAAAAAGTTATTGTATCTGCGGGTTATCTAAAAGACGACACCAAGGTCGAAGTATGTATTGCACTTTCCAGCTATGTTGCTACTTACATTCCTCTAGACTGCTACGACTACTTTAGCCTGTAAATGGTTGAAGTATGATACCCGTGACGACAAGGAGGTTGAGAATCTAAAAATTCTCAAGAACTTTCAATCGACGAATGAACATGTCATGCTACACTTGGCGATCCTCAAGCAGAAGCTACATACCGACGACGAGAATTCCGTACGTCAGGGGATATTATTCGAATGGGCTGCTCTCGGCGATCTCGAGGACTTTCTCAATTCTGGCATGGCTGAAGACGAAGCCCAAATCTACAAGTTCACAAGCACGATGAAAGACGCAAACCTAGGAAAAGGTCACGAGCACATTTTCGCGTCCCACCTGTTCGATCAAGCATCGAAACTTGCAAGTGCTGTAAAGTGGCTCCATAACGGGGAAGGCGGCAAGTGTGCAGCGCACATGGACATCAAGCCTAGGAACATCCTAGTATGCTCCCCTGAACAGGGACGTCCTGTTGGCAAGTGGAAGTTGTCTGATTTTGGTATCACACACGTCAGGCAGGAATCTCCTGAGGTTGCTTTACCGTATTACATTCGTAAGTTGGGGTTGGTAGACTTTATACCTCGTGCTGGTACTTATCAGCCTCCGGAGTTCAACCATACGAGGTATCATAACCAAGTATCGGACGAGTCTGAAAGATTGGCGGATGTCTGGGCTCTCGGGTGTGTACTAGAAGAGCTGCTCGCCTTCGCAATAGGTCGAACAGAGGCTGTCAGGACATTCAGAGAAAGTCGCCGGAACCAAGGTAGTGGAAGCGACTACTTCTACTACAAGATGAACGGCATTGACACAAGAACGGAGTTTGACTTGCAGGCATTCACAATACCCCAATGGACAGAGAATGTTCGCGGCACCATAGCATCAATGAGATCCATTCAGCCTTTGGAAAGACCATGTATGGATATCGTTTGCAAATCCCTCATTACAGTCAGCCAATACCTGCGCAATTGGTTGGAAAGCATATCACTACCTGCAGCAGAAGAGCCGAAAATTGTATCTATGCCAGCCCTTGAAGGCTCCTTGAAGATCTCACAAAGTGACGAGGTTTCGAAACCGTCTACCGTTACACTTTCCCAAAGCTCTGCAAGTCTCGCGCTTTCGTCGCAGGGGACTCCCTCCACCACTGTCACAAGACCATCATCCACACTCCCCACGATAAAAGACTGGGAGCCAAAGTCTCGGGACATGTGTTCCTGGCTGAATTCATCCTCAAAGCTCAAGGTCAAGCTCAAGGTCGTTGCCGTTGCAGCAAACCACGATGGCAAGAGCGTGGCAGTCCTTACAAGCCGTGACAAAGTCAACTCAGTCGAGATTTTATCGTTGCTTCCGACGAAGAATGAGCTGGATGTCGAGAAGAAGCTGACTGTAGAATCGGCGACTCTGAAGGTTACTAACGCGGCCAACATCGCCTACTATGGTAATGTAGTATGCGTTTGGGGCACTTATGGAGGCGGCCAACTTGCAGTGTTTGAGATAAATGCAACTGCAGACGCCTGGACGGCACACCCAGTGCTGCTACCAAAGCTACCTACAGCTTTGAACGGTCTTCAGCATGTAGTAGTAACAAAGTCCGGCAGCACTATTGTTCTGCAATGTGATCAGGCCATCTTTGTTATCTCCAAGATAGCTGGACTTCCCGTCAGGCTCAAGCCCATCAGCTCAGGGGAAGGCTTTCATTTCACGAACGTCGCCGTCGATCCTCCTGGCGCCATGCTATACGCTTGGGCATTTGCTGCAGGAAACAACCATGATCGTTTATATATGTGGTTAATCCAGTCTGACCTAATTTCAGCATACCTGCCGCCCTTCAGGGAGTACAAAAGAGTAGGTCCTGGACACATTTACCCATCATTGAGTTGACTGACATTGTGAGTAGATCGAAGACAAGACACCACAATACCGTATGGCTGCGAGGGAACAGCCTGGAGACATAATCTTGTGGTCTGGAACTAACGATCTTTACCTTACTACGCAAGCAAGCACATCAAATACCGGTGCTCAACTAGGCACTGGTTCGAGCCTCAAACACATTGCGAATCCAGTGCTTGGTATATATCTGATTCGAGATGACTGTCTGATAATCGTTGGTAAAGAAAACAAAGGGGTGCGGGTATACCAACATCTACTGAAAGCATCTTCGTCTTCGTCCCGTTTAGCAGTCATTGGAAACTCAATCGCACAAGCATCGATACTAGATCGAAACGAAACACAACTGCACAACAGCGAACTTGACGCAAGCGTTCGCGGTTTTGGAGATGACGACAACTTGGACGGGATCATTATTTGCTTTCCTAGAGGCAGAATCTTTTGCCTGCAACCTCCACGATGATATTGACGAAAATGCAATCAGACTTTCTCTTATACACGATCAAGCGATCTCTAATACGAATCAGTGCTCATTGCGCTAGCATACATCTTCAAGTGCTTTGCTCTTAGCCTGCCTCAAGCCATCTCTCCGTCCGAAGACGCGATACCACGGCCAGCTGATTCCTTTTCGCTTTGCCTCCCAATACATAATCAGGCGATACAGAAGGATCGTGAGAGCGACCAGGGGTAGCCAGCAGGCAACAAAGCTTCGCAGATTTGAACTGGAAACTTGAGATGGTAGAGGAGATTGTTCCAGTTGAACTATGTTCGCTTGCATGAGAGACTGTGTCATCTTAGTACACGGCGCATACTCTTTCTGATTACTGATCTCGTGAACATACCCCGACAAAGCTTGCAGGCAGATAAAATGCAGAGACGATAGTGATGGCAAAGGCTGTTGCGCTGTCGTCAACAGTGTCTTGTGCCATTTCTTTCACCGCTAGGGTCACCTTGGTAAGCTCTTTGCTAACGGTCACCGCTTCACGCTGATTGACGATATTTAGATTGTAGCCGACCTTTTACTGTGTCAGTCTCTTGATATGACAGACAAGCATACAGACTTACGAGATCGGTAAGACCTCGTAACCGGTCGTATAAAGCATTGGTGCTTCTGATGTACTCTTCGTACCTGAACATCTCACGTTCAAGATTTGAGCGCGCAGGCGTCTCGGCGAATATGGGCGACTTCAATATACTTTCAAGGGTATTGAGATTACCGGAACAGTGGGCTCTTGAGATAGCCAGGTTATCTTGTAGCTCATGGAGTGTCTTGATTCGACCGAACCCGATCCTGATGATCATGTCAGTGGAGACGATGTGTCTCTGTGCTAGTCCGACGTCCGCAATCATAGCCTCATCCATCTACGCAGTGTTTAGATCAACGGCGGTCGCTCCTCAGTTTCGAGTCGCGATGATGCTCACCTCCTCAGAGCATCCTTTGCCCAATGTTCGCAAATACCACCTCCAGTCAGCAGTATATGTGGAAAAGATCAGAGCGTGTAGCAGCCGCGGATCCTGCGTCAAAGCCTTTCGAGCATGCTTTGGTCCATCGAGGTCTTTCTCCAACCAAGCAAATCTCCTGTCCAGCCCTGGTCGATCTGTTGGCTGCAGTATGATGACTACATTTGGCCCATTCGTGGATTCAGCATATTGGTGATACACGCCAGTCTGCCGTAGCCTCCAGCTGCCGGCTGAGTTTGCTTCGCTATAGCGGATTTGGTACATTAGATCTGAGACCATGAGTACTGGCTCTTGCATAGGTGGTTTCGAATTACCTGTTGTGCCTAGAGCTTTACCGGGCCGAGTCGAGAAGTTGCTGCTGGCGCCTTCTGCCGAATGCGCTTCAGCAGCGAAGGATAGTAGAATCTGTAAGAAGTCGTGGTGCACATGATACTTGGTCATCAGCTGAGCCATCAGCTCCTCGGATATTTGCAAAGAATCGGGCGTCATCTCAGAATAGATTGTGCTTTCTGCAGTCAGTTGAAGTCAAGCTCTAGTTACTCGATTATCACATACATTATCCGCAGGCGAGTTTGGTCCCTTGTGGTGTCATCTAGTGCACTACGCAGACTTGTGCTGTCACGATACAGTACACGACTCGCAGATGCTTATAGTGTGAGCTCCTGAAGCTGGTACCGCATAGCGCACATCTCACCTTCTTCGACGTCCAGAATGGCCACTTTAATCGTGTCTGAGAACAAGGGCGCAACAACATCGCCGCTAGCCGATTGTCTTTTGCAAATCTCGCGCAACGATGTTTCGTCATTCGAAGCATCGAAATCATGACTGAAGATGTCATGAGGGCTCAATATCGATGACATGGTGATTGAATCTGCTGCCAGTTATGCATAATGAACGACAAGCCAAGGTTATTTATATCTCTGATTGATTCCTCCTGCAACAGAATCATTTGTGCTGAGCCTCCCGTATGGCCGCAGCCCGCGGATCAGCGCTTACATCGCTACTTGTGGAATGTGGCGCATTCGGCGCAGCAGGTATCGAAGTATCAATGCGCCGCAGCCTCTCGATACAGCCCGTGCAGCATTTTCCACATTCGACAATCGCCCGCATCTCCGCCCTGCTCACGCCTGATCTCCATTTGCCGCTCTCGCTGCATTTTCGCAGCGTGTCTTCCGTGCCGCATTGCAAAACTTGGTGATTGCACTGAGCAGTCAGATCCGTGCTGACCAGTGGTGCCACGAGCATCCTACTCACTGTTTCTGCAGCTTTGCGTTCGCGTTAGTCAAGAGTCCGTCTGTAACAGCTGTATCGTCGACTCGACTTACCTCGTTCAGCTCTTCCGGACACTCGAATTGCCAGCGATCCTGAATGCACTATTGTGAATCAGTATCAGTACCTCACGGAGGGGAAACTGTACGAAGCTCACCCTCATGTTGAATTGATCCAGCTCAAGGGCGGGATACTGTTGGGCGAGGTAGTTCTCCAGATCGATTCTGTCCACATAGCCAGATCCCCTACCATCGAGCTTGATCGTATGCATTTCCCGGCTTGTCGATGATGCTGTGTTTGATGACATCGAGCCTTGCTGCGTGTTTCTTTATTGAGTAGGGATTGTGTAACAATAGGTGAGATTTATTGCAGCAGTGCCTTGCGAAGCTTCGAGTCCTTATCACGACTCTGCCGCGTTCTGCGGAGATTCGCAGTCTCGTGCTCGGGCGGTGTCTGACATGCATCGCTAAGATGACCTGGAATACCTAGTGTCATGCAGCCGAGCCTCATGGCTTGCAGTAGTGCGTACTAAATGAGGATCTTCTAGCCCTCCCCGCAGCAGTAAGCAATAACTGGGGTATGATTATAGCCTACAAGATCTGTCTTATTGTGCAACAAGTGCGCGACTTGGGTTCCATCATCAACATTATGTCAAGACAGAACGGACCACACGAACGGATTGCTCTGAAGTAAGCTATAGCCATATCACTAGCCCTGCACAACTGACCTAGATACAGGCAAGATCTGTTCGGCTGGCAAGTCTTCGTACGATAATCGTAGCTCTCTATTTTCAGCCGCACACTGACAGAGTCTATCTAGTTCATTGTCATCAGCGCTGTGATCGGTAGCGGCATCTTCGAAAATGACGCTGCAGCATTGCACGAATCCGGCCCGGTCGGCTTCATTGTGGCAACGCTCATTGTTGGAGTGATTGCCATCTGTGTCATGGAGAGTGTCAGTGAGCTGGTCCAGCTGTTTCCTTGTCCGAACGCAATAGTCGAGTATACCCGAGCATTTGTCGACAGAGATCTAGCCTGGGTGGTTGGTATTGCATACTGGTACGACCGTCACTTAATCGTCCGAAGACGTGCTAAGTTTTCTAGGTATACCTACGTTGCCACCTTCGCCGCGCAGAATTTGGCTTTGGCTCAACTATGTGAGCGTTGGATACAGTCGAAAGTTTTAGAAGGCCTCGTGTTCTTCACGTTGACCCCCCTCGTGTTATTCGATCTCAATCTTGCTGGTGTCTTCGTGGGTCTTCTGCTACTTGCGACGAGACGATGTGCTGACCATGAAACAGTGGTATGGCGTGGTTGAGACTGTTGGTGGCATTTTGAAGCTTCTGCTCGTGATTGGTGGCTCATTGGCGATGTACGTCTTGCACAGCAAGGGTATGTGTGACCGGACCTGTTATACTTGTATTTGTCTGACATCAGAAATAGTCAAAATAAGTTCAAACCTGGATGGAGGATATTTCCAGAACGATACTCGTCGTATGACAACCCAACCTCCAACCTGGTAGTATGCTTACCCAGCAACAGCTATCGAAGATGGAGTCAAAGATCAACCCAATGCACCAAATCCGGTACAAGCCATTTGGTATGTCCTCACTCCGCAAGAGGCTGCTAGACGACGAACAGGACTTAACGAGTATAGCTACTCGATACCACTCGTCTTCTTCAGTTTCCTCGGCCTCGAAGCCGTCACGGTGACAGCTATCGAAGTTCGGAATGTAAACACCTCACGCTGGCCGTCTCGTTACGTTGCTTACGTTGTCTTCGTGTGTTATATGCTTTGCGTCATAAGCTATTCTTTGAATATCAGTTGGCAAAACGCAGCTCTGCCGACAGCCGGCGCCAATGCCACACAAACCAGTGGGCCGGGTCATCCATCATGGGTCGGCACGACCGTCGGAAGTTCCTATAGCCCGCTTGTGCTAATATCAATGGCTTCGAATCAGCCTGGACTGGCTGGATTCTTTCAAGGCGCTTGTGTGTTCAGTGTTATCTCGGCTGCAAATACCTCTTTGTACCTTGCATCGAGGACGTTCTACGGGCTTTGCTTAGACCTACCGGACAGCCCCGGATTCGTAAAAGGATTGAAGCATATCTGCACTTCAGTTAGGCGGTCTACGAGTGCGCCATTGGCAGCACTACTCTTCTGCGTTGGCATATTCTTCTGGCTCCCGTTTTTGCACTTTCGAAATACCAGCCAGGTAGATGGCAGCTTGTCTCCTTTGCGAGGCTGCGGCTGACGCGCTTCTCAGGTTATCACCGCCATTGCGGTTTCTGCCAGCATTAGTTGTGTCTTCGTATGGGCTGTGCTATGTATAGCCTTCATTCGTTATCAGTTATGGTAGGTTATGCAACGCATTCCAGATGTCAAGTCGCAATCTAACCACCATCATCTTCAAGGCTTCAAATCTGTGACAGTCTCCTCACGGAAGAAAAGCAGACACTCAAACGCCGATTCAAAGGTAGCCCGAGACCTCCAACTACTGCCTGGTGGTCCTGGCACAAAAAGCCGTCGGTCGGCATCACAACGTTTTCCAGCTCGCAGAACCTACGGCACGTAGACCGAGAACTTGATGCTACGCGGCAAGAGAGCTCCAGTGTCAATTCGGAAGCCGCCGTGTATGCACGTTATGGTGCGTCGACATTGCTAGGCACAACGCGTTTCGGGCAACCCTTGATGGCATGCATTGGACTGGGTGGCTGCATATGTATTCTAGGGTTTGCAAGCTCCACTTGGTGGCTTTATCTACCATCACAGTCAAGAGAATTGCCGGCGAAAGTGACAACAGCGTATGGTGCAGTAAGTTTGTTCCTTATTCATACCCAATTCAGGCCCGCCCTGCCTCGGTACTGCAGATGAAGATTGGCCTGAGCACTCTGACCTGTCTCCAGCTCATGATTTACACGCTTCTGTATGCTCTCTTCAAAGTCATCCGCCGAAAGACAACCGGCGATTGGGGCTTCGTCCAGCTCGAACCGGACCTTGTAACGCTCGAGGACACGCTCAACTATATGCGGCACAAAGTCCGGCCGTACGCCAAAGAATATCAAGGACTCTTCCCTGCATTGAAGAAAGCTTGGCTGGATGGCTTTGT
>Ga0058698_10001433_pt1 | contig 10762 bp, 16 predicted proteins | sample AgamicAsSfe_FD_67288 | JGI IMG/M metagenome (GOLD analysis project Ga0058698, IMG submission 67288) | Agave microbial communities from Guanajuato, Mexico - As.Sf.e | ecosystem: Host-associated > Plants > Phyllosphere > Phylloplane/Leaf | place: Guanajuato, Mexico | collected 2012-05-30
GTATCACGACTTCACAGCATTGCGACATGCGGACCTTCAGCCCAGCTTGTGCCAGCGATAGAGCGACTACGAGTCCAGCTGGTCCTGCACCAATGATGACAATACCAGCTTCCCTGCACACAACAGCATCGAGTTGTGGATACTGCTCTCCTGCAACTGCGGTCGTCTTTGTTTCCATTGTTCTGAGTACGTTCGATCGATGTGATTCTCCAAGAATCGGGACTGCTGTTTCCCCAGGCCAGGCACACTTCCTTTACTTATGCGACGGATACTAAAGTGGGTCCGATGATGCGCTTTCAGACGCATCGCTCTCTGAGGCTGCGCCGGATAATGGGCGAAAGCTTCCCCTGGTGTCCCACAGTCGTCCCACACCGCGGCCGTTGCTTCAACTCTGGGACCAACAACCAACGCTCGCAACAGCTCGCGAACGTACAGCCTGCAGAACGAGATTCATCCGATCGGTATTCGCCTGCTGGATGCATGCTGTCATCTGTGCAGACAGCTTTCAGCTCCATGACTGCCAGCAGAAATTGATGTTTCCGGCACAAGAATCTAGCCAACCGACCGACCACAACGTAATATCAACCTTCCTGAAGTCCGCAGTGCATCACTTCCTCCAACGCACGTGTATAGTCTTGCCAGTATCCACGACCACCAGACAAGGTGAACAGAGAGTCGCAAAACACGTTCATACCCAGCACCGGTTGCCTACCAGTAGGAGATGAGATCGTGAGTCGTAAATAACAGAACAAGACTGAATAATGGAATAAACGAATCATGTGAAAGAATACTCTTGACTAAACATAACTAGATAAGCAGCAAAGTCCCATCCTCACCAAAGTCTTTGGGAAGTTCAGGACCCCACACTGACAGAGGCCCCACAACTTCACGCTGCGTTGGCGTATGCATATTGACCAAATCGCCATCTGCATAATGCTCAATTTTGAACCCACTCGGATCCTGCCAATAATCAAAAATTTGACTGCCCAAGACGTGTCGGCCAATGCCCCAAACACTCTTCCACCCCTTCTTGCCAAGCCATTGATGACCTATCATCTGCGTGTCAAAATTCTCAACTTCGTACGATGAGTGATGCAGGTAGGCTTTTTCGACTTCCGGCGGCGCTCGCTGCATGAAGAAGATGTGATGGTCCGAGTACTGTTCACCAAGGTCGAGATGCATGAATGTCATGACATCGATGTTGGAAAAGTCCCAGTGATACAGGATATCCGAAGGGACAAAGTTGAAGTTGTCGGTGTACCATTTCAACTCCGCGTCGAGATGGGGATGAACATAGCCAAAGTGGCCAAGTTTGTGCACCAGAGCTGGCCCGTCATGGAACCTCTGGAATTGTCCTTTGCGAGGCTTTTCGAACGGGGTGTTGGCGGGTCCGAGTTCTTCAATCGTCGCACTGGGAATATGCTCCGGGTCCACCATGCGCTCCTCCTGTCCAAACACGACATGGAAGAAAGTGTCGTCTACGCGAGAGAAGGTAATCATCTCGCCACCGCCAGGAGCACCTGCGAGAGAGTGTAGCACTGCACCAGGGAGCGCTTTGGCCTTGTCGAATTCCTCCCTCGAAGCTGCGACAAAGGTAGGACCTTTGAATACTGGCTTGCCACCTGTAGCCTGGCTTGCCACGTAGACATAGGGATCTTTGCCATAGCCACGGTAATATATCTTATTTGCCTCCTTCTTCGCTATAACGAAGCCAAATTCCTCGGCAAAGTCCTCAAACTGGTCCAGATCTGGATGTTCGAAGTAGACATGAGCCAATCTGGACAGCTGCACTTTACTCTGGTTGTTGACGATCTTGGGAATCAACATGTCGGGTACAATTGCTTCGCGGATGCTGCGAGGGAGTTTCGTAAAGACGTTAAGGATGACTGAAAGTGCAAGTTTGTCGGCTTTCATGACGATGAGGATTGAGCGATGTCAGGCTGGACCCGTGCTGGGTTTGCTCAAGTATTGAGTACTTGCATTGGCGTAGTGAAGTGTGGGACCGAAGCCACACCATCGGTGAAACCACCTGCGTGCGAATTCTGGGGAAGCCTCCCAAACCTGGATGCCATAATTACAGGAGAGCCAAAGCTTACCTCTCAGGACCTCGGCCGGTCTTGAGCCGAGTATGAGATCTAGCGATCGTAGAAGGTAAGACTAGCTCTGCTGCGTCCCACTGTGTCCCGCCTACAGTCTCCGGGATAGTCGTGGATCAGGCATCTTCACAGAATTTTTCTGGAGAATACAAGTGCAATCTGTACTGTCCATCATAACGGTCTCCGGAATAGCTAGGCCGACTCACATCGTGGTCTTCGCCACCTGCTGAATACGTGAGAGGTGGCCAACCAAATCTAGAATTTCTCCGATGACACGCGTCTCGCCAATCTCAAGGGAAGCTCTATTTCCCTACGCTAGCTGATCTCGATGGTATTTGCCCACCTCGCGTTCCACGTTACTCGAGATGAGTGGCTTTATCACGTATCTCACTGCTGCTAGCCTCCCCCCAAAAGCAACGCGATGCACGGTCAGCAAGGATCTTGCTGAATGCTATCGGATAGGGGATCTTAAGTATCCCAGACTATGTACTCGATCGTGTGTCTTCTAGAAGCAGTAATTTGCTTGTATCACCGGGGCACGTATGGATGGACATCAGAATATCTTGGTAACAAAGATTTGATACGCTACGACTAATCCCTAAGCTATCTGAGGACCTCAAGGCCTGTTTCATGTGAAAAGGCGAAGTATGAAACCTACAACCTTGATATAGAGATGAGCCCACCATCGTAGTCTGGCATCCTTGTGGTTAGCTCAGGAGATTGCGACGATAGTTGTTCCTGGCTGGACACACTCACTGCTCGAAGCGTATGACGTTTCGAAGCTTGCCGATGCCATCTATCTCCACCTCGACTACATCGCCATCTGCTAAGAAGGACTTTGGGCTCTGGAAGGCGCCAACACCAGCAGCTGTTCCAGTCATAATTGCAGTTCCCGCTGGAATAGTGGTGCCTAGAAAGTACTTTCATCAATTCACGTAAGAGCTTGACAGAACTGAAAACACTCACCTTGACTCATATGGCTCAGAACCTGTTTCGGGTTGAAGATCATGTCTTTTGCAATCTCGACATCTTGCACGACTTTGCTGTTGACACTCGTCCTGAGACGTCGCCCGGTCATTGTTGCCTCATACTGCGCTTGGCTGACCAAGACTGGTCCAATGGGCGCGAACTTGTCAAAGGCTTTGGCGAAGAAGAACTGGCCGCCCGAATTGTTGGGCAGCTGGAACAAACGACAGCTCAGATCGTTGCCAGCTGTGTAGCCGAGAATGTGGTCTGATGCTTCCTCGACAGACACATCCTTACAGTCCTTCGAGGTGACAAACACCAATTCTCCTTCAAAGTCGAGAAGACTCGTTGCGCAGAACTGGTTGACAGAAATTTCTTCGTCGGGGTCGGCAAGGGAAGTCGCAGGCTTAGTCCAAAGAGGAGGGTACTTAGGGACCGTGAGCTGTCACGAAAGATTCGTATCAGTAGTAGAACAGAGCTATGATTGAGCTTTGGAGGACAAACTTTGGCTTCTTTGGCGTGTGACCTGTAGTTCAGACCAACGCAATAGATCGGCACAGTCGTAGATGGCAGAGGTGCAAGGAACTTCAGAGGCATTAGAATCAGTCATGTTCTCGGGGAAGCAGTCGCAAGAATCACCGACCTTTTCAATTTTCTGCTTGCTGGAGTTTGCTCCCGCCTGCAGGTCATCCACCGAGTCATATGCAATGACAATGTCTCCGAGCATTGGCTGTTCGAGCTTGCCATCCTTTCCGGCCTGGACAGGCGAGAAGAAGATTTTCGTGTCTGAAGTGAACTTCACCAAAGCGTGGAATGAAGACATGACGTGAGTGCGGACAATCTTTCGATACCTTGGACTATGGTGGTTCATTGACATATAAGTAGCTGATCATCAGGTTCCAGAGCTTAGTCAGTGACGCAAGCAGCGATCTGTATAGTTTAGACTTCGTCCCGCACCGGGTACCGACCATCCGCGCGACGTCCCACAGTGCCCGTGGGGCATCCTCTTCACATCGCGATACCTGACACTCTCGCGTCCTTTTATGGAGTGGCCTGTCGTATCGATTGATAGCTTGGAACACTTGCCTGTTGGATGATTGAACCAGAAAAACTCATGAAAGCACCAGAACAGCAGTTGTTGAACGCTTCGATTCATCATGTTTGCATACATCCCACTTAACGTGAGTATGTCTTATCCACTACCGCTCAGTAGTCTATGCTGCTGACACTGGTTCTTCTGTGACCCTTGGCCTTGAACATATCAACCAGACGCTCATCACGCTGACGTTCGAGGGCACCCATATCCTTGCCTTTCAACTCCTCTCCAACACTCTTGGTCAAATTATCCAGTTTTTCCGTGGTCCAGTCGAAGCTGTTGGCGTTCATGTCCTTGGTCCACTCTCTGGATGCGGGGCCCAAGTGTTCGAGCAGATGTCTGAACCCGTCGCTACCACCTCCGCCACCCATGGCGTTGGCGAGAAGCGGTCCGACGACTGCCCAGCGGGGACCAATGCTGGTGGTCACACAGGCATCTGGGATTCTGGTTAGCATTCCGATAGATCAGACGCATGGACTTAGACACTGCTATACTTACCAAGATCCTCTGCCGAGAGCACGCCACGGCTCACAAGACTGTACGCCTCGTTACACAATGCTGCTTGCAGACGGTTGGCTGCAAAGCCGGGCACTTCCTGTTTGATGTGTACGGGTTTACGCCCGACGCTCTTATAGAACGCAAGAGCCCCTTTGATAGCGCCGTCCGATGTGCCTTGGTGAGGGACCACCTCGACCAGAGGCATCAGGTGAGGAGGATTGAAGGGATGGCCGATCAAAACGCGTTCGGGATGTTGACATTGTGCAATGAATCTCGAGCTGGGCAGTCCAGAAGATGAAGACGCGATGATGACATCCTCACGAGCGTTACGGTCGAGTTCGGCGAGCAACTTTGTCTTCAGATCAATTCGTTCGGGCGCGTTCTAGTGTAGGTGTCAAATCAGCGGCTGCAGATGAAGCACAGGTGGGCTGGATGTGATACTTACCTCTTGAATGAAGTCGCACTTGCTGATGTGCTCGCCCAGATCTGTTCCAACGAACTCATAGTTCTCAGGGCTCGCATCGTCGTCGATGCCCATACGTTCCAGAGCTGGCCAGACTGATTTGATATAGGTAGACAGCTTGTCTGCAGCGCCAGGTGCGGGATCTGCCACCAGGACTTTCAATCCATGTGAAAGAAAGAGAGCTGTCCATGAGGCACCGATAACACCAGTGCCGACGATGCCGACAGTCTTGACAGTAGCCATTGCTGAGTATGAGTTGCGTGTCAAAGTTCCTGGTTCCAGTAAAAAGCAACAGATCCAGTACAGTCCACGAGTAAGGCTTCTTATGCGTCTTCGCGATCGCACGCCGGGGCATTTGCGCGTCCGCGTCACATCTTCATGTCGGCAATCTTGGTCCGATGACTCGGCCGCAAAATGACGCAGAAGGTTGAGTGAGCTCAATGGTAGGTGCATAGACCCGATCGGTTCGATATTACAGCTCGGAGCAGTGTGCAAGCTGATACTTTGATCGCTCAAGCTCGCTTCACCGTTATGCGAGCTTGGAAGGAGTGAGCTCCTCAGGAGTGCGGGGTCCGTCGTACAGCTCTAACAGGGTCTAGTCGCCAAGTGGCACTAGGCCGACTCCACGGCCACAATCGTTGTTGACGCACCGGTGGCCCCGCCGCGAGCTCCAGAGTTTTGGCTAGACTTAGACACACCCGTTGGAAATGCTTGAGATCGGTCGGACCCTTACCGACGTGCCGACGTCTCAGCTCTGTTGATCGGCGCTCGTCATACCTACCTTGTTGAACATGTACGACGAACGTTGATCGCCAGGCCGCCGGTGGCTCGACAACATGCAGCCCGATCGAGATCGTATGCGACTATTTGAATGAGCCCGACTCTTGTAAACCTCATTGCCTCACTCACTCATATCTTCATGAGCTCCCCTGCCCGTATCAATTCCCTGGTAGACTCGATCCTCTCGTCCGTTCGCGCACACTTGCCCTCTCCAGCAGTCATGACTTCCGAGAAACATGCCACCACCGAAGGAGGATGGGGCCCTGGTACTTTTGTCGACACGGCTTTCCACTCCGTACCCGACGAAAGTCGTAGAATCATGCGCCTGATCGCTTCGCAAACCCCTGGAATCGCCATAGACGAGTCTGCCCTGTCGGAGGTCGAGTTCTCTGGCGCTGATCTCTCTCTTATTCCTGGCCCCTTGAAGTCGCAGGTGGTGGTACGTCAAACCATAATATCATATTGATGCGGATGCCTATACTGAACAACACCGACAGTCGGCTGCTCTGCATGGACTGATCGGTATCGTCGGCAAGCAAATCATGGCTTTGAAGGGCGTCAATACCGGCAAGATCCACATCGATACCGATATGGCTGGCTTGTATCCAGCAACTGTGGCTCTGGTACAGGTCGATGGAAAGGACATGGCCAAGATGTCGGCAGACGGCACTATCAGCAAGGCCGGAGTGGATGTCGACAAGGGCGTTCTCACAAAGACCCACATGCATTACCGTTCGTGGGCAATCTATCCCACTCGTGACAAGGGCGTTCATTACCAGTCAGTCTTTCTCAACCACAATTCGCATGTGGTGTACGCTAACATGGGTTAGGCTGATGGGAAATCTTGACCCTGCGGGATTCTTGAAAACCTACAATCTGGATCCAAACTATCCCGCAAAGACTCGGGACGAAGCTTATGAGGTCATCAAAGCAGAGATCTCAAAGTATACTGCTGGTGACCTCGAACTGAAGAATATGGAAAACGGTTTCACTGGACAGACAGTTTACACCCCCGCACACTGGAGGAAGACCACTATGGCAAAAGCCGTGGCACGTCATCCCGTGGTCGACTTCAAACAGGTCCTAGGGACTGAAGGACTATCCCCTGTACCTTTTCCCAAGACAAAGGACTCACGACCTCTGGCTGGAATCAAGATCCTCGAATTGGCAAGAGTCATCGCAGCCCCAGTAGCGGGAGCAGGACTCGCGGCTCTCGGAGCTGACGTGATATCCATCCAGAGCCCCAATATTCCGAACCTAGGGGTATGTAGCACAGCGAATGTGATGTAAGCTTTTCGACTGACTTTGGTGACACAGGGTTTGAGTGTCAGTTTGACCGCAGGCAAAAAAGTCTACTCGCTCGATCTGAACAACAAGGACGACAAGGCACGCCTTCAGGAACTCGTCAATGAAGCAGATGTCATCATCCAGGCCTTCCGTCTGGGTTCGATCGATCGAAGAGGCTTCGGACTCGAGAAGATTGTTGAGATGGCCAAGAAGCGAGGAAAAGGTGTCGTATACGTGGACTTGAACTGTTATGGTCCAGACGGGTACTACGCCGAGAGACCTGGGTTCCAGCAGATTGCAGATGCGGCCACTGGTTGCTCTTACGTCTGCGCCAAATCTCTCGGTTTCGAGGATGGTGTCGGTGTCCTGCCGTCGCTTCCTATCGCAGATATGCTCGCAGGCGCCGTCGTCATTCTCGATGTTATGCTTGCTCTCCGCGACCGGGCGAATTATGGAGGCTCCTACCACGGATTTTCAGTCCTTTGTTCCGTCGACTCCTTCCAGCTCAGTGAAGAAGTCGGACTTTATGGTGCGGAAACCGTGGCCAAGACCCAGGAGACCTACAAGTTCGGCCCAATGACTCCCGATCTGATGGTCGAAGAATTGTTGTTCGTGTTACTCGCCGCCTGGTTGAAGAACTCTGATCTCCTGAAGAGACCTGAGTACATGGTCAGATTTGCAGAGACCCCCTTCGGCAAGAGCCACACCATTCTCAAGCCCGTGGTGAACTATGAGAACACTGACTGCAACCCTTATTGGTTGCATGGCCCTGTGCCTTACTGTTATTCCAACTCGGCAGCCTGGGGAACCTCCGAAACATCGACTGCGTCTTTGTCTAGCGCAGGGTCCGACAGTGAGGCGAGACCTGCTGTCGCTGCGTAGCTGCTAGTCACTCAATAGATGTGTAGTCAGTGATCTCCATAGTTTGGTATCCAGGCAATTCTGTGAGATGTTGGGCGTTCGAGATCGAAGTGTGAAGGTCTTTGTGATGTTATGGCAAAAGATGAGGGAAATTCGGAGGCTTGGCATGCGCTCCGTCATCGGCTAATCTAAATCGTTTCCCGGGGGATCGTCTTCGAGCTTTCTCCCTTGAGCTTGACTACGTCAACTCTCGCCACCAGAAGACATGAGTGAGGTCAATAGAAAATCGCAACCACGTGCAGTGCCGACGGGCCCAAGTTGGAGCATGGAAAGACCCACTCGACGAAAACATGTCAAGTCCAGGAATGGCTGTTCGACGTGCAAGCGTCGCAGGGTTCGATGCGACGAGTTCCGACCGGCATGGTCAGTGTCATTGATCCACGTACACCTGCAACGACTTTCTAACCACAGATGAAACCTATACAGCCAGATGTGTCTAAGACTTGATCTCCGATGTCACTATCCGGATGATAAGACCACCGGCGCAAATGCGATCAGAGGCCATGGTGGTAGTCTAGCACAGAGACATTCAAACGTGACGAATATCAGCGGGGCTTTCGCACAATCTATTATGTCTGTCCAATCTGGAGCGGGACAGCAAATTCCACCTCGTATTGTGCAGTTCTCACACATACCCCCTATGGAGTTGGCGATGATTGGCGACGTTGTCTCCAGAGTGGATGCCATGCAGGAGACTGATACTCTGTCAATTTACTGGGGTACAAAATTGCTTCCCGAGTAAGTCTTACCTGCGGGAACGATCGGTAAGATGGCTGTCGAAAAAGGAAGAGGAAGAAAAGAGATATCGTAGTTTATGGATGTTACAGACATGGGCTGACCTACGTGACAGGCTCGTTCCTTTGGCGCTCCGAGACGATGGGGTTCGTCACAGTCTCTGCTGTCTCAGGAGCTCCGAGCTTGCTAGCTTGACTCACGATACAGCACATCTTCTCGAAGTCAACATGTATAGACAGATGGCATTGTCCGATCTTCGTTCAGGCTTGAACGTCTCACGGTTGGACTGTGCTCTAGCAACGTCTTGGCTCCTGTCCTGGGTTGCACCAACAAGGTATATACTAGGGACGTAACATGCTGGAAGCAGTAACCCTTACTCACAGATTTCCAGTGACGAGTTTGCGGTGACCATGGGTGGTGTCAACCTCGTAAGTTTTCGATGGTCGCATACTCGAACGCGTCTCTAACGTGAGCAAAGATCTTGAGCCTGATGAGTGAGCTCTCGTATAGCTGTAGTCTACGATCATTTTTCTTGGCCTCACCAAAGGATGCTGAGCTCTCGGAAGCATTACCCACTGCCCTCTATACCAAGGCGCAGCTCATCGAGATCATCCAGGAATCGCTCAAGACCTTGAAGGATCTCTGTTCGTCTCGCAAAGATCTCAAACAAGCAGTTACGCAAATGTACAACGCAAGTGTCAATTGGGAAAGAGCGCCACCAGACTACAACGAAGGAACGACTCAACTCAGAGGCTTATATCCCATACGGAGTCCGTTACCATGGCTGCCGTCGATGATCATGGATGTATTGAATGGAGACCCACTGGACATCTTATTTGCTGCACATTACAATATGCTTGCCATCGGTTGCAGCCTAGTCAGTCCTGCGGTCAAGATACCCTTTGGGCTTGTATCCAGGGCTCACATCATCTTAGCTATGGCTAATCGATCATCTGACCCACTGGATCGAAAGTTGTCCTCTAGTCATGATCGTCGTGCATCAAACATCATGACAAGACATATGACGGGACCAATAGCACTTGCTCATTACATCCTGCAGTCGGAGGAGACGACTTGTGGCCCAGCTCAAGGAGACCTAGAGGTTGTCTCTGATTCTACCAAAAACCAGTAGTCTACTACCCCTTTTCTGTATCGACTGGGTTATCAGAATGCCAGAAACACAGAGCTACCAAAACCGGCAATCCTGCTTTATACCCGCAAAGAGATTCGCCGGCGGACAGCGTATGTGCATTGGCTTCAACTTTGCGCTCCAAGAGATCAAGATCTTGATCGCTCGACTTGTCTGGCGACATGAATGGATCAAAGGTATGGCCTGTTCGCTTGGACACGACTGAGGCACCATACTAATTTGATGACACGCACACGGAAATGTTGAGACCGAGTACGATCCTTTCTTCCGACTCATTCGGTAAGTCTACATACGCGCCCCTCTGCTTGAAACTTACAGCTCCTGATCGACTGTAGACCTGTCGACTTGTACGTACGTACCAACAGACCGAACAGTGTATCCCTCAAAGTCAATCTGAAATTGCGCGCTTTGTACTTTCAACGACACTGCGCCGTACATAGGGCAACTATTGTGCTTTTCATCAGACCAGAGCACTGTGAGGACGGGGGAGTGATACAGGACATGATTCAACTTAAGAAGAAAGCAATTCGAATAATCAAGTCCTCATATAATCTAAGACAGTCTGGACTCATGACAGTCACCTAGTTCCATGATTCCATTGATCCATTGGAAGGCCTTCTAGTTGCACGCATGCCACGTATTATGAAAACGATACAAACTTATATTGTCATCGGTCCGTGAGTCGCGCTAGGTCGAACAATCGATGAAGAGTTTAGTGGTGGCTTCATGCGTAACATACGGCAGACATTGACACCATCATCAACGTCGGT
>Ga0058698_10001435_pt1 | contig 10750 bp, 13 predicted proteins | sample AgamicAsSfe_FD_67288 | JGI IMG/M metagenome (GOLD analysis project Ga0058698, IMG submission 67288) | Agave microbial communities from Guanajuato, Mexico - As.Sf.e | ecosystem: Host-associated > Plants > Phyllosphere > Phylloplane/Leaf | place: Guanajuato, Mexico | collected 2012-05-30
TGTGTCTTAGAGATGAGATGAACTCGCGCCCGAGACTTCTTATCAGGCAAGTTTGTGTGCTTGTACACCGCGACTCCTTCGTGACATTTCACGGGTCTATAAAGCCGACAAGTAGCGCTCTTTCGGCCGTAGGATTATACACGTTAGGACGGGCGGCGACCAATAAGTAATCAGGGCCGAGCGGATGCAGGTATAGAGGGCGGGGAATAGTAAGGTTCGTTCCTCGGAAGCGTTTAGTAATCATAAACCTGACCTACCTAGATGCGGAGACCGAGAAGCTATCGCAGGGGTTGACTTCTAGAAACCAAGGTCTACCGACAAGCTCCGGATAACTTATTGTGTAAATGTTCGCCTAGTTCTCGTGTCCCGAATGGATTCCACATCACACACATCAGACACCCGATTCTCACACTAACCTAGCGGTAGGGGACACGGCTGCCTTCTGACCACATACCTCGTGCTCAGAGGTCTCAATGGTCTGGTCATCAACCAATCCAATCTAAAACCACCAGTCATGGTCTAGTCTGGTTTAGCGAGTTTGGCTCAAATCGACCGGTCGACCGCTTGTTTTGGTATAGGAAACAAGGCTTGGTCTTGATGCTCTAGCGTTTAGATTAAGCAATCAATCTTGGTCTGGGGGTATCAGACCGACCGACCAGACCATTGAGAGCTCTGCTCGTGCTTGACTGGATCGCGAGCCTGGTGCAATACTCGCCTTGTAAGCGCCGTCATGCTAGCGGCTGCTTTGTCCAAGAAATCGAGGGCGTCCATTATCTTGAGCTTGCAATTGTATAGCAACTTTCTCTTCTCACAGCGAGAGGCTGCCAGGTTGCAGGCAGCGATCCAAAGACGATGAAGGGGGATGTCCGATGCTCACTGACCTATGGCCGTACGTATCCAGGAGACTGTAATCTTGTACTACAAATTCACACATCTACAATCAGAATAACTCGCCAGTAAAGCTCACACCAGATTTAACTCGACCAGCTCAACACCACGATGCCTCAAAGCATCTGGATCCAGTCTCGGATCCGACTTCCGCACTTCGCCGGTCACAGCGTGTAAGAGCCGCTCGCAAATATCGGGATCATCAGGCTGGCGATCGAGCGGGATCCGTATCCAGTCCTTCTCACCCGCAAAAGGCAACAGGTGTGGGTCCTCTGACTGCGACTGACCGGTCACGGTAGTGAAGTAGCTGTGCATGCGCAGAGTTGAGCATTCGTACCGGAATTGGAATATCCACGGTGAAGGCAGTGGGCCGAGTAGAGCGGCAGAGTCCTCAAGACCACGTACATATGTTGGCCCGACCACGGTATAGGCGTTGGGCCTTTGTGGGTGCGATCTCAACAACATCGGCATGCTGAGGCCTAGCAAGACGCAAAGGACATCACCTGGACGCGTGGTCAGTAAGTGGGACACGTCAAGTCTGGACTTCGGTCTACTGCTTACCCGGCTGCGCTTCGGGCGGACCAAGGCCAAGGTACCCTTGGTCAGTGACCATGAGTCTCCTTTCCGCGCAAGCTGTCAGACACCTGAAGATATCTGCTCTACCCAGCTGGTCGAGGCCCGTCGCATCTGGAGTGTCAGAGATGTACTTGACGTAGGTCTGCTTCCATGACTCCAAGGTAGGGTATTCTTAATCTGGTAGGCGGGAAGCTAGGTTGTTGCGGCATATTAGGGTAGCGAAAGCGTCGAAGAGAGTGCCACCATGCGCATAGTCCTCGGTTCGTAGGCTGCCAGGCTCCCACTCTCGGATGATATTCGCGATGTCGTCGCTGCCCTTCAGTGGCGCTAGCGCACCCATAGAGGCCACTGTACCACATAGCACACCAGTGACACGCAGCTTGTCCGGTGAGATGTACTTTGTGTGAGCGCGAGATACTCCGCACGACACCTGTCCCGCTAGAAACCTCTGGTCAACGACACTTGACCAGTCTGGGACCCATGATGGACAGCCGCCGATCCTACGTGTCCCCGCCTCGCAGTATCTCATTGGCTCGAGCCGCATATCGTGGTTCACGTATGCAAGGGAGACGTCTTTGTACACATCCGTAAGCGATAGGGAATAGTTTGGTACTATCGCGCGGGCGAAACTGATGTGTGCGAGACTCAGTAGCCCATACACCTTGTCTCGCTTGTCGGTACAGTCTCGATCCACGTTCCGTATGAGTAGTGACCCAAGAGGCAGCTCTCTCTGATCGATTGTGAGACTGACAAGCTTCGCGAGTGTATCGTGCATCTCCTGCGACGGAAGCTTGTGCTTGTGCCAAAGGCAGCAAAGAGCTCTTCTCAACCCAGACCATGGGATCTCGGCCGCGCCGCACATTACAATGGCTCGTCTGTTTGCCAGCTGAACCTCCTGTACTATCCATACCCTCCAGAACCGTGAACGCTGAAGAAAGGCCAGGATGTTGTTCCAGGTTTGATCGGAAAACCGAAGGTCGCTGTGTGCCAGATACCACTCTGGCTCTGTGGCATGCGCACTCACGACGCGGAGATTGTGCATGAGAAACTCCAATTGCGCACCGACGTACTTCAAGGTCGTAATCACATCTGTGCTACTTGGGCTCGCTGGTCCGAGCCAGAGCACAACTCGGTACGCCAGGTTGTAAACATCTGTCATACGCAAGACTTGTTGGTTCTTCTCGGCAACGTCATTCTGATTGATACAGACCGCATCAACCCGATCACGCTTGGCATATCGCAGCTGCTGCAGTGCCTGTGCCAGGTTGTTGCTGACGGCTAAATCCAGCATCGCACTCTGGCCAAGAGGACCAACGGATCTGGACCGGATCCAGCTTTCAAGGTAAGCAGGCGAATGTCTTGCCGAGGGTCATCGAGTGCCTGGTACTTATACTTCGGCATCTTGCTCAAGCCGTTTTGGCAGAGATGGAACTAGCCTTGTATTACTGTTGGCAATCGGGGCCCAGATTTCTTATGTGGTAAGTGAGACATGGGAAGTGAATAGCAGATGAGAGGCGCGTGAGATCTCACTCTGCCACGTCCACAGCTAGGGGTCAACCTGATAGCTGACATGGTGTCTTCCGCGAAGAGCCTGTATGCATGGATGCTTCGCCGCGATAGTGACCTGCATAGGGTCTAGTTGACGCCCGTGGCTGATGCCGTCGTCGAGACATGATTCAATACAGATCAATGCCGCAGAGCCAAGAAAGATGTGTGAGACTGCAGTAGACTGCCTGAGCGAAGTAGTACAATGAAATGCAACAACGAGGAGGTGTTCGTGAGACGTGAGCCGAAAAGATAGTCAATCGCAGCAGCGTCACGCACGTGAGGGCATCGGACTGGGCAAGCCCGATTGGACCGCTTTTCCAAGCCAATTGCCTGCCTGATTTGTGCAGCACAGCAAGGACTGCATCAGAACAGAGGCTTTACACCGCAGACTCTGTCGGACGCGAAAGGATGCCTAAACATAAGAAGCAGAAGGGCGGGAGTCGTGCGGATCACCAGAAAGACACACCGTACAGCAAACCTGGGAAGCCTGTCTCCAAGCCTGGACCGACCAAGCGCCCTGAGCCCACGATACCATTTGCGCCAGAAGACGACCGTATACTTCTTGTGGGTGAGGGCGACCTTTCCTTCGCCAAGTCTATAGTCGAGCACCATGGTTGCTGTGACGTGACAGCAACGTGCTTCGACAGCCCGGAAGTGTTGTACGAGAAGTACAAACCTCAGGCTGAGGAGCACGTCAAATACCTTGAGGACGAGGGACAGACTGTCCTGTACAACGTCGATGCCACCAAGCTGAACACGCACAAGAAGCTTGGCTCCTCTGGACGTTTCGACAGAATTCTCTTCAACTTCCCACACGTAGGTGGCAAAAGCAAAGACGTCAACCGCCAGGTCCGCTTCAACCAGGAATTGCTGGTCAAGTTCTTCGCTGCGGCGGTGCCTCTGCTCACGGATGATGGCAAGATAGTGGTCACGCTCTTCGACGGCGAGCCGTACACGCTTTGGAACGTGAGGGATCTGGCTAGGCATAGTGATCTGGAAGTGCAGCGAACGTTCAAATTCCAGGCTGAAGCCTACCCGGGCTACAGCCATGCTCGGACACTGGGTAACATTGAGGGCGGAGGTGGGTGGAAGGGCGAAGATAGAGATGCGAAGAGCTTCGTCTTTCAGAAGAAGGGGACGCAGACTAAGCCTGCCACCAAGCAGAAGCATACGAAGAAGAGGAAGAAGGATGACGACAGCGATAGCGACGATGACTGAGCGCCACGCCAACTGATGCAATGATCGGCTTGATACCGCTACAGATTTGCTCACGTAGCAAGGCCGTCTCCGACGGGCACTCTACAGTGTATATCTGAACCCCGGATGCCTATGACCGAGCTCATTCGGCCTCGTCGATTGCAACCGCACGTCCCTCTTCCCGTTCGACCTTGCCGCATTCTCCCACCGTATATACGCCATGCTTCCTAGGGTCAACAGCATACTAAGACCGATCGTGCCGATGTTGATCGCGTGGCCAGTCGTGTAGTACGGCGCGTCCTGGCTCAGATACGTGAACGTGGCGACGAAAGCACCGCAGTTGCCGAATGCCACCTGAAACCCAAGACCGGTCGCTTTGACGTAGTGTGGCGCCAGATTGTTGGAGAGCCAGGCCAGCACGAGCGGCGAGCAGGGAAATGCACCCGCTGCGATGAAGAAGGTGCCGGCGTACCGCACAGCGCCGGAATGCGTCGCAAGCTGCATGATATAGCCGATTGCTGCGATCAGCAGTCCTGTGGCGATGAGCGGGCCTCGCATCTTGATCTTGTCGCTGATCCAGCTGACGAGGAGGACCATCAGGAAAGCTAGGAAGTTGGGAGCGACGGTGAAGAGCTGGGCGGTCACGCGCTTGTAGCCGAGTCCGCTGATGATGCTGGGTAGGAAGAGAGAGTAGCTGTAGATCGGGACCAGGATGAGGAAGAAGTTCAAGCTCATCATGATGGTGTTGACGTTGAGCAGGGAGAAGCGCACCTGCGCCAGTTAGCAAGGCGATATCAACAACTACTCTCTCACCGGGTGAAGCTTACCGCGTTCCAGTTGAACTTCTCATCATCCACCTTGTCTTGGGGTGCAGCGCCCGAGAGATCCACTCGCAGGACGTGCGTGATGTACCACTGCTCCTCCTCCGACAGGAACTTGGCTTTGCCCGGCGTATCCGGTAGAAAGAAGAACGCGATGCTCCCAGCCACGACCGTAAGCGCGCCCTCGACGAAGAAGATCCACGGCCACGAATCATATCCGCCATAACTGATTTCAGCCAACCCAGTCGCAAGCAGTCCACCAAACGCTCCTGACAGCGGCGCGGCGCAGTAGAACACGCCCAGCCGGAACATGAGCTGATGCCGCTTGTAGAACATGCTCAGATATAGGATGATGCCACCAAACATGCCGCCCTCGCATGCGCCCAAGATCAGTCTGCACGCGATGAAACCTCCATAACTCTTAACTGCTCCCATGCAGGTACCCGTGATTCCCCATGCGATCGCGAGGAGGGGGAGGTATTTTCCGCCGCCGACGTATTTGAGGAGCCAGTTAGAGGGTACTGGAGCTTCTTGTCAGCTGTGTCGCGAAGACAGGCTTTCTTCAACCATGAGGCATCACCATGTGACCAGCGTTGTGGGTAGCCGCTCAAACATATTCAAAGGCACCGTCGAGACGCCTGTCTCTTGGAGCGGGATCTGCTAACTCACTATCAATCAGGACATAGAGGATGTAGAAGACGGTCAGGCCGACATTGTACTTGTTGCCGGTGAGGTGGAGGTCATCGATCATGCCGTCAATCTTTGCGTTGCCGACCTGTTCTCGGTCAGTACGTGCCTGGTCTCAGAGGCGAAGCCATCGCTAACATACATTGCTTCTATCAATGAAGGCGAGGAGCCACAAGAGGAAGATCCATGGCAGTATGCGCCGGTCTAGGTGTGCAACAATCTTCTTCTCGAGCGCTGGATCATCAACGTGCGCAGCTGCGTATGCGATCTCCTTCTCATCGATCTCTTCGGCGTGGTCCAGCTTCTCGCCGGCATCGATCGGGCTCATGTTGCTTGCTTCTCGCGGTCAATGCCTCTGAACTGGTGTAGGTCGTGTGACGAAGAGGAAGACAAGGTACAGGACATGAACAGAAGGCACCTACCAGCATCCCACCAAGATCCGCGACTAGGCTTCCGTGCGACACATCCGACAGGTGGTAGCTATATTGATTCGCTACAATGTCACACCGACCGGCAGCTTTGATGAGATCCGGAGCAAGAACCCTGGTCGTTGACGTCTGACCGAAGCGTATACCTGTACGAGTATCATTCTGCGCGAGGCCAAGCCGGATGCAGTCTCAGCCACTTGAGGGTTATTTGAAGGATTGAAAGATCGGCGACATAGTCAGCCTGATGTGGTCAAGACCGTTGCGAAGCTTGCACGAGGCCAAGAGGGACCATGTGCGTTGTGGAGCCGAGGAGATTCTCCGCAGATCTTGCCCGGATTCTCCAGGTTCGCTTGCTGGGGCTGACATAATGGTGAAAATGAGGTCAAGAAGAATGACGAGGACGCGAGGTGCTCGCGTGTTGACGCAAGTGCTGAAGCCAAGCTCAGTGAGCGCCTAGCACGTGGAGGACAAGAAAAGCCGTACACTGTATCAACGCTAGCTTCTGGGCGTATACGCCAACGAGCGCATCGTTACTCCAGAATACACTTGGTTGTAGACTTGTACAACTCGACAAGGCCAACAAGGTAATAGCTTTAGATCCTCAATCAAGCGTGTAGTCGCAAAGGTACAGAGGTTCAAACAAGGGACTCTGTAGCCAGAGGGTCAAATAGCGTGGTTCCCCGCGTGCTATAGTGTACGGCTTTTTTGTCCTCCGCGTGCCTAGGTAGGAGGTATGTCGTTTGCGACCAAATATGCCATTAAGATGTCCGAGTTTAACAACGTCACTCGAGAGAAGCGATACAGCAAGCGACCTCATCCGGCGAAGCAAACGTCAAAGACTCCCCAAGCCTTCCGCCAAGCAGTACAAGCCGTCCGGAATCCGGAGACATGATCCACTGCTTGTATGTTGAGAAAAGATTGTTGACCGAGGCATACATCGTGCGAATGTCTATCTCCTAGGCTGTGGCCATCTCGAATGGTTGTAAGAGAAGGAGCTTGAGGGTTGAGATGAGACTGGAGTGTAAGGGAATGATCGCATGGCCAAGCAGGACTTGACGATCATACTGATACGCACGCTGCTGTGCTCTCTAACGGCTGACAAAAGAGCAACATGGAAGCAAAAAACATATCACTTCGATGAAGGAGGGGATATTCCTGGACCTAGTAGGTATTAGAGCTGCTTCGGGAAGATGGGGTTGCTACCGGTGGACTCACGGGTAGGTGATCGAAACCTAGACCTTCCGCAAGCTTCTTGATGCAAAGCGGACGCTCTACCACTGCGAGTTGTTAGGCTGAGCTCCAGAAGAGTCCTTGAACTCGGAGCAACGAACCTGAGCTACACGCCCTGAGCGTGGCATTGCGCGTCCCTTGAATACAATATATACTTTCAACATTTGTCCACATGATAAATTCCATCTACTGTTCTTGTGTTCAAACCGCTATCTCCTACCTCCCACTGTATCATTCCTCCCGGGCTCGTCTCACATCGTGAATAGTACAGCTACTAGTTCTACGGGTCTACCACATGTTCTTTGCGTCCTCAGATAGTGTCGGACGAACTTGCCCCATCTGGACTCTCGCTGAGACTTGCCCTCTGACGGACGAGGCTCCTCTGCCATCTACTGCACTCTCCCCAGAGCAGTAATGCGCAACGAATGATCATGGCTTTCCCCAGGCTAGATCGCCGAAGGACTGAGACGTGATATCTTCAATGCCGGTCATATACACTGTGGCCGGCGCACCGTAGGTACTTCACAGCTTCCGCTACATCTCCTAAAACTACGGTCTCACCATCGTACGACCTGCAGAAAGACTAGTACTACTGCCCTCAATCTCCCATCATAGCCTCCTCACCATGTCCAATCCCTTCCCCATGATCCCAATAACCCACATAGTCCTCTTCGCCTACCACCCCAGCATCTCCTGGACAGCCCTCCGATCCCACTTCGAAGCCTTCCAAACCCTCCAACAACGATGTCTCCACCCCTCCACAGGTCGCCCATACATGCTCAGCATGCGCATGGGCAAGAATAACTCCTGGGAACCCCACAGCAAAGGCATGACCCATGCCTTCATTCTCGAATTCGCCTCCCAAGAGCATCTGGACTACTATCTGCTAGAGGACCGAGTGCATGCGGAGTTCTCTCGGGAGGCGCTGCACATACCTCCGTATCTCTTGCCCACGCTGGTCAGCCTACCCATGTTAGATCCTCGCACGCTTTGCATTGGCCTATGAATCCATTTCAAGTGAATGCGAGGAAGATGCCCGCAACACCAAGAAGCGGCCCATTCGGCGCATTTCCCAGATGCTCCATCTGGCGAATACCCAACCGGCATCGATCTGGCATCCGCACGGTATCGGATGTCAAAGTGTCTCGTACGCGTCCATATGGCCATGTCGAGTGTTACACACCCGCCATTCTCGCACGTGGCTTCCGAGTCCAACAGCTATTTTCGCGACACAGCTTGCATTCCACGTCGAAGGCAAACGCACGCGCCAGTCTTCGCGATCTAGAACCAAAGACTGAACCGTGGTATCAAGCTCACCTCGAGAATACAGTGCGCCCTCAACCTGTCGAGCTCCAAGCCAGACTACTCGCTGCAGATACCGATCTTCTGGAACAAAAGCTCCAAGACAAGAGTTCTCACACATGACCCTCTGACGGTGTTACAACGGCCTGACACAGATGTCGAAACGCTCAGCGACTGCCTTCGACTGCACATTGTTCGGATCCACAAGGAGTCTCGAATCAAAGAACACGCTCGTCAACGACTTCGTGACTCGGATGCCGGTGCTGGGACGATGCGATGGCTCCTACACACCAAAGGTCAAGCAGGGATCAGGTTCGCCAACGACACATCATTCGCCCAAACGCTGTGCCACTGTACCACTGCAGCCGACCAAACGGAACTCCTTTGGAAATGGATGACGATACCGGGCCTGCTACACGGGGACGAGTTCCACTTCAGACGGCGCTGGAAGGCAAATCTTATGCGGAACATCCTGGAATCCCTTGCCTATTGGACGGAGAATGCAAAGCTGCTAGACGAGTCGATGATGTGGTTCTTGAGGGCTGATCAGCACTCCTATAGCGTCAAAAGCGCGGAGAGGACTCCTTTGAGCCCGGCGAGCAAATGGATAATGGAAGTCTTGCGGTGCACTCAATCCATCAGTCCAGACCTGTTCCAAGCCTACATGGAAAGAGTCGCGATGTTCTGGGGCGCTGGCGATGACAGCAAAGAGTACAACCTGGCCAGACTCGAGCTCAATCATCCATCTGGTCCTCGGCCCAACCGGCTGCTGAATTTTACCGCTTGTCAGAACATGACGATGACAGGGCAAGGTACGTGGGGACTTGGATTGAGGACGAAACGCATCCCGTGATGCACGGATTGTGGCTGGCGCTGTTGCAACTTGCGCAAGCTTTTGAAGCTCAAGGATCGCATGACGACGCGCGATGGGTTCTGGACTATGGGCATAAGCACCTGCCAGAGTTCTTCGAGTTCGATGAGGCCAAGAAATCACGGTTCACGAGCACTCTACGACCATTGTAACGCAAGGCCTCCGCTGCGGAACTTAGGAGAGGTATCCCTGTCGACGAGGATGGTTATATTATTGACAATCCTGACATGATGGCGTTGTGGAGATCTTCGCGAGGAGACGATGGAGCACCAAGAAGATGATACGCCATGCATAGTCCCGTCCGACCGTCTGCATGTAGTCCTGGGTACCACAGTTCAAAAAGGACTACTTCGGATCCCTATCAAGACGTCTTGAGCTACAGTAGTAACGTCACCGTGCTGTTGCATGTAATGTGCCGCTAATAGGCATGTTCACAAAGATTGTTATAGACCGCGAAAGCGAAGACTATTACACCCCCACTAGTGTTGTAACGGTAGGCGGGTATTACTATTAAACGGGCGAGAGGCGAAGTGGGCTCAGCGGAAGCGGGGCCGCCACCCGCCCGCACATCTTGAACTCTATCGGATCCAATATCAAACATCCAGCCTCTTCACACTATAGACTGCGGACCAGTGTCCATGTCGGTTCTGTGTCAGCTCATACGATGCTGACTGGAAGCTTGATCGCCCGCGCCAGTCGCCGCCTAGCTTCTGCCGACTCTCGTCGGTTTGTAGGTAAACCTATGCGAAGCGCACATATGTCGAACACGCTTAACGCGTTCCTTCGCCACCCGTCCACACCCTGATGGAAGTGCACACTCGTATGCCAGATCCCGGACGGCGGTCAGAAGCAGTTGGTCGTGGAAAGGCTCCCATCATCACACAGCACTGAGGCACCAAGATGGCAGCGAGCACGCGCATGACAGCGATCACCCTGAACCGAGGACGGCAGAGTGGTATCAGATGTACTTGAGCAAGCGGATCTGGAACTCGGACCCCTAAGCTCTGCTTAAGCCTAGTCAAGGCGAAAACCCCGGCTCTCGAGAAGGCCCTCAACGATCCAAGTCTTAGCCGCGATTCTCTTTCGATACTTGACCATCACCATGCAGACGTGATCACTGTCCGCAAATGCCTACAGCTTTTCATTGCTCGGATACACCGGCAGAAGCGTATTAAGCAACACGCTCGCGATCTCTTGACGGA
>Ga0058698_10001438_pt1 | contig 10742 bp, 6 predicted proteins | sample AgamicAsSfe_FD_67288 | JGI IMG/M metagenome (GOLD analysis project Ga0058698, IMG submission 67288) | Agave microbial communities from Guanajuato, Mexico - As.Sf.e | ecosystem: Host-associated > Plants > Phyllosphere > Phylloplane/Leaf | place: Guanajuato, Mexico | collected 2012-05-30
CAGTTTGACCCGACCGACAATTCACTCCTGAATCTCCTGAATCTCCTGCAGGCAAAACATATCGAACGGGTCATCAGCAAGATGCTTGCGCTCAACACAGATACCAAATCGATTGTGATGCGAGGTGGAGAACTGTAATTCTGTACCGAAGAAAGTCAGGTATAATAACGCCTCCTGTAGAACAATATCTACACAACAATGCCCAATCCCCCCTCCATGAAGCAGCAACTCGCTCTCTGCTCCCGTCCGATGACGCCAAAGTCCCGAGGCGATAAAAAGAATAGGTATCTATAGAATGCGAGGCGCCCACCCGTCCTGCCCATGTCCCATCAGGAAATACAGACCCGGAGGAGACACCATGTCCGTCTCCATCAGCGGCGTAGTGCAGTGGAACGAGGCAGTCGCTCGCCCAAGACCAGAACCGTGTCGCTATCGCGCCGACCGAAAAGAAGCAATACATACATCGCAAGAAAACAAAACGCCAACGCTAATCAAAATGTTACCGAAAAATAAAGCAGGAAGGGTTCAACCTGCAACGCCCGTTCAGAGGGTCGGCTTGTCGTCGCCGCGTTCATCTATCGCTTTTGGTCGGCCGGGCAGCTGCCTACGCATGTTACTCATGGCAACCTGGACTTTGGCGTCCATTTTCGGTGGCAGTTTCGCCATTTCCTCTGGACTGAGGTGGATCTCGGTCTCGTAGTGACGAGGATTCTTGGGCCTTGCGGGCGAGCGTGACGGCACAGGAGCGGCGTTTTCTCCCTCGCTGGCGGAAGTGCTGGTGCTGGTACTGCCCTCCTTGGGCCCCTGTTTGATGACGGTGTTGACGAGGTTATTCGCTTCCTCTTGCAGGTTCGGGATGGGGATCGTTTCTTGGCTGAGGTAGCTTTCCAGCATTTGCTTTAGCGTGTCTGCGCGCACGGGTTTGGCGAGATAGTTATTCATGCCTGCTTCGAGGCACTTTTCGCGGTCGCCGCGGATGGCGCTGGCGGTCATGGCGATGACGAGGATGTCGCTCACCCTGGGGTCAGGATGTTTGCGGATTGCTCTCGTGGCATTGTAGCCGTCCAGGACCGGCATTTGGACGTCCATCAAGACCAGGTGGAATGGGTTGCCTTCTTTACTGGCTTTGCCTAGGGCATCGACTGCTTGCTGGCCATCACCGTAGGCCTGGCAGTGGAAGCCGAGCTTCTTGACAAAGCTGATGGCAATCTTCTGGTTGATAGGGTTGTCCTCTGCAATACAGACTCTAAGCTGGTCCCGTGGAATACCGGCCAAAGACACCAAAGCCCTTGAACCAGGACCACCTTCCACAGCGGGTGGCGTGAAGATCGCCATTGGATCAGCTTGGGTGTTTGAAGTCCGAGTTTCGGGCTTGTCACCGTTGGCGCTTGCCTGGACCTTCTTGAAAGGAAGCGAGAACGACACTGTTGTGCCAACTCCAGGCTTGCTATCAAGCCAGATACGGCCATGCATCACATTCTCGATGATGGCTTTGCAAATTGAAAGGCCAAGTCCAGTTCCGCCGTATGAACGTGCCGTGCTTGAGTCAGCTTGCGAGAATGGCAAGAAGAGGTTCTTCTGTTGTTCGTCTGAGATGCCGATACCGGTATCTGCGACCGATATAATCGCGTGGATGCTGTCTGCGTCCTCGCTCTCGATGACAGCACGTACAGTGACACTACCCTGGCTCGTGAACTTGAAGGAGTTGCTCATGAGATTGAACAGGATCTGATGCAAACGGACCGGATCGCCCATGACGATTAGCTCGCTGTCAAGATTGAGTTCTTCAACTGTCTTCAAACCCTTCTCAATATTGGTGTATGATAGTGCTCGGACGACCTCTGATATCGTCTCGTTCAGCGACAATGGCACGGAGAACACATTCATCTTGCCAGCCTCCAGCTTGGAGAAGTCGAGGATGTCGTTGATGACGCTGAGAAGCGTGTCAGCGCAGACTCGGATGGAGTCAGCGTGCTCCTCTTGCTCTTTGCTCAGATTCGTAGCTTTGAGCATCTCTGACATGCCGATGACACCGTTCAATGGCGTGCGCAACTCGTGCGAGACGTTTGCCAGGAACATGGACTTTGCCTTGGCTGCCTCTTCCTTGAGTCGGACCATGTCCATGGCTTTGGCTTCTGCGGCCTTGGCTTTCTTCTCTGCATCGCGTGCTTGGGCAAGAGCTTGCTTTTGTACATCAAGCATAGCGGAGTTACTCGCCGACACCTTTTCAACACGCTTGAACAGCAAAGCATTGGCAATGGAGATGGCGATCTGGTTCACAAGCAGGCGGAGAAGGGTGACAGTCCGCTCAGTGAAAGAGTTGGGCGGAGCTTGGCAATGAACGCTTCCAAGGAGGACGTTGTCGCCGTGCAAAATTGGCATGGTAATCGTCGAGACTCCATCAGGGTTCTCTTTCAGCCACGATGCGGGTACATTTGCGAAACGATCGTCGTCAAGAACGTTGCGCAAGAACAGTGAGTCTTGGAAGCGGAGGCAGTACATTGTCACCTGCTTCGCAACAGGATCATCGACTTCTTCCAGCGAGATTCCAGCGACGGGTTGTTCGATACCCTCAGGAGCTCCAGTTGCTGCGACGTACCAACCGCCACCTTCTTGCTCAACGCATAGCCCGACCTTCGTAGCACCGGTAGAATCGACAATAATTTCGGTCAGCTTGTTGAGAAGACGGTCAATGTCGAGCTCGGACGATAGTAACTGCGAGGACTCCAAGATGCTAGCAAGATCAAGCATGTCCAATCCAACAGCAGAATAACCTCCCGGGGATACCATCGCGCCAGAGAGTTTATTGTTAATTTCTTTCTGCTGTGCGGCGCCGGGGTCGACCCAGTCGCTGGTCCTCTCTGCCGAAGTCTGTGGACGGTGTTGTGTGGTAGCGTCTACTGGACGGTATGGAATTGTAGCCTCATCATTGAAGTCTGTCTGAACACCCATGTCTTTGCTGGCACCTGTGCGTGTACCGAACAACAAGAACTGGTATTTCTCGGCCACGTGGTCAACCAAGCCGAAGGCAGAGATGCGGCGGTAGGCTGATAGACACTCTAGAACGACTCCTCTCGCAGGCCTTTTGGCGCCGTTACGGATGAGGAAGTCGGCATAAAGCTCCATACTCAGCGCCTCGTCGAGCGTGAAACCGTGCAAGACAGCGTGATCAATCGCATCCTCGTAGCTTGGCAAGCTCTTGTCGTACTGTTGAGTCACGTCTGCCACTTCTGCATCAATCAATTGTAACCAAGTGTAGTAGTTGACAGGGTTCAAGCTTGAGATAAGCTCGATACGGGTCCGGTAGCCGGCAATCCTCGCCAGGTATTCGTCGCGTTTGGCAGAAGTTGGGTCTTCGCGGATGGCTGCCACAAGCGAGAGTGAGGTGAAGAACATATTGGTGTAGTTGAAGCGTACACTCCACATATGATCACCGTTCTCTACAATCTCTTCGCCCAACGCCAGGGCTTCACGGAAATGTCCAAATCGATAAAGGCAGTCCAACTTGTAGCTCTTGTAGACGGACAGCGTGATTATTGGATTAGACGCCCTGGTCGACACCCACTTATAATATGCATCGGTAGAGTGTTCTTCGTCGGACATCACCATTGACGGCACTTTGGTGGAGGTCTTGCCTTGTAGGGCGCGTGTGTATTGCCGTGCAGCCATCAGGAATCCTCCGCCTCGGATACTTTCTTGCCAATCAGGCGCTTCGTCTGATACTGAGGCAATGAAGCTTTCGATTTCTTGGAGATCTTCGGACGCCCAGATACGGAACGCTGCACCAATACCAAGGTTTAGGAGATGCAGAATTCTGTCGCCTCCAGCATTCGATGCTTCGAGACCTCGGTTCAGTACCTCGAGTTGAGTCTTGAGATCAGTCTCCATGTGACCAATAAACATAGGGTGCAAAGTAAAGCCTCTGCCAGCAGTGTAAGATTCTTGGGTGTACGCCGCGAGCAAGCTGTGCGCAACTTTGCCGAAATCACTACCAGTCTTGATCAAGGAGAATCGATGAATGCAGATCGTTGCAAAATGCACGAATCCGAGTCCAATCTGTGGAATTGTGCCGCGATTCAGATAGACGTCCATCAGCATCAAGGTCGACTGGTAGAAGAGTAAGGAATCGGTCCAGTAGCATGTGGAAATCGTCTCCATAAGCACTGCTCCCAGAATAGTCAAGTCTGTGTTCGCAGGCTCGTTCGCGATGTTGTCGATATCGAACGTGCTGGCTTGCAGCATCGGCAATTGTTCATGGAACTTCTCGTCGCATTCCTCCCACGTAGTATCCGGCATCTCCAGACCGAGCTGTGCTAGTGAGTCTTTGAGTGCAACCAATGCAGCTTTGCTGTTCCCTCGCGTAGCGCACATGCGACTGTGAATAATCGACGCAGGAGCCTTGTCAGCAGGGCTCTTGGCTTTGGCAAAGATAATCTCAAGTACTCTGCCAGAATTCGCAAAGTCGCTCATGTACCAATATGCCTCAGCAATTTTGGTATGCAGAGATAGGGTTTCGCCGTAGCTTACATCTTCGGAACTCTCGTCCCACGCGTTGGCTTGCAGAAGGGCAACGCAACTTTGGTAGTAATTCAGACACATTCGTCGGGCACCCGCTTCACGTGCTGCTTCTGCCGCCTGGTATAGCACATCACGGAAAGCGTATCGCACTTTCTGGCGACGCTTAATGACCTCGAGACTTTGCATGATATGCCTTGCCTGGTCGTACAACACCACGTTGGGCTGTGTGCTGAAATCGTAAGGTTCGTGTTTCAGCTGAGCAACAGCTAGCACATAGTGCATCTCCTCTCGGTTGTAGTCATCAGTCAATGAGAGCGCAGCCGAAAGATATCTGTCGTGTGCAAACTTGAAAGTATCGTCGTCCTCAGTCGCCATGATCAAGAAGCTCCTCAAGGCCACCTGCAGTCCATTCACAGGATCTTGCGATTTCGGGGGGAGGAACTCTGGCGGAGAAGCTCTGGAGCATTCACAGCTCATCACGTATTTCATGAGGCTGAACCTGAAGTGGTGTCCAATAGTTGCTGCCCACGCTAAGAATGTGCGCGCCTCAGTCGGCAGTTCCTGTAAGCGTCGCGCAATGAAGTCGTTTGAAGAAAACTTCGCCTCGTCAGGACTTGAGAACTCGTCGAAGACTTTGTTCAAGTCGAATTCCCACTGTGTACACCTCCAACAGTAGTACACACACTTCTTCCGGTAGCAAGAATCGAGCATCTCCTTCACGAAGAAAGGCGAACCATTTGTCTTCTCCTGAATCACGGCGGCAAGAGGCATACAGTAGTCTTTAGGCCTCATCAGAGTATCCGAGACATACTGTGCGGTGTCTTCGTCCTCAAAGTTGCCGACTTCGACCTTTGTTGCTTTTTGTAGCAGCTGTCGCGTTTTTGCGGGTAGAGACTCCTCGCCTCTATGTGTGACAATGAGTACTATGGGTATACGAGCTGCGACGATATGTTGAACAAGCTCGAGACTCTCGCTATCTGCAAATTGGAGATCGTCCAAACAGAAGCAGATGAATTTCTGCAACGATAGTAGCCGAAGCACATCAAGGAATATAGCCACAAAGCGGGATGACTTGTTGTTTCCACCGGCACGGAGCCATTCGTGCGTTGACGCCGCGTTGCACGTGTTTTTGCCAGAGTATCCTGGCCCTTGCGCCTTTGCATGGTTCGAGTGAATCGTCCCTGTTTGTCCATTGAGATCCCGTACAAGCAGCCACTCGGGAAGGTCCATATATGTGTGTAGGACTGGCCAGAAAGGCTGAACCAGATGTCTCACATTGTTGTGGAAAGGCGTGCTTACGTCTTCCTCGCTGAAGATCTGTCGGAAGAGAGAAGAAAGCACCTTCATCAACGGCTCGAAGGGCGTCTTCTTTACTTGGTCGAACTTGGCGCTGGTGAAGTAGCCGTGTGTGCGTGCTGCACCGGCGACATTTTGCACCAAAGAACTCTTTCCACAGCCGGCCGCTCCAGATATCGCGATCAACTCGGTGTGCCCATGTTTAACTCTGAACTTGCCGACGATGCTGTTCATTCCATCACCCGACGAATGCTTGCTTCCTCGCGTTGTGCGCTGGTCGAAGGATGTGACCCGGTCCAGAGAGTTTCCCACATCGAGCTCTTCCTCGCCCGGGCTCACCGGCAGGCCTGCGCGTGTCGAAGAGGCGAGGCTGCATACCGACTCTGACCTCGTCCCGCCTTTCCCATGATTCTCACGTATGGTCTCCATCTTGTGCCGCGACTCAAAGTGCTGATACACCACGTATCTCGATAGGGCTGCACTTTGCGCCGATCATTCCAAGCAGCGCGCGAACAGCATAGTCTCCGGGGCGATAGTCTGCGTGCGTCTGGCGTAGAGGTTTGGTGAGTATGCCTGGGTTGCAGAGTAGCAGTAATATGTATGTCCGTGTCCAGTGGCGATTGCGGATGGGAGGCGTGCGGCGAGTCCAGGGAAGCGATGCAGGTGAGATAGGAGCTCGGGAGTGTTGTTGATGATTGATCTGGTGCTCGGTGATTCGTAAGGATGCCGAAAGCATCTAGTCTTCGCGAACACCCCACACGTCAACCGGGCCAGACGTAATCTTGCAGATCTCTAGTTCGCACCGTTGATCTCGTTCGGCGGCGCCCTTTCGGCTCTAATCGTGCCTGCCTTGAAGCGCGTTGCCTCTTGTCTACTCTGCACGCAAGATGTTCTTCTCTTCACGTGATCAACTATCCCATACCAGAGACGCTACCTTTCCCGTTGCTGCGGACCACGCATTCTCGAACACTTCCAGCGAGATTGTTGAAACGGCCACCCAACGTTCGATTCACACTAACAGATCATAATGACGACGGCGGCGCAGATTTAGCCCAAGCGCACAAACACTTAATCTACAGCATCACGTGTGACAAAAGGCGTCAACCATGCAGCAAAGAAACCCTCCGAACGACAAAGCATTGTATCTCGTTTCGGTTATTGCTATGCTCAAAAATCTCCGCTATCATCTAATGGCATTTAATTGCCATGAAAAAGTGCTCTTCAGGGGTGCAGCAACCCGCGATTGTTGGCCTTTGCGTTGCTAGCACTGCAGTTGGCCGCGGAGCAGGCATGCAAGATTGCGCACTTGGCCATAGCAAGCATCCGGACAATAATAGGAGGCACGATGCACATCTAAGCTCGCAAGCTCACATCATCTTCGAGCCTCGAGAAAGCAGATATCTGCATATGCATGTAATCTATGATCTTACTTGCGACTCCTCTCCCCTATTCTCCTCGCTATTCACTTCGCCAACGATGGAAGCTTTGGCCGCGACATGTGTGGAAAGATAACCTTCCTTTGCTTGTTGCAAACTCACAATCAATCCGAATGGAGCCTTGCCTTCAAGCGAGGGGATTGTTACAAGAACAAATTGAGATGGTGTTGGTAGAAATAATGTTCACATAAGAGACTTGATCTCTTTCGAAATATGCTCCGGAGTAGCGTTCCCATACCCTCCGACGGAGGAATTATACATACAAAGACAGAACCTTTTTTGCACCCGCTCACGCCTTGCTCTGAAAGCCCATCTACCATCCTACACATCAAGCCCCATAACCCGTAGAAGTCCCATTTACTTTTCGTTCCTGTTGTTCTTCTGGGAGTTGTGGCTGATATTAAGACCGAGACCCTCGGTGTCGAGGTAGACCTTGTTGTTGCCCTTCTCGAGGATGGATGCAATGGACTTGGCGTTGTCGAACTCACGCAGGTCGATGTAAGACCTGCTCTTCTTGACGGCGTCACCGATGAGCTCGGCAGAACGAGCCTCACCCTGGGCTCTGACGACCATGGCTTGCTTCTCTTGCCTGGCCTTGTCAACGACGAAGGCGGCACGCTGAGCATCTTGCTGAGCAACCTGCTTGGCTTCGACAGCGGCGGTGAACTCGGGCGAGAAGGCAAGGTGCTGGGCATCTCGTTAGCTGCTGGACACTTGTATATGGGAACATGAATGCGTACTGTTAATGAAACGTCATCGAGGAGAATGTTGAAACGCGCCGCTCTCCGCACCAGGTTGTCTCTCACAAGCCTTGACACGTTCTCTCTTTGTGTGATCAACTGGCTAGCGTTGAATTGTGCGACGACGCTCTTCAACACCTCGTTGACAATGCTGGGAAGTACTCGCTCGTCGTAGTCGGTTCCGAGTGTGCGGTAGATCTGGGGGAGCGCATCGACGCGAGGCCTGGACAGAACACGGCAGGTGATGTTGACCATCTGCAAGTCCTTGGTGCCAGTGAGGGAGGCGACGTTGCGGGGTTTCGCGCGGACATCGTAGTCGATGGGTGTCTCGAACCAGGGAATGTTGATGTGCGTGCCTTCGGCGTAGATCTCCTTGCTGACACCTCCAATACGAGTGTACTTGATCGCACGGTGACCACCGTCAACTGCATTGATTCTTAGCCTCAATCGATCTCATATGCGAAAGCGCGTTTCGTACCGTTGAACAGGGCGTTGTTGAACAACCAGAGCGCACCAGTACCGGCGATGAGCAGACCTACGCCACCGAGAGCGGCCTTGGGGTTGCCTCCGGGCCCTCCTGCGCCGCCAAAGCTATCCCACTGCGTCAGTATGCAGTTCCATCTCATCGCATGCGTTTGCCTCGAGTGTATGCGTACTTCGGTCCCTGCCTCTGCGCCCTCTGGAGGGTCTTCTGCATGTTCTCCCACATCTGTCTTGGGTCACCCATTTTGGATGATTTTGCTCGGTCGGAGGGGTATGGAGGGTGGTGTGTGTAGTGGCGGATGGCGATGGTGGAAGCTCAGGTGTCGCTGTGGTTGGATGATGCTCTCTCTCGCAAGCTGCGACTCGGGTAGCGCCTTCCCCGGAAGGCGTGCGGAGCTTTCCCAAACGGGAGGCCAGGCCAGCTTTCACAAGAGAGTGAGGTGGGAGCACGCCGTTGCCAGTGAGGTGCAAGATGGAATCATTCGCGGTCGCTCACTCTGGCTCGCTCTCCCACGTCCACACCGTCAACTTCTCTTCTTCCGCCGTCGACATCGCCCGTGAGGCCCGACTTATTGTTACCATCGTCGTCGCTGGCTGGATCACAGTGACCGTCGCACGTGGATTGCTTGGGAGCTTTGGAAATAGGAGGGAATAGGAGGATATCGATCTGGTTAGGACATTGTACGTGCAAGCAAGCAAGAGCTTCGGGGAGAGCCTCGATACTGCATCACATGACCAGATATCTAATGTATACCACTCAGCATCTATTGAACCAAACATTCCAACACCCTGAACCCAGCCGCGACCATGCGGTCCATGCTTAGCCAATCCTTGCTCTCACTGCTTCTCGCCTCTTCTGCGTCGGCTCAGGTCATCGACAACATATCATTTGGTCAGAATGACCGGATATCACCAAATGGCAGAGGCTTGCCTGGCTGGAGTGTTCTGTCCGAGAACAACCAACCGCAACTTCTGAGCGACCGCATCATCCTCACTCCACCAGTTCCTGCTGGCACCCGTGGAGCTCTTTGGGCGGACAATGCTGTCACAACTCGCGACTGGACCGTGGACTTCGAATTCCGTACCAATGGCCAAGATCAGGGTTCTGGAAACCTCCAACTATGGCTTACGAAGGAGAAGAAGCAGGTCGAGACAAACAGTATCTACACGGTCGAGAAGTTCGATGGACTAGCGATTGTCATCGATCAGTATGGCGGCCGTGGTGGCAGCATTCGTGGTTTCCTCAACGACGGCAGCCAGAACTTCAAGTCTCATGCTTCTGTAGAAGCCCTCGCTTTTGGACACTGCGACTACAGCTACCGCAACCTTGGCAGAACATCGAAGCTCCGCGTGACCTCGCAGAATGGTCTCACTGTCTCTATCGACGACCGTGTGTGCTTCAGCACTAACCGGATCGATTTGCCGACGAACTACTTCTTCGGTATCACTGCAGCGACCTCCGAGTCTCCTGACTCGTTCGAGATCTACAAGTTCATTGCTTCCTCAGCCTCTAACCAGGGTGGCGAATACCACACGGGCCCGCCAGTCCGTCAACACCGTCCCGGTTCTGAGAAGCTCAATATTCTTCCCGGATCACCTGAGGTACTGCCCGATACCGATGCCGAGTCACTCAAGACCCAGAGCGAGCAATTTAACGACCTGCACAACCGCTTGCAAGGTCTGACCCATCAGATCGCCGACATGTACGCTTTGTTCGACATCATTGGCAAGAAGATCGACGAGCGTCACCAGGAGATCGCAGCCTCGGTCGTTCAGCAGAGCGTGCCGCGTGACACTCTCGATCGTCTTGATCGCCGCATTGAAAACATCGAGCGCAATGTCGACCGTGTGTTGAGGGATGTTGAAAGCAAGGACTACCGTGTGCATCTGACCGAGCTGCAGTCCACCATTGACAGCGTCAAGGGCGGCCTTACCGAACATCTGCCCGCTACACTTGGTCAGAGTGAGTTTCACACAATACCTTTGACGGGAAACTCCAGAAGCTAACTCGCAATCTAGTCGTCACTTCCTCCGCTCCCAAGATGGGCAAGTACATTGCGGTCGTTGTCGCTGTGCAGATCATGCTCGCTGGCGCATACATCGTCTACAAGAAGCGCCGCGCGAACGCGCCTAAGAAATATCTCTAGGTTATGCTTAGAGTGTGCATGATAACGATCCATCTTTGAGAGATGGACTTTTGGAAACAGGACTTGGACATGTACGAAAGGCGATTGCTGACATCAGCTTTATGTAGAGCATTGGATGGTGT
>Ga0058698_10001440_pt1 | contig 10710 bp, 8 predicted proteins | sample AgamicAsSfe_FD_67288 | JGI IMG/M metagenome (GOLD analysis project Ga0058698, IMG submission 67288) | Agave microbial communities from Guanajuato, Mexico - As.Sf.e | ecosystem: Host-associated > Plants > Phyllosphere > Phylloplane/Leaf | place: Guanajuato, Mexico | collected 2012-05-30
GGTGGAGGCGGGGAAGAGGGAGATGTGGAGGGGGTTGTCCTGTAGAAGGTGTCAGTCTTGAGGATCAGGCGATCGAACGTGTATATTGACGGACGTTCTTGCCTATGACGCCGATGCACGCGATGGCGGGAGTGCCTCGCTGCATGTCGGGCTTTGAGGTTGTTGTTAATGAGAGCGCGAAGTGAGCTGGGTTGAATGTTTCAGGTTCCCCACATTGTTTCAAGCCGCCATTCGTCATCTGTGACGAGAAGCTGAAACAAACATCTTGCACTACAGCACAACGTCTACAACTATGTCTAGCTTTTCGTTGGCGTCTCGCACAAAAGTAAGAGATATTTGAAGCGCTTACGAGATACTTCTAACATCAAATCTAGCTGGCCAATGGCCAGACAATGCCCACCATCCACCTCGGTCTGTACCTTATGAGCGGTCGTGAAGCGACACAAGCAGTAAACCATGCTCTGGAGGTAAGCTCGCTGACTTGTAACCTTCGGATTATCCAACTCTAAATACCAGACAGATTGGCTACAAAGGGTGAGAACATCTCTTACGAACACCTTGATGAGTCGATGACGCCACGAGCTAATCACATCTACAGCTTCGATTGTGCTCAGATGTACCGCAATGAGCAGCAAGCTGGTTCTGCTATCCAGAAGTTTCTATCCAGCCCAGCAAATACAGCTGGTCTGAAGCGAGAGGACATTTTCTACACGACTAAACTTGCTTCCAATAGCTCATATGAGGTTGCCCGGAAAAGCATCAAGCAATCTGTTCAAGCATGTGGCTTGGGGTACATTGATCTGTTCCTGCTACATAGTCCTTATGGCGGCAAGACTGCGAGGTTGGAGTCGTGGCGGGCTGTTGAAGATGCTATCGAGGATGGTGAGGTGAAGATTGGTGGAGTAAGTTGTCTTGTCAGTGCTTAGTATGACACATGACACGACACTGACTATTGATCAGGTCTCAAATTTCGGCGTGAAGCATGTAGGACTAAGACTAAGTTCTCTGAGAGTCACAGCTTATACATCAGCACAGATACAGGAGCTGGTTGCCTCGAAACCACGAATCATGCCGCAGATCAATCAGATAGAGGTATACTAGCATATATGCCATACCCTGGACATCTCTGACGAGTATCATAGGTACATCCTTTCAACACACGAACAGCCATTCGGAAAGTCTGCCAGGACAACAACATCGTCGTCGAAGCATACGCTCCACTTGTACGTGCGTTGAAGATGAACGACAAGACGGTCAAATCACTCGCAACAAAGTACAAGGCGACATCTGGACAGCTGTTGATACGATGGTCACTGCAACATGGCATGATCCCTCTACCTAAGAGTGTTCACAGGGATAGGATCGAGGAGAACAGCAAGGTCGGGCATTTCGAGATTGAGAAGAGCGACATGGAGAAGCTGGATGCTTTGGACGAGTACCTCGTGACTGGTAAGTGGTTTCGTCGTTGGTTCCTAAGGACCTGGACTGATTGCGTTGTGCTAGACTGGGATCCCGTCGATTGCCCTTGAGAACGCTCGATGTCGCTCCTCCTTGGCGCGCTCGCCGCTCGCAGATTGCCAGTTTTGGCCTTGGTGGGCGACGAGGAATCAAACAACTCGTGAAGAACTTCGGCCCGACGGATACCTCTTGAGAATGCGTTCAACATGTTGTTCTGAGTAAATATCTGATGCTGCACATGCTCTTCTGTCTCACTTGATGCTGGATGGACGTGTGCCTTCACTTCAATGCCGTCGTCCCATCTTCTTTTGTCACGGCAGATGGTCGGCTCATGACACGAAAGAATTGACGTTGCTGCAGCGCCAAAGCCGAGCTGGAGCAATCGCGGAGACGTATTTCCATTACGTACCTGGTAGCTCATTGTAACTGGCCCTTATCTTTCAATGTGACGATCCCCCACTAATTTTATGGAGGGGCCAACTGACATTCGCGCATTGAAAGGGAAAATATTTGCTGGCATACTCGGCTGTAGACGAGACTGATAGCGTGCGGATAGTGAGGCAAGCAGTAACGTAATGTCGGGTAGTATGCACAGGCTGATACAGATGTGTATATACATATATAATAGGTGGGATGATGAAGTATTCAGAAAGGTTCACCACAACATCAGCCGCAATGATAAGGGTAAAGGCTATCACCATCGATCCACGCGAGAAGAACTACCTAGAACGAGAACTAGTAGCCCAAGCTCCAGTAGTATCCAGTATAGCCTGCATATCTGCTACGTAACGTCATCTCTGTGACTCTGCGCAAAGTCCAGACGGTTGCTGGCTCTTAAACCTTTCTCGTCCCACCTTTTGCTTCACCTCACCACCACACACACCATACACACACCTTACTTCGTCGTCCTCATACTTATTCTACGTACACATATCATCACCCAACATGTCTAACCTTCCTCACGAGCCCGAGTTCGAGCAGGCCTACAAGGGTAAGAGAAGCATGCAGGACATTGGCCGATATCGGCCGTAACCACTGTCACTGTATATATGCCCTGCTAACACATTCTTTCCATCCCTCTAGAGCTCAGCTCCACCCTCGAGAACTCGACCCTCTTCGAGAAGAACCCCGAGTACAAGACAGCATTGAAAGTCGCCGCCATCCCCGAGCGCATCATCAACTTCCGTGTTGTCTGGGAAGATGACAAAGGCCAGCTCCAAGTCAACCGCGGTTTCCGTGTCCAGTTCAACTCTGCCCTTGGTCCTTACAAGGGTGGTCTCCGTCTACACCCGTCCGTCAACTTATCCATCCTGAAGTTCTTGGGTTTCGAGCAGATTTTCAAGAATGCCTTGACTGGCTGTAAGTTGTGGCATCGAGAAAGATTCAAGAGTTGAAGACTGATCGCATGATATAGTGGCCATGGGTGGTGGTAAGGGTGGTGCTGACTTCGACCCCAAGGGCAAGTCTGACCACGAGATCCGCCGATTCTGTGAATCCTTCATGCGCGAGCTCAGCAAGCACATTGGCGCTGACACTGATGTTCCCGCTGGTGACATTGGTGTCGGTGGTCGCGAGATCGGTTACCTCTTCGGCGCATACCGCCGGGAGAGGAACAGATGGGAGGGTGTTCTGACCGGTAAGGGTGGCTCATGGGGTGGTTCGCTCATCCGCCCGGAAGCCACTGGTTACGGTCTTGTCTACGTAAGTTTACTCTGTAATCATCCAGCACGCGAATCCATCCACTGACATACATATCACAGTACGTCGACCACATGATCAGCCATGCCAGCGGCGGCAAGGAGTCCTTCAAGGGCAAGAAGGTTGCCATCTCCGGATCCGGCAACGTCGCACAATACGCCGCTCTCAAGGTCATCGAGCTCGGTGGTACCGTCATTTCGCTCTCCGACTCCACCGGTGCTCTCATCGCAAACGACTCAAAGGGTTTCCAGCCTGACACCATCAACGAGATCGCCGACATCAAGCTCAAGCGTCAATCTCTCACCGTGCTTGCCAAGAGTGATGCGTTCACTTACCACGAGGGCCAGCGCCCGTGGACACTCGTCAAGGAGGTGGATGTCGCACTTCCCTCGGCGACACAGAACGAGGTCTCTGGCGACGAGGCCAAGGCTCTTGTCTCTGCTGGCTGCAAGTTCATTGCTGAGGGCTCCAACATGGGTTGCTCGCAGGCCGCGATTGACACGTTCGAGGAGCACCGCCGCAGCAACAAGGGCGCTGAGGGTATCTGGTACGGACCGGGTAAGGCCGCCAATGCTGGAGGTGTGGCTGTCAGTGGTTTGGAGATGGCACAGAACAGCCAGCGCATCAACTGGACACGCGAGGAGGTCGATGCTAAGCTCAAGGACATCATGAAGAACTGCTTCGACAACTGCTTGAGCACGGCAAAGGAGTACGTGCCCGCCAAGGAGGGTGAGCTGCCAAGTTTGGTCGCAGGTGCCAACATTGCTGGATTTAAGAAGGTGGCCGCAGCTATGTACGACCAAGGAGACTGGTTTTGAGCGCAGATATAAACTGTATAGCGGCATGGATTGCATAAGAGTACGCCATGTAGTTGTAGCTATGTTATAATGATATTCACGATCTTGCAACTAAGATGCTCATCCTCCTCGCTCCTGCAGTCAGTGGACAAAGATTGGAAGTATTCCTGGCAAAGGGACGCGAGGATTCTGCTTAGACTACCCAATGTCCTGGTAAAGTTATTTGCATCGATGTCTAGGACTTCTTCTCCTTATCGTGAATGTCATTGGTTGGGTGGCGTGCAGCTTCCCAAAGCAGCGATTAGAGAAATTTACGACCAAAAACAACAATATCCATCTCCATCTCCCTTTGCATTCCACCAAGCATTCGCATAGAACTGAAAATCTCCTCTCGTGATTCTATTGTCATCGCTGTGAATTACCAAGCTCCCCATCTCACTCTCTACACAAAATGTCACCATCGGCCGTGACTTCCGGCCAGAATGGCGAAAACCTCCATCTCACCGATACTGCCGTTGCAAAGAACCTGGCCAAGGCCAACATGGAGCTCGTCAACGACGATATTGCTGTGAAGAAGTCGTCGAGCAACGGCACATCGTCAGCGGGACTTGATGCATCGCGACTCACTGTCCATCGAAGCGAGAACTTGCAGACTTTGGATGTGGACAACCTCGATGTCAATGCTTGCACGGATCATATGGTCACTGCACAGTGGACGCAGAAAAGTGGATGGCAAGATCCTAAGCTGATTCCGTTCGGACCTATCTCGTTGATGCCTAATGCATCTGTCTTACAGTAAGGCGTGGTGATCGACCTAGAAAAGTAGCGACTGACAAATCATCGAGTTACGCCACAGAATGCTTCGAAGGTCTCAAACTCTACCGTGGCTATGACAACAAGTTGCGTCTTTTCAGGCCGGAGCGTAACTGCTCACGCATGCTTGTTTCAGCTTCTCGTATTGCCCTTCCAGGTATGTACAATGCTAGACCATAAGTCTGAGCAGAATCGCTACGGCACTCTCCCAGAACAATTCCTAGACTTCTATTCTGTCAAAGCAGCGACTGCACAGCCATTGTCCTTAGTAGGACTAACATATTGTCAGCTTTTGAACCGAGTGAACTGCTCAAGCTCATCAAAAAGCTTTGCGCAGTCGATGGGCCTCGTTACCTGCCCAAAGACAGTGGCAAGGGCAAGTTCATGTACATTCGACCTACAATGATCTCTGACTACGCGAGTCTGGGAGTGGCAAAACCAGCTAGTGCACTTATGTATGTGTTGCTGAGTGTATTCCCAAACATGGACAAGCCAACAGGCTTGAGGCTTATGGCAAGCAACGAGGACACCATTCGTGCACATGAAGGTGGTTGGGGTTATGCTAAGTTAGGTGCCAACTACGGTCCAAGTCTTGTGGCGCAAGCAGAGGCGAAAAGTCGCGGCTACGACCAAGTGCTTTGGCTGCTACCCAACAAGGAGGGGTCGAAGAAGTACATGGAAGTCACAGAAGCAGGAGCGAGTAACTTCTTCGTTGTGATGGAGACGAAAGAGGGCGTGACTGAGCTACTTACTGCACCAATTGAGCAAAAGGTCATCTTGGACGGCGTGACCAGGAGGAGTGTGCTCGATTTGGCACTGGAAAGGTTCTCACGGCCCTCTTCAGACATCAAGCTCGAGCCGCTTGTGATACAAGAACGCAAGATCGACATGCAGGAGATTGTTGATGCTGCCAAAGAGGGCAGGATCGTCGAGGCATTTGCATCGGGGACCGCATACTTCGTCAGCCCGGTCAGCATAGTACACTATCAGGGCGAGGACTTGGAGATGCCGATGGTGAAGGGTCACACTGGTGCGTATGCAGAGTACTTTAAGAATTGGCTGGCGGATATCATGTATGGAAATGTGCAGCATGAGTGGGGTGTGGTGGTTGATGATGAGTAGTCGATATCACGGTATAATTTGATGAAATAGAATCTACAATAGAAAATTTGCATGGTATTGCAAATGAATGGCAATATTTAGTATACTATTGTGAGGCACTTTTTGGAAAGAACTGTTCTTCTACTGCCGCCTTGTTGCTATGCAATCTATTACCATTCGCGTGCTGAGTAAAAGTGGACTAGCGCGCTTCGCGTCGCGCTACCTCTACCTGCATTTTCCACCTCCCCTCGTCCTTCTCTGTTCACACACTCAACGCCAGACAATTCCCTTTCATATCACTCTCATACGAGAGGTTCGACCCTTCCTCACTCCTATTCCAAGACGATCAATAGTCTCGAGCTGGTCTTGTAGCCTATCACTGCCGCATTCGCCTCTTTCCTGAACTCCGCTTTATAATCCAGGCTCGAAGCATCCTCAACCCAGACGACATCCGCAAGGATGTATGTTTACAAGAGAGGTCAGTGAATCTTCGGCGGCGATATTCCAGTGCGACTGCTGTCGTCAACTGTGCAACTTGGGCACACCACGGCACTGTCACGCGAAAGAGACTAACTTGACTTTTCTTCAGATGGACGCAAGGAACGCGTGCAGTTCGACAAGATCACAGCCCGTGTAGTGAGACTATGCTACGGTCTTGATCCTGAGCACGTCGATGCTGCCGCTATCACACAAAAGGTCATCTCTGGTGTCTATCAGGGTGTGACTACAATCGAGCTGGACAACTTGGTGAGTACTCGAACAATCATACATCCCTCGTCACGACTAACAATATCAAGGCCGCTGAAACCGCTGCCTACATGACCGTCACACATCCTGATTATGCCATCCTCGCCGCACGTATTGCTGTCTCGAACCTCCACAAGCAGACGGACAAGCAATTCTCTACAGTCATGACTTCACTCTTTGAGTATGTTGACCCAAAGAACAACAAACTGTCACCTATGATTTCGCAAGAGACATATGACATCGTCATGAAGCACAAGGACGAACTAAACTCGGCAATTGTCTACGACCGTGACTTCAACTACCAGTACTTTGGCTTCAAAACGCTCGAGAGATCGTATCTGCTGAGAGTCAACGGCCAGGTCGCTGAGAGACCACAACACATGATCATGCGTGTTGCCATTGGCATCCATGGTGATGATCTTGAACACATCATCGAGACATACAACTTGATGTCCAGCAAATACTTCACACATGCATCTCCCACACTTTTCAATGCAGGCACACCACACCCGCAAATGGCGTCGTGTTTCCTCATTGACATGAAGGGGGACAGCATCGAGGGCATCTACGACACTCTCAAGATCTGTGCTATGATTTCCAAGACTGCAGGTGGTATTGGCTTCAACGCACACAAGATCCGTGCAACCGGCTCCTACATTGCAGGCACAAACGGCACATCGAACGGCCTTGTCCCTATGCTGCGTGTCTTCAACAACACTGCTCGCTATGTCGACCAAGGTGGTAACAAGCGACCAGGTGCCTTTGCTGTCTACCTCGAGCCGTGGCACGCTGACATTTTTGCGTTCTTGGATCTCAGGAAGAACCACGGCAAGGAGGAGATCCGTGCTCGTGACCTGTTCTACGCGTTATGGATTCCTGATCTATTCATGAAGAGAGTTCAAGACAACACAACGTGGACCATCTTCTGTCCGAATGAGGCTCCTGGCTTGGCTGATGTCTATGGTGACGAGTTTGAAGCCCTCTACGAGAAGTACGAGAAGGAAGGACGTGGGCGTGAGACTATCCGTGCTCAGAAGCTTTGGTATGCCATTCTCGAAGCACAAACCGAGACTGGTAACCCTTTCATGCTCTACAAGGATGCTTGCAACCGAAAGAGTAACCAGAAGAACCTCGGTATCATCAAGAGCTCCAACCTGTGCACCGAGATCATCGAGTACACCGCTCCTGACGAAGTTGCCGTCTGCAACCTTGCCTCGATGGCCCTTCCCACCTATGTCGACATGAACAACGGCGTGTACGATTTCGGCCGTCTCCACGAGATTGTCCAAGTTGTCACTCGCAACCTCAACAGGATCATCGACCGCAACCACTACCCAATCCCAGAAGCACACAAGAGCAACATGAGGCATCGTCCCATCGGCCTTGGTGTGCAGGGTCTTGCTGATACATTCCTCGCTCTCCGAATGCCTTTCGAGTCTGACGAGGCCAGAGAGCTCAACATTCAAATCTTCGAGACCATCTACCATGCTGCTCTCACTGCTTCTTGCGACCTCGCGAAAGAACTCGGCCACTACGAGACATACCCTGGGTCACCAGCATCGGAGGGTCTTCTGCAGTACGATCTGTGGAACAAGGAGCCTACTGGTCTTTGGGACTGGGCGTCATTGAAGGAGAAGATCGCTGAGCATGGTCTACGAAACAGCTTGCTCGTCGCACCTATGCCAACGGCAAGCACATCTCAGATTCTCGGTTTCAACGAGTGTTTCGAGCCGTACACTTCCAACATCTACTCTCGTCGTGTACTGGCCGGTGAGTTCCAAGTTGTCAATCCATGGCTACTCAAGGACTTGGTCGACATGGGCTTGTGGTCAGACAACATGAAGAACCGTATCATTGCTGCGGGTGGTTCCATTCAGCACATCCCCAACATTCCCGACGACATCAAGAAGCTGTACAAGACAGTGTGGGAGATCTCTCAGCGAAGAATTCTCGAGATGGCTGCCGACCGTGGTGCATTCATTGACCAATCGCAATCTCTCAACATCCACATGAAGGATCCCACGATGGGCAAGATCACCAGTATGCACTTTGCCGGCTGGAAGCTCGGTCTCAAGACTGGCATGTACTACCTAAGGACCATGGCTGCAAGTGCACCCATTCAGTTTACTGTCGACCAGGAAGCCCTGAACGTCATTGACACCAACGTTGCACGCTCTGGTACCAGCGCACTCAAAAGAAGAACCATGATCGGCGGAGGCAACAACTACACCAGCTCACCGGCCGCGCCCAAGCCGATGTACATGACGAAATCGACGACAGAGTCGCCAAATGGTGTGCCCACACCTTCGAGCACACCACCACCAAGTGCCGCCATCATGAAGCAGATTGCCGCCACAACCGAGGACGTTCCCCCGCCTGGAGCAGCGCCTACCAAGCGTGATGCTCTGCAGCTGCCTCCCTTCAAGGCCGACCAGGATGAAGGAGGTAGCCCACAGCTTCTTGCCGCAGACCGTGGCAGTGCTGACGCAAGCAAGGATGAGGAGCTCGCCGACTCGGCGAAGAAGATGAGCCTGCAGGAGGAGGACAGTGCAGAGGTCAGCGAGGACCGAGAGGGTGACATCTACGCTGAGAAGGTGCTACAATGCAGCATTGAGAACAAGGAGGCGTGCATCATGTGCAGTGGTTGATCAGTATGAACGAGAGGGCGACTTTTGGAAACGACGGTCACGGGAATGGGCACTAGCATGGCGGCGTTTGGGTATGATATTTTCTTCGCCTCTGTTTTTGCAGGGCTTTTGTTTCGTAGTATGCAGCATGTTTTAGATCTTTATATTCCGTAGCTAGCAGACAATACAGATGATATGTGAGACCTGAATAAGATGCTCTTGACAAGGCGGTGTAATCTGACTGTGCGAAGAGGGGCAACGCTGTGCTTCTTCGCTTTTTCGCCTCTTCGCCTACCACAGACGTCACGGCCGCGGCCATGACTGTAAGCATGACCAGGCGGCAATGCCTCTCAGAGCCAGCCTTGGCACTAGTAACAAATTGCCTTTGACTACTTTGACTACCCTCTCAATAAGAGGAAAGAGAAGCGACGGCACGACGGGAAGCTGCTTAGCTCGCCCCAAACATCGGAGCACGGCGAAATTGTTGATCGGCGCACCTCAGCCCTAGCCCTGGAGAGCTCCTCCGCATCCACGTCACAGGGACAGCGAATTGTCCATTCCATTGACTTCTGCAAAAGTTAGTTTCAGAGTCTGAACAGCAAATAGCAAATAACAAATAGCAAGGCTCATCGACTTGAGAAGATTCCATCTCATATCTCACATAAGCCTCTGTCTTGCCCTCTACATCTGCAACAGCTTCTTCCTCCCAACAACAACACAAGAGCATCATCCATCATGGCCATCAAGCAGTCGAAGACGGACCAGGTCTACAGGGCCAGCACTTCCGCGCCCGTCAACATTGCTGTCGTCAAGTACGACTTACCCTCCAGGCACAGCTACGCGTCCACCTCCCGTTACTGACATCTTGCAGATACTGGGGGAAACGTGACTCCAAGCTGAATCTGCCCACAAACTCCTCCCTCTCCGTCACTCTCTCACAAGCAGACCTCAAGACACACACCACTGCATCATGCTCAGCATCCTTCACCTCGCCAGACACCCTTCTGCTCAACCACTACCCACAGGACATCTCCAACCCTCGCACCCAGGCCTGCCTCAAATCTCTTCGTGCCCTCCGCAAAGACCTCGTCGAAGCAAAAGACTCCAATGCACCAAAGCTGTCAGAGTTCCCTCTTCGCATCGTCTCCGAGAACAACTTTCCCACAGCTGCTGGTCTAGCATCCTCCGCCGCCGGCTTTGCTGCTCTTGTAAGGGCCATCGCGGATCTCTACCAGCTGCCGTCCAGCCCTGAGGAGCTCAGCAGGATCGCACGACAAGGCTCTGGGTCCGCATGTCGCAGTCTCTTCGGCGGATATGTCGCGTGGCAAGCAGGAAAGGCAGCTGATGGGAGCGACAGTCTGGCTGTCCCAGTCCAGCCTACATCCCACTGGCCCGGCATGCGCGCCATCATTCTCGTTGCAAGCGCGAAGAAAAAGGACGTCAGCAGTACAGCAGGCATGCAAGCTACA
>Ga0058698_10001441_pt1 | contig 10705 bp, 3 predicted proteins | sample AgamicAsSfe_FD_67288 | JGI IMG/M metagenome (GOLD analysis project Ga0058698, IMG submission 67288) | Agave microbial communities from Guanajuato, Mexico - As.Sf.e | ecosystem: Host-associated > Plants > Phyllosphere > Phylloplane/Leaf | place: Guanajuato, Mexico | collected 2012-05-30
GTGGCCAAATGGATCTTCGCCATTACCATCATCATCTCCTATGTCTTTCTCGTATATCGATGGATCAGGGCTCTGCGCGTTATGCGCACAGGAAGTGTCACGGAGTGCTACCTTGAGCCATTGGCTGCTATACTGCAGAGTATGCGCATTACCAAGGCTGGCCAGGGCTGGCGTCGTTTTCTGGTCTTTGCCGAGTTGACCAAGAGTAAGAAGGGTGCCAACTACATCGCCCTTTTTGTCTACTTCCAGTTCAAGAGCGCCCTGCTCATCATTGTTGCACAAGGACCTCGCATTGCCCTCAACGCCATGACTTTGTACGCCGTCATGCAAGCGAACCTCTTGCCTGTCGGCGAGCACGCGTCAGAAGATCGCTCCAACTTCGAGCAGTTCTTCATGAACATCAAAGTCATGGTCGACACTGGCAACAAGCAGGAAACCGTCATCTACTTCACCATGTTGTTCTCCTTGGTCATTTGGGTCATCGCTGCGCTGGGTTTGATTGTCGCAGGAATACTATACCTCTTCTTTCTGTGGCACTACATTCCCAAGGCTGACGGTAGTCTTACCAACTACTGTCGGCGCAAGGTCGAGACTCGTCTGGAACGTATTGTCGGCAAGAAGATTAAGAAGGCGATTGAGAAACAGAACCAGCAGCTGAAGAGGGACGAAGAGCGAGCGATCAAGAAGGGCGAATTCGACGCGTCCAAATCTCGACCTACTCTGCCCAAGCTTGAGGGTGACGACGACGACACATCCACTGTCTTCTCGATGCAACGATCCGACACAATGAACACGACCGCAACGCTTCCCCAATATACCGTGTCGAATGCGCCAGCATATAGGTCAAACCCACCATCGCGTTCGAACACTTCCAACACCATGAACACCATGAATACTGGGCGAAATCTGATGAACAAACCGTCTCTGCCTACCCTAGACGAGCGACCTGGTATGCCAGAGCGTGACTTTACAAACTTCTCGACTGCCAGCTATGGTTCCAATGCCCCGATGTTGAGCCAAGCTGGAGGCATGGGCAGGTCATCACCAGCACCTCCGATGCCACCTCTGGACCGTAACGGCACTGGATATTTTGACGATCAACACAACCTGCCATACCAACCAGAACGTTCATTCACACCGATGTCACAGGGCAGGGCATCTCCACTCCCACCACGCGGTCCTATGCCGCCTGTAGACACAAACTACAACAATTATCACAATTACGACAACGGGCGATACGAGAACGACTCCCAGTTGATCACTCCCCTTTCCAACGATCAACGCGGCCCGCCGTCGTCTCACCCTAACCGCCCATACCAGGAGTTCAGTCCTTACGACAGTCGGGGGCCTCAGATGGGTCCTGAGTACGAGCTGTCACCTGTTGATGTGAACCCAACAGAGGACATCTCCCAGCACTACTTCGCAGACTCGAACGTTGGGGACAACTACCAGCCACCTCAATTACCCAGCGCATTGAGATCTGGATCGCCTGCACCTTCGCAACCCGCAGGCTTGCCATCTCAACCACGCGCAGGTACCGCGCCTCCACGATCTGGCACAGCGCCGCCCCGAGCAGGCATACCAGCGTCGCTGCAGTCAGCAATCCAGCGTCGCGAAGCCTCACAGCCTTTTCCTAACAGAGGCATGAACGGCTCTGCGCCACCCCAACAGCAGCGAAGTGCGACAGCACCAATTCAACAACCAGGCTGGGCACAAGGTCCTCCTCGCAGCTTCACACCCCAAGGTCCAGGTCCCCAGCAGCGCAGTTACACACCTGTGTCTGGACCCCAACAACGCAGCTACACGCCCACTGCGCCGCGCGGCTACGACAACAGTTACAACTACTGATTTCCGAGATTCACTCTTCTCACGTAGCGTTGGATACCACATTATGCATTGTACGGCGTTCACTTCTCTCCATCTTTCTTCTTTCCGTCTGTTGGACACAGAGGCGACCAACCCTTCTTTCCTTGCACCTTACATTCAAACTTTACGACATCTACCATTCGCTTCGATGTATGACAGCCAGATTTGACGATCGTGGTTACTTCTTTCGCTATAGCATGTTTCGAGATACCCCCACCCGCATGGCTGGCCTCGGACGTTCATTCGCTCTTTTTTGTTTCACGTAGCTGCTTGGGACGTTGATTGATTGGATGATTTACTGGCATATCTGGAGGAAACCTCTCATGAAGGAGGACGAAGAGAGGTATTTAGGCTTGTCATCATACAGGTAGCATACAAAGGGTATGCGAGAAGCGGCGGGCTTGCGCAGTGGATCGCGCACCCTTGTATCATACACCCACCTTCTTGCGGTTCGCAGAAATCAATGAAACTTGTGCATATGACAGTTACAACGCTCTTGCTATGATGATCCAACCCATGTTGTGCCCGTGTTCAATTCAATTTCCTCTCTGTTGCCTGCACCAATGTCGCATCGCTTGTGGCTTGTGACCAAACTCTTTACTATAGTTGGTCAACCACCAACGAAAACTCGCTTGTTTCTCTCTTATCCCCCAGCTCTATGTGCTTTTCTATATCGTTTCAGATGATACGGGGAGTTACGCCTCCAAGTTTTGTTGTTTCTCCAGACAAGATCCTTTCTTCTTCCTTGTGTATGAGCAAAAGCATGATGAAACGCCTCTTGAATCAGTAATCGAACCCAAGAGACGGGTACAACGGACAAAACTGACTGATGTTGAGCTGAGTGCAGCGGAAGAAGGAAGTCGATGATGCGGCAAAAGCAAACGAACGTTACCGAGCATTCCCGCATAGTTTGCAGCGGCTCATGCACATGTAGATGTCGCAATCCTTAGTATGCGTTAGCCGGCTGTGACATGCCTGATCTACACGATAAGCAGCATCTCAACGGCTTTAACGCGTCTGTGTTGAATGCAAGTCATGCTAGAGCGAGGCTGATCTGTATGCTTTTCGTGTAGTTTGGAGTCAAATACTACCATGCGTCAAGTAAACTTCCCTGAGTCCGAACTTTGAGTCGTGATTACTGAAGCCTACTACGTTACTTCCCGCAAGCTGCAAGAGTAGACAGGTGCTGTCGTGCGATGTAACTAGACAATCTGTAGCCATTTCATGATGGGCCAATGCAGAGTTGCTTTGATGAATAGCAGCTGACAGTTGACAGATGAAAAGGTATGATGCAGCGATTGCAACATGCACATACGATACTACACCTTATGCGCCTGTCCATTCTGCCTTGCTTGCCTCTGGCAACCTCTTACATAGACCATAACATGTGATTACATTGCAAAAGTCGAAAAAAAGAAAAATTCTTACAGCGGGACTCTACCAAGATAATCACAACTTCCTCGGCCATCTCCTTCAACTACATCGTCTACGAAAATCCACGTGGCTGGCCGCGAGCCATCAGGTGCCTAACCTGTACCTAGTTGCTTCCCCTCTGCCATAACCCGCAGGCCCGCCGAAGCGTACCACCAGATGTCTACGTCCAGACCCTGAACATACTACAACGGTACGCTACACTTCAGCATCCCTTTTAGTGCATCGTCCGTCGTAAGAACCAGCAGCGACCCGTAATTTTCGGCTGACTTGACTTGTCAGCGGGCTGCCGGGAGATGCACAACCTGCATGTCCGCTCGGGACAACGAAGAGAGATATGTGGGGGCACGGGCGTATCGCTGAACGGTCGGTTGACATGCACAGTTCGTTCTTCGTTGTTAGTTGCGACGGGGGTGACAGCGATAAGATGTTTGGTACACTATGAGTTCTTGATGAGTTAGTCGGTCTCACCACGTGAACGGGAGCCGAGCTCGGCAATTTGAGATACGGGCGCTCTGGTCCGTACCTAGGTAGCACCCGGTCTGGCGACTATGGAAACAACAGCAGGCGGCTGGAACTGTAGCGTGAGTTTCTTTCTTCTAGCTGACAGATGTTTGACAGGTGTTGCGACACGACGTAGAGTGACGCGGCGCCGTGGCAGCACAACAAAAATTGTCCAAAATGTTAGATGCGCGCAGTCGTGCATTTCGCATACATGGCACTGCATCGCCTAGCTTTCTCGAGCACTGATACAGTTTGCTGCGTGTGGCGCATACGACCGCAGCTGCTATGTCAGATATCAAAGTGTTGGATCATCATGTTGAGCTTCTGTGTTGCGAATCCACGCCGCACATACGCAGTGCCAGCGCTGATCGGCGAACCTGATCTTCAGTCAGCAGCGGTCCTGCCCAACCGAAATACGTTTGATCGACAGGCACCACAACCGCACCAACGCAGCGGTCCAGACGAATATCCGCCGAACCACGCAACGACACAGCCCATTGCCGAAACACACCAAAGCGGACGTTTTGACAGTTCAGGATAGTGTGACTGGAAAGTTCTGGTTCTCTGGACGTGCTTCGGTGTCTTGGTAGGAAAAAGGGCTGTGTCTTGGGCAATCTTGTGGCAATTTTATTTTTTGCGGCAGCGAAATTGACAGTTGTTGAGTGAGGGGTATCGGAGGCGAACCGCTGGTGCTGACATGTGTAAACATGGATCCCAAAACTCCGATACGCTCTTGATATTGTTGTTGTTGTTATTTGCAATCAATGCAAGAGTGGGTGTGTTGCAAGGCCTGGGTCCCCAACCTGAGCTCCGGAATATGGCGGCGATGAAATTGAGTCATCATTGTGATCGATATGCCTACTGACACCTCGTGTCGACGTCTGATGCCACGTTCGTCATGTTGCATGCTGCTGCCCGATCTGACCGATACCCCCACCTGCGAACACGTCTGCAGAGTTCGTGATTGATCATGCATGCCCGTTGGCTGTGTAGTCGCCGAAAGAAATTCTTTCCAAGGAGAATTCTTAAGCATCTCACGTGTAATCGAACATACAGACTCGAGGTATTACTGGTGAGTTCGCTCCACAGAGCCACAAATCCATCCACAAGCGAAATTACCTGTAGTTGTCTAGAACACATCCACTTTGTTGGCAGACTTACACCTAGTGACATCACACCAGCTTGGCTCTGAGTAGGTATCGATAAGCCGGCGACACTTGCGACGTCCTGCATAAATTTTTGTTGTCCGCTCCGTAGGGCGTTGCGCGGGTTGTGTGATTGGTGTAGTCATATAATCATGATGTTAGTGGTGCGGGTTCCGCCAATGGGAAGTTTTGGGAGACAAATGTTGAAATGTCGGACTGGCGGACGTTGGTGAGCTGCATGGCTGAACTAAGGAATTGTGGTGTGTCGCCTAGAGAACGACGACAGGGAGAACGCATGTCTGCATGCAGTAGTGTTTTCATGTATCTTCTTGGTTTCGCAAGGTATCAGCTGGCGCGAGGAGGTTGTGTTGTTGCCCACGTCAGTGTAGTTTGCTCAACTACGAATGCAACGTAAAAGGGCGATACGCAGCACCATTATGAAAAGACAAGACATAGGAAAGTAAGAGAGATGTCCGCGTTTCTATGCCCGTTGAGGGATGGGCAGAGAACAAGCGGCCTGGTAGCAGACTTTACACATGATTTTCGCTTACCGGTCCGTTTTGGCTCGGAGGAGCATCATAGGGAAGTCCAACGAACAGCGACCCACCACGTCGTGTGAGGCTTTTCTTGACACGGCTGGCGGCCCTGTTGGACGACAGGTCACTGGTGGGTAGTCGTCCAGATTTTCATCATGCATACACCGGCTACCACGTTGCGATAAAGAACCTTATCGTCCCGCTGACGGCACTGGGGCTCCACAAACGTTGCACCGGCACATGCTGCTGATCCGTGAGTGGAGGGAGTCCTGCCTAGGTGCAGATAGGCTGCATGTGTGGAGGCAGCAAAGGGAAAAAGTCGTCGGTGTGGACATTTGCGTCACGACCCTGCTAAGGGATTGCTTGCTCTGACAGGGTTGTGGCGAGGCATGCATAACCGAGGGTGAAGGCTTGTCCGGCTTACAGACTGTTGTCGCGGCTGAATGAGGTGTGCATTGCGTCTGCACACGGCAGTGACAGTGATATAACGAGGTTGTGGACTCGTCAGGGCGGCGAAGGCTAGACTTGTTGGGGTAGGAAACACGTGCCGGAAGGTGACAGGAACACGCAGGCAACGCGGCCGATTTGCGAAAACGTTCTGGAATCTAGAGGGTCAGTGGAGACTGAGGCCTGCCCCAATCACATGTATCTGGGTTCCACTACGTGTAGATCGCAATTGCGCGGCCTTCCCTTGCAGGTCCGCGGTTGCTGAGTCGTGTGCCGCGTCTTGGTATTTGCGCTGTCGTGCTGTGAACGTCGAGCGTCAAGGGCTTTGCTTCATGGCCGCTTGCGAGTCTGGCCAAGGGCTGCCGGGGCTGCGACAGGCGATGGAGCGACGACGAGAGCACGAAAGCGGCTGAAACTTCGGAGCGCCAACTGTGCCTGAGCCAGGCACACCAATCAAAAAAGGAGACCAAGCCATCATCGCGCACTATCCTGGGGTGCGACAGCCGGTGCCATTGGCCCTGACTAAATTAGTAACGGGGATAGTCCGCAGCGCGCTAGTCCTAGTCTGTCAGCCAGGAGATGAGATGGGGGCAGCCCGGCTCGAGGGCCACTCACCTTTGTCTGGCTGGCCGGCTTGTTTCCCTTTTCCTCTTCCCCTTCACCGTAACATATAACTCACCTATTGTCCCTCTTTTGAAAAGGCAAATTCGCGCGTTCACTCTTTCACGCCCGTCTTGCCGTCTGCTTGCTTGCTTGCTCGCTCACTCAGTCACTCATTACTCAACCCACAACAACAACTACCCAGCGCATCACGACACGCCGTTGAACGACGTTACGACTTGTCTGCCGTATAAATACCCAGCGCCATCATACTCCATACTCTTTTCGCAAAACCAAAATGCGTTACTCTTCCGCCGTGGTGCTGAGCACCGTTGTCGTTGGCCAGGCCGCTGCCGCCAACATGCACAACCGTCACGCCAGCTTCCATGCTCGCCGTCAAGCGTGAGTAGTATCTGCGAGTGTACAATGGGACAAGATGCTAATCCTGTGAAGTGATGCCAAGCGCAGTGCCGGCAACGACGTTGACTGGAGCAAGGTCGCATACGACCTTGGTGATGTCGACTGGAGCTCCGTCTTCGCCACTCCTACACCCACCCCTGCTGCCGCCCCTAAGGTCGCTTCTGTCGCCGATGTAAAGGCTGCCGCCGAGCCCACCCCTTACGCCACCAAGGAGCAGCCCTCGACCACCGCCGCTGCTAAGCCTGCTGCCACCTCCGCTGAGTCCAACGACCTGCTCGGCGACCTTGGTGACGCCATCAGTGACATTGGCGACGACATCACCGACGCTGTCAGTGATTTCCTTGACGGTGTCTCGGAATGGGCCGAGAAGGTCAAGTGCAAGACCGGTCTCAACAAGGAGGCCGCCTGGGATGGTATCTGGATCGGCGGCGACAGCAAGTGGAAGGCCGAGTTCACCAACGACCGCTCCAACGAGGACATGATGCTCTCTTGCTGGCAAGCGAAGGGCTTCAACGGCATGAGCCTTAACGTCAACAACCCTGACATCTTGGTCAAGATTCCCGCTGGCAAGTCTATTGAGCTCTCCTTCAGGGAGAAGATGCCCTCCGCCTGCGCACCCTTCTACGCCAGCACCGCACTCGCCCAGTTCGGTGGTGTCAACAACACCTGGTGGGAGGTCACCTTCGGCCAGGACGGTGCCTTCGATGTCTCCCGTAACGTCAACATGCACGGTGACAATATCTACTCCAAGGGCTCCAAGTGCACCTCCGACATGAGCACCTGTGTCTTCAAGTGCAAGGACGGCATGGACACCTGCGAGAAGGGTGAGGACTACTACCTTGACAACTGCGAGGCCAGCAGTGGCGGCGGTGGTGGCTACGACGTTGTCATGGCTGGTGTCGGTGGTGGTTGCTCCATGGGCCAGAACAGCGAGACCGTCAAGGTCGTCTTCTCCTAAGCGTTGCAACTATGAACAGGCTGGAGTTGGTCGTCTCTTGGGTCGTTTTGTGTATTACTCTTCGCCATATTCCCCCTTGTTCCTTGTCGATCTGAACATGTCTTCTTGTCAAGACAGTCTTCATGACTTAGTTGTCTGGCAAAATGCCCAAGCGCACTTTGGGTAGTGGTCGCAGGTCCATTCGCGTTACTTGTCAAGGCTCTTAGTGGTCTATGTGTATCTTGTAAATGTCTATTGTTAGTTCCGCAAATACCAAAAGCTGAAAAAAACCACATCACTTTCCCTACTTGATCCGACGTTGAAGCTTTGACGATCATGAGATTGCGCGTCACCATATCTTGATGGATGATGATCGCGATCGGCCTGGCACCCATTCTGGAGGATCCTTGTCTTTCGATATTGGCGCTCGGCCATAAGTATGTTGCTTTCCTCAGGGTTGTTGCGCTCTAGCTCAGGCCATGAACCAGGACTCCGCAGGCCAATCTCCGAAGGTAATGCATATTCCCTGTGTATAGCTGATGTGTCCGTAGTGTTGGCAGACCCGTTGACGACTAACTCTCGCTTCACGATCTTGTTCCCGAGTGGTGCCGGATGCTTGAGGCTGCGATCGGAGGTCGCGCAGTCTGCTTGTAGCCCTGATTCATTGCTGCGTAAGAACTGTGAAGGCGAGATCTATATCATCCAATGGCGCGTGCGTTGTTGCTTCTCGGGCGGACGAAGGGCAGGTACAACGAAGGGATAGGCGGCAGACATCTGGAGCACACTGGAAGTAATGTGCATCGGGAGGCAGTAGTTATGTGCATCCTTGGTCCATACGTGCAGCAGTCGCGATTCTATTGCATGGGAGTTGCAACAGCGACCTCGCGACAGAAGCTGGAAAGCGCGAGCATGAGAGAGTAGTATAGAATTTTGTAATGCAATAGAGTAAAAGAGGTAGCTTCGATTGTCAGATTCGCCAGGTGGCAATGTAATTGATACACTCGTTGAGTGTGTGACTGGGGAGGGAGGAACGATGTACAATCAAAAAGACACGAAGCACGTTGCGAAAGAGATTCTGGGGAAACACTCTTCTTGCCGCACACAAGAGAAAACCTCAACCAGTGCAAGAATAACATGCCTTAGCTTACCGCCTACATTAGCTCCTGATGAGAACACTTGTTTAAGACAAATAGCATGTAGGCTTCGCTGTCCTTGCATGCTAAACAACAAGCTAAGCTGGGTAACCGGCACGCACAAGAACCCCAAAATCACACGATGAGCATCACCAAAATGACAAATGACAACAAAAGTGCAAATGGTTTCATAAGTAATTCATTTCATGTGATACGCCCATTGCTATAGACAAGCTCCGCATATATCTGAGTGTCTAAGCAGCCGATTCCAACGCGAAAAGTGCTTTTCTACTCATACAAGTGGCAAGCTTCATGAATGCAACCAAAATCGACATGTAAGATGTAACATTTTCTGCCTCAGAGGTCGACCATTTACAACTCGTCGTGGTCATCGGGCATCTCATCGTCACCACCGGGGCCACCAGAGCCGTAGAGCTTGGAGGTAATGGGGTAGGCGACATCGGACAGCTTCTGGAACTGCTCGTCAAAGTCCTCAGCGGCAGCCTCTGAGGCGTTGCTCTCGAGCCAGTCCTGTGTCTCCTTGACAGCCTCGAGGAGAGACTCCTTGTCCTCTTCCTCGATCTTGCCACCAAGACCCTCGTCGTCGTTGACCTGGTTCTTGAGGCTGTAGGCGTAATTCTCGAGCTTGTTACGGGACTCAATGCGCTCGCGGTTGGCCTTGTCTTCCTCGGCGTACTTCTCGGCTTCCTCAACCATGCGCTCAATGTCCTCCTTGCTGAGACGGCCCTTGTCGTTGGTAATGGTGATGGACTCGCCCTTACCAGTGCCCTTGTCAATAGCGGAGACCTTGAGGATACCGTTGGCATCGAGCTCGAAAGTGACCTCAATCTGGGGAACACCACGGGGAGCGGGAGGAATGTTGGTCAGTTCGAACTTTCCGAGCTGGTTGTTGTCCTTAGTCATCGATCTAGATATAAAGTCAGTGTATGTCTCATATGCATTTCGTAGGACCAAAACTTACCGCTCTCCTTCGAAGACCTGGATCAGGACTACGGGCTGGTTGTCGGCGGCCGTAGAGAAGATCTGGCTCTTCTTGGTAGGGATGGTAGTACCACGCTTGATGAGGGTAGTCATGACGCCACCAGTGGTCTCAATACCAAGAGTGAGAGGGTTGACATCCATGAGAATGAGCTGGTCGGTAGCGGCGTCACCAGAGAGAACACCACCCTGAACGGCAGCACCGTAAGCAACAGCCTCATCGGGGTTGACATCCTTGCGAGCCTTCTTTCCGAAGAACTCCTCGAGCATGGCCTGGACCTTGGGAATACGAGTAGAACCACCGACAAGAACGATGTCGTCGATGTCGCTCTTCTTCATCTTGGCGTCCTTGAGAACCTGTTCAACGGGCTTGAGGGTCTTCTTGAAGAGGTCGTTGTTGAGCTCCTCGAACTTGGCGCGGGTAAGAGTCTCGGAGAAATCCTTGCCCTTGTGGAAAGACTCGATTTCGATCTTGGTGGTCTTCTGGGATGAGAGGGTACGCTTGGCCTTCTCGACCTCACGCTTCAGCTTACCCATGGTCTTGGAGTCCTTGGTGATGTCGACGTCGTTCTCCTTGTTGTACTTCTTGGTGAAGTAGTTGATGACACGGTTGTCGAAGTCCTCACCACCGAGATGAGTGTCACCAGCGGTAGATTGGACCTCGAAAACGCCCTCTTCGATAGTGAG
>Ga0058698_10001442_pt1 | contig 10705 bp, 9 predicted proteins | sample AgamicAsSfe_FD_67288 | JGI IMG/M metagenome (GOLD analysis project Ga0058698, IMG submission 67288) | Agave microbial communities from Guanajuato, Mexico - As.Sf.e | ecosystem: Host-associated > Plants > Phyllosphere > Phylloplane/Leaf | place: Guanajuato, Mexico | collected 2012-05-30
CAAGAACCGACGAGCCGGTCGTCACCGTAAGGCTGTGTAGGGCTGCGCCACCAGCTTTGCATAACTCGTCACTCCATCATTGCGCCACTTTAGGGGGCTGGGCAGATGTGCGTGACTCGTTTGCCGGACGAGACGCTTACTCACGTGACCTATCTATCTGGGTTGCGGAAATACTTGCCCCTGTCGGAAATTCAACACACCGCGGCTTCAGAATCGCCGCGGTTACAAAATAAACACGAGTCGTGCCGCAGCTTCTCGCTGGCGTCTATGCGGTACTGTACTCCGTTTCATTACAGGCTACCAAAACACGCTTTACCGGGGCACAATCGCACAGGTTCGGAGAGATGGCAACCCTGAAACGGACGGAATTCCTTCGTGTGCAGTTATTGATATCGACGTCGCTATCTCTCACCTTGACCGCATCCTCACATGCGAAGCCGTTGCATCGCTGTTACCCACTGCTTTCTTGTGCTTGTCGGAGTCAAGAAGTGTAAAGGTCTCTGCCGTTGATGGATGAGAGGGCCGGTCACACGGTTTGTCTTTTATCAACGAAGGTAGGGAGATGCAACTCTGAATGCGGATCAACACACCCGTGTATATACTTGCACGAAAATCCATTCTTCTCGGAGCCACGTGATCGCTTACTGTTTTGCCTTACAAGCCTACAGGTCAGACACTTACCGCCTCCATATAGTGCTTGGAGATCTGGACTTCTGGTCCGTGTAGTCTAGCTGCCTGCCCTTGCCGACTCGATCGCAAATGCGTACAGAACATTACCCGGTCTGAAATCGGTAAGCGCACGACTTTACATCGGATGTGCTGTCGTTCGCAATGTCCACCATCTTGATCGGATAAAGCCAAACACTGCGGTCATCCGAAAGTCTTGTTCTCACTGGGCCATGAATCGCGAGTCGGAGGACTTCCCAGAAAAGAGATACACTTTCACTTGTATACAGCATCGCAAACAGAATAGCATCACAACGGCGTCTATTCCACAACGCGCAGAGCGCAGATACCACGACGCCTGGCCACGGTCTACAGACTAATCGCATACAAATCTCCTCCGATCGGCTTATGCTCGCAGTGTGTTTCAGATGTCTTCGTGGCGTTGATGGCGCGAAACAAAGTCGCAAACTAGACGCTAGCATTGGCTCACGGCCCGCTCTGCTCATCAAACCCTGGTCATGGTCTACCTCTAACGTTGCTTGATGCTACTGAGAATATCAACTTCGACCACGGAAGGATTTTGGTACTGACACCAGACGCACTTCGTGGCTTCAATTTGAAAATCCCCCAGCCGTATCCTTGTCGACATGGACCGACTTGCGGCACGGCTCACTCAGGCACTAGGCTGACAAAACCACTGCGTCGCGTACTACTCGATGTTCCTATGCTAGTTGTCGTGGCCGATTTCCTTTCTTACACACTGCGTTTGAGGATTCCCTCGTAGCTTCAACCTAGAATCCTCACGTGAGCTGGTCTCAATCTCGTCACTCCTTTCAGCTCACCCTCCTCCAAACACCTCACGCTTACTTCCGTTGCTTTTCTTGCTCGAATCCACACCTGCAGCTGGCTGCGACCTCCTACTCCACCTCACTAATACATCCTGGTCTGGCCTCTCATTCACGGCAAATCTCTCGCCGTGTGCACTTGCCGGACACCTCGACTTCTGCAGAGCTCCCCAAGCAATTTGTTGCGTGACAGATCAGCTACCGTTGCTCGGATTGACTCCACAAGCAACACACTATTGCTCATAGTTCGTCTGGCGATCTGTGGAGTACAGGAACTCTAGCCACCGGCCTCACCATTCCCCGTGGCGTACATTCACCCAGCTTGTTCCTCTCATCCATATCCCCTACGGTCGAAAGCTGGACTTTCGAAAACGTTCTTTGCCTCAGGAGACCGATCACGTCCTCAATATAGCTCTGGGACGCTGTCGAGTTGCGATTACTCGTGGGAATTTACTTGCCACTTGGATCTACGGTGTCAGCTCTACGGTTGCCACTACGTTGTCGACATCAACACTAATGTCTTTCACTCATGTGCCACATGCTATCGTCGCTAGGAGTCTCATGGACGCTGATGAGATCCACCATTTCTCAGATAGCTCCAGGAATACTCTGATCGCCACCGCTGCCGTCGGTAAGTCAATCCAATCTTGTAGCTTCGCACCTACCAGACGGTACAAGTCTGTCGTAGATGTTGGCATCATACTCTGAACTCGCGGGCCATGCGCTGTGCATACACACATAGGGAAGATGTTCGCTGACATAACCTCAGGCAGCACGTTCGTCTTTGCGCTCTTGATCTATGTTGTTTACAGGCGCCGCAGAGGAGCTACATACGCCCAGATCTTACATGTGCCCCCGAAACCTCCAGGCACACCGCAACTCACACCCACTCCAATGAGACAGACATTCGCGAAACATCCAATATACCGCGACCTTCAATACTCCATTCGATCTTCACGGCACGCATCGACATTAAGCTGGCCCCCACGAGTGCCGACGAATACAACTGCGCCCACTGGAAGACCAAAACACAAGCGCATCGAAAGCGGCTGGAAAGATCCCGATGTACTACCAGCAACTCCCAAAAAGGATGTAGATCGCACAAACAGGTCAACGTTCTTCTTCGACGCATCACCAGTGACGAAACCACGAGTCCCGGAGAAGGCACATGTGTCAGTCCGCCCTTTGAGCCAGCTCAGCCATAGCTCGTCAATAACGAAGCTGCCTTCCGTTGTGGACACATCTATATCTACGGACCACGCATCGTGCGCAATGTCACCGCTGGACTCACCGCCCATGGTGGACGACGTCGACAATCGATGGAGCTGGACCAACAGCCAGGCACCAAGCACGCCTCGAGTACGCCCAGCGTCCAGACGATACAGCTATGCATCAAAACACAGTGCACCACGCTTCCGATCGGTAGTATCATGGGCACGAGGGCAAGGCGAGCGGATACGAATAGACGAGGAGGCTCCTCCTCTGCTTCCAACGAAGGAGCCGATGCCGGTATCTACACCAATCCTGCAGGCTGTGCCCAAGAACAAACGAGCGTTCAAGGATGCCGCCCCACCAAATCTCTCCGGAAAGAAATCGCAAAAGCCCAAAGACACAGCGAAAGGCCACCAGAAGTCCACCTCGAGTCTCGGCACTTTAGGCGCGTTCTTCAAATCTGCCAAGTCAACGAGCAACCTACCATCATCGACCGCTGGCTTCAACAGTTCCTCCTCGAATGCCTCGAAGTCGACAGGCAACCTTGGACTGAAATCTGGTGACTTGGAAAGCGGGCAGGCTGTCACCGATATCGAGCTGAAAGAGCGACAGAGATGATGACGAGAACACGAACGCCCTGGACGTCAAGGGCTTGGTATCTGCGCACCTGGTGCTGGTTCATCAGGGAAGGGAGACAGCGACCGATTATCAGATTGGGACTGTACATGGATGAACAAAAGAACATACGCGACGCGCCAGCTGCTTGTAGCGTGGCCGGCTTGAATGACTCGGCGCGGGCGACGTGGCCGAGAGTCACTCTTTGAGAACATCTATATCTTTTATACTCTACACATAATTCCATTGACACGATCGACAGCAAAACACGAGTATCCTGCGCAGTTGGTGTTTATACACAAGGTCCGTCTCAATGGTACAAGCTTCCACCGGCGTCGCCGATGTGCATATGCATGGCTTGCAGATGAGCCACTGCGGTGCTGACAGAGCAAGGCTGAGCCCAACTCGTTGATTTGTAGAAGTCCCCAAAGCTTTGTGAGTTCTGAAGGTCAGGAACACTCAAGAATACGATATTGTGTCTCAATTATTTCCACTCGCCAAAAGCCACGATATGGCTGCCTCCACCTTGGAGTTCCCTACCATGGAGCTCTCTGCTGTTACGGTTGGGTTCATGGGACTTGCTTTCGGCTTTGGGCCATTAATGATCGCAGAGTACGAGAACCTATCGCGCGATATACACGACTTTGGATTTTTTCCCGCCATAGTGCTACGACTTGGTTTCTTCGAGGCCAAAGACGTGGTTAACCAGGTCAGAGAGCACTTCATCAGAGGCGATGGCGGGTTGGATCGAGCAATGTCTTTCAAGGACTCATATACGCCCACATTGAACATGGTCGGTGTGGCGGGAGCCATCATCGCTCAAATTGCTCTTACAGCTTTAAGTCTACCTAATCTTGACGACACGCACTGGACTGCACGGGCAGCATTTACTATAGGGCTAGTTGCGGGCTCGTTGGCTGTGTTTTGTTCTTGCATCCTGCAGAGCAAGATGTCGGGCCTTCACAGTCCGTATGCTGTGCGCAGGTGGTTGACCAGACCGCACGAGACGTTCGCAGACCTTCATGATCTCCAGCGTACGATGTATCGACCAAGAAGTAGGCTCCCAGACAAAGAAGGCCCGGTTCGCGTAGAAGACACCACAAACGATCAAGCAAATCTCCTTGCCATGCAACGAGAGCTATTCACCGTTCGAGAACGGCTCAATAAGCTCCATTATCGTCCATCTTTGAGCGCAGCTCTGATCATCACAGCGCCTTCACAGCTTCTTAACGTCACTCTCGGGTCTCTGCTCACCGGCTTCGGCATCTACTTCGGCTTCGTCTACACAGCGAGATTACCTGCCATTGAGAATCACCACTCAGCGCTTGCTGTGCTGACGGTCTACATCGTTAGCGCAGCTTCTGGACTCATTCTTTTCTATGTACCCATGCTCTTCAAGTTAGTCGCTACCATGCGCGATGGGACGAGGGGTGGTTTGGAAGACGTGGTCACCAACTTGGAGAGAGAGATCAATGCCGCGCAACAGAGAGGTGTAGTTCCTAAGCCTGATAATACACTTTCTGCCCTGAACGAGATCATCCGCATTCAAGGCGAGCAGCTGCAACTACAAAAGAATCTCATAACGGCGCTAGATACCAGATTCGGCGTGGCCGCCGGTCCTGCAAACACCTAGTGTGTCAGGATGCGCACGATGGCATTCTATGCTTCACCAAAATGATGCTGCTAGGTCACACTAGACTCAGACGGCGGCTATCCATATCATCAAGTAACAACAATGCCAGGTCAAGCAGCCCTTCCCCTCATCATACCATCCAACAGCAACCACCACAGATCTTAAAGTCGATACGCTTTCCAGTCTCCCAGCCGCCCTCTAGCGGGTCACGTCTTCTCCAGTAGGCATGCCATCCACATACCACTGCTTCAACATTTCCAGATCTCTCTCGTCGAACACCGGATCGTCCGTCCCATGCTTCACAATTGCGTAGCCGACCAGACTGCCTTTCGCCGCCGCGCCAGCTCCCTGATCGTGTTCCTCCGACTCTACCCATCCTTCCTCTTGCATGATCTGCTTGCGAGTCGAAGGCGTCGGGTCCAAGCAGAAGCGTCGCAGGGTCTCGAGGTTCGGGGCGTCGAAGACGTAGTTGTTGCCGTCTGCGTCGCGGCGGTTGATGATGGACGTTGCGAGCTGGTGGGTGCGGATTTGCTCTTTGGTGTCCCACTCTGCGGATGACATGTTTGCTTTTGATTGGATAGTGTGGAGTGGATATGGTTTTTGGAATGCAAAGTGTAATCACATTAGAGCGTCCGGAGATATTGTCTTGTAGATAAGGTGACAATGCTACTGCCTAGAATGAGCTCAGTGGCGCTAAAGTCGATGCAGCTAATGAGGCCGCATGCATTATCTCGCTGATCGCGTTGTACACAGGTACAGAATCATTGAATCATCAAACGGAGTCTTTGCCGTAGCCTGGAAAGAAAGCCACTTTCAAGATAAGCATATGCCCCTTCAAGCCGTCAGTCAAGCAAACGATGTTGAGAACATTGAACGTATTGCCAGTTTTTTGATCAATCAAGCCACAGAGCACCCCATAGACCCAGTCCAATTGTAGGCAGCACGATAAAGTACTGTCTGCTACCTGGATGGCTATTAAATACGTGTAGGCATCAAGATTATTCGCATACATGTACATGTATTTCTCGTGGTAGCTCGAAGCATGTGCAACCACATACCCCAAACCCTAATGTTTCGAACACCGAACCCTTAAGTCAAGTCGAGCTTTCTCCTCTCACTGAGTACAAAATACATGTAACTCCAATGTTATCATCTAATTAACACGAAACGATTACGCCATTGGTAATATGCTGTTGGCATACCAAATACACCTCCAAATCTAGTAATAACAACACAGTCTTGGAACGCGGGATTTGTGATTAATTTACTGCAGTGATTCCTGGCCGAGTCTCTGTTTTAGCGGATCTGAGTCCTGTTCCAGCCGACGCTCCTCGCACCCATCACTCTCTCGGCCTAATCCATCGCAAGGACCCATTGCCAGCGGCTATGCGACACCAGTCCAGGAGCACTTCTTTGTTGATGGGATGGTAGATGGGTAGAACGCAGGACCGGCGCGTGGACGCGTCCTCTTCCACTGGCGCGTCTTTCACGTCAAACCGGGATTACGTCGCCTTCGCTAAGTCAGGTGTGATATACGTGGGCAAGCTCGATGCTGGCAACTACGAGAAGCGATGCGGTGCCTTACGGCCGCACCCTTTCGGACTCCCTCCCATCTTGGCCTTGTCGCCACTGCGGACGAATTTGCTGGCCATCTCCAACGGGGGTCGGACGTCCATTTGGGATGTCAAGGATGATACACTGAGATATACCGTCCACGCCAGCGAAAGGTCTGTGACCTCTTTGGCATGGTCCAACCACGAAACCAACCTACTGGCCCTCGGCCACATCGACGGCCATATCAGTGTGTGGGACTTGGGTCATCTTACCAAACCAAAACATGTATGGTCAGCCGGAACCGCGCAGTGCCACTTCCTGGCATGGAGCCTAGAAGACCAGTCTAGGTTGGCAGCTTGTTGTGGCCAGACCATGAGTATCTGGAACAATGAGAATCCTTGTGATAACTCTACTCGAAGATGCGACCTCGAGCACCAGGCAGACCGCATACTCTGGCGACCAAATCTTGGCAATGATCTCATCACTGTGGCTCTGGATGGGTATTACGAAGAATGGAGTACCAACAACATCAAGTCTGCATCGCGAGAGTCAGACGAATGCCAAGATCATGATCTGTTCGGAGACTTGGAGGACCTGCAGTCGTACAATATAGCTCCGCTAAGGCGAGGTGACTTTGTGCCTGCATCTCAGGTACATGCTATTGGAGATACCGCGATCTTGATGTTGGCCCGCCATGGGCGACACATACGATTGTACAGAGATTTGCAGTCCGCCGAGAACGATGAACCCATTTGGGACAAGCAGCTCATGAGTCGTATCGAGCACGTGGCCATTGTGACGGAGGAAGACACTGTTGTAATTATTGCTGCTGGATTCCAAGGCATGGAGAGAATCCCAATACCACCAGCGGCTCGCGAGCAGCTTGGCGAGATCCTACCCTGTGTTACTGGCGGAAAGAATGCAGATCAGCCGGATACTGAGCAAGCAGCGAAGGCAACGAAATCGCCGTCAAAGATGCGCCCAGTCCCAGTATCTGCAAGGATACATAAGAGTGACAGACATTCGCGACCAAACTACACCGACATGCGATTGATGCCCCCTAGTCGCCCAGCAGTAGGTCCCTCGGAACAAAAGAACATCAAGACGCACTCTGCGGTCTCACCGCGACAGGCCATGGCTTCCAGTCTTGAGCTGCCGAAACTGAATGACGAAGAGTCGCCTATGCCTTTCCTATCCCCGACAATACCATCGCAGAGGCCGTCTCCGTCGACCATCCCTGCGCTGAGCGACGACATAGTTTTACCGCCTCCCGAGAGCGAGTCTTTCGGATCTCTGCCTTCGACTGCAATGAACGACAGCGACTCAGATGACGAGACGTTCGACGGCGACGCTTTAAAGGGTAGTGGCACTTTGATGATGCCAGGAGGAGCAAACGTTCCTTTGCCCAAATCATGTGGAGCATTCTTCTCGCCGAATGGCCAGCTCATCACTTATTTCCCGCCTAAAGCGCGAGTCAGATCAATGGAGATCGACGGATTCTCTTCTAGCCAGCCAGAAGAGCGATCCACGAAAGCGTCACGCTTATTCCCCTTATTCGGAAACTTGTCTGTCGAAGCCCGGGACTACGAAGACTCTGACAGTGAGAGCATGAGCACACAGAGTGAGACTGACTCGGACGATTCGACAAAGATCGAGCCTTTCTCTTTCTCATCTCATGGCGAGCAATCGTGGGAAGAAAGACTCGAAAACATGCAACCCTTGCCACGTCTTGCAGCAGGCGAACAGCCCGTCGTCGTCAGTATTCGAGATGTGAACGAGATAATCCATTTCCGACCACATCTCGCACACAGCTACAAGTTGTCATGCGATTCCGAAGAGGCTGCTGGACGAATCTCGCTGGAGAATGCGGACGTTGCTAGAGGCGCTGGGTTGGACGACTTGGCCAACGTATGGTGCCTCTTGGGTCTATTATTGCAAGATCGTTTGCCCGAGGACCTATTGACTGCCGCTGATGCGGACATTGCCACAGTAGCGAGGCGCGCTAGTCGCTTGGTACGCAGCAACAGTGGCTTGAGACCAAGTACGAGGAGACAGTCAAGTGCTATGAGTGTGTTGCATATGTCGTCTCAGTCGAAAGCAGGAGCATCATGGCTAGTAAGCCAGATATTTACATGGACAGAGCTGCGGGCAGATGTCCAGATGCTAGCATGTCTATCCGCTGTACTGTTGTCGTCAGCGCAGTCAGCACCTCGCCCGACTAAGACACACATCGTGCTGTCTGATTCGCGATCTTCGCTGCCCGTATCGGACTACTTTGCCGACGGTGCCAGCCACAACTCCCATCCTTCAATTCTCCGGACTCCAATACTGCAAAATGTTGTTGATTCATCAAGGGAAGGTAGCTTCCTAACCCACTCTCCGGCCAAACCACCTAGAAGCTCCCACGTTTCGTCTCGCGATCCATCACAACCAACAACTCCATATGTAGATTCGCTCTCGAGCACACCACCGTTCCCGTTCCCTAAACTCTCTCGCCAAGGCTCCCGCCTCTCAGCCTCTGGTTCTGCAAGTCCAGAACATCATCGCAGCAGTTTCGGCGCGGCAGCGAAGTTCTACGCTCAAAGCATCACTGACAAGATCTCCTCCTACGGCACATCTCCTCCTGCGCGAAGATTCGGCACCAGCCCGAACAACGAGTTATCATCTAGTCTCCCCGTAGTCGGCAGCTGGAGCAAATCCGTCTCCTTCGCATCCGGAGTCGATTTCGGCAACCGTTCTAGCGCTCATCTCGCTCCGGACGACGATGGCTACGATAGTGACCGCACCATCGAAGACACCAGCCTCCCTCACACGCCCAAGCGATACGGCGGACCAGTGATGATCACTCTGAAGAACAGCAGCGCTTTCCTGCCATCGAAAGAATCTCAGCTGCACAACAACCCACAGCAACAACAATACCCACTGCTCTCCCCTGCCCTCGCAGCCAAAGCCCGCGTCTGGACCAGGCACTACGCCGAGCAGCTCCGCCGCATGGGCCTGCAAGTCCGCGCCGCCGAACTCGAAAACATCGCCGCCAACTCCTCCACCGCCAGCAGCAGCAGCAGCAGCAGCAGCAGCAGCAACGGCCCCGCCGACACTACAGCTACCCACCGCAACAAACACACCGGCATCACAGCAAAAACCACAACCGCCAAAGCCACCTGCAGCATCTGCTACTGCAAGATCCAGGGCGTGCAGCAGCTGTGCTCATTGTGTCTGCACACCACGCATCTTTCGTGCTTGAAAGGGTTTGTGGACGGCTGGGGAGGTGGTGGGGAGGAGGAGATGGAGTGTCCGAGTGGGTGCGGGTGTGCTTGTGCGATGATTGCGTTTGAGGAGATGGTTTGGGCTGTCAGTAGTGAGGAGGAGAATTCTAAACCGAAGCCTCCGCCGACGGTGAGGCGGAAGTGGAGTTTTACGGATCCTAGGAGGTGGCGGGAGCAGGTGCAGGGGGATTCTTGGTGAGGGGGTTTCGATTGTTTTGTTTTATCATGTATGTGCTCATAGGGTTTTGTACAACTAGTTCTGTACGGAAACATCTGTCTTCTAGGCGAAGTGACTGTGCTCAGGAAGGACTATACCAAAGAGGCATAGATTGTGCATTTCGTATCGCTGTGATTGTTATTCTTCATGTGGCCTTCTATGGAAGAACTATCAGACTCAACGAATCCTCTGCGAGCAGCTAAGTTCATTGCCGACTAGGTGTTGCAGACCTGCTAGCATCTCCACCACCCGCCTTCTTCGCCAAACTAGCAAAGTACTTCTCGAGGTCCTCGCTCGGGAAGTCACTCTTATTGCTCGTCGGCGTGGCAACCTGCCTCTCACTATCGTCTCTCCTAGGCTGTCTCGGCGTGCTGGCTCTCGGCGAACTCGACGCTGCGCCATCCGTAGCCTGCTGAGAAGTGCCAGGACGCTTAAGCCTCTCGATCGCCGCCTCGGCAGAGACAGTGTTGTAGCTGACACCGCCAACGTTGAAGCTCACGTCGCCGAGCTCGTTGAGCGCGCCGGTCGACTCGCCAGAAGGCATGCCGGCGCCTCCTCGAATCACGGAAGTCCCGCTTCTGCCTTGCATGGGTTCGCCGCGCTCGCGGTCGCGGGCGACGAGGTTGTCGAGCTCTTTGCGCATTTCTTTTAGAAAGTCTTGGTCGCTGCGCGTGGTGACCGTGATTGTGGGTGGTTT
>Ga0058698_10001443_pt1 | contig 10701 bp, 7 predicted proteins | sample AgamicAsSfe_FD_67288 | JGI IMG/M metagenome (GOLD analysis project Ga0058698, IMG submission 67288) | Agave microbial communities from Guanajuato, Mexico - As.Sf.e | ecosystem: Host-associated > Plants > Phyllosphere > Phylloplane/Leaf | place: Guanajuato, Mexico | collected 2012-05-30
ATTGAAACTAATGCAGACGTAGGTACATGGACTACATACTTCTTGCCGGTCGTGACATGCCCGGGTGTCTTCCCGCTGCTTCTTACGCTACTTTGGTCTAGACAAACCACGCTCGCAGCAGTCCTGTCGCCGATATTGGGTCTCGGAGCCGGCGTTGGTGTATGGCTAGGTCTTTCCAGAGCATGGTACGGCGCCATCACAGTAGAGACAACCGGTCAGCAAATGCCGTCTCTCTGGGGATCGATCATCGCGCTATTCTCGCCACTCCTGTTCTCTGTGATGATCTCGCTGGCCAGACCCAACCGGTTCGACTGGAACGTTTTCCTCGAGATCGATCTTATCAAAGATACAGAAGACACGAACTCGTCGACTCCACCAGAAGTCGTGGATTTGCCGCAGACAAAAGCATGGGGCAATGGAGAAGAAGCTTACACAGGAACTCTGGACCTTGGAGCCAAATCAGACCGCGAGTCAGGCCCGCCATCGGCGAACGCATCTTCAGGCGAAGTTGTTCATCCTTTTGATGCCAAAACACTGCGCCACATGGGCAAATGGAAGAGAATCGCAGGCTGGCTTCTAGTCTTGAACGTCGTAGTTACAATCTTGCTGTGGCCGCTACCACTTTATAGAGACTACATCTTCGGACAACAGTTGTTCAGTGGATGGGTGGCGGTCTCGGTGTTGTGGCAGTTCTTTGCAGTTCTAGCTGTGGTCATTTACCCAGTATGGGATGGACGCAGTGCGATTAGCAATACTGTGAAAGGCATTATTGGGGATTTGAAGAAGTTCAGCCGCCGAGGCACGCATTCGTGAAGGTAGCAACATATACATATGTATAGAATGGTAAAGGTCATTTAGATCATGTATCTTGCGAACAATGGTTATGGAGCCAACTATGCAGAAATGCTCATCTGCCTATCACTGCTCTTCTTCTGCTTGCCAAACCTCAAAGGTCCGAGCATTTCACCCCAGAAGCTGTTTGGAGGATCGATAAATGTCATCTCGTAGTTGTCGATGGTAGGGCGTTCCCAGACCAAGTCGACTTCGGTAGCCTTCAGCAGGCGAGTACGCTTAACGAGCTTCCAAGAAATGAAGGTGACGGGAGCTGTGAGGTGTCAGTGTTGCTCATTGCTACAGTTTGTGAGGAAGAGTAACTTACCAACGAGCAGGAGAGTGTAGAAGATGAAGAAGTTGCTGACTGAGAATGGCGCAAAGCTGGTGTAGCCGTAGCAGAAGACGATCATGGTCATCCAAGCAGCTCCGAGGTATGCAGAGTATGGCTGGAACCAGCCCTTGTAAGGTAGAGTGTTCCTGTCCAGGCCCTGTGCTTTGCAGGCACGGTAGAAGAAGATATAAGTGACGCTCATGACCAAGTAGTTTATGACACCTCCAGCAGTCACCAAGTTGATAAGCCAGCCCAGGACGACGTTCGATCCGTTGCTCACCTGCAGGAAGGAGAGACAAGGAAACACCATGACGATGGCAAAGCAGACGATCGGCACGCCACCCTTAGTGCAGTAGCGGAGGGCCTTAGGTGCTCTACCTTCGATGGCAAGTCCATACAAACTGCGAGTGGCACAGAAGGTGTAGGTATTGCCGGCACTGAAAATCGAGGTGACCAGAAGAGCGCTGACAACATGCGGCAGACCAGTGATGCCCATGTTGGCCATGGCAATAACATAGGGAGAAGCAGCAGCAGTGCCGGAACCGCTCGATTCACCAGTGACGATGGCGGTCAAAGTCGGGTCAGAAGAGCTCAGAACAATACCGACGAACAAGGCGCCGCCCATGAAGAAGATTGCAAAACGCCAGTAAACCGTCTTGAAAGCGTTCTTGATGTAGACGCGAGGACGTCTGGCTTCGCCTGCGACCATGGAAAGGTATTCGGGACCAGTGACGCAGAAGGAGGCCGACCACAGAGCAGCGCAGAAGCCTTCGAACTGACCAAGGGTGCCAGTGCTTCTGTACTCTTTGAAAGCATTGTGTTGCCAGTTGCGGAAGCCATACGCATCTTTCTGCGGGTTACCGCCGCACATTGTGATGAAGGTGAAGGAGAACACAATGAAGATCAGGATGACCTTGCCGCCGGACAGCCAGAATTCGGCTTCGCCGAAGACCTTGATGGCAAGGACGTTGAGGATACTGTGAAGTTGTGTCAGCGAGAGAACTAACAGGTATGATCATGAGTGCGCCATGAGTGTGACAAGCTCGCCAGGATGGACTAAATCGCTGTATCGAAATACTGATATGCGCGGGGCGGAGTCGCTGAATTGCTTACCCGTAGAGAATCTGCAAGTTATGTTAGTTACCGTAGCGATCAAGAAGCTCAATCCGAACTCACGATACAAGCCAGAGGGATCGCCCATGGCGGAATGTCGTCGCTCCAGAAGTCAAGTACAGTAGATAGAGCAGTGATCTCGAAGGGGATAAGAAGAGCCTCGTAGATGAAGACTAGAAGTAACAATTAGCCGTTTGGATCAATGGAGCATGCGCTGCTTCGCCTCCACTCACAGTTGTAGCCAGCCATGAAACCAAACGCATCGTCGACAAAGTGTCCAGCAAGACGAATGAAGCCACCAGAAACGGGGTATGCGGTTGTCATTTCGGCGATACAGTTGTTCACCAAACCAAGGAAGCAAGCGTAGATCGTGTAGGCGAGGAACAAGCTGGCTGGGCCGCCCTTGTAGAGACCGCTGCCGATACTGACGAAGAGAGCGGTTCCAATGGTGCCGCCAATGGCCATGAGCTGAATCTGTCGGTTTCCGAGACGTCGGTGGAGGTGATCATTGTTCTCAACGATCTCGCCTTCTTCATGGCTGTCGACGCGGGTGATTGGCTCAGACGACACAAAGTCGTCGGCCTTCTCGCCATGTTTGTATGATGCCATGGTTGAATAGAAAATGGTGATGAACCGCCAGCGAAAGCCATACGAGGTGTAGGCACGCCGCGCTATTTATCGACGCCATGGTATGCGGCTTTTGCGTAGCCAGCCCCGGCCAAAGGCGATAGACCTGGCTCCCACGAGCGCCACCAAGTGTTAAATGCGCAGCCTCGAAACTGCACAATGATAACAGTATCGCAATAGGGTGTTGTTGCCGAGCGGCGTAAGTAGCGCGGTCTTAGCCCCAGAGGCGAGCCACTCCACCCCCGCTCTCTTGCGATAAGACTCGAGCCTAACACGTTTTAGCCCTCACGTGGTTATCTACATCCCGTCATGTATCTTTTTCGCTCTGGCCTGCAGCAAGTCTAGAACTTCTGCTGCAGAAAGCTTGTTTTCAAATTGCGATCTCGATTCTTTTTTCTGCTTCACCCGAGATCTGAGTTGATGCCTCTGTACTGATACACATGGTCAACTAGTTCCCTTTGATTGTTACGCCTACCAGCGCACTAGGTGACTTAGCGTACGAGCCGTCGATAGTAGCGCAGCCTTACCTCCATGAAAGTTGGTGAGGTCGATCAACCCTCGAGGACGGAGTGAGACGACCATAGATTGTTAATTTGATGTATGTGAGCCAACATTGGTCAGTCTCAGACACACCTCATCTGCCTGCATCCTTCGATACAGAAAACTTGACTCTGACCCTGCTCTGTCAAGGTGTTAAGCACAGTTAACCACTTACGAGCAGAGCGCGATGCACCCTCAAGGATGTTTTGGCCCTAACGAGATATAGACCCTAACCCTTGTGCTTGAATCGATCTGACAACCAATCGGAGCGCGAATTGGCCGCAAACTCGTGACAATCGGTATCTCTAGAAGGTAGGAACGAACTCCTTCTTTAGTATAATCTATAAATTTCTATAGCAGCATTTCTTTCTTGGAGCAGGCCGCACCTTACAAGTTCTCTACAGATACCGAACAACAAAGATCTAAGCTTCTCATATCTCGTTCCTTGTTCATACCATGTGATCATATTCAGCCATCACATGTCTGCCACCTATCCTGGGGCCGACGTATTGCTCTCGAGACCTGCGTGTAGCTCTGACAATGCGACCCGATGCATATCAACCTTTCCCACGATAAGATCGGAGCAAAGCTGTCACTTAGGGCAAATGCAATAGAACCACGCCATGCGATTGGTGATGCAGTGGCCACAGCTCACTTGATGATCGACATATCAGTAACCAAAACCAGACAGCGCAAGGAACATAGCAGCAGGCTCTCCGTATTAACACAGCGAAATATTTTACTCTGGATCCATATGATCGATCTTTTGGCGAGCCCTAGTTTGTTCCACGGCAAGCATTGCACACTCCAGACAAGAAGATATCGGCCCCATCTTAACACGTAGGAGTGCATCGAATATGAGAGTCAAAGCTTGGTCGTGGTGTACCCCCTCTTATCACGCTTCAATGGGACTTACAAGGTGATTAAGCACTTGCTTTCTTATGGTTGTACCATACGCCATAGACCCCGATTACGCATCACCTGGAGCAAATGCATTTGCACACCCACAACCATCTACATCTCGAATTCTGATGTGAACTTGCTCACATTCAATATGCTGCACTCTGCCACTGGAATGAAACTCCGCATACTGGCTCTACATGGTAAGTGGTTCCACTGCTGCATCTTGTAGCCCAGCCATTCGGCATGATCAACCCTGACTCCTCATAGGCTTCGCGCAGAATGGTGGTATCATGCAGTCGAAGCTCAAGAAGCTACGGGAGCTTCTCGAATCGTCTCTCATAGATCGCTATCCAGGTGGCGTAGAGATTGTGTGTCCTGATGGAGTTCTTGCCCTTGCGCAAAATTCTTCAGCAGACTGGTTCCATGAAGACAACGACCTGGACGCAGAGGACGACAAGCCACCTGCGACGACTACCGGCATGGATTTTCGAGCTTGGTGGACAGAACTGGACAACACCAATCGATACCAGGCTTTACATCAAAGCTTAGAATTTCTTGCAAACCTCTTGCGAAAGAACCCTGTTGATGGAATTGTTGGGTTCTCACAGGGAGCGACACTAGCAACGATGCTGACTTCCATCTGTGAAGGCGGACCAAAGCGGATGCGTGCGCTGTCAACACAAGGTGATCCGATCAGAATCCATCCTCCGCAGGCTCCATTTAAATTTGCTCTGTTGTCTTGTGGGCACAAAGGTACAGACAAATATTACAGTGGATTCTACAATCCAAGGCTCAGGACTCCAATGTTCTTCGACATCGCCGAGTATGACCACATGATTGAGCCGACAACGGCAAAACTTTGGTCTACAGTCAGCTACAACAGCCAGAGAATCATCCGACCCAGTGGACACTGGTTCTCAACAAGCCATAGCGACTTGTACGCTATGGTGCAATTTATCTCAGAGTCCATCGCAGACAATCGCCATGTCAAACGAACGGCAGGCTCGACCAGGAATATCCAGATCGCGGAGGCGGAAGACCTGCCAGTATGCACAGCAGCCTGTTCGACCATCGAGGGCGAAAGCACAAAACATCTCGCCAGTAACACAACCCGAGGACACGAATCTCCTTTACTTGCAATCATTCCGGATCATCTGTCAAGACCAACTCAGCGAGCTCGTCGAATGGTGTTCAGACGCACAAGACGAACCCACTGCATCTACATATAGAGCAATCGCAATCGTTGCATTGTAGCCTTCGCAGGTGCTAGCCAACCGCGAGATGTCCAATCTTGCTCATTCATGCTGCGGGCTTCGCTGTGCAATTTACTCTATACTATAATTGTATCTATCCAGAAGTGTCTTTTGTGTTGAAGTGCATGCTCCTGCTACAATTACTTAAATTCAATACCTCCGATCAGGTATCAGAGAATTGGAATGATCGTACCAATCTCTGCTACAGTTTACATTCGTTGCCTGCCTATCTCCTCTTTGCTGTCATCGGCAAACATGGCGTCTTCGCATTCCGCATCAATGCATGACGCAGCGTGGACTCAATCATGGATAATTTTATGCCTTGTTCTCGAGATTACCAAGACCCATTCAGCAGTTGGCTATACCTTGAATGCCCGTTTGTTCAGGACATCAAAATGCGCGTGCGCTCGGCAATAGTAACCGGGGAAGCTCATACGGTCTCTGAGCAGAGCGAATCAGGGCAATGCCAAACCGGGCTACTCCGGACAAGGTTCACTTCTCAGGTGCCACTGTTCTCTCCTGTCAGTCGATGCGATCTGCTATACAATGTTTACGAATATGCGGTTCATGATATAGTGGAGCGCCCTGAGCGCTTATGCAAGCGATCAGTTCGTGTGGCTTGTCACGGCAATATCAGCTATCGACAAGTGGAACGTGCATCATGTGATGGGCGAACAGACCGATCAGCGTGTGATATGTGCGCGAGATACAAGCGATTGTCGACACAGCTGGTCACCGACATTACTTGATAATTTGGCAGCGCTGCTTGGGACCACCTTATATATGTCCCGTCCCTTTCAGAGACTGACAACGGTCTACATCATCACACACCATCTGACTTACGACCCAAGCACAGGATCAACATGATCTCAAAAGACATTGACGCCTTACTGGTGGCGCAGACGAGAGACCGACGACAAGAGGAACCAGCGGAGCATTTTGCCGTTCTCTTTGATCGTGTGGCTCAAAGTCAACCCAATTCGGTCGCTGTGGTTGCTCTACAAGACACTGGTGCCTCCGGCAGGAGATCTCGACAATGGACTTACTCCGAGCTTCAATTGTGCAGCAAGTGGCTGGCATACCGACTGAAAAAGACGGGCATTCCGGCAGGCAGTCGGATAGCCGCTTTCGTGTTCAACGAGATGGAATGGGCCTTGCTCTTCCTGGCCACCATACGCGCAGGATATGTGTTCGTCCCTCTCGATCCTCGACTCCTCGACACGGCGTCAGATGCCTCATTCTTGCTGCAAAAGATCAAGTGTCAAGCTGTTTTTGTGTCCGACAATAGCATGGCGAGTGTGATCGACGATATCTTTGAGAGTGACACAGACATCCCAGAGCCGCTTGTGAAGATCATTGTCTCGCATGATCATCACGATGTCGACCAGTCTCAGTCATGGCGGAGCCTCACTAGCATCATGGACGGCTGTCTGGATCCGGGGATTATTTCTCAAGCCGACTGTGACACTTGGGAGAGCGACTTCCCTCCTTTGGATCAACGAGATATCATCCTCATGCTGACCACCAGCGGCACTACATCACGCCCGAAACTATGCCCGCACTCGTCTATCACGATTGCCGCGCCGGCCCTTGCCATCAAAGACCATATGTGTCTCGGACCAGCTGACTCGCTGTGTCAACACCTTCCGACTTCTCACATTTTCTCAGTGGCATTGACTCTGGCCTTTTGGGTTTCAGGAGGCACAGTCATCATTCCTAGCATGAAATTCGACCCGTCTACCACTTTCGCCGGCCTCGCAGCAGCATCCCGTGTCTGGATGGCCGCGGTACCCGCCATCATTCACGCATTGAGCACACACGTGTCTATCGTTGGAGGACAAAGTCAGCTTGCTTCACTGTATGGAGTCTTGTTCGGCGGAGGCCCTGTCACCATGCAAGCCTTGCAATGGACGCGAGATCTGGGCGCTCGTTGCATTGTAGCAGGCTATGGGACGACAGAAGGTGTCGCGACCCTATTCAACATAATGGAAGCGACGGACCCATCTATAGATGGCGAAAGCACCCAAGATGTCTGTCTCGGTCCGGCTGCTTCGGGAACACACCTCAAGATCTGCAACTACGGGAGTCGCATCCCCATAGAGCGGAATCAGATTGGCGAGCTGCATCAAGGAGGCCTTCCTGTAATCAATGGGTATTTTGGAGCCACCGAAACCCAGAACGAGGCTTTCTACCGTGAAGATGAGATCCCGTGGTCCATCACAGGCGATCGCGGATACATGGATGACTATGGCAACATCTTCTTGCTCGGCCGCTACAAGGATCTCATCATCCGTTCGGGAGAGAACATCTCACCTCTCAAGATTGAGCAATGCCTCATGAAGCAACATGATATCAGCGGCGCCGTTGTCGTCGGGGTACCAGACGAGATCGCCGGCGAGATCCCGGTGGCTGTCGTGAAGATGTCTCAGCATGTCCAAAAGAACACGGAGATTGATGCGCGTGGGCTCCAGTCTGTTGTCACACAGGCCCTGGGGAAGTCGTTCTCGCCCACCATGATTCTCCACTTATCTGATCTGGACCAGGATGAGTTTCCTTGTACGACATCCGGGAAAGTGAAGAAGGACGTGGTGCGAGCCTGGGTAGTTGACTATCTGGCTCAAAGCGCGCATCGTGATTGTGAACGGACTGGCATCTGCAGCACCGAGCTGGTGGATACTTCGCAAACAACACAAGAGGGTGAGCACGAATCGCTCTTGGTCGATCGCTTAAAGTTGTTGTGGTCCTCGGTTTCTGGGCTGAGCTCGCAACAACTCGATCCGGAAGCGTCAGTTCGGCGCTTTGCCGACAGTACCATGCTGATACAATTCGTCGCCAAAGCAAGAAGCGAGGGGCTTAGGATCACCCTCAAGCAGGTATTGGCTTATGATACCATCAAGAAACAGGCTTCTTTCCTCTTTGGGGCAGCCCCACCCAGCAAAATCCAGGCACGCACGGCTCCATACCTTCCTCCATCACCTATGGACGCCTCAAATTGGCTTGAAAAGAGTACAGCCTCAAATACTCTCAGTTGGGCTGGAAGTAACATCGAAGGCTTCATGCCCATGACCGATACCTTTCAGATACTGGCTAATGATGAACGCTATCCGGGAGCCTGGGACATGCGCCTTGCATTCATCATACGACGTCCCATGAATGCCAATGAAGCCACAACCGTACTCAAAATGTGGCTCCACAGGCATCCGATCTTGCGCAGTGCTATTGCTAGGATTGGAAGTGAGCCACTAGCATATGCGGTGATGCAGCCCAGTAAAAGCTGGACTGACAAGCAGCTCATTGTTGGGCCAATGCTGAACGGTGCAGCAGCTGTCAAGTCCTACTCCTACGATGGCGAAGGTTTCACTGACACCAGAGCGGTACCGCTGTGCAAGATCACCGTCCTTCCTTTGCGTACCGAAGAAGGCCAGGAAACCCCAAGATGTGGACTTACCATACACATGCACCACGCCATCTATGATGGCGCCAGCATGGGTATCTGGGTGCGTGACTTAAACCATCTGCTCGATAGCCCCGACCATATGCATTCACCAGCAGTCTCATTTTCGCCTTACGACCACTTCGCCGTCAGCTATGCACAACACCGGCAGTCCGAGGAAGCTCAGCAGTCAGTGCGTTACTTGGTCCAAAAGATGACCGGCATTTCGGCCGCCAGAAATGCACTCTGGGACATTCGATCTATCGTCGATAAGATGGATCCATCGGATACCAGTACAATCCCGGTATCTTCTGCAACCGCAACACCTCCTCACACTGATCTAGCCGACCTTCCGAAACATTCAGTGTGTCTGCCTTACATTGCCCAGATGCGCTCCAAATTCGGCATCTCGCCGGTCGTCATCGCTTTGGCCGCTTGTGCTATCATCAACGTGCGATACACTGGCTCACCGAAAGCGGTGTTCACGAATTTGCAGTCCGGGCGGACCTGGTCATCAGGCACAGTGGGCGACGGCAGTTCCTCACTGCTCGATACAGATGGTCCAACTATGACCGCTGTGCCTTCATCCATAAATGTACGAATGCAAGATGACACCGCAAAGGATCTTCTGCTACGGGTGCGGAACGAACAAGACCAGACGATGCTGCATTCGCAAGTACCATTGAACCAGGCTTTAGAGAGTCTCCCGCGGGAAGATGCCGTGGTTCTTCGTAAACTTATCACAGGGCAAATGTTCAACTGGCTTCTGGAGCCATACCGCGAGAGCAAGGATGCCCCGCTGCAAGTCCTGAGGAGGAGTTCTCTGAGCCCGAGCGAGTGGGTTTGGTACCCAATGTTGCAGCGTGATGAGGAAATGGGGGTGACAGTGATGCATCTGAGTGTGTATCATGGAACGACCAGAGGCGTACTACCTCTGTCTAAGACTGAAAGGCTGGTTCGCGAGTTCCTGGGATATGTTGAATGGTTGGCTGATCCGGGAAATATGGGGAGGGCCATAAGAGAGTGTATTTAGGCTCTTGGAAGCTAACGCAAACCATCGTCTGAGCTCATGCATTTCCACCTTTAGGGGTGTGTCTCACTCGGAGGAAACCCACTCATATCTCAAGAACTAAGACTCTCCACCTGCTCCAAGGCCACTTTCGTCGTGCTGCCCTTCTCGCCGCTCAGATCCCCAATTCCGTCTGTCCCGAAAGACTCCACGCTTGTCTCTCTGAACTTGCGAGCACTTACATGTGCCTCGAAGAGCATGTCCATCTCAGCATAAGACCGGCCTTTTGGTTCCGGAAGTCTGAAGTATGTCCAAATCGCACACAGAGCACCAGATGCAGCCCAGAAAAAGCCGGCTTTGGCGCCCCAGTGCCAGGAAGTCGGGTTGAGCATGTGTGGCGTAAGAATATTTGCCACCACGCCAGTGATGTTGTATAGGTTTCGTGCAAGGACCACAGTCTTGTTGCGCAGACGGGTGGAAGAGATCTCGGCGACGAGAGAATAGCTAGATGACAGTCAGTATAACTACGTGCGTAGTAAGACTCGAGATTTCTCACCAGACCGGCCCTACTGTCATGTCGTAGACGAAGGTGTAGACAAGGATCATCGCTCCAATGCCCCATTGTGCTCCAGAATTGGATTCTGGTGCAATACCCAAG
>Ga0058698_10001444_pt1 | contig 10701 bp, 13 predicted proteins | sample AgamicAsSfe_FD_67288 | JGI IMG/M metagenome (GOLD analysis project Ga0058698, IMG submission 67288) | Agave microbial communities from Guanajuato, Mexico - As.Sf.e | ecosystem: Host-associated > Plants > Phyllosphere > Phylloplane/Leaf | place: Guanajuato, Mexico | collected 2012-05-30
GGTCGGTGGGAGGACAGCTGGTGTGAGAAGGTAGGATAAGTGCGCGACGTCGTTTGGTTGGGTATGGTGATGATATTTTATGAGTCGCGTTCGGTTGAATAGTCACGTTATCAATTTCCAGGCGAGTCTTTTTCTTTGTGCAATCATGCACGATCGCAACATGCTCTTACTTTCAGTCGGATAATCCCATTTGATTTTTAAAGTTATACTAAGCTGTTACGGCATGGTGTGGCTCGGCCAATACCTTTGGAGTAAGTAAAATACAAAAAGACGAGAGAATCAATCGAGTGGAATTGCGGATATTCTAGGTCTCTGAAAATCCAATGCGCCTCGCTTTGCCGAGAGCTTCAAACAATTCATACCCCAGGTCCCCTTCCTCCAGCTTTGCTTGCGCCATATCATGCTGCTTTTCGTCGTAAATGTCGTCAAATGTACAATGTGTTTTTACAGATCCCCTCCATGGGTAGAGATGATTCAAGCCTAAACCCCGTCCCCGTCCATAGCACTTACGCAGCAGCACTCTCACCACCACCACCAGCAACGACATCCAACCCCTCCCCACCCTCTCTGACCACCACCCTCGCCACCTCACCCCCTCTAATCCTTCCCCTGATGATCCCATCTGCCAATCCATTTCCAATCTCCTTCGCAATCAGCCGATTCAGCGGCCTCGCGCCATATCTCGGATCATATCCCTTCTCCGTCAACCAGTCCTTGATCTCATCACTTACCTCCATCGTGATTCTCCTGTCATTCAACCGTGTCTGCAGCTCTTTCAGTCGAATGTCGACGATGTCGCGTAGTGCGTCCTTTGACAGTCGCTTGAATATGATGAACTCGTCCAGCCGGTTGAGGAACTCAGGCGGGTATGATGCCGTCACGACGTCCATGACTGCTTGCTTGACATCCGCGGGAACTTCTGCGCCATCCAGATCGCCGGAAATGCTAGTGTCCGCACCCACCAAGATAGAAGCCCCCAAATTCGACGTCATAACAATGATAGTATTCCTAAAATCGACCTTGTGTCCCTGCGCATCCGTCAAGAACCCTTCATCCAGCACCTGCAACAACAGGGTGCTGATATCCCTATGCGCCTTCTCAAACTCATCGAACAATAACACCGCATACGGTTTCCGCCTTACCGCCTCCGTCAACTGTCCGGCGTCTTCGTAGCCCACGTAGCCAGCAGGAGACCCGATCAGGCGGCTGACGGTGTGTTTCTCCTGGAACTCGGACATGTCGAAGCGCACAACTGCGGAGTCGGTGGAGAAGAGGAAGGAGGCCATTTTCTTGCAGAGCTCGGTCTTGCCAACACCGGTGGGGCCGAGGAACATGAAGGATGCTATAGGTCGGTTCTCGCCGCTGAGACCAGCTCGTTGCATGCGGACTGCGTTGGCAACGGCGTGGAGGGCTTCGTCTTGCCCGCGGACTGATTCCCGCAGCGTGTCTTCCATCTTGACGAGCTTTTCGACTTCGCCGGACATGAGCTTTGTGACGGGAATGCCTGTGGCGCGAGACACGACGGTGGAGATGTCGTCGGAGGTGACAGACTCGTGGAGGAGAGTGTCGGAGCGTGCTGGGTCATCGCTGTCCTTGGGCAACTTCTCCTGCAGTGCCGGGATGCGAGCGTACCTGAGCTCTCCGGCTTTGGCGAAATTTCCGTCCCGTTGTGCCTCTTCGAGCTCGAGGCGGGCTTGTTCGATCTCTTCCTTTACTTTTTTCATGACATCAATTTCTGCGCGCTCGGCTTCCCATTTGGACGTTAGCGAGGCGGCAGAGTCTTGCTTTTCTGTTAGAGTTTGTTGCAGCTTTTCGCGGCGCTCGATGCTGGAGATGTCTGTTTCTTTCCGGAGGGATTCAAGCTCGATTTGGATAGTCATGATTTGTCGGTCAAGTTCTTGAATGGCGTCGGGTTTGCTTTCTTGTTGGAGACGGAGGGCACTGGCGGCTTCGTCCATAAGGTCGATGGCTTTGTCGGGAAGGAAACGATCGGTTATGAAGCGATTGGACAGGGCAGCGGCGGACACGAGGGCGCCATCCGTTATTCGGACTCCATGGTGGACTTCGTACTTCTCCTTGATCCCTCGTAGGATTGATATCGTGTCTTGCACCGTGGGCTCGTTGATTAGGACGGGTTGAAATCGCCGGGCTAGTGCAACATCCTTCTCGATCAAGCGATACTCTGCTAGTGTAGTAGCGCCACAGCATTGCAGCATGCCACGCGATAGTGCTGGTTTCAGGAGATTGCTGGCATCGATAGAGCCTTCGGCCTTGCCCAGTCCTAGTAGAGTATGGAGTTCATCCACAAAAAGTATAATCTTGCCCTGCGCCTCTTCGACCTCTTTCAAGACCGACTTTAACCTCTCCTCGAAGTCACCTCTAAACTTCGCTCCTGCTATAAGTTGTCCCAGGTCCAGCGATATGACCCTCTTCTCCTTGATACTCTCGGGCACATCGCCCCTTACTATTCTCTGCGCTAGTCCTTCCAGGATAGCCGTCTTTCCAGTACCTGCGGCGCCTATCATTACTGGATTGTTCTTCGTTCTTCGAGAGAGAATCTGAATAGTTCTCTGGATCTCTGAGTCTCGCCCAATAACTGGATCCAGTTTCCCAGTCTTTGCGCGCTCCGTAAGGTCGACCCCGTATTGCTCCAGCGGCGATTGTTGATCGCCTCCTCCCAAATCCATCTTGTATGTACCGCCTGACTTCTGCGGCTTCTGCGGCCCTGTGGCATATGCTCTGACATTATGGATGGCAGTCGGCCTAGCTGATAACGGCACTCGAGGTGCTATGTTTCTTCTAAGTGATACTTGATGCTGTTTCGTCGCCACTTGCTGCAGGATGCGCGTGCGCAGAGTCATGCGTATGGACAGCATTGAGAGCACCTTCGACACACTTTATGATTGAGCCGACTGACACCGAGAGTGAGTTGCTGCTATCAATATGTATCTTGCGCAGAAGGAAAGCAGCTCGCCGCCGCTCGACGGCTCGAGAAGCTTCCACGTGCTGCTGCTCTCTGTTTGACGGTAAATCTACGGAGATGGTTCCGCCGGCGATAGCGAATATCGAACCGGCTTTTGACATTATTTCCAGCTGCCGTACTCATACCCGACCACTGCCTGGGAAGCTCTACTCGTACATAAACCCACGCCACATTCGCGTCGTTCACGAACTGCACAAGTATACATTGTGACATTCTCCCCCTCAATCACCTTTGAGGAGCCTCTTCCAAGATGCACACAACCACGATCGCTGACAAGCAGATCGGTGCCACAGGCTATGGCCTGATGGGTAAGTAGATTGCTTCGCATGCAATATGACAGCAAATAAGCTGACGGCGCTCTCCACAGGTCTGACATGGGTGGACAAGCCCCCACCACAGGAGCAAGCCTTCGCAGCAATGAAAGCAGCTCTGAAGACTGGCGCCAACTTCTGGAACGGAGGCGAACTCTAGTACGACAGCCTCCCGCACCTTTTACCCAAGTCACTTAGGTTATCACCATCCCCATACTAACCTCCTGCTCACCAGCGGCCCACCAAATGCCAACTCTCTCCAGCTCCTCAACGCCTACTTCACTGAAAATCCCCATGACGCCTCCAAAGTCATCATCTCCATCAAAGGCGGTCTCGATCCCGTCTCCCACCGTCCGGATGGCTCACCCATCAACGTCCGCCGCAGCGTTGACGAATGCCTACGTGTTCTCGGCTCCTCCAAAACCCTCGACATCTTCGAGTGCGCCCGAGTCGACTCCCGCGTCCCTATCGAAGACACCATTGAGACCCTCGCTGAGTACGTCAAGGCAGGCAAGCTTGGCGGCATTTCGCTGTCGGAGTGTAGCGCGGAGACTATCAGGAGGGCGGCCAAGGTTCATAAGATTGCGGCAGTTGAGGTCGAATTCAGTATGTTTAGCACGGATATCTTGGAGAATGGTGTTGCGAAAGCTTGTGCGGAGCTCAATATACCCGTGGTGGCGTATTCGCCGTTTAGCAGGGGTTTCTTGACAGGGAGGATCAAGAAACGGGAAGATATCCCGGAAGGGTAGGTCCCGAGAACATTTTCTGCAAGATGAATGCGCACTTACGAAATCACAGGGACTGGCGCCTCGTCGCCCCACGCTTCCAGCCCGGCGCTCTCGAAGAAAACCTGAAACTCGTCGATGAGGTCGAGAAGCTCGCGAAGCAGAAGGGAGTCACGCCTGGACAAGTAGCCCTTGGTTGGATCATGGCACAGAGCAAGAAGAACGGCAACCCGGAGTTCATTCCCATTCCTGGTGCCACGACAGCGGCACGAGTGGAGGAGAACGGTGTGAGTATTGAGCTTACGGATGGGGATATGAAAGAGCTCGGTGCAATCATCGAGCGGTGTACGGTTGCTGGGGCACGGTATCCTGCCGGTCATCCGGACTTTGGCGATTCGCCGAAGAGGCAGACTTGATTTATTGCTTGGAGCCTTTGAAGTTAATGAAAGACGTTGGTGGATATATCTAAAAGCCGTGGTTCATCCTCCGCGAGAGAAATAACATGTCTACGGCATTCTCCCTGTGACTTTTCTACACTTTCGCTGAATGGCATCCATAATATCTCTTTCCTCTCGAATATTCGAGGCTCACTTCATGGGATACTGAAACACTACGGCACTCCGTGTAACCCTTTTTGATATTTTGATTCCACAATCTTCTTGCGTATTGCCGAGTGTGTCGTGATGATGTGTAGAGAGTCCATATGTGAGGAAGAATCGACAGGGGAGAGAAAGGCACTCTTTTGGGGACGACGGAGAAGGCAAGGAGGAAGGGAGGAAGGAGAGTCTGCATCGCCATAGTCAGGTGGCGGCGAGAGAGGAGGGGGAAGGTAAAGGAGAGGATATGCTTCGAGGGGGGGTAATATTCTAGGTGAGCAGGAAGAGGGCGGGTCGCTAGTGTTTGTGGTGAAGGGGAAGAGAGCAGAGAGGGAAAGAGGTATCCTTCAGGTGAAGAAGGACGGCATTCTCCCCGGGAAAGAGGAAAGTCCAGTTACAATACCATCGCCGTCGTCCCGAGTTCTACCAAGGAGAAAGAGAAAGGTAAAGAGGAAAAGAAAGGCTGCGGTGCTCTTGTTTTGCGTAGCCTCTATGACTGTAGATTCTGCTAGTCGAGAAACCCAAACCAACCCAGTACATACGTGCCGACATGATACCTGTTGACACTCATTCCATTCGTGCGTCCATGTCAACGCCCGCTAGAATCGTACCGAGAAAGCCCATTGCAATACCCGCCATCTTCTAGATCAACCAAACCAGCCATCCTTCTCCTTCTTCTTCCCCTTTCCCTTCACATCGCCGATGCTCAGATACTCATTCACCGTCCTCGCAGCCCTGACCTCGCCACTCCCAATCGGTGACCTGCTCGTCACGGCACCATACCCACCCCCATCGCCCCCTCCATCACTGCCATATCCTCCACCATATCCTCCATCCTCACTATCCCCCTCTTCCTCACCAATATTCTCATTCCACTCCCCATCCTCAACCCCAATCTCCAGCCCACCCATACCCAAACTGACCTCTTCCTCCACCAACCTCAACGCCCGTCTCACACTTCTGACAACGCCCTTCCTGCATCCCATTCTCTCCACATCCTCGACAGTCTGAACCCAGCGTGCGTCGGCGACTTTGCGGTTCACAATCGCCACGGCTTCCAGATCTAACTCTTGAGCCATCGTCGCCTCCTGACCTACAGGCCCCTTCTCATTGTTCTTGCCCTTGCCCTTCACATCACCCGGATCAGCAACCAAGACCAGATACTCAAACCGCACAGCCCCTTTCACAAGCTGTTCCCCTACACTACGTGGATGACTCGTGATCGTCGGCTGCTCTTGCAGGGCGCCCACGACCCGTGTGACGCGTAGACCGGTGGCGGAGTGGACGATGTCACGTACTGCGGAGGCGACAGTACGATCTTTGCCAGGACGAAGATGGGCGTGGGCGAGATCCCAGACTTTCGTGGTCGGATTCTGCAGTAGGAGGAGAGAGGGCGCGGCGTGGTTGAAGAGGGCGGTACTGGTGGGATTGAGGTCGGAGTTGTCGATGAGGTCGGGGATGGGGAAGAGGGTGTTGCGCGTGATGGTGGTGGTGGTGGTGGTTGGTGAGGCTGTATTATTGGTACTGGTGTTAAGGCGGCTGGGGCTGAAGTAGGTGATGCCGGATCTGTTGGACGGGGCAGTGCTGGGTTCTGTGCTTGTTGACGTGGTGCTGGGTTTTGTGTTCTCATTTCCGCCCTGGCTCAACACAGCCATGTCTCTACCCTTTCCCCTCGGTCGCACAACAGCGATAGCGACAGAATAATCAAAGTCAGCGATGAAGTCCGTGGCCTCCTTGTACGGCAAGTCCAGATACGTCATTGTCGACAGCCAAGTCCTCGTACGGCACCAAAACGCGTCCTTCATCGTGTTGAACGCCCTAGTCTGCCTGGGTATGATCTGCGCGATCTCCTGTTCTGTATGAACCCAGTCGAACTCATCCCCTTCATGTGCCCTGAGCGGCTTGATAGTGGAGGTTGAGGCGATATTGAAGACTTCATTGCAAGTCGCAACAAACGTCAGGATAGCACCGGTAGCACGTCCCTCCACAACGACACTATGGAGAGGAAGGCAGTCCAAAATCTCGTTGAGATGCAGGCCGGTTGTCTCGAGCAAAGCACGTTCGGTAGCAGCCTCAACATTCGCGTCGGTAATGGTAATGTCGCTTCGTGGCAGGTCATAAACGCCACCTTTGGGTTTGATCACGAGCATGGCTCGGTCTAGCCCAGGTGGATCGCGCTTGAATTTTGTTACCTTGCCCTGTTTCCAGATGTACTCGGAGCTGTCTATGATAGCAATGGCAACCTACGCGAGCGGACCCATTAGCACGTAGCCATTGTCAGACCTATAGAGACTTACAGTCCATGTGATGTCCTTGCCGAAGCCAGAGAGCTCGCGAGGGGCAGAGTAGAGGAGATCCATGCCGTGGAACTGGCGTAGTTCTTGGATGCGCAAGTGATAGCTTGTCATGATGGCAGCCGTTTGTTGTTGTTGTCATGGATAGCGAATGATGAAACACTTGACGGGGCAAGCTTCTTTGAGCTTTTTGTGCAGATATTCACGATAGCGTTAGCGATGGCATAGCTCTGGATATAGCAGGGAGAGTGCCGTAACAGATTGCTATTGCCTGGTGTGGCATGTATCGAATCCGAGGGTCGAGGTTGTTTGTCCACTCCTTGGCGTTGGCCCTTGTGTTACACAAACGTTTCACGTGTTGGTAGGGCTGCGTGTGGCCCGAAATGGAAGGATGGAAGGCGTGCTGTTTGGACAATGTTTGGGCGAATGGCACTCCCCGTGTGAGTGACGTTTGACATGCGTTTCATACATCAATCATTGGTCTTGTCCGCACTGAGCACAGCTGAATCAAGCTGGAGTGGTACATCACGTTTCTGGACTTGACATTGTTGCAAGTCACCTGAATCACCTGCAGATGCTATTTCTTGAATATACATCACGAGACTTGCGTCCATCGCATTCCAAACGTACTGTCCAGCACTATACAACCCTTTTGACCTGCTATGAATTTAGCTTCCGTCTGGATGCGCATTTTCTCCGAACATGACCTACCTCGAAGAATCGCTTCGTCCACCACACACTAAACACTGCATTGCCCGCCAATATCCCAATCTGGAAGATACTCCACCACTTAACCCTCGCATTCGTGCTCTCCGCTGTATTCCGATGTGTGCGCTCCCTAACGACGATATATCCCTGCTCATCCTTGACCTGGTCCAACAACTCGCTCAATTGCTTGATCTCCTTCTCAAGCGGGTCTGCGTTGCTTTCCGACTCGGCGACGTAGACAATGCCGTGCACGTTGAAGGAGACTTCTTTTGAGGTTGCGGACCAGTGTTCGTTGCTGAAGCAGTAGACGTATTTGCCGTCGGATTTGGCGGTGAAGGAGTGGTCGCCGGAGGAGACGGAGCGCGTATAGACTTCGTATGCTTGTGATTCGCCTTGGATCTGTGGGAGAGGAGGAGAGATTGTTAGCTGGCTTGTTTTGAGTGGGCGCGTTGCATGGCTTCTCATCAGCTCGATCCGCCTTGAAAGACAACCGGTTCCGCAATCTGAAGAAGCAGTCTGGGACTCTTACCCAAAAGTCGATGTCCAGATTCCCACTACCACCAAACTCCCTGTCGCCGACTTGAAATGTCACTGTCATGCGATCATCCTTGTGCAGAGTTTCGTGGAAGCATTCTTGGGAGTGTGCTCGCATTTGGATATTGTGGGCGAGGCATTGCGGGAGGAGGAGACAGAGGGCTAGGCAGAGTGCCGTGAGTAAGCTGAAGCTTCGTGATGCCATTGTTGTCGTTGTTGTTGTGTTCAAGAAAGTCGCAGAACACGTTCTGGTCACGAGATGACGGTTTTCAGGGGTTCACTCTGCGGGACGACTTTGTCTCTTCTGTCTCTTCTAGCTATCTGGCAATACTCCTGTTTCTGCCTACTTCATGTCTTTATCATTGCTTTACTACGCTCTCCGTGCCCCGTATGGCTGCATGCTGCATATTTCACCCAAAAGACTGCTAGTAGTTATGCAACCTCCTGACACCAAACATCTCTGCGAGGCCAGCCGGATCGAGGTCCTGGCCTGTGATATCTCGAAACCGCGAGGCGACTTGTAGCCACAATCTGTCGCGTGCTTCGTACACTAGATGTGTGAGAAGGTCGAGCTACACCATATCAGCGTCAGTACACTCATTTCTGAAAGGAGAAGAAATCAAAGCAGGCCTTGGCAAAAGTCCTACCTCATCTTTAGTCCACCCCTCAGTGTTCTGCAGTTCGAATTCGCCCACTTTCTCTTTGTCCTTATCCTTTTCGCGATTCCCTTCCCGCACATTTTCTTCTGCACCGGCCCCAGCAATCAATTGTTTGTACCGATTCTTGCAAGCCCAGTGTGGTTTGCTCAGCTCGGCACCGATGTCCTTCCATGACGTGTTTGGGTTTGCAGTCTTCAGTTCAAGCAAGCGTGCATCTTGAACAGCGCTGAACGCATTGTCCGTCAGTCTATCGTACGGAGCAGTGGCCGGTTGTGCTGGTGCTGTGGCAGGTTGCTGCACTGCCGCACTTGCTGCCTTATCAACAAACAATCAGTCGCGATTGAGAAAAGGCAGACCCCAACACATTGACTCACAGGACGGGATATTTGCCTGACGCTGGTCTTGTAGGGATGAGTGCCGCAGATGTACGAGATGAGATCGAGTTTGTTGCGAGGCATGGCTGTGGTTGGTGATTGCTTGATTGGCCCAGTCAATGATCTAGGATATCCTCGTCGTCGCTATATGCAAGCAGACAAGCGAGGGATAGTCACATCTACCGAATGGTCATGGTGAAAGTGAATCGTTGTCGCGTTCGAGTTTGCTCATGTCGCAGACCCTACTAGGTATCGAACTAATATCAAGTGAACAAACATATGAAACGCATCCACGCATGCTTGTCATGTGCCCTGCATTGCTAGCCGAGAGGGATACTCGTACTGAAGGTAGTACTGAGGACTGGTCGCCATGCGCTCTATACCCAAAAAACAAGAATGCCGCGCGTATCGCAACGATGTTCCTGAATATCGACGGACATGTTCCCCTTGAGACCACCCTTTGGATGATCTACATCGCATCCACCGGCACTTTTCCGCCTGTCAAAGTGAAGAGGTCTGGCATTCCAATGGTTTTCTTCGAATTAATTATACTCATTACTATGTATGTACAGTCTACCAACTCATCCATCATCACAACCCAACGCACTTTTCGTCAATCGATCCACCATTGTCGCGCCTGATCTGCAAGCTACCGCCAACGCAAACGAGCGTGGCTCCCAGACCAGCCAATGTCGTGCTCTATGAACTCGTCGCCTTTGCCTTCTTCGTGTTCGTGGCGGTCGTACTAGCAGCCTTGGCAGTCGTGCTCGTCGTCTTGACACTCGTCGTCTGCACACTCGTCGTCTTCACACTCGTCGTCTTCACACTCGTCGTCTTCACACTCGTCGTCTTCACACTCGTCGTCTTCGTGCTCGTCTTCAACGTGCTACTCACAACCTTCGTCCCACAAACCGTCGGACTACTCAATGCATACGCACTGACCGCCGGCTCCTGCACCACGGCCTCAGGAAACATCAACACCGTCAACCCCGCCAACAGAATATCCTCCTCCGTCTCCAAGAAGTTCTCGAAGCTCAACCCCGGCGCAATGAAATCCTGACACACACTCGTCAAGTCGATCCTGCTGATCAGACCCGGCCCCGCATGCGTGAGCGCATCAATAGCAAGTGCGGCGCTAAGCGACGACGCAAGCATGCTCTCGTGATCCTGGAAGAACCCGGCCGGCGAGTCCGCGCCACACACCGTCTGCACCTGCGCGTTCGTGACACCCACGCCATTCGCGTCCAGCAGGATAGCAGAAGCGTTGGAGCCCTGCTGCGGCTCGACGATTTCGTCGTACGAGCCACTGTAGATGTTTGTGGTGGGGACGTAGGCGCTGTCGCCGCCGTTGGAGCGCAGGGCGGTGATGAAGGCGGAGTTGTACTGTTGTTGGAGGATGGAGGGGGAGTAGGCGATGGTGTTGCCGGGGTCGATGAAGTTGGCGAGGACGGTGCCGTGGTAGTCGGGGGAAACGGCGATGTGGTCGGACATGATGAGGCGGGTGGACGGCCCTGGGG
>Ga0058698_10001445_pt1 | contig 10699 bp, 10 predicted proteins | sample AgamicAsSfe_FD_67288 | JGI IMG/M metagenome (GOLD analysis project Ga0058698, IMG submission 67288) | Agave microbial communities from Guanajuato, Mexico - As.Sf.e | ecosystem: Host-associated > Plants > Phyllosphere > Phylloplane/Leaf | place: Guanajuato, Mexico | collected 2012-05-30
GTCACAACATAAACCCAAAATCAGATGCTTCCTCCTGATCTAGTCTATGGCATCTAACTAGTCATCACGATTTTTATAACCATGCAGATTGTGAGCTTCCTTGCAGACATAGTGGCCGTGGACCTGGGGCCCAATGCTGCGATAACGGCATTATATGTCTGCTCAACATATTACCTTGTTTTGCAAGCATGGCGACTGTGCACCGTTGGTGTCGAAATAGCATACCTACCAAAAAGCGAGTAGTCAATCAAACCAGCTTCTGTATTCGGAAGGATATACTGCTAATATCTACTCAGAAACTCTAATCCAGCTTATGCACGGTGTACTCTACATCGACCAACCACTTAGTTACCATTTAGTCAGCGTACCTTTCCTGCCCGCACATTGGAATGAATGTCACGAAGACCGGGTACGTCATGCCAGACAAAGATTCGTTGCTCATACAAAGACCGAATCGAATCTCGACACTTTCTTGACGACCTTGAAAGCAGTGTCTGAAAGCGGGCGGACGTGCTTCCGCGCTGGGCGGAAGCCGAAACGTTTTGAGGGAGTTATCATGGACGTTTACCCGCCATGCAAGGGTTAGTCATGCTAGGATACCCAAGCAGCATCTGCTCTATGGCGCAGACAATCTCTAAGTTCCGATAGGCGTTATTGACGTCCAGCTTGGCAATGTCTCTCCAACCGGCCTATTTTCCTCCACGTTTGACGGCGGGAACTGTAGGCCTGGGCGGTAACGAAGCGGTCGGACGGGAGCTTGCAAGCCGAACGGAAGCTCTCACATGCATGCATATGCATTGATACCGCCAAAGGCGATTACTGTTTGTAGCAAAGACAGGATTCATCAACCACTTCTGTGTGTGAGCATGGTAGAAAAGTCTATGTTTGCCTCTACCCAGAATCGGTGTCAATCTACCTAAGCTTGGATGGTTTGTTTTCCGCAAGGAAGCAAAGTGCGGAAGTACAGTGGTGAAGATCACAATACTTCGGCGTTGCCTTTCGGAACTTTGATATGCGAAGTATAATTAGACATGGGGAGGGCTTGCAGATTGACGCAACCCGCGTGGAAACAGCTGTCCCGGATCATGCTCGCCACCTCTCTGGGATCGCGTCTGCCTCAGGTTGACCCTGCATACGTTGGGGGTGTGAATGCTGTCGAAAGATGAACGGTGCTCGAGGCGCGAAGAAGAGCTGCTCGCGCCGCGCATCGTTAGTCGTACAAATGATGATATTCGTTCCAGATTTCGGTCACACTTCATCTTGACGGCACGTTGCGGGTACTAGTGCAGAAACAGAAAAACAAAAGCCGTTTCTTGGCCTCTTCCACTCGAGTTACCCCTGATACAGTGTCGCAAAGAAGGATTGTTAGTCTAGCCCTTGGCTTAGTCGTGCAGCATAGGTGCAGCTTGTGATCACCATGCGTCGACTGTTAAGGGCTAGTCGTTGAGCTATCAGCGGCTCCCTGCAGCACACTTCGCTTGACGGCGGATGAGTTTCAGATGTAATCGCAGGTCGGTAAGAATCGTACGATTTTGATGAGCGTCTCAAGCGACTGTGTTTGCTGTTGAGATACTCGAATATCCAGCCGCGGTGCAAAGCGGATGACCTGGGCGCTTTTGCTGACCATGGCACACGGACAGCGTTCGTCTTTGAAAGTTTATGACTTGCGGCTGATTCAGCCACGAGGGATTGGGCCAATGGCAGCTGATCGACAGGCCTAATCTCGATTCGGCCTGGAGAATCCTTCTCGCTGCAGCGACCCAGCCCTTGAACTCGAACGCTATCCGTGCGCCAGAGACATGATTACGACCCGTGGACCCAATTGACGGCCAGATGTCTGGCGGAAATGCACCTTCGAGTCTACCATGAATCGCAAATTACTGAGCCGTCGAGCCAATACACCCTCAAGACTCGTATGTCAAATCATCTACTTTCCAGCCAATGGGTGGGTATTTTGCAAAATTCGGCTCGTCAGGCTTCTGTCAGCTTGACTGCGGGCACCAGCGACAGCAGACCACGCGGACATGTCGTTTCTGCATAAGACCGTCAGTGGATGATGGCTCATCGATGATTACGGCTAGCAAGCCACAGGGCTAGACCAATGGGAAGCCCAAAGCACACTTTTGGCGCCTACACCGGCATGTAGTCGACTAGGATGCAAATGGCTTTGGGCATATCTCAAACGTGAGGGGACGCAGCCATCAAGGCCTACGGAGGCGATCATGGAGACAAAGGGCTCCAGGGCTCGCTTCTGCTGCAGGAACCAGGCTTGAATTTGGCCCGGCTCCTACAAGGGCGGTTATGGCGCCGAATGAGAATCCACCAGTCTACAAGCCCAAATCTCTTCTGTTCCGGCTGCTCCTTCTGACGGAGACTTGTCTCAAGCTGCGCGGGACGCCCAGATGCTGACGAGACTGCTGAGCGTGGCAGTTTTGGATTCACCAGACACTCAGAGCGTCACCGAAACACTAATCCCCACTAACTATCTGCTATACTGTCGACCAGATATCCCGGTCGTCGGCTAGCCCGTTTGAGACTTGAACATGGCGGCGACGAATACAGACATGCATATGCTTCAGGAAAGACCAGCGGCACATCACATCCCTCAGCACCAGCCGTCGTCGCCTTCCCACTCTCTATCCTCGCCGTCGCTCGTCGAGAGTATTCGCAGCCTTCGCGACGATTCGACGCGCCCACACAACGTGCCGGCCACTGCGGACGAGCAACACCAAATCCGAGCACGTCGCAAGCCCGTCCCGAGTCCGCTGTACCCAGCTGGCAATAACGGGCTCTCATATCAGCAGTTGTCCTATCAAGACTCACCACGCTTTGACGAACCGCGCAGTCCGCGCGAGAAGCTTGACGCATTGCTTGCGGAGGAGCAACATCATACCTCGCCCATTCGCCCAACCAAGCCAGCGCATCCGCCTACACCACCCAACGTTCCCACCCCAAATTTCACGCAGCCTTCGAGGCCGTCTGCGTATGCAAAACTCCGGCAGGTGTCGTCACCCACGCTGTCCTCGGCTGGAATTTCCCCACCAGCGTCACCCGTCACCATGCCTCCACCATCGCGGCCGAACCGACCTGAGACGAGACCGACGGTGCCTGTCCGCAACCCTTCAATAGATTCAGCAGCATCGTCGCTATCTTCGACTGCCTCTCAGAACCGCCCTCCTGCCAACCATGCGACGCGACCGTCGCAAGATACGAGCACGGCGAACCCACCAGATATGGCCGCTCTGATAGCCACAGCAGGCTCACCAGAGGCTGCGATGCTGGCGTTGTGGAAGGAGAAGCAGAACACATCCAGTCACAATGCGCAGCTCTGGCGGCTGGTCGAGAAGCAACGGTCCATGATCATTGGGCTGCAGAAAGATCTCGAGCGCGCATTGAAGGACAAGGACCGCTACCGCAGGAAGTTCAAGGAGTATGCTGAACAGGTACCACCAGGTCCTGGCTCACTACAGAAGTCCGACACTTTCGACTCGGTCGTGGAACGCGAGACTAGCCAGTCGCCAGCCCTCAGTGAGCCAGCTGGCGAGCCCGCTAGGCCCAGCGACTCCAAAGCCGGGGAGCACAAGACATCGCCCTTGACACAAGAGCACCCCGCGCCACATCTCATACCAGACTCGCAATTAGCGACCTCCCCGTCTCATTCTACCGCATCGAATCTGTCGTCAGCCGTGAACTCGCCCACCGACTATTCCGTACAACCCCTTAGCCTTGGTAGCAAAGGTCTCGGCCTCGACGCCACCTTGCTGCAGCCCGGTGATGCTGTTCAACCTCCAGAACAGGCCTCGAAGCCGACTACGCCTCCCCAGAATAACTCAGATGTGACGATAGTCCCAAGTGATTCACAGCTCCAGCCTCCACAGATATCGCTGATCCAGGCCACGCCTGTCATTGGTGGTGACGGTTTCGAATCACCTCCTAGAAAGACTCCACAACCTCTGCGCAAGGCCCCGCCAGCTCCGCTCAACCTCTCGAAACCCATTACGACTAGCGCACATCTCCACCAAGCTGTGCACGGCGACGATGTTGATTCAGACTACGATGATACATTGGAAGTGGACGAGATACCTGTTGTGGAGCTGCGGGGAAGGAGGAAGACTCGGGAGGAAGATGATCGAGTCCGCGAAGCTATGTATTCGAAAGACGAGGAAGCTAGAAGCAAGTCGAAGAAGAAGAAAAGCGAAAGCAAGAGCAAACAACAAGCGACGCCATCTGAAACACCAGCAGGCGATCAACCTCAGGCGGTCCCGGTTCCCCTTTCGCCGCGTCAGTTCAATGCGCTGCAATCAGGCCTTCCACTCTCTCCCCGTCACCCACCTGCCAACTCTCTAAATGCTCTTCTCAGCCCTGCCAACTCGGATAGTTCTATGATGGCCAACCGGAGTGTTGCATCGCCACTCATGAGTCCAGGACTTCCTTCCAGCCCCAGACCTACTGATAGGCCACTAGGGTCACCATTACCAAGAAACCCTAAGCAGTCGATAGCATCACCGCCCATGTCGCCAACTACCACCAGTCAATCAGCTGGACGGCCGGTACAGCAACAAGTTCCTCTCCCGCCAAACACACCTCAGTCTTACCAGTCACCTCCAGTCAACCAGAGTCAACATTCTAATCAGCTCCGCAAAGAGTCGTCTACAGGCCTCTTGACAGTACCAGGTGCGCAACCTAGTCCAGAATCGCCATCAAGTAGCCCTACCTTGAACGATGTTCCGGATGCAGAGCATGTCTATCGTGGACTCGTCTCTGATCAGTACCCTGGACTCTTGCTCCCTCCCAACGCACTACCTTCTATTCAAGTCAAGGTCTTCTCGTCCCGCCTTCGGCCGTCACGTATGAGCATGCTAGCTCCTAAACCACAGGAGGAGGACCCTGTCTTCATTCTCGCCGTCTACGCTCGTTCAGACAACAAACAGCTATGGCGTGTGGAGAAAACGATTGCCACGCTACCCTCTCTAGACTCTCAGCTGAGGTCCATGTGCGATTTCCAGGGACAACTCCCAGATCGTGGTCTTTTCGGGGGTCATGCTCCTGCCAAGATTGATGCTCGAAGGGTCGCGCTGAACCAATATTTCGATACTGTTCTAGAAACCCCTATGAACGAAAAGACAGCCTTGATTGTGTGCGAATATCTTTCCACTGATGTCATTGGCGCACAAGCTGGTGACAGACTGGCCCCCGAGCCCACACCGGGTCCAACGGTGTCTGTTCAGAGGACGCAGCGCAAGGTCGGTTACCTTACTAAGCGTGGCAAGAACTTCGGGGGCTGGAAGGCACGTTTCTTCGTTCTGGACGGCTCAGAGTTTAGGTACTTCGAGGGCGAAGGTGGTGCGCATCTGGGAACGATCAAGTTGCAGAATGCACAAATTGGGAAACAGTCACAACAGCAGTCAAACCAATCGCCACAACGAAAGGATGACTCCGAGGACAATCAATATCGACATGCCTTCCTCATTTTGGAACCAAAGCGGAAAGACTCGACAAGCTTAGTTCGCCATGTGCTGTGTGCAGAGAACGATGAAGAGCGAGATGCTTGGGTTGAGGCGCTTTTGCAGCACGTCGACATACCAGATGAAACTTCACCAATCGAGATTCGCGTCCCCTCTGCCACACGTCTACAAAAGCAACAGGCCAGTCAAGACTCAACGCGCTCGCAGCGGAGAGACAGCCCTGATGTGGCAGAGCAAGATCGCTTACAAGGCCTCAGCTATGATGACGCCGTTCAAGCTCAAGCGCCTGTTCGCGGTCCCAACCACCGAGACATGATGGTGGAAAAGGCTTCACGAGGCTCCCCCAAGGAATCATCCTTCCACCAAGACAACTCAGGTCACTATCCTGCCATCTCTGGACCCAGCAATGGAACCCCAATCAAGGACTCTGAAAGCTGGGGCAGCAAGCTAATGGCGGGACCCACGGCAGTCAAGGATAAGAAACGCAGCATATTCGGCTTCAGAGGTCGCGGCGGTTCTTCCGACCTTGCGCCAGTACAAATCAGCACCCCACTGCAGTCAACCACGGAACATCGTCTACCCCCGGGCCGCAGTGTTTTTGGCATCCCACTTATGGAAGCTGTAGAGTTCACACAGCCTGATGGAGTCAATGTGGCGATACCAGCTGTCGTTTACAGGTGCTTGGAATACCTCCGAGCAAAGAAGGCGATTAGCGAAGAAGGCATCTTCAGGCTTAGTGGGTCGAACATTGTCATCAAGGGCCTACGCGATCGATTCAACAACGAAGGCGATATCAAGCTGCTGGACGGGCAATACTACGATGTTCACGCTGTTGCGTCGTTACTGAAGTTGTACTTGCGGGAACTACCGGCCTCTGTTCTAACTCGGGAACTGCATCTTGATTTCCTCAAGGTTCTCGGTAAGTATTTGGCCTTGAAATTGATGAAAATAGATAGTTCGCTAACACATCGTAGACATGGACGAGCGTAGCAAGAAGATTCAGAGCTTCAACGTTCTTGTACACAAACTCCCTAGGCCCAACTTCGAGCTGTTGCGACACCTCGCATCGTTCCTGATTGAGATTGTGGACAACTCGGGAGTGAACAAGATGACAGTGCGAAACGTCGGCATAGTGTTTGCACCAACTCTGAACATCCCAGCTCCGTTGATATCTTTCTTTCTTACTGATTATACCGACATTTTTGGTGCTGCTCTTGACGAAGCCAGCTCTCCGATCCATGAGATTCGGAATAACACGTCACATTTAGGTGACGATGCTATTCGATCCCCAAGGAGGCAGATGTTTTCTGATCTCCCAACGCCTGCGTACAACGAGACAACGTTCCAGCAGCGTATGGATCGACCGCCTCAAGGCTACCAAGGAAACAGCGCTCCCAACTATCCACCTCCGCAACCTCCACAGCAATATCAGCAACAGCAACAGCAGCAATACAGTAACCAACAACAGCAGGGTCAATATAGTGGCTACGACTCAGGCTTCATTCCGATGCGCCCCAGCTACGACACCCCAGCCTACGATCAACCTTACAATTCTGGAGAGGGCTACGGTAGCTTGAATGGAGTGGTACAGTCGAGTGGAGCGCGCGAACAACGGCAACGAAAACGAGAGAGTGGCATGCTCCTCATGAACATGGGCATGGGTGGCCAACGCAAAGGCTCGGGTGGACCGAACGCGCAACAACGCGGAGATGGACGATACGATCCACGAATGTACTCGCAAAACAACACGCCCAACCCCCTAATGGTACGAGAAGAAACGGCATTCGACTGAGTTGAAGCAAGCCTCGGACTCGGACTAGGCCGGCGAACAACGAACAACGATACATGAAGGGATGTGTATACCAAGATTTGTGTTTAATTTTTGGATTCCTAATTCAGGACCACGGACTGGATCTTTGGTTTTACTTTGGGCTTGGTTTGGTTCTTCCTTTGTTTTTCCTGCGCGTGTCTTGTAACGGAGATATTTTCCCCAGCGATACCAGGCGTTTTTATGGACAGGGAAAGCAAACAAACGACTCGCGAGGAGTTGTGTGTCTGCTTTTTCTCTGTGTTGCATACCCCATCGCCCTCTTCGGATTGTTTGTGCGGCAGCTTGGCTTTGGCTTTAGCGTGGCGCTTTTTTGCGATGTGTTTTTGGTTTCTACCTTCGCTGAGATATCCTGGTTACTTTTTTGTTACATGTTTGGCGTGGACATGCTAGATGAGGATTCTTGTATTGGGCATCTGAGCGGCTGGTTGGCTATGCAAGTAGAGTATCTAGCTACTACCGATGGAAAACGAATTGAATCTTGCAAGGACGTTTGAAGTCATGGTGTTTGTGTCGTTGCGATGAAGTCTGTCTGCAAACGTGTGAGGTTCGTGATGGGATGGCGTCGAGCGACATGCGTTGGTTCGGGGGGCTAGCGGCTGAGCTTGGGCGTCGAGGCGCATTCGGGACATGGCCGCATCTTCCTCCTTTGCGATTGACGTATTTGCTTGTTTGAGACACAAGTCTGGCGGCACAGGGATAGCAAGCCAGGTCGCGAGCTCAGGCGTCATAGGGCCAATCCCATCCCACAGCGCAACCAGCACAGGCACGACTAGTGGAACCAGACACAGAGCACCCAGAGCTAATCCCCGGATCGCGTCACAGTCATGGACGACAAGCCTCTGCCTCTGCGCGCCGACGAGCCCGACTCTCGAAACAGCCTACGACACATTCTGGCCGCAGACCCCCAAATGGACGACTCCAAGCCCGACGCATCCCAAGCAAACACGCCCGTCCCCGACGAGAGCGAAGCGGGCGGCGATGCGCCAGATGCCTCGCGCCCAGCCAACGACAACGACCCTGCCCGGCCCTACTACACGGCCACGACGACGACGACGCGCCGCAATGCCAACGGGAGCGTGTCGTCCGTCTACAGCGGGAACAAGATCAAGCACCTCAAGAAGGACGATGGCATTCCCCTGTGGCGCAAGGACATCCAGTTCGACTTCCTCAAGCTCGTCTTCGAGGACGACAAGCGCGTCTTCACCAAGCAGTCGGACAGCACCAGCGGACACACCTTTGCCGACATCTACCTCGATGCCATGGCCAAGAGCAGCAAGTGCAGCAAGATCCTCAAGGACAAGCTTCTGACCGAGCGCCCGGCTGCCATCAACATGGCCATGGTGTGTCTGCTCGTCAACGTCGGCCGCATGAACACCACCCTCAACTGTAGGCCACATGTGCGACTCTTGACACCTCTCCTCTAACACGTCACAGTCTTCCCCGAGATGCGCGCCCAGCTACGGACCTACCACTCCATCCCCTCCCTCCAAGCCCACCAAGACCCCAACGCCTACAAACAGCTGCAGGATGCGCCGCGCTTAAAGTCCATCCTCAAGGGCGCAACTGAGGACCAAGAGCAGCCCAGCACCATCGAGGAGATCATGGCAGCTTCCATCCCGCGCACCAATCCCGTCAACCTCATCTTTGTCCTGTCGCAATACGCGCCCAAGATCTCGGAGTTGCACTTCTTCCCGCCTCGCGATTTCTTCGACCTCGTCATGCGCTCTAACCTGAGCAGCAAGAGCAGAGCCACAGCCTTCCTGTGGCTCATGTGGTGGTATCTCGAGAGCGACTTCACCAAGGAAGCCGCCGAGAAGAATCCCTTTGGCCCTGGCCAGATGGGACCCGCCGACGACCCGACTACAGCCGAGTTTCCCATCAAGTGTCCGCCTTTCGAGATACTTTCGCCCGAGCAAGAGGCCCTAGAGAACGTCGATTCGGTCGAAGAGAAGACATTTGGTGAGATTAAGCGCAAAGAGAGGACTGCTATATTGGCAAGCGACATGGCGCCCGTCGTCACAGGCCCCAAACGGACTAACAAAAAGGGTGAGCACTCCAACCAGCATGCGTTTCGCCCCACGTCGGACCAATTCTAACATTTCTCAAGGCTTCAATCAAAACCCCGTCTTCTCAATAGCCGCCGATGACGGTGCTTCGACACCTGGGCGTGACAGACAGTCGCCATCCCATGGTAAGTTCATAGATTTGACTCCTGAGGCGGTACTCTTCTAACGTCAACAGGCTCTGCACGAGGACGTGGCAAGCTTGCCAAATCCATCATCGAACGAGATTACCCCTCAGACACCGACCGAACCCGCTCAGCATCACCTCCTAACAGCGTCTACAATACAGCGAAGAAGGTGGCTACGCCCAACATGCGCATAAATACCCTCCTTAACGAAGACGGCCCCGCTTCATCTCCCGCAGCCAAGGGCCCTGGCCGCGGGAACTGGTCCCGCAACCGCACATCAGGGATAGGCGCCGGAGGAACACCAGCAGCACGAAGCTTCAAGACCAAACTCGACGCACCAACCTCGCAAGACGGCCAGTCCCCCTCTACATCTGCGCCCACCTTCAACGGCCCACACGGCTTCTACCTCCCACTCAACGGCTCCGATCCGTCGCACAAACGAACCCGTCCCCTCACACAACACCAACTCGCCGTCGAGCAATACCGACGACGGCGCGTAGACGTCATCCTCGACCGCGGAATTCGCATCGAATACGCCGCCGCCGCAAAACGCCGTCGCAAAGCCAACCCCTTCATACGCAGCTGGATCCGCTGCAAAGGCATGGCAGATGGCTACGATACAGACGAAGAATCGCATGCGCAATACGCCCAACTCTCCGACTACGAACTCGGTACCAAGACCCCGCCACCCATGCCCTCTGGTCTCGTTCCCTTGGATTTTGGCGGCGAAGTCAACGACCACGGCGAGGAATCTTACTACCGCGCCAAGATGCTTAGTAGGGCGCTGCGTCGTCTAGATCGCTGGGAAGGAGGTGGAAAGAGTGGGTCTAGAAGGAGGCTCAAGGGGGAGAGGGGCAGTGGGCTACCAGACGTTAATGAAGGGCGACCTGTTATCGGCAGTGAAGATGAGGATGACGAGGACGAGGATGGCGACTTGATGGATGTGGATGAGATGGAGAGGAGGGAGGCGTTAGAGGATGAGAGTGCTGAGGATAGCGATGACGATGTTGATATGGAGGGTGAGAGGAGGTGGGATTCTAATACCCTTCCACCTTTGCCTAGGATGGCGTAGATTATTATGTGGGTCTCTTGGGCTGTTCCAGTCTTGGTTTCTTATTCTTTTTGCAGGACGAGGAGATTTCGTGTATCAATATGTTGGATTGGGAAGCATGGCGTTATGTGTGACATGTATGGCTGTCGGAGGATTTTTCA
>Ga0058698_10001446_pt1 | contig 10697 bp, 8 predicted proteins | sample AgamicAsSfe_FD_67288 | JGI IMG/M metagenome (GOLD analysis project Ga0058698, IMG submission 67288) | Agave microbial communities from Guanajuato, Mexico - As.Sf.e | ecosystem: Host-associated > Plants > Phyllosphere > Phylloplane/Leaf | place: Guanajuato, Mexico | collected 2012-05-30
GTTTTATAGAATGAATGAGCGATATATTGTGTTTTGTACAGTAGGTACAGGGTATGTTGCACTCGTAGACACGAGGCTGATCACAGCGCTTCTCTCTAAACAAGACAACAGGGCATGCCGACTCGATCTAGAGCCGGTCATGAAAGAATGGATGTAACAGCAGTAAAGCAAAGAAGAAATTCACGAGCGAGACCAAAAGTGTATCTGCGCAACGTGAGAAGGTATATCAACAAAAGACCCAAACCTATCCCAACCCATGTGACAACCCGATCCGAGGGTGTCCCAATCCGTGTCCCAAACTCCAAGTATTGCATTTCATAGCCAACGGCTGAGGGTATGTAAGACTGTCCAAGACGTTCCAATGCCCATGCAAAGCATGACCCTTAGATGAAGAGAGACGAGCCGTGGCGGCGGTGGAGGTGGGCACGAGGGAACTTGAGTGATCGCTTGAGGGAAGCCGTAGCAACGACAGCTCCGGCAGAGCAAGACATGCCGTTGGCAAGGGCTTGAGGGACGGCACATCCGCGGTTGCAAAGACCGAACTGGTTCTCGCCAATGCATACAACAGCACCATCGTTGTCACAAGGAGTGCAGTCACTGCCGCTGGCGGGAGCACTGGGAGTGCTGTTGTCGGGCACTTGAGGAGTTGCGCTGTAGGCTGGTTGCTCGGGGACGCTGCTGGGCTGCTGGGCACCATAGGTGGGAGTAGGTGCGGCAACAGGGGCGGTGGGCTCAGCTGCAGGGGCAGAAGAAGCACCGGGAGCGAACACACCACCGCCATTGGAAGGCAAGGCAGCGTATCCAGAGGTAGCAGCGGGAGCTTCGCTCGACGCAGGTGGTGCGGCGTAACCAGAAGTGGCAGCAGGGGCCTCGCTCGCTGCGGGTTGCGAAGCGTCAGGCTTGGTGGGTGATCCCATCTGTCCGTTACCAGCGCCCATCTTGGTCATTGTCGAGCAGCCAGACCCACTGACGGTGTCACCAAGAGTAGCACCCTGTCCCTCGATAACGTTGTGACCCGGGTCAGGGTAGTTGAAGTCCTGGCCTTCCGACGTGGTGCACTGAGTGGCTGGAAGGTTGGCAACGAACATGTCAGGAAGAGCTGAAAGCGCTTCGGAAGCACTGGCAGTTGAGGCTTTGCTGGAGCCACCACCAACTTGCAGAGGAGCACAGTTCATGTAGAACTCACGGTTACCAACCTTGTTCAACCAAGTCCAGGCGAAAGTGTACTTGCCTTCGGGGATGTTGTCTGGCATGGTAACGGGGAAGGTGGCTGCTCCGTGGCCGTTGGGGTCCTCAGGAAGGTTACCAGTTACGTTCGATGGGCAGCCACCGATGGCACTGGTAATGACTTTCCACTGAGACGCCTCGGTAGGCTCCATATCGGTTGTGATCGAGAATTGGCAGGAGCCACCACCGTGAACAGCAGAGCCCTTGAAGGAGACTTCCTTGGTCTCACCAGCATTCCACTGGTTCATCTCAGTCACATCGTAGACACCAGCACGCTGCTTGCAGGGAAAGTCGCCAGGCTCAAGAGGGGAGCTGGTAAGGGTGTCTTTGCCGTATGGGACTGGGTACTCGATGGTCATGTGCGCGGAGGCACTGGCGGCGAAGGCCACGAGGAGGGTTGTGGAGAAAAACATGTTGATATTCGAAAGAGTGACGTGAGAAGTAGGTTTTCTCGGTTGGAAATCGCTAGACCTGCTGAGCGACGAAAGGAATGTGATGGCTGTGGTTGTCTTGGGTTTGCGGATCAAGTGGTACTTGATATAGACAAGAAGAGTGTTGAGTCTAGCTCTTCGGTAACGCACAGCTGTTGTAAAGAATGTGATCTGCCACTGGCAAGATATGCAAAAGCAAAAGAAACAGAGAAGAAGTTTGGTACTGCTGTGGATAGCCTGTGATGAGAAGGAAAAGGCAGACGGAACCGTGTTAGGTTATATAAGGATGGTCGTTTCTACCCACATGGCTAGCCTGTGGCGGTCGGGAGGGACTCGTACAGCAGTGCAAGGACTCAGGAGCCTATGTCCGGCGGATCATCGTGAAGAAGCATAGGCTATTCGACGAAGCAAGGCTTCTCTTGCAACGGTTGACGGGCTTCTTCCGGCTGGCGTCCCCCTCCCGGTTTAGCGGCAGGGGGACGAGCTCAGGATAAGTGGTGTTACATCAAAGTCCTGAGCTCTCGGCAGGCACGATACCGATACCATTGGCCATGTGGTCATGACAAGAGCATTGTCCATGAAACAAAAAAGCGGAGTGCGACTGAGATGGGAAGGTATTGGTGCGAGGCTATGGCCAGGGGCCCGACGTCAGGTTTGAAGTTTGTGCCGGAGGTCTGTGTGTTATGCAGGGGAATGCCGAATCCTGGCCTATCGATAACTCGATAGCTGGAAGAGCTAGTCATGGTGTGGAGTGGCGATCTCTTGCTAAAGCTGAAACGATCGGCATCCTTCGCGAAAGTTGCTGCGGAGCCTCCTATTGGCAGGCGTGCTCATCTACAGGCACACCGGGCGTACGCCTATGGCTTGACCGACAACAAACCAGCTCGCACAATCGTGACTCTTCGCAGGCTACGCAGAGGTTACTTACCGCCGTGTTTGCGACACAGGCGCCAGGCTAGATGCTAGAGACTGGAATGCCGCAGACGGTCAATTATGACAAAGACGTCTTTAATTGCAGGCCCTACGGGTGACAGGCCGCGTCGATGTCATCGAACTTCATGCGTCGCAACCTGGGTATCCCTCATGCGCAAGGTCTTTTTCTGGGCCTCCACCTTTTAGCCGTCACTTCTGTTACTCTCGACAATATTAGACCCTGACTATTGGCAGCCTTCGATCTATGCATGGTTCATAGCGGCGAACGCTGCTAATCTGGGAGATCGACTCAATGCAACTGTCGTGACCTCGTGTTATTCTGGCTGCGCCACATCGTGAGCGACGTCCCTTCGGCGTCGGCGTCGGTGAAGATGAAGTGTGGCGGATCCAGGAATAAGGAGAGTGTGGCTGTGGCGTCAGGTTGCTCGCATATCGTGACCCGGCGGCAGCGACCCGTGGGTCTCGCTCGCTACCGACACGCCGTCGACATCAGCTCGTGATGGAAAGGCGCCGTCGCCTCCAGGCCCTCATCGCTCTAGTGACTGATTGGTCATATAACAACTGCAGCTTGTTTCACCAAATTGCTCACGCGCAAACAGCCCACAGACAGTTTACTGGCAGGAAGCTAATCTGGTCAGGCATTCCTTTCTTCCTAAAAGTTGATCAGTGGAGACCAAAAAGGCTTGAGTGGCTTTGTTTCGAACGACCCATGAATAGCTAACACCAGCTGCGAGCTGGAGACGCAATCAGCGGGAAACAAAACGATAGCATATCCTGTTCATTGTGACGCTTCATTGGGCATTTCAGTACTGCTGCCCAAAGGAATTGAAACAGCGCGATCGGTACGAAGCATCCGAGGCTAACACAGCCTGTCGAGTGAGTGCAGAATCTGTGAATGAAACCTGAGGAAACGAGCGATGACAGGTGTGGCCCTCCATTCGCAATGAACCAACGTGATGATCGTGGGGAAATGCCTGAGGCAAGAATAGCTTGGCCTCAGAAGTGACAGCGTGTATCAAGTGATCATGCACCCTTCTCGCAAACCACATTTCAAACAATTTTTGTCGTCCTTCTTGCATTTTCCAAAACACTCACTTATTCTTTTACACATTCGCCTGCTCCGTGCAGACGCACCCTCGGCACTTGCAACAGCCCAGTAGTCTTCTCCGAGTGCACGAACGTTCCAAGGTTACTACGCGTCATCATCTTCTCCACACCTAATCGAGCTCAAATCTCCGTTTCACGGCTCGATCCCCGCAGGAAGAAAATTTGGATCACCGACAGAGTTGTTAGCCTTCGGAACGCCTCTCACAGCAAGTCGACGGCTGGTTGTCATCTCTTGTCTTGACCACTAAGAGAGCAGCGGAACGATGCTGCCAAGTTGCGTTTCCCTTTGATAGTTCTTGAGATAGATCAACAAACGCGGTCAGGAGCTTAAGATGGCGCTGGGCAGGGCAGGCACGTGTTAGAGTGTTAGCCTCAGGGAACCAGTTAGACCATACTTTAGGTGACTTCAACACGCCCTCTTCACCTGTACCTTATTTGGGCACCACGTTTCTCGGAAGATAGCAGGTTCTGTTATCCGCAGGTAAGCTAGAGATCGGAACGGCATCCGCGCGTACGGCTCTATGTTTGCAGCGTCGCTCCCCTTGGACTGCATTCTCTTTGTCCTAGTGGTGTATGTACAGTTGCGGCATGAACCGGTCAACTGACTAAGGCAGCAATATGCCGTGACTATTATATAGACCGCATAAGTAGGTATGTTCCAAAGCGACGATGATAGAAAAAGAAATTGTGTACTCGTCATTCGTAAACCTTTCCTGTTGAAGATCTCCCATAATTGCGGAACACATGTCTAATCATACTTATGCTTCGTGCCCCTCTTTCACATGCCTCGGGTCTGCTGTATTCTTGCTGCGCTATTTTGTTTTTGACATCTCGCTTTCGACGACTTTCTAGTCTTTACATCTTGACTTACCGCATTTGCCGGGATTTGGGATCTTTGCGTTATTTGTTCTCAAACCAATCACATGGCTCTAGCTCTACTGTCTTGGAAGAACTGCATGTTGTACCTACGGGTTAGAGCGTCCTCGTGCTTATGCATAGACGTCGCGTTGACCTCAACACCAAACCCTAGCTTACTCATACGAACTTGCTTCGGTCCAGAATATCATGTTCATGCCTCAGCATGCCTTGGTTTTTGTTCTACCATGGATCAATCACATCATCATAAAAGATCTTTCAACGATAATTGCGATATTATAGTACTAGAAGCGTAGCAAGCAATTCCTATCCATCCATTTCGTGGTAGGTCTTCCCGAAATTGCTTATTAGTTAGGGTCCGCCCAACGAGCCCTTCCGGAACGAATTAACCTTCCGTTCCAACCAACTAGTCTTCGACCTGACTCGCACAAACGGTGTCTTGTCAATGCCGATGTGCACATGTCCATCTCCCCCAACGTAACTACCATATCCGTAGTGTGAGCCCAGCCCATCAAGATGCAAGGCACGTCCTTTTCTGTCCAGATGCGAAGTTTCTTTCATGTCTTGAACTGCCGCGCTGGCAGCGAACAGGCTAATGATCGATGCGATAGACGTAGGCATTCGTGCAAGATACTGTCCTGGTCGGCGCAGATACACCATCACTGCGATGATTGCATAGACGCCGAGTATAGCTTCGGAAATGATAAACATGGAAGTGGAGACGAAGAGCCTTCGCTCCTCGACTATCGTCCAGCCTTGCACCTGCGGTTCATTCGCCTTGCTGCGCGACACGAGCAGCTTCTCCTTATTGGCTCCGAGCCAAATTGCAAAAAGTCGTGAGAATGCCTTGCCGAGAGGAGCTTGGATATCTTCTAGCGTCGGAACCGGTTGGGTTGGATCGACGAGCCGTGTGCTGTTTGATTCGCGACGAGCGAAATAGTTCATAGCATCTCCTGCGTTGCTGTCGTTGTGCCAACCGCCGTCGGTAGACCTGAAGATGTATCGATTTGCTTGCCCAATTACGTTGACTGGGTCATTGCTGAATGTTTCTTCCGGCGCGTCACCTTCTACCTTCAGATCAGCTACCCTTTCTTGCAGTCGACCTGTTGCATCGACTTGTACGGTTGCACGTCCCGTGACAATCCTCGGCTTACAACGAACAAACACCGAATTGCTTTTGTCCAAATCCCTCTCTGCAAAATCGCCACAAGATCCATCAGGTGCTCTGATCCAACCCATAATTACTGTTGTCATACAAGCATCCTTCTCTTCCTGAGTGGCATTTGCGTTCGCGTCAACAACGAAGACCAACTCTGTTGCACTGGGACCACGCTGACAGGTACCGTTGATCTCCAGCCGTGGCTCTGGACTACTCGGTCCCCACAGAAGCGTTGGTGCTACTTTGACTGGACATATCGCTGTGTCGGCGTCGGCGGAATTTGTGGTGTTAAACTCAGCCTGGATGTTCGACCCGTCGCTGACGAGTCTGGCGCTGTAATCTACACCAAAGTTGAGAACTTTGCATTCAAGCCTAGCACCAAGACCTGTGGTCTCAGCGCGGTAGCCGTGCCCGTTCGTCGCATTTACGTCTGCCGTACCGAAGTACGGTAAATAAAGCATACTTGCATCAGTCCATGCGGGTAGAGGGGTATTCTGCGTAAAGTTAGATTCGGCAATGAGGAATTGATCCTGCGAGTTGCCGCCACGGTAGGCGCCTGAAGGTTCAAGGGAGCCGAATTGGTCCCAACTCTTGGGACCAATACTTCCGTTCACGGAGACAAACTTCAGCTCAAATGGAGGGTTGAAGCCTGCAGAGTACTGTATGCTTATTGAATCCTGGTTGAAGATACCTGCGAAAGCAACAGCTAAGACATTGGCAAGCAAAACCATGAAGCAAACTGCTGCTAACACAAAATGCTTCGATCTCAGGGCCTTCAAAACTACCAGTTGGGGAGGCAGAGAGCTGTAATTGAGATCAATTGACTTTTTTGCAGGCGCGTCGCAGCCCTGAAGTTCCTCTATGGGCTGCAGCATACACAGGAGGCGGTTGATGAGAATCCACATTGGTTCGATAAGTGTAGCGAGTGCAGTCGGAATATAATTCTCCAGGAGATTTTGCACGAGTTTGTTTTTCGATGGGAGAGCAAGACCGTCCAGTTTTGCTTTGCCAAAGATTACACCAAGCGCAATTGCGAGTCCAATGAATAATCCAATGAAGGGGATGGAAGTCCAAAGACTGAACTCGATAGGTCGAACAGGCTTAGCAATATTCCGGGTCGTGCTTCGTCGTTGAGCCTGAGTGATTGGTTGCTGGGCTACTAAGACAGAGTCTGTAGTGGGACCAACTTCGACTATAGTGTGATACTGGCCGTCATCGTCAAGCCGATATCTCTTATTTCCAAGCTTTTCTTGGACTTCCTCCATGGTACAACAGTCGAGATCTTCGAAATCGGCAAGTAGGGCCTCGTTATCCGCGACAAGACTCATGATGCTCGCTATGGTGCTCGGATCTGAATGTAACTTTCTGGTCCTGGTCACTGATAAATATAGCAATGCCAATGTCGCAATCGAAATAACGCCGAGGAGTCCTTCCGCAATGTATGTGAATACCGGTTCGATGACCACGGCCTGAGTTGAATATTGCTGTTCACCCGTGGATGGCTCAAAAGTCTTGAAATCACCACCGAGAATATCCACCATTGCGCGCGAAAACAGCAGTCGGTAGGCATCTGCATAGGACTTACTCAGGACTCGCCAATCAAGATACGCATCGAGTGAGCGATCGCTGACAGCTAGAGATAACCCAACCATCGGTTGAACAAAACCGCCACCAGTGGGACCAGTCCCTACACTGATGTTCGTTGCTGCGACGCGCTCTAGATAATCTGGTAATGACTTTAGCGGTAGGTTGTCCCCCCGGACTTCGTAGCCAGAACCTCCATTCATCTGTATCTCCAAATATGTTGCGTTGAAGAGGTCTGTCGGGAGTGGCTTTTTCTCGCCCCAGAGTGTGACAGATATCGGTGACTTGGTTTTTGCATCGACTGTGGCGTTGACACGCTGTTGGTAAAAGGTTGGCTCGCAAAATATTGCTGTGACGTTGTTCGGTGGGTCTGTCTCTCTTTGCTAGAAGTTGGCGTCAGCAGGTTCGACTTATGATAAGTGCGATGTGTTGCAGCGCAACAACTCACCTTGGTACGACTAAATGCGGCATAGAACGTTGAATTGCGTTCCGGTGGACAATGGCCATCCAAGGAGTAGTCCGCATTGTAGCCATTGTAGTAGCCAATGTACATGGCCATATAGTCCTTCAACTCAAGAAGCGGGGCATATATATTCTTGTTCTTGATATATCCTTTAGTGACGTTCCCTGAGAGCCCTGTCGTGACATTGCAACCACCGTTGCTTTTGTAGAGAACAGATCCTGGAGTCATATATTCAGCATCTCGAATGGGCGAAGATACCTCGCAGTAGAGATCAACGCTGTACATGGTGGTAGTTGTGGTCCAGGTACCCTGGATGGCGATGTCGTCTATGCCCATTGACTGCGAAGGTCTGAATGGTGCTAATGTATAGTTGCGTGCCATATAGGGCGGCAAAGTCTCATTTAGAGTAGCAATACCGTATGTAGACTGCGAGTAGCGGAGTGTTAAGTTGGTGGTTTGCTGGTTGGCTGGCATGAAGGAAGTCGAGACCGCGAATGGTACCTCGGACGAGCGTTCAATTGTTTCGACAGAAAAGATGCCTGCTTGCACAGGTACTAGGCCCCATGTAACGAGAAGAATAGCAAACGAAGCCCAGAAAACAGGCCAGTGCCTATGAGCGTTAGTCATGCCCGTCATCTGACCTGTTCAAGATCCTATGGCCTTACCTACCCATCTTTGGCTGCCTTGAACGGTACTAATGGCAAGAAATCGAATGGATACTGTAACAACAGCGAATCTTTCCCCAATGTGCCGAATTCTTTGCTCAGCTGATAGTACGGCTCCATGCGTTTGGTCTCCAAGTCAATCCACGCCCAATAGATGCTGAAAACGACAGCAACGATTGTGGGAAAGTACAAATACATGAAGGCATGGCCCAATGGAAGGTCACTGATGCGAGGTGCAAATATGACACCGCCATCTTGCTGGCTTTGGTGGAGGAAAAATTGTAAAATCGCGATCAACGACCAGCATATCGCCGTCGTCAAGATGAGAACTGGTGCGCGCAGCGCTAGCGGCTTCCAAGTCTTGGTACCTAGCATTCGTCAATCGCCGATAACCTTGAATAGTTCAACAGTTGATACATACTCTGATGCTCTGTATGACGCGCAAATATTGAAACGATAGTTTTCGGTTTCTTAGGTCCTGTAGTATCTGGAAAGTCTGATCGCGCCACAGGCGCTAGGCTAGCATCCATGACGAAGAAAAGAATACGCGACGAGTAAGCAAACAAGAACCGCAATACAAGAAACACAAAGCAACGGGAGTAGATTCAGGCATTCTACACGTCGAAAGGATAGATACTTAACGGCACCATCGTGGAGCATAAGCGCCCCCAAAACTCACAGCGCGAGACTGCGCCGCATTGATGGATGTCACCCAATCATTTAGCGACCGCAATCCCAATTCGGATAAGAACCACAACGTCGGAATGGGACAACTGCGGGTAGTCGACGAGCCTCCAATGCGATGCTCGAGATGTGCGGGAAGTGGATCCATACTTTACTGCAAGAGTAGAAATGCAGGTACGGGTGGCTTTATTTGCAACACATTCTGTAGATCTGCTAGTGTCGCGGTCTTGGCTTTGCCGCTCATCGCATTGCGATATCTGACAACTATGCAACAAAAGTGGAAGGCTCTCATAGTCTGCAGGCTCGGATGCTATATTAGGGAGCGTTCGCGTAATGTCCAATGTCGGCACTCAGCGGAAAGCCCCAACTTCTCGCCTCCTACATGATGTGAGCAGTAGAAGGTGCGAACGCGCATATGAACTTACCACCATGTGCGGAAACCCACAGTTGATATGTCGATACCTAGATCTCGCAGTGCGCTAGTATCTAAATGACAATCGTAAGGCCTAACAGTACCATCTTTCGGTTCTTCGTCAGGTTTGAAGGGTTCCATATTGTCGAGGGGCAACCCCATGATGTCGGCAAATGTCTGGCAAATTTGCCATTTGGTCATCCGGTCTTCGGAGCTGAATTGGAGAACACTTGGTAGTTCACGGCTCCTGTTTTCATCGTCAGTACTGGATGACTAGACGCGCACAACTATCCGTAATTTGAGCGTAGCTTACATGGTTGCTGGATCGAGATACAGCTTCGCTATATCACGACACACTCGACCAACATCTTGAGTATTCGTAGGATATCGAAGCGCATAGTCATCGACTTGGATTTTTGGCTGGCCTTGTTCTATCTGTTGTGCGTTCCACAATTGCGACATGAGCACGTTGACTGCACTGTCTTTTGGCTCGTCGCAAGATCCGTAGAGGACTGGGACTCGGAGAACAACGACTTTGTTGTTTGCACCAGTCCTGCTGGCAACGTCAAGGACAGCTTGTTCGCCCTCCAGTTTACTTTGGCCATACCTGACGAATCTTGTCAGTCTAAGTTGGCACAACAGCCACCATACCCGGGACTTGTCATGTGCCATGAAGTGGGCATTAGTAGACGGTCCAAGGTCCTCGTATTTACCATAAACTTCGTGTGTCAGATCTGGACTTACGCATTTGGTGGGCTCGGCGCCGAATCTGGCTTGTAGGGAGCTTCTCCAGGTTTCCCAGCAAAGACATAGTCCGTCGAGATATAAATGAGAAAGATTCCTCGAGAGGCAGTAGCTTCAGCTAGAATTCTGCTTGCGTCTACGTTCAGTTTCCTCGCTGCTTCTGGGTCTTTGGTACAAGAGTCCGGAAAGCGGTTGGCAGCGCAGTGGACGACGACTTGCGGGCTGACTTCATTGAGCACCCTCAAGATCTCGTCTTGATTCAAGATATCCAGCTTCACTACATCTGGCGAGGTAATACGGCTCAGCCCGGTGCCGATTGATTTCCAACCGTCTAGAGAGAACTCTCGTTGCACTTGACGGCCAAGCAGACCACTAGCTGCACTCTAGGGTCAGCTAGCAGTAGAGCACTGGT
>Ga0058698_10001451_pt1 | contig 10674 bp, 9 predicted proteins | sample AgamicAsSfe_FD_67288 | JGI IMG/M metagenome (GOLD analysis project Ga0058698, IMG submission 67288) | Agave microbial communities from Guanajuato, Mexico - As.Sf.e | ecosystem: Host-associated > Plants > Phyllosphere > Phylloplane/Leaf | place: Guanajuato, Mexico | collected 2012-05-30
CTCACAATATCCTCCAACGCCCTCCCCTCACTCCCCAGCCTTCTTTCCAGCTGAAACAACCTCTCACCCTGCTCCGCCAATCCCGCCTTTATATACCTCCATCTCGCCACCAGCGGTCCCCTGATATCACCTGGCAGCCAATCTATATGTTCGATATCCACGCCATGCGAGCGGATCACACGGGTGAGGTCGTCCAAGCGGGCGCGGTGGTCGTTGTAAGTCGTTTGGGCTTGGGAGAGCTCTGTGTGGATGAGGCGGATGGTGGCGAGGCGGGCGTTGTAGAGGGTTTCGAGAGAGGAGGTGGGGAGGGAGAGGAGAGTGTCGCGGTAGCTGGTTGTTGCGCTGGTGGCACGGGCGGAATGGCTCATTGTTGGGGCAACAGGAGATTGGGAACGCCCTTGCTGAGTGACGGGGAGTGCTGTGTGAGAGCATGATTTGAAGCTGCGGCGTGAAAATGGATTTGCTCTTGTGATACCTCACACAGACTGCCTCGTCCAGCCGGGGCTTGAGCCGCTCACACAGAGCGTCTCATCTAGCCCGGGTGCCTGCCGTCATCACCAAGTGAACAAGTGGACGTGCAAGAAGCGATACTATGATCCATCCATTCGACACAAAGCTTGTGACCAGGCCAAAACTTCTTCATCTCTCTATACAGCATCGTCGTGTCCCACCCTATATGTTATCTCATCCCAATTCCACACTGCTCGCTCAAAACAACCAACTAACAAAATACCTATACACAAAGCCACCCGCACTCTTCCGGTCCTTCAGCTTCTCCTTCCAATATGCCTCGTCGCGGTCGAAAAAGTCTTTGTCCGTGAAGAGATCGGCTTCGAGGGGCTTGACGCCCTTGGAGCGCATGATCAGCTTGTAGCCGAAGATCATGATCAGGTAGAGGGGGATGCCTAGATAACCTAGTGGGATGGTCGGGATGTGTCAGTTGAGAATTCCGAAACTACCAATTGGCCAGTTCTTGTAGCACTTTCTGTTCGCAGCAATTGAGGAGGGATAGGATCAGCACTCACCAGTAATGAAGTTCTTGTAATCGAAGTTCCCGTAGGAGCCTTTCGTGAAGACATTGAAGTTCTTGGTGAAGGCGATCAAGATGCAGAAGAAGAGGGCGAAGTATGTTCCGTAAATGCCCAGAGGTGCTCGATAGGGCAGGGATTCGGAGGGTACTCCCTGGACTTTGCGAGCGCGGATGAAGTAGATGTGCGTGACGAGGATGGAGATCCACTGCACTGTTGTGTTAGTACCTTTGCCATTGTTGTGATGGCAGACTAATCTTAGGAGAACAGGCGTACCGTAAGTAGACCAAAGATCGTGACCAAATTGACAAAATACCCGAAGACTGTAGCACTATTCGTGCTGACATTCAAGAACGCCAGACCGCAGAACATCGTCGACAGACCCAAAGCGTAGATGGGCACTCCCCTCTTATCCGTTTTTGCAAGAAACCTCGGCGCATGGCCTTTCAGCGCAAGACCATGTAGAGTCCTGCTGGCAATATAGAGATCTGAGTTTGCGGCAGAGAAAACAAATAGGAGGACACATGCATTGAGGAACCCAGGTAGGCCGTGGATGCCTGCAACCACGATGGCGGCGACAAATGGGGAGGCGGCGGCGGAGGTGTTCTGCTTGGTGGCGGTCATGAGTTGCTTGGAGTTGTAGGGTATTATCATGGTGAGGAGGAGGACTAGGACGATGTAGAAGACGAGGATGCGGTAGAATGTCAGGCGGATTGCTCGTGGGATGTTCCTGCGTGGGTTTTCGGCCTCGCCGACGGTCATGCCGACTCTGTGAGGTTGTTAGCTTGTGAAGGCTGCTGTATGACATTTACTCACAACTCCGTTCCTAGATACGCAAAGACAGCCTGTGATTGTTGATTAGTAGATTGCTCAATGTCATGGGACAAAATTCTGGAAGCATCCCAGGGAGATTGCCATAAAGATCTTGGTCAGACTTGTGTCCCAGAGTTGTGGAACTGATGCGTAGCACTCTCATACTCACAGTAACCAAGCTCGACCATACAGCAAGGAACTTTCCAGTCGCTCCTGTGTCGATGTACTCCTTGAAAGGTCCTGCCCGAGTTTAGCTTGTCGTCGTCAGAATGTCAAAATAAGGTTCATACCTGGATTATGCCAGTAACGGAACCCTTTGCGATCATGGTCTGGACCGCCGCCCAGCGCGAGCACGAGCGAAAGAATGATCAGACCAACGATAACGAGGACTTTCAGACTTGATAAAATGAACTCAAATTCTCCAAAGAACTTAATGCCCAGGTAATTGATGGTTACAATCACAACAAGGAATACGGCGATCCAGACACCAGGATTAACGCGTTCGCGGTTCACCCAGTATTGGATGACGAGAGCAGATGCGGTGAGTGAGTTCGGTGTTGTGATGATGTATCTTTCGGGAGGTGTGTGTCAGTAAAGCACAAAAGCATAGTGATTGAGTACCCACTTGAACCAGTACGTGTACCCCAGAGCAAACCCGAGACACGGATCGACGTAGCGAGTTGCGAAGGGGGTGAAACCACCTGGCATTGGAATGTAGGCTGACATCTCACCGATAGCAGTCATGACAATCCAGCAGAGAACGCCAACGAAGGCATACGCGATCATGATGGATGCGGGTCCGGCTTTGACGAGGGCACTACCTGTGCCAATGATCAAGCCAGTTCCAATAGCACCACCTTGAAGGCAAGTGTGTCAGCAGGAGACCGTGTAGATAGATTCGTGAAACACACCGATAGCAATCATGGATATCTGGCGAGCCTCAAGACCACGATGAAGGGATTCCCCTGGGTCATTTGGAACCTCCAACGAGCCTTCTGCAGTATAGGCTGGTAGAGGCTGCTTTTCTTCGTCGCCGAAAGTTGCTCCTTTCGTGAAGTCAGAGTTTCGTGCTTCGTCTGACGAGTTCGAGTCTGAACCTGTTTTCCGGATTGCGGCCATTGCGTAACGTGTTTTTCGTTGTGATTTCCCGATCTGCTCGAGGCTCAATGCTCGTTCTCTGGAAGCTATAGATGAGGAAGTGATATCAAGGTAAAGAAGCTACCATGCGGTGTACTAGATACAAGCTCGAATTAACCAACACGATCGAATGATCCACACGACAGCACGGAGACAATGGGAACGATCGAAACAGTTCTGAAAGTACTAGTTCCCGTCACCGTCACTGCACAACGGAGGGGATGAAAAGTCAAGCAGATGTAGAATAGATGAGAAGAGAGGCATGGTTGGGAAATCCGAGGCGGAATTAACGTAGGGCTTGGCGCCTAGTGCGATGGCGTCTTTTTGAACTCAACACTCGTCATGGAGGTGATTCGCAGTCGAAAACAGCACATATCATTGGTATGCTAGACTTGGCGATATTGCAGACAGGAAGGGAACGCTTCACTATCTCGATGTCGTGGTGGTAGTGTGGTAGTAGGAGTAGTACGTCGGAGTGGGAGAAAGGTGGTAGAGCGGCTCAAGATTGCATTGATCACGTGAGCGCGTCGGCTAATCTACTGAGTCCACTATCACGTATTGTATCGTCTTCTCCACCTCCACGATCTCGTCTCAGCCTTACAGTATCGCATCTTGTTGCATCATCCCCTTGTCATTCTCTTCTAAAAGGCCCAAATACCCTTCGTCACGTTTAAGCGCTCTACAGTGAAGCTACACTCTCCGTTACTTTGAGCAACAGCAAGCTCTGAAGCTACAGTCCCGCGCACTTACCACAAAGACTTCGCCTCGAGAGGGCAGAGTGTCCGATCTGCGGAAAGGCCGCATCGAGGGCTTCAGCCCATTTCACTAGCTTGCTTCGTCTGATTTTCCGAGAACACTCGGCACGCTTAACGTTGGGTCCATTGTCGTGACAGCCTCCGCCGAGTAGACATCCGAGTCTTCCTGCTGAATTAGCCCACATTTGCCGGCCCATACCGGCGACGAGGCAAGGTGAAACGCGAAAGAAGCAGCAGTCCCCTGGCCGTGACAAACATGAAACAGTCACCGGCCTCTGGGCGCTCCAATAGCGATCCAAATGCAGCCAATGGGGGTACCACACCCGGCGGCAGCATCAGCCAGGAAATTTCGCGACCACGTAAGATCAAGCGGATCAGCAAGGCATGTGATTTCTGCCATTCCCGCAGCATCAGATGCAGCTCGAGTAATGAAGACAGTACGCGCTGTCAGAGTTGCGTCGAATATGACCAGACTTGCACATATGATAGACCTACTAAGAAGAGGGGGGCGAAGAGTGGCAAGAGGTGAGCATTAAACTGTGCGGGGGAGATTGGTGATATTGACTACTAATAGCAAAGTAACAAGCCCATCAACCCCCGGAACCAGCAGTATACCCAACCTACTTGGGGAACAACAACCCTGGCACGCTCCTAATGTGGCGCCTCAAGCTCTTGTTATGGATCTTGTGGAAGTCTACTTTGAAGTGATATACCCAAGGTAAGTGGTGGGAGAAAATGGCCTCGACCAGTACTGATACAGCCCTCTCAGCTACCCTCTCTTCCATCGACCGACATTCATGACCCGGGTGTCTCGCGGAGAATGGCAGACTGATCGCGCATTCTTTGCGACAATCATGTCGTTGTGTGCTCTCGCTTCAGCTCGAGTACGTGACGGCGCGCTTTACTCAGGCCGGTGGAACGTCAAGATGCTCTCCGAACCCGCCTCGGAGGTGTTCTTCGCTGCCGCTGAAAGTGCACTTCCCAAGGACACTGCAGCAGCTGAAGAACTTGACTACCTGCGTGCATGCGCTTTTCTGACCCTAGCAGCTTTGCAGAACAGCCAAGTTACCAAAATGCATTATTACCTTGGCTATTATGGTATGCTCATAAAATGTCGGATGCTGCATGATGAGAAGTATTGGTCGTCACCTTTGACAGTCATCCAGAAAGAGGAGAGAAGGCGTTTAGTATGTTGTTCGACTTCTTACTTTGCCTCGCTGCATATTGACTAGTCACAGTTCTGGGCAATGTATGTGTTCGAAGTCTACGCGGCAGCTATCTGGGGCAGCGTCGTTGGACCCAGAGAAGCTCAGGTGGCTGTCCAGTACCCAGCTGAGGTAGATGACGAGTTCCTTTCAAACACGAGCGAAGATTCCAGCCAGCAACTGAGATCCGCGTCAATGACGGAACATCCATACACTGGAGGTCATTGGCGACAAACTCCTCCGCCAATCAATTGGCTTCAGGGCTGGAACTTTGCGACTGATTTGTATCGAGTTCTTGAGCACGCACTTGACGGCTTTCGGAAACGGAGTCCTGACACAGATCACACAAGATTCGTTGCCGATGTGTGGAAGATGCAGCTGCCTCGATCAAGTGCTGTGCTGGATGCTATCATGCACAAGTATGAAGCATTACCAGTTCGGTTCAGACAGACTTTGCCAATATCACTCAATCAGAGAGAAGACCTCTTCAGTTTCCAGGCAGCTAACATTGCAGCCGCGATTCAGGTACTAGAATCTCAACTCGAATGCTCACATACTACACTACTGACCGGATTTTCAGCTAGTTCGCATGACTCTTATCTCGACCGCTGAAGCGTCACCTCTCGAACGATGTGATATATTGGCAGAGCTCGTGACGACCTTCGCTCGCGTCCCAGTAGCATATCTAAGGGCAATGAGCACTCCGATAGTATGTTTGTAGGCATCCTACCCATCCTCACACTATATTAACGGAACCTTAGCTACATCACTTGGCAGGCATCGGTACGATCCTTGAAGCAGTCTTCGAGGAACCGGTCAATGAGGTATGCTACGAAAAAGTCCGATCTGTCCTGTAAGTCTTTCATTCTGGCATTGCCTGCTGCCACTGACAAAATCATAGTATTGCATTAGCAGATCTATTGAGTAGCCTGGAATCTGGTATGGGCTCTGCGGCTGGTGCAAGTGACAGATTGCGAAGTCAAGTGCATCGAATGGATGGGTATATGCAGGTCCAACGTCAACAGCACATAACCAGGCAGGGAGAGCCTCCACACTCACAAACAGGAGAGCGTAATCACAGCGTTTTGGCCTCGAACAATAATCATATGTCTCATCCATCGGATAATGAGCACATGCTTGGACCTCACTCTGGTGGTGCTCATTCGAACGCCAGCGCGCACATGAGCAATCACAATCAGGGGTATCAATACGGACATAACATGCCTCAAGGTTCACACAACAATCAGCCGCAAGATCCTTACTACAGCTTCCCAGCAGAAATATTCGAAGATTGGAATTGGGCGTTTGACTTTACCCAGACCTCGAGGTAAGGAATCATCTCTTTCATAGCCCTTGGCGTGTACCACGAATGAGCCTACGAGAATGACGACGAATTTGGATGTAAGGGAAATTAGCTGGTGGTACTGGGTGGTACTGGCAAAGGACTGACCTGGTTCTTGTCTCCAGACCCACCGACATGCTGATGCCGATCAGTGAATCTTCGTCTTCATTCCACCCGCGGGCTGTTCCACACCAGCATTACCTTCACTGAGGTGGCATGCATCGGACTGTTACTGTCCTTCTGCCAGCAGACACACTGCTGGGATTTGGCCAGACGAACACAGACGACGAAAAGTTTATAAAAGCAACAATTCAGGACTTTGAGATTTTGGGGATAACGATGGCGACACGAATAGAACGATCATGAATGACAAGGCTCACAAGCACACCAAGGAGTTTTGGACTCGCTTGTCCTGCGGATGATCACGGAACGATGTGCCAAAGTTTGGCCTGAGATGCTGAATCTACAGATATGTATGTGATATGAGAAGTGTAAAAACGTACGACTACCGTAACCGAATATGATTCCGAGATGAGTTCTCTAGAAATCATCTCAAGAGGAAGTGTACCGCAGACTTGCACAGTGTCCCAGGCGTGAACAAAAACACTTTAACGTTTTAGGCCAAAATGCGGGGTAAGAGAAGCAGTCGGTCTCAGCCCCGTGCACAAGATCGGCAGTCGCGTCACCCCAGCTGTTTCAGTCACGTCGGACTTGTGCGACGAGTGGCGGCAGTAATACCATTATGGTAGGTGACTATGTCAAGTGCAGAAGAGTATGTATGCGCTCTAGGTATGATTTTGAAACACACTAACAACCTGACAGCTCAGAGGATGCCTTCGAACCAGCCCCAATTCCTACCAAGAAACGACGCCTTGACACGATCTTCGACGATGTGGAGAGCGACAACGATTTCAATCCTTCCCTGCCTGCCCGAGGCAGAAGAAAAAGCACAGCGAAAAGCGCAAGCGCAAGTCCGAGTGCTGCAACAACTGAGCGACCAACGAAGCCGAAGCACTTTATTCGCGTGACTGATGAGCCGGTTGCCTCGCTCAGAGATCAGTACTATACCCAGCCTCAACATGGACCGTCCAGTAGTCCATATCGAATAAGAGGTGCGATATGGAAGAAACCGCAGAGGCCGGTCGAGGTGACGCCTGTGAACAACATTGCTGGTGTTGCAGGTCAACCTGGTCGGCACGATGAACTCCCGCAAGCACAAGCAGTGAAGCCCATCAACAGTGCTGCACGGCCTGCTGCATGGAATGTTAACCCGGATGTATCGCCAGAGATCGGACGTCACGCACCACCAGCTGGATCTATGATGCCATCCCAAGCCGACCTCGACCTAGCGCAAGATCTGGAAGATCTGCCATCAGACGCTTTCGCTTCCTCGTCCGCATCACCCACAAAGTTCTCAGACTTCGATGTCGACGAAGTGATCAATATCTCGTCCCAGACTCCTGTCTCACCAGCAAAAAGACTGGCAGCTCCACAGAATGGACTTCGACAATTGACGTTGTTCGGAGACCCTGCTCAAGGCATGTCAGAAGCTTCACAACAGAACAAGAAAGCAAATTGGCCGATGGCGAATAAAGAAGAGAAGCCTACACATCACAAGCTCGAAGCGGAAGCAATGCGGACGTGGGTATATCCGACGAATCTTGGCACGATACGGGATTATCAGTTCAACATTGTTTCACGAGGACTTTTCCACAATCTTCTGGTTGCGCTGCCGACAGGTCTCGGAAAGACTTTCATAGCGGCTACAATTATGCTCAACTGGTATCGGTGGACAACAGACTCGCAGATAGTATTTGTAGCACCGACGAAACCGCTAGTGTCGCAGCAGATTGAAGCATGTTTCGGTATTGCTGGTATTCCTCGATCACAGACATCAATGTTGACTGGTACTATTGCCCCTGGCTTACGTGCTGAGGCATGGGCTAGCAAGAGAGTCTTCTTCATGACACCTCAGACTATTATGAACGACTTGAAGACTGGTATCTGTGATCCAAAGAAAATCGTCTTGCTCGTAGTCGATGAGGCACATCGAGCTACAGGAGGATATGCTTATGTTGAGGTGGTGAAGTTTCTTCGACGATTCAATCAGAGTTTTCGTGTGCTGGCATTGACTGCTACTCCTGGCGCATCTGTTGAGGCTGTTCAAGAGGTCATAGATGGTCTGTCAATATCGAGGGTTGAAATACGAACGGAATTCTCGTTGGACATTCGGCAGTATGTGCACTCGAGAAATACAGAGACTGTCACTTTTCAGAACACGGAGGAGATGGAGCTGGTGATGGACTTATTCTCTAAAGCAGTGCAGCCAGTTCTGAACAAGCTCAATGGGTTCAATGCCTATTGGTCGAAAGATCCAATGGCACTAACAGCTTATGGACTAACGCAAGCACGACAAAGATGGATGGGGACATCCGGCAAGAACGCTACGTTTCCCGTCAAAGCAATGGTTAATAATATCTTCACTGTACTCTCCAGCCTGGCACATAACATCGAGCTGCTGAAGTATCATGGCATTGGACCTTTTTATCACGGTATGGTCAACTTCCGCAATGGTGAAACAGGTGCCAAAGCTGGAAAATATGCAAAAGAGATCTTGGAGAATGAGAACTTCACCAAGATGATGACCAGGTTGCAATTCTGGATCAACAATCCTACCTTTATAGGACATCCCAAGCTCGACTACCTGCAAGGGGTTGTCCTGGACCATTTCGTTACGGCAGGCGAAGGGCGTGCAGGAAGTGATCACCCACCATCAGCCACTCGTATCATGATATTTGCACACTTCAGAGACTCTGCAGAAGAGATTGTGCGGGTGCTGAAACGTAATGAACCCATGATTCGACCACATGTCTTCGTCGGTCAAGCAACATCAAAAGGATCAGAAGGCATGGACCAAAAGCGACAGCTTGAAGTAATACAAGAGTTCAAGACTGGAAAGTACAATACCCTTGTTGCGACTTCTATCGGTGAAGAAGGTCTTGATATCGGTGAAGTTGATTTGATAGTTTGTTATGACTCTTCGGCATCTCCGATTCGCATGTTACAAAGAATGGGAAGAACAGGTCGAAAGCGAGCTGGAAATATTGTTCTCTTGCTGATGAAAGGTAAAGAGGAGAATTCGTTTGTACAGGCAAAGGACAACTATGAGAAGATGCAGCTTATGATAGCGGCTGGCACGAGGTTCAACTTCCACGACGAGGAATCACCGAGGATCGTCCCGAAGGACATACAACCTGCAGTCGATAAAAGAGTAGTGGAGATACCAATCGAGAACACGCAAGCTGGATTACCAGAACCGAGGAAAGGTCGAGGCAAGGCACCTAAACGACCGCCAAAAAAGTTTCATATGCCAGATGGAGTCAGGACAGGTTTTGTAAAGGCTTCACGACTTGGAAGTGACGATGATGAAGAGGAAGATACGGAGCCACCCGCACGAAAACCACGTCAGACGAAGCTCAAAGTACAGGAGCTTGCATCTGTACCCACGCTTGACGAAGTCCTCCTTACACAGTCTCAGCAGAAAGAGCTGAGTTGGAAGTTTAGAGATAAAGTGGTTGATGAATATGCCGATGCTCCGGTGACCTTGCCGCGCTTGGACCAGCAACCTGCTTATCAGCGAAGAGCGACTAAGACTGCCGCAGTGAGACATGGCCAAGCAAGTCTCAGTCTGGTCAGTGTGCTGAACAGAATGCACAATACGACAAACTCTCGAGCTAGTATACTCGATAGTCTGTCCAAGCGGCAAGACCTGGGTGAACTTTGCGATGGTCATGGACGTATTATAGATAACGAAGACATTGACCCATCTGTTCGCCTGGTGAGCAAGTCAGCAGGTAAGGCTACGAAGAAGCCGCCAGCAAAGCCACGAAAGAAGTCTGCTGCATCAGTCGTACAGGTGGACAGCAATGATGAGCTACCTGCAGCACCTGCACCTGCGGCAAAGAAGCCTCGCGCTCCCAGAAAACCTGCCGCACCAAAAGCGAAAGCTCCACCAGCCATCGCCTACATCAACAGCGACATCGACAACGACCTCCCCACACCCCAACCCGCCAAGAAATCCCGCGGGCGACCCAGAAAGACTCCTACAGCCCCCCGAACCACCAACCCCAACCCCACCGAAGCCATGGACGCCGCCAGCAGCAGTCCACCGCTCACCGACCCACGCATGCGCATTGGGACGCAAGGTATCGACCTAGGCTCCGAAGACACTGAAGGCGAGGACGAGGACGAAGTGCTCGATTCGGACTTGCTGGATTTTGTTGTTGAGGGGGATGAGGAGGATGTGTTGGAGGACGCGGAGTTGCTTACGAGTTCGATGGAGGAGGGCGGGGTGAGACAGGAGAGGAGAGGGGATGGAGGGAGGAAGAGAAGGC
>Ga0058698_10001452_pt1 | contig 10666 bp, 4 predicted proteins | sample AgamicAsSfe_FD_67288 | JGI IMG/M metagenome (GOLD analysis project Ga0058698, IMG submission 67288) | Agave microbial communities from Guanajuato, Mexico - As.Sf.e | ecosystem: Host-associated > Plants > Phyllosphere > Phylloplane/Leaf | place: Guanajuato, Mexico | collected 2012-05-30
ATACAAATCAACATACAACAGCTGAAATTCGCTGGTGGTCACCCACCCAACTACTACGCAGCCGGTCGAGTGCTTAAGTACGCCAGAGCGGACGGGATGGCCTGTTTTCACTCGCCTGTGATCGTATGTGCTGATGCAGCTTTTTGGACTGTAAATGAACAAAGAGAGTGATATCTTGCCTAGCTCACAGCAAGCAGTAAAAGGGCTGATGTGAAGCAGTAAAAAGGTTGATGTGAAAGGTCTGATATGTTACAAGGTGTACTTTTCAAATAGCGTTGATTCCCATGTCCTCATGTTTTGTGGTCGTGATATCAGCATACTGCTTCCCTCGCTAGCTATGCGACAGCGGGTTGCAGTATCCATGTCCATTTCCGTACTATCTTCTGCTTCCTCCTTTCCTCTACTTTGCATTTCACCATATAGCATGATGCCAGTTCAGCCCATCCTGTCCTTCGACTCGTGATTCTTGTCAGGTGTACTGGCCCCAATACTCCATCGACCTCCTTCCTTCCCCGTTCCATAGCCGCTCGACAACGCCGATTCAAAGGGACGCTGTAGATGACACTCTGTTCGTAGACACGAGCGGACACCATTGGATCTCCACTGCTGCTGCTATGATGCGTTCTCTCAGGTGATCCCGGATAGAACTGTTGAAAAGGGCTGTGGTACGAATCCTTTGCCGACTGGCCGAAGCGAGAGAGCCTGAACCGACTATAAGGCTCCAATGAGTGGAGAGATGGCGTATGTCCTTCCCGAACAGTCTCCCGTGTCGAGGTGAGCTTTGGGTCTGGCAGACGTGAAGCAAGAGGTTCCATCCCAACGCGTGGGGAAGCAATCGTATATGCCGTGTAGTGCGTCTTCCGAAGGAGACCTGTGGGTGTCAAGTCCGGATATAGTTGCCCTGTCCTTCACGTCTGAGCAGACTTTCCAGATTGCTCATCAGCTCCATTCACATCCCCCTTGCCCGCCGCTTTCACGCCTACACCCGGCCTGCCCTCCCTATCCGCTCTCACAAACGTCGCCGCCGTAATCATTGGCCACACAACCGTCGCCTCAGCATACACCTTGACCGTCCTCCCCTCCGCCTTGATCTTGCCCCAGCTCACCGCCTCATCCGGCCTCGCCCCTGCATCGCTGCCATCGAACTCATTCGCCGTGTTGATGAACACCGCACTATCCGCTCCATTCCGCATCAAACAGGCATTCGCAATGTGATGTTTGACGATGCCTCCGCCGAGTACCACGATACCGGCACGCGCGGCTTTGAGCGACATGTCGTTGATGCGACGGATGTCGCGTACGATGTCGAGGGTTAGTTGAGCGGGCGCGGCGCGGTAGGAGTGGAAATACAGCATATCGCCGAGACTGCCGTCCGTGAGCGCTGGACAAAAGACGGGAATATCGTTGCGCGCAGCCCATGTGTAGATACTGCGGTCGTCGTTGAGTTCCGCGCCCAGACGCGCTATCATGCTACTTGGTGTCCAGACAAAGGGCGGTTCGAAGTCGTTGTCCGTGTGTTTCAGGTTGTGTTTCGCATTGTGCGCCAGTGAAGCAGTCCGGCTTTCTTCCTGCTCAACCAGCATGCGGTCGAAGATGGGGACGACCCAGTCCTCGAATTTGCAATAATTGTCGTTCGGCACAAACAGATTACCGATGCGGTTGATGCCCTGATCTCTTAGCTTGGCGCCCTGCGCAGCAAAGTCGCCGAGGTATGTCGGGGCGAGGCACTTTATCAGATCTTCTTCCACGCCGCCAGCGGTGGTGACGATGGCGGAGACATGGCGGTGTTGGACGAGGTAACGCAGGACTTCGCGGAGGCCCGAAGAGACTAGATTGGAGGTGTAGCCGAGGAAGATTGTGGTGCGTGCAGTTGGATCTTCAGGATCGCGCCAGGAGATCATATCGTTGATGATTGAAACGGCTTCACCGATGGCAGACGCTTGGAACCCCATGGAGGACATGCCGGAGATGAGGTCGTCGACGGAGAGGGTGGAGATGCGGTGGGCATTGAAGTCGATGCCGGAGACTTCTTTTGCGTCGGCAGGGACCGGGGCGGAGGGCTTGAGGACAGCATCGGAGGCGAGGTTGGGAGTTGTCATTGAGTTGTCGATTGTGATACTGCTGAAACAAAAAAGATGACGATACAGATCTGAAACTGATCACGTGTCGTAGAGATGTTTTTCTCTATTTGCAGATCTACAGCCATGAGTCAGTGGCCTGGATTTTGAGCCTCCGTGACTTACTCGCGTGCCTCCTCGTGCGTACAGCTCCACGTTCGATTCTCCCATCCTTTCTCCTTCTCCATCATACATCACGCACCTTTTCCATTGCGCTCTGCTTCAGCATCGACGGGGAAGAAGCCTCTGATTCCCGGCGATATCTCACTGTGCAAAGCTGTACGACTGTATCTGAAACAGAGGTCTGGAGTGTTGCCGATCGGTCATTTTCCCCTGGATACAGTCGACACTCGAGCAGAGGTGGCTTTTCGACCTGCACTCCTCTTCGACTCGAATCTTGTTTCGCTTGCCAGAAGCGCAGAGACTTGGTTCAGCTACTGTGTGAACTTCTCCCACGTCAGGACGACACTGCGCACCTCCAGCGCCTCTTGCAGACTTCAGGCAGTTCATCGTCACGAGTGGATCGTGGATTCGTGGATCGTCCCTGCAAAGTAAAGTTTGGTTTGACGCTAATCATCGTCCCGGTCTGCCCTTGTCCCCTGGATCCATCGAATGCGACAAGCCAACATCGACAACAATAATCGACAACATCCATACTATCATCACATCTTTCCTTTCTGGCTCTATACATCGTTGACGCCGAGTGTTGTGCTTAAATAGTGCCGCTCTAGCAGTCTGGCTCTACAACACCACCTGCATTGGTCTGAAGGGTCGTCTTGGCGCTAGTTTGCATTTATGGCGCAGAGGTATACTCCTGGCTACAACTCGCGTGACAGATCTCCTCCTCCACAACGCCCTTCAGATCGCTACGACGGTCCTCGCGCTCCGAGAGGCTCCCTAGACTCATTCCGAGGGAGAGGTAGAGGCTACGGTGGACGTGGCGATTTTCGTCCAGATCCACGTGATCGCGACATACCACGAGATGGCCGTCAATCACCGCCACCTTTTGGCATTGATCGTGCGAACGACACTCGAGTAGGGCAGAACTGGAGAGATGACCGCGATTTCGACCGAAGACGTTCACCACCGCTTTCAGGTAGAGGCAGAGGAGGACCACCAGACTTTCGAGACTATCGAGATCGCGAAGGACCGCCACCGCTTTCACGCGATGATGTCAGCAATCGAGGTCGAGGAGGCTTTGGACGTGGCGGTCCTCCATTTCGGGAGCCGGGCCTGCCACCTCGAGGTCGTGGTGGTTTTCCACCTCGTGGAAGAGGCACATGGGATGATCGAGGAAGAAGACGTGAATCTATTGTGGATGAACGACCTCCATTTCGACCGCGTAGTCGGTCACCGCCACCCCCTCGATCGGATCATTGGGAACGACCATCCCTTCGAGATCAGCGTGAGCCACCACCAAGACACGACGAATGGCGACCTCCACCACGACGAGATGATGATCGAGGTTTAGAGCATGGCGAGATTAACGATCGTTTCCGCACTGATAGACCGCCTTCAGCCATGGGTTCTCGTCGCACGAGTGTGCCAAACTCCAATTCAGGACCAGCAACACCACACGGTCCGGCTTTGTTGACGGTCCAGTCAACCAGCGCTCCACGACCAGGAGTGGCAGCTGAAAGAGAGCAGAACAGTCTTCGACGAGCAACCACTTCAAACATGCCTGCACCTTCGCGAGATTTGAGGAGAGACATACAGCGACCGGAGTATCCTGCCTCTCGGATTGAAGCATCACGAGGTCGGTACACCTCTGGTCCATCATCACCTGTGCAACCACCTCAGGTACCTGCATACGGCGCGGTGCCGAGTAGAAAAGTTTCAGGTCAAATACCGGCAGAAGGACCACAGTGGAACATGTTCCAAGCCCAACCTGCAGCAGCGGCGAAACCAGGATGTGCCTCACCTGTTCCAGCTCGAAATCGACCACTGCCTCGTTCGCCATCTCCGGCACTTGCTCCTGTCCAGGATTCAGCAACAACAAGTCAGCCCCGGCTTACGAATCAGCCGATAGCGCAGCGAATGCCAGCCACCACTACTACCACTGTCGAGCGAATCAACAGACCTGATGGAGAACCTCGGGCACCCATCAGACGACCGTCTCCAGTTCGAACGCCGCAAGTTGTAGAAAACAAGCCATCTCAACCGGCCTCAACACTTGCGAAGCAGGTCATAGACAATAAGCCACCTCAATCAAACCCAATAGTATCCAACAATGAAGCCAAGCCGAATGTGGTAACAGCGAGAGCACAAACTCAAGAAGAAGCTAAGCCATCTGACATCAAGCGTCCGGACACCTCAACTCAGCCGATACCGGTAGTAAGCGACCTGGACCATCGTGATACCCGAAAGCAGGATGTAGCTTCTGAAATCCCTTTACAACCAAGGCAGCCTGCTCTAGCACCATCAGCAGCACAACCACAATCGCAAGCGATGCCACCCTCAGCAGCACGAGTACCTCCTTCTGCTCCTCGATCTGATGTTGAGAAGCAAGTCTCTAAAAGTCTAGAAATGGAAAGGCAGCTCTCCAAAGGTTCTGACTTGGACAAGACTGTTCCAAGGGGGCCGAAAGCTGAGAGGATGCAGGAGTCAAGGGCATCTTTCGAGCGTCGCGCACAGCCTTTTCTGCAACCACCACGAGATTTCAATCGGACTGATAACCCATTATCACCTATTGCAAGGCCGATACAACTCAATACTGTTGTAACGAGAAATGATCCACCATCGCAGTCAGTACAAGGGCAACCTTCGCAGCCTGCTACAGTCAAATCGCCACCACTCGGCCCACGTCAACACCCAGCCTTCCCTAGCGGAACAGATCGTCCATCGCGAAACGATGTCCCACCATCTGCTCCACAATCGATGAGAGCTTCGATCAGCTCAGTCGCCACCAGTCCACAACCTTCGCCGACCTTTCTTGCTCCGTTTCCACCTCGCGGTCCTCAACCAGCACCATTTACGTCTCCTAATCCTCCGAGCAATAGCATACCGACTGGGCCCAGAGCGGGCAGAGGTGCGTCACAACCACCAGTTCGCCCGACCGCTGCGCCTACAGGACCAGCCGGACCGAATTGGCAATGGAATCGGCAAGGATTCCAAGGACCGCAGATAAAGCCGAACTCGACCATACCTGCAAAACGTGACGCGCATGGCGACGAAAAGAATAGTGGTGTGCAAAATGGTTTCGTCAGAGCCGACACTGGTGCTAGCAATGAGCTTATCCGTCGACCTCCGCCAATGTCCCCAATGATTCAACCACAAGGACGCGTACAGAGCTTCAGCGATCATGGAAACAACATGTACAAACGTTCATTACCTCGAAGAGAGTCCCCAAGACCAGTCGAGCGGGTCAAGTCTCCTCCGCGACCTCTCAGCCCTGCTTTCCCATCTGCTCCTCTGAGTCCCGCGTTCCCTACAGAAGACGGCGATGAAGATGCGATGATGCTTGACGATCAAGACATTGAGAAGAATGAGGCCGAATTCCAAAAGAAGAAAGCCGAACTTGAAGCAAAGCAGGTTGATGCAGGGAGCCGCTACTTCAGAGGTGCTTCGCCACTCGAGAAACTCGCATATCTCAGCAGGATGAACATCAGTGAGGTTGTCGTTGGTGCAGACGGTATGCTGTCTCCACCACCTGACCCCGTGGACGAAGCCATTCAACAGGTACACCAAGGTCAACTGCTTACGCCGAAGACTGAAGAGGTTGGTGATGATACCGTCATGCATAGTGACAATGAGGTACCTACTCCACAACTCGGTACACCTGAGCTCAAGCCACTACCATTCTTGAGATCAGGCCCAATGACGCCTCTATCTGAGAAGGATGTTGTGCAGGACAATTTGCGGCACCAAGATGCCGTCAGGATGTTGTTGCAAGCTGAACTCAAAAGACAGAATCTCGATCGACTCAAGACAGAGGAGGAAGTTCGCGAAGAGTACGCAACATTGTATCGACCGTGGCGTAAATACGTTGATGAGCTCGACATGAACAAGAACGACGAGGGGGGCTCTGATCAGCCGATTGGAGGCATGACTGCTGTAGCCAGTGCTGCATTGGATCCTCTCGCTGCAGCTGCAGTCGTAAACGAGAACCGACGCAGTCGTGCCGCTGCCAATGCTACTGACTACGACATGGACCGAGCACTTCAGCAATCGCTCGAGACTGCTGCCATCGAGGAGACTAAGCGTAAGCAGGAAGCACTAGCATCGCGGCCGGATTATGATAAGGAGGCACGTTTGCCAGACCTACTCAACGACGATGAGAGAAGAGTTCGCATATTCCAGGACACAAGTCGATTACGTGATCCTGCATCTGCGTTGCGGGTCTTCGCGTTGATGCCACCGCAAGACGCCTTCACACCAGAGGAGCATAAAGTAATGGTCCAACGCTATAAAGAATTTCCCAAGAAGTTTGGGACAATCGCTGAAGCCTTGCCTGACCGGAATTACAAAGAGTGTATCAATCACTACTACTCGAGCAAGTGGAATGGTGAATATAAGCCACCAAGAGACAAGCGAAGAAGAAAGGGTACAGCTCAGCGTCGTGTTACGTCATCTGTTCCCCGAAACAAGACCAATGCACTCATCTCAAACTTGGAAGAGTCCAGAGATGAGCCGGCTGTCACGGAGTCTGGACGTCCAAGAAGGACTGCGGCGCCTACTTTTGGCCCAAAGGAGGTTGAAGAGCCTGTTTCGACTCCCGCACCAGTGCCAGCCAGAAGAGCAGCTCCCAAGATCGACCCTGAGACTGGCGAGAAGATTCGCAGGCCTCGTGGTCCTCCAAAGGGTGAACGTGCTGGTCGAAAGCCAAAGGCGATACCACAATCAACACAACGAAAACTATCCATGTCGCCGGACAAGCCAGGACTCGAACCCCCCGTCCGTGCTATGCCAAGCAATGCTGAGCTCGATCGAGCACGAGACATGGACGTCGCTAGTGAACTCGTCGCCATGCAATTGGGTCGACCTCCAATGCCAATGGAGTATGCGAACCCACAGGTGAGTCAAGCTGGCATGCCAGGAGGAGAAGGATGGGATATGAATATGGGCAGGCCACCCGTCGCAAGAACCAGAACTGGTCCGTCAAGCTATTGGTCCGTGCCAGAAACGAATATGTTTATCGAACGTGTGAAACACTTTGGAACTGATTGGGTATCTATTGCGAACGATATGGGATCGAAAACACATAGCATGGTGCGACATTATTATTATCCTATTACCGACATTCCACTAACCAACCCCAAACAGGTCAAGAACTACTTCCACAGAATCGTCAAGACTCGCCCTGAGTTAGCATCGTGGGCGGCGGAGGCCGATATGCGGAATGGAAGAGAGGAATTGGTACAATCTCCTCAGACTCCTGCACTCATGCACGAGCGACGAGAGATGGCACCTGCACTGTTTGCATCTTCTGCAGCGCCGTTGAGTGCGGAGGATTCAATGACTACCTCAGTGTCTCCGTCAAAACGAATGCTCGAGCAGCCATCATACCCTCAACATTATACCTCGACTGCCCCTCTTGCTAACTATCCTCTATCCATGGCAAATCAGTTTCGCCGCGAAAGTGTCATGGCTTCACCCCAAGTGCAGATGTCAGCTCTTGCGTCGCCTGCAGCAGAAATGCGACGAAGTCTGGAGATGCCACGAGATGGTGTACGGTCTGCAAGCATATCGTCATTTCTACAGCATCCTGCTCAGGCTCCACAGTATGGTACATTGACACATCAAGCCACACCAAGACAAGACAATGAAGAATATCGGGGACGACAAGAGCCACTCAATCCTCAGTACCAGAGAGAGCAATGGCAACCTAGATACCAAGACGCAGGGCCTCCAGCGAATCAGTCACAGCGCGCTGCCGTGACGCAACCACCTCCTCCACAGTTGATGCATTACGAACAGCCTCGGCAGCAGTATTCTCGTTTTGATCCCATACATGATCAACGCCGCACGTCTGGAGAGCAGAGACTATCTGGAGAGCAAAGACTATCCGGAGAGCAGAGACTGGATGAAAGGCGCTTTTTGACAGATCCTCGAGATCCTCGGAATTTGATTCCACAGCACACGCATCAGGGTTACACGCAAGAAGGTATTGCTGCCAGACCACCACAGCCGCCGCAACCACCTGTAAGCACACCACCGTCGACTGCCGTTATACCACAGAGTCATTCAGCCCCACGAGATGACAGGATGTACTCGATGCAGCCTCCACGTACAGCAAGTCCTCAACCTTCATCCCTGGCTCCTCCACCTCGGCAGGAACCCAGGAAGACATCCAACTTGTCTGCAATCCTGAATGCTGATGATGGTCCACCTCCTCCGAGGCGTTCAGTCGCACGAGAACCTGAAACGACGTATACGCGGACCCCTGTGAACGCATATCAACCACAAGCTCCTCCTTCTCGACCTCAGTCACAAGCTGGCATGCGTGATGACCATGGTGCTCCTCCACGATCACAGATGATGACAGGTGCTCCTACTTACGGAACTGTCGCTCAACAGCCGCCAGGTGAAGCGGAACGACGAGATCCACCTTCATACATGCCTACAGCTCGACCAGGATCAGAATGGCAGGCAAGGCCTCCATACCACCCTCTGCCTCAATCAGGAGGACCGCCAACGCCATATCAGCAAGATCGTCAAGTAGAGTCACTACCTCCGTATAATCACCGCGCATCACTATCTGGCATCACAAGTCGCTACAACCCGTCTCCACCACCAAGTACATATCAACGAGAAGGTACAACGATGCGTCATCAAGGCTTCCAACCTCACCCTGCACCACCTGCACCGTTGCAATACCACCAGCAAGTTCCCCACCAATCTTCGCCGCAAGTCTCGTACCAGTCTACGTACAACCAGCCACCAATTGCACCGTCTGCACCTCATCAATCTGGCTTACAATACAGTCACCAGCGTCAGACAAGTGGAGGTAGCTTCAGTCGGCAGCCCGAGCCAGACTACCATGCTCGCGAACGCGAAGCACAATTTCAGCGTGAGCGTGACCAGGAACGGGAACAGTTGCGAAGAGAGCAGGAACAGCGCCACGAGCAGGAACAAAGGCAGCAGGAACAACAGCAGCAGCAGCAGCAGCGTATGCAACCACGTCCACTGGATGGGTTTTATCGCAATACTAGCGATTCTTATCCTACGCCGCAGCAAAGTCATGCGCGTGTGTATTCGGGACAGTATGAGCAGGGGTTTAGAGGTGGGCCGGCGCAGTCTGTTGCTACACCGCCGCAACAGCAACAGCAGCATCAGCCTCCACCGTCGTCAAAGCAAGCGCCGCTGTTGGGACAGTATCAGCCTCAACAAGTGCATCAGCAACATCATGCGCAACATCAGCACCAGCAGCCATCGGCACCAATGTCGACGGATTCGAGAGTGCAATATCAGCAGCAGCAGCAGCAGCAGCAGCAGCAGCAACAACAGCAGGAACAGAACCAAGCACAACAACCTCCACTGGGACAATCTAGGTACGGTTCGCTGGATACACGGTTTCCTCCCTCGAGTGGGTTACCTCCGAGCTATTCGAGGCCTGTAAGCACTTTCGGTTATAATGAATACTCTGCGTATGGTCCGCCGCCTTCCGTGTCGCAGCAAGGTCAAGGTCAAGGTCAAGGTCAGGGTCAGGGTCAGGGTCAAGGTCAAGGTCAAGGGCATGGACAGGGGCATATGGATGGCAATAGGGATGGATAAGAGAGGACTTCGCGAGATAGGCACGGCCAGGGTCAGGCTCAAGGGCGAGCGCAGAATCAAGATGATGATAGGAGGTCGGTGATGAGGTGATGAGTTGTATGATATTGAGACTGGATGTACAGGAAATCTGCTTGGAGGGACAGATTGCACGTAGTGTACGTAGTACTGTATGAGCTAGGTATAGGAGTACTTCAAACATGAACGACAAGCAATAATTGATACCGTGCTATTGCCCCATCCCTATCGCCATCCTAAGGCTTGTTTCTGGCACACTGGTTTCCGGCACTGGGTTCTCTCTTCTCTCATCTCTCTCGTTTCGCCCCTTCTACCCCGGACTTTTCTCCAGCAGGGCATTGTCATGTGACACTTACGCACTTCACTTCGTCCCCACCTCCATTGGCCGGCGACAACCAGCATCCTCACCATTTACACAATTGTACTCACGTTCACACTGTACACGAAGAGTACCCGAGGCAGGAGATCATACTCGCCCATCGTACACGCAGGCCCGAGATAAATAGCTAGTCTCAAGAGTCAGAAAGAACAGCGCGGAACGAATCAGCTGAATCACCAACAAGGCGGAGCATTGTTCACGCGAAGGAGGTGCATCGGTATAGAACACAGACAAAGTGTTTGAGCAACATAGCTAGAAGATAATTACGGAACGAAAGGCCAGAGCGCAGAAGCAAGACACATCCAGCCGCAATCATGCCAGCATACCACTCCGTCTTCCTCGACGAGCCGAATCAGCAAGTCCTCGGTCCGTTCACCTCGCTTACCCCTTCCCTCTCCTCTCCCCCAACTTCCTCCAACTGTTCCAACTAACTCCCCGTTGC
>Ga0058698_10001453_pt1 | contig 10663 bp, 6 predicted proteins | sample AgamicAsSfe_FD_67288 | JGI IMG/M metagenome (GOLD analysis project Ga0058698, IMG submission 67288) | Agave microbial communities from Guanajuato, Mexico - As.Sf.e | ecosystem: Host-associated > Plants > Phyllosphere > Phylloplane/Leaf | place: Guanajuato, Mexico | collected 2012-05-30
TGGGATCATGCCATTCTGTGGCGAGAGACTTGCTTGAACATCAGTCCGGCGCAGTGCTTGCTTCCAATTCCAGTCCAATCTATGCTACTTGCTGGCATCAAGCTGGCTTGTCATCTGGCGTACACCCACGTCGATATTGTCCTACCATGCACTTCTGTCTTCAATCCTGATTGGGAGATTGATCTAGGCACAGATCAAGGACTTCGGGGTAGCAAAAAGCTGTTCGCTCGCAAGATTGATCCCATCGTGAATGGCATTAGTAACATGGACGCTTTCCAGCCAGTCACAGAGACTAGAAGTAAGCTCCCGACATGTGTAATGCTGTCGAACGTCCAGTTCATCAAAGATGTCAAGAACGCTGTACTGGCTGCTGATGTCATCATCAACAAGTATGGCTTCACCGATTATCGTCTAATTGTCTATGGCGCTCAAGACAGACAGCCGAGTTATGCGTTAGAGACGACTACACTTATCAATAGTCGCAATCTTAACGGAAAGGTGATTCTCGCTGGCTTTGGTTCGCCGAAAGAGGTTCTCAAAGACGCATGGCTGTTCATGAACTCTTCGCTCTCGGAAGGTCTTCCGTTAGCTATCGGAGAAGCTGCCCTATCTGGTATCCCTATCGTTGCCACAGAGGTCGGCGCTACGGCTCTGGTTCTTACCGACCCTGATGATTCAACTAAGCGCTATGGTGAAGTCGTACCTCCCAACGATCCAGAAGCGCTCGCGAGGGCCCAATTGAGCATTCTCGGCATGCTAGGCCCCTGGGCAGAATACACCACGGACAAAATCCAACCGCCACCACTGCCAGATTCTTTCAAGCCCGAAGACGTCAGGTGGATCCTCGCAAGAATGTACGAGAAAGCAAACGATCGTCGTGATCTAGGCCTCAAACTCCGAGATGTCGTTCTCCGCAGTTTCCATGGACAAAGGTATCTTCGTGAGCACGAGCAAATGTACTGGATACAGCGTAGCTGGGCAGAGACCCGCCGTTGCGCAACAAAAATCAGCCGACATCCGCCGGCGAACGCTGCTTTTGGCGAGTCAAACATTTTCGAGTATGATGACGAGGCTGATACTGGAGAAGATGCTAAGGCACGTTGGCAAGATTTCCAATTGGAGAAGGTTCAGTCGCATAGTCAGCCTGCGCCTCGTAAAGAGAGATTAGGTACGTACGTGAGAGGCATGTCAACTGTGGGGTGAATCTAGAGGTCAGAAGGGCGGAGTGAGGGGACCATAGTTTTGTCAAAGTCTATAACTTCTACCGTTCCATTGTCCCAATATATCCCCGTACTCGACGTATAGTCTCCTTTTGTCTTCTAAGCGATATTTGCGTGGACCCGTTCGTGCTATGGTAAGTGTATGTCCAAAGGGGGCTCTTGCCCCCAACGTTTGAGAACTCAAATGGCAGGAATAGAGAAGCAGCGTTGTTTGATTCGCTGCCTCGAGTGAGTGCACGTAGCCGTTTTGACGCAGACACCTTCTGGGCAGAACAGTTTCTCCCGATCCGGTCTCTCTTCACAACGAACAACATCTTCCAAATTGCAAAGATATTGGCAGACATTGGCAGGGGCGCAGACCAGATTGCATATTGTACAAGATGCCGCTGTCAAAGAGAACGTCTTCGTTCAGATCAGATTCAAGACTTCGAATTAGAAAGCTGTTCGGAGACAAACAAAAACCTTTGAGAATGGCGATGAACATGCATGTTGCGCTTCCTCTTTACATGTACCCGTCGGCCGGTGTATGGCAACCACTCTACGATGCTCTGAACAACAATCAACAGGTTACTTTCAACATCATTGTCAACCCACACAACGGACCTGGCGGCTCTCCTCCAGACTCCAACTACATCTCCAACATCTCCTTGATCAACTCATACAACAACGTCAACACACTTGGCTACGTACACACCAGCTACGGCAAACGCTCTCTCTCCGACATTTCCTCTGACATCGACACTTACGAATCTTGGTCCACATACACGAATTCGAATATCTCACTCAATGGCATTTTCGTTGATGAAACACCTGCATCATTGGATTTCCTTGATTACATGACTTCCATCCACGATAAAGTCAAGTCCACAATGACCACTGGCAATCTCGTCTGGACGAATCCTGGTGTTGCTGTTGACGCTTCCTTCTACAAGGTTGCCGATATAGTCAATGCTTACGAAAACACATACGATCACTGGATGAATCAAGGAGGCAATTCAAGTATCCCACAAGCAATGAGGTCGAAGAGCACGGTCATGTTGCATAGTTATCCGTCGAACACGCATACTATGGCTAGTGACGTTGATGAGTTGGTGGATGCTGGGTTCTATGGAGGTTTGCTGATTGTTAACGATCAGTACTCGAGTTTTGATGCGATGTGGCCGACTTTTACGAAGGAGGTTGGGCAGTCGAATGCAAATGTCAAGTGCTGATGGCGTGGATGGGCTTGAATTACCGAGCTCTCATGGGATGACCCTTGGGCTTGTAATACTAATTTGATGGAAATGTTCGACGGCATCGAGGACGGGATTCTGGATGCTGGTCGATACTCATAATTGTTAATGTATGGTTGATCGACGACATGGCAGCTGCATATATTTCACAAATGGTGTACAATCTGTGCATCAAACTCACACAAAGCTTGCACAGGCTCCAGCTCTTTCCCCACGCGCACTTCCAACTTGACTTCCTTCTTCAGCACTCAAAGCTCCAGACTTGCGTCCATTTTCGCATGTTTTCGTGCTGTTGCCATCGATGTTGGTCGAACAATGTTTTTTCAAAGCGTATCTCGACTGTATGTTTCTCGATGCGACGAACTCAATTCTACGTCGCGATGCGATTCCCCAACACCCGCGATCAACGCGTACGTACCTTGATGAGGCCTTGATAGTACGGCTCTGAACATTCGGGAGACAAAACCGAATCGTCTGCACACCACAGTACGAAAAGCTTTGTCAATTTCATATCAACAACATCACATCTGCCTCATCGAAACATGCACGAATCTGTCGAATCCGTCTCCGTCGGTGCAAAGCCGCGCCTCGCACACGTTATCATGTCACCTATGCGGCGATTGGCATCAACCCGATTGTGCCTTGTGATCAAGGCTGATGTGCATGGCTGTGAATCAATAGCTTGAAGTGGACTGAAGAATCGCTTTACAACACAGGCCCGACGCTATGTTCAGAGAGAGATTTTGAGCAGCTGTAAAGCTGTTATACTTCAAGGGAGGAGCAAAAATACTCTTGGACCAGCTGTGTGGCGCTAAGGTTCTCGTACGAGCGCAAGCAAGACTACGTCCGTGTGCGCTGGAAGACAACAAAACCAGCTCTACACCAAGATCTGAGAGATCTCCATTCCTCAACTCACTACCAAGATGCGTATCGCTATATTCGAGCGTGTCTTCACGACACGCTCGATCTATACCATCCTTTTTGGTATCCTCAATCTGACAGGTCTGGCCAGTGCTCAGGTCAGCAACTCCACGGGCGGGCAGACAATTGCAAACACCATCTTGATCTTTGCTCGCAATCTACCATCATCTTACTCAGCAACATCCGGACTCAATGGCTATGGCATCCCATACCAGCTACAGATTGTACCCCAAGAAGGTATCACACTGCCAACTCTCAATTCATCTACCACCCAAGGAAATTATGGTGGCTTCATCATCCTCGGTGAGGTGTCCTATGATTACGGAAACAACACCTGGGCCAGTGCTTTGACCGCTGCCCAATTTGCGACTCTATATGCATATCAATCAGATTTTGGTGTGAGAATGGTCCGTATTGATGTATATCCTGGTCCTGCCTTCGATGTCGCTCCTACCATCCCTGGCGCCGGATGCTGCGGTGCCGGCGTCGAGCAATTGCTCAGCTTTACCAACACAAGTGGTTTCCCTACTGCCAATCTCGTACAAGGCGCCACCATTAGCACTCAAGGTATTTGGCACTATCCAGCAACCATTACCAATCCAAACACGACCTGGGAGGTTGCAGGCCTCGGACCAAGTACCGATGGCTATTTCTCCGGACGTAGCTCGGCCGCTGTCATCCACCAGGATGGAAAGCGTCAAGAGATGGTCTGGTTCTCGAGCTGGGCGACCAACTGGGCATTGACTTCAAATTACCTCCAACATGCATACATCGCCTGGCTGACTCGTGGTCTGACGGTCGGCTACCGCCGCATACATCTAAGCACTCAGGTCGACGACGTTATGCTGAACACAGCACTCTACCAGCCATCGGATGCCTTGTTCAGATTGAGAGCAGCAGATCTTCAAGCCATCAAAGATTGGACGCCTCAGCTGAACTCAAGACTTCCTGCTGGGTCTAACTATTTTATGGAGCTTGGGTACAACGGGAATGGCAACATCGTTGCAGGTATCAAATTCGAGAACACAACCATCTGTCAACCTGATCCTGCCATCATCTACACTGGACCCATGTCTTCAACTCCGCTCGAGTTCCAGAAGCCACTTGGAACCGGTACAGATATCTGGCCTACTACACCCGCGACATACCGCTGGAGTAAGGCATGTTCTTTGATTGACCCTCTGTACAAGTGGCTGTCAGTTCCAGAAAATATGAACGCCTTTGCACATGTTTCTCACACGTTCACACACGAGTCACTGAACAACGCAACATTCAATGACACAAACAAAGAGATCACTTTCAATCAGGCTTGGGCAAACGTCACTGGAATCAATCAAGCCACGAGATGGTCACCCAACGGTCTTATCCCCCCTGCCATCACCGGCATGCACAATGGAGATGCTATCAGAGCATGGATGACCAACGGCATAACGTCGGCGGTGGGCGACAACACTCGAGCCGTGTTGATGAATCAACAGAACGAGTTCTGGCCGTTGATCAGTACAGTGGCCTCGAACGGGTACGACGGGCTTGAGATTATCCCACGCTGGGCGACAACCATCTTCTTCAACTGCGACCTTCCAGACTGCACGACAGCAGAATGGGTACAGACCTCTGGTGGAAAAGGTAACTTCACCAATCTCCTCAACGATGCCCGGACAAACAATGTCCGTCACTTGATGGGACTTCATCATGACCCTTTCATGTTCCATCAGTCCAATCTTCGCAACGCAGATGTCAACTCCACCACCATCGGTTCTATCACCGGGAAGTTTGCACTGATACAGATCTGGGTCGAAGTGGTGACTCAAGAAATGTCACGCTTGACCAACTGGCCCATCATCTCTCTCAAGCACGATGATATCGCCATCGCGTTCACCAACCGTGCCACCCGCGATCAGTGCAACCCCAACCTGACATATAACAAATCTTCCGATGGCCAAAAGATTGTTTCTGTCACTGTCACTGCGAATGGCAATACTTGCGCCGCTCCTATTGCTGTCACTCTTCCGATTGGTGCTACGAGCAACGCTCCTGGTCTTGTCAGAGAGACGATCGGATCCGATCCCTTGGTCATTTGGGTGCCTCTGACTGGAAGTCCTGTTACTCTGAATCTGGCATCGCCGGTGTCGGTCTTGTAGGGTATTGTCGGCAATGATCAGATCAGACCTCATGCTGAGGTTGAAAAACAAAACGTGAGAGCGTGAGCAAAAGTTGCAATGTAGTATCTGATATTGTGATTTTGTGTGGAGATTTAGCAGGAGTCGGAGCATGCATCTCGAGTCAGATGTTCTATGTATGAGTAACATCAGAAAATCGAGTGCCTCATTATACCGTATGTTCCGCAAGTGGTGCCAACCCATGAATCGGCAAGCCATCGTACCTGCCTGTGATGACCATCATCGGAAGCCAATTCAGGCAGCGATGCACAACTTCAGCTGACGGCTCCTGCCATCTCGCTCCTGCCCAGGATCTTGCACCCAAAGTCCCCCCTCAAGCTGTTCAGGCAGTAACCTAGCAGCACAACGTCACTATTCCTCCCGACCATCGTCCCTGCGCTCTGTAACCACACTTGATGTCACCGCAACTGCTCAGCTGTTCGACCAGCCCATGATTTACGTTATCTCACACCACCGAAACGACACTTCCAGCCTTTGTAGATCACATCAGGGCTGAGTCTCTTGCTCGCCCGGACGTGGTCTGATCCGAGAAAAGTAAAATCAAGAATAAACTTGACTTTTGGATAAGCTTACTTTTTGACAACGAGAAAGATCAGCAGAGCCTCGCTCTTCTCGTTTACATGTCTTTGTCAGCTAACGCGCTTCAAATCACACCAGTTGGGACTATCGAAACCGCTGGTTAGTCTGATGAAGGGAAGTTCGCTGTACAGAGGTGCTGTGTACATATGAGACATGCTGAAGGTCTGGAGAAAGGGATCGTCCATGGGAAAGCGGATGTCTCTGATGGTCTCGTGGAGATGCGGAGCAATGGAGGTGGTGCTGTCACTGCTGTGGAGGTTCAAAGTGTGGTGTGAGATCAAGTCGTATCGAATGCGAGATATTCGATGTGATAGCAAATGGTTGGAGTATACTAATCGAGAACCGAAATCGAGGACAGGTACGAGCCAGAGTGGCAGCTTCTCGATGTCATGGTGGATGAGGAAGACACTTAGTATGGTCAGGGTGACCTTTTTTGCTTGGTCAATCTCGTGTGTTGATATGCAACTGCCAAGTCAAAGGCAGATGGTCCACTACCAAACTGACAACTCTGTACGTATACCGTACGTTCGAGGTCCTGATATACAAGATGATCACCTTCATTGATACCGCACAACAGGTTCCGTGGTGCCTCATGAATCCTGTTCTTTCCTTCAATACTTGGAGAGCAACATAGATCCAAGTCGTGTGCACATTGCGCCAGAAGGCCAGGAAAATGATCATTATCCTTATTACTACCTAAATACAGCAATCCATAATCATACAGCCCTTTTCAACCCTATGTATATGTTGGAGTATTGAACACAGTACCATCACAATACTCGACCCAGCCACCCAACTCCTTGCCCTTAATCACTTCCGAGAATCCGACATTCCCATTGATCTTGCAACTTTGCTTTAGCGCTTGGGTACTCACGAATCCAGGAGCGCCCAGAGGATATTCGATCTGGAAGACTGGTTTGCCGGCTGTGATGAAGTTCTGATAGATACCGCATTCGCCGTGAGCAATACCTGGAAGAAAATTATGAGTAATCAAGTTTGAAGGGAAGGTTGGGGAAGCAATAGGGATGCTCACATGACTCGACGATGGCGAATTCGACCATGCAAGTAGCGTTTGCAGCGATTGAACCAGCGTTCTTGAGACCGATGGCCATGTTGTATTTTGCAGCTGTTAATGAAAGGAAAGAGAGATGGTCGAGTGCGGTGTTTGCATTGAGCGGGAAGCCTGTGTTTGTTTCCTACGATTCGATATCAGCATCACCGAGATGGTTGATCAGAGATAAGGACTCACAAAGCCGTCCATATTGTCCGGGTCAACAGCATCACATCCCTTTTCAGCCGCCAACCTGATTCTTTCCGCCATAATATCTCGCACATTCTTACTATCAGTATTCAGCCATCTCTCACCCGGCCAACCACTGAGGTCGCGACCGAGGTCCTGAGGTGGGAACAATCCGGCATCGGGTCTCCAGGCCTCCCAGCTACCAGCTGAGAAGTAACAGATAACCTTGATGCCTTGAAGGTGCATCTGTTGAATATTCAATGCATTGTTACCATACATATCAATATCATAGATCGAAAGAGCAGGCACCAGAGGCTTCCAAGCATTGACAGGACTGCTGAGTACAATCTGCCAAGGTGTGCCGGGAAGAGGTTGCCAGAGCGGTGTGTTGTTTGCATAGACATTGACTCCGCCCAATACACTTAGCACTCCAGGTTTGCAAACTGATGCTGGAGATGCTGAGGCAACGGGAGGAGCAGAACGTTTGGCGGAGACCATGGTAGGAGTTGATGTTGGAGCATCTCCAGCGTTGGTCAGTCCGACACTCAACCCTACTCCGAGGGTGATGCCGAGTAGAGCGATCGTACCTGCCACGGTGCCGAGGGTTCGGTATGGGTGACGGCGAATCCAAGGTATCTTGCGGGGTGGTAGTTTTTCGTCGTCGTAGAGGCGAGTGGATGAGGATGTCTTGTGGATCTCGTCCATATGTAAAAGGAAAAGTTGACAGTTATGGTATATGTGATGAGGAAATGGGAAATATACGAAGTCAAGGAGTATGATGCTCGAGTAAGATCAAATTTGTGTCCTTGTGATGGAAACAATGATGTGGAAAGTACGTCGAACGAACATGGCGATCAATCACCTTTTGTTGTTTCAAAGCCTCCACGGCTACTCGTCATTTCCCAGCTTGCTGTATCTAAGTTTCAGAGGCTTCTACAGCAGGACCAATGAAGTCGCGACTCCCCAAGCGTCTTTCCTGCGTACGAGAGATCTCACCACAATTTGTCAAGCGCGATATCTCGAGCTCTGGTCTTCGAGGAAGATCCGTGGAATTATGTGTCGCGATCATCGTGCTACATCCGTAGCTTCAGATCGGCGCTGCTGTGTCTTCATCTTCAAGTACACCAACGGTATTGCTATTTCATGACTCCCGCGAGTCTATATAAGTCAAGAGTGAATGCGAGAAAAAGAGAAGTGATATTAAACGAAGTGGATACAGCCGAAGACAAAGGGGAGTCACGCAATATCCCCAGAGAGAAATGGACCGGCGAACGAGAAGAGCAAAAGGGTGAAGACAAGCAGTAGCCAAAGGATTTTGCGGTTGGTGTTCACTTCGGGGTGGCCAAGGGTCACTCGGTGTCGGTGAGCATTAACTGTCAGACTACTGTCACACCCTTGAGCTCAGGAGGTGAAAGGAACAGGTCAATGAATTCAAGCAATCGCTTCGCTCTCTCGATGTCGGAGGGCAGTATTTCGTGCAATAGACACATTGATCAAGGACGGAGAGAGCGGGGTGAGACTATGCTTCATGGACCTCATATTCTTCGTTCTCCTCCAGGTGTGTTCGGTAGAAGCAATATCTCGATGGTGGGAGTGGTGACGGCCTCGATCGAGGCATCAGGATTGGCGGAGGGGGTATCACTGCTCTTGGATGGGATGGAACATGAATGTCCACTAGGATGACAGACATGTCTCATTCACCCTCGAGCTCAATCCCATAGAGTGAGTGGGCTTCCGGTGTGCGGTCACGCTGAAATAGCAAGAGGTATCAGCAAGATAGTCCTGATTGATTCTATGGTATACCTGAGTTTTAGATTTGACCTTCGTCCCATGTGTGTCATTGTTCCAGCACAGTACTGGCGTGTGTCGGTGATGCATGATAGCAAAGGCTGCCCATGAAGATCCACTCATGATTCCAAGTCTATATTGGAAAGCACAATAGAAGGGGATATCTAGAGCACGTGAAAACTCATAGATCGCTATGAGTCTTACCTTTGCTCTTACTACTGCTGTGACTACCTCGGGTGCTCGACTATAACTTGGACTCACCGCCCTGCTTCCAATCCCCAGATATACTGCAAGTTAATCGCCTTGCGATCGTCAGAAGCCGGTCTCTCGCGATCTATGACGGATGGTAAAAATTCACTCAGAGGGATGGAGAGACAGGTCAGTGATCCTCAAGAACCAGCATCATTCCCTGAATGTGCTGGGGTTGGATCTCGCGTAATATGCTCATGTTTCCACCAAGTGGAAAGCAGTGGAGAGAATATGTGTCATGGACCTCATGCATCCCCTTTCCTGTTCGAGGGAGTGACAAAGGCGAGCACCACACGGCCGACGATGTTACTGTTGCGTCTGCTGCTTCTGTTGCGGTTGCTGTGGTCGCCGCCAGTGTTGTGCTTGCTGTTGCTATCACAGCTGTCTCCAAACTGAAGCAGACACAGTTGAGAAAAGATCACTATGTGTGCGTTCAAGGAGGAGAAAGTGTTGCTACACAAAACAGCATAATGTACTTGAATTAGCGATCCCATAGACGTAGTGAACATAGTAGCATCGACCAAAAATTGGAATCGTCAATATCATTAGCACATTACTAGACAAGCCCGCCGTATTGTGCAGAGACCGATTGTCCTCCGCTGACGAAATCAAGAGATGTAGAGGTTCTTGGGCCAAGAGATGACAGGCTGTTGTGACAGGGTGCTCAGGAGATCAGAAAACCAGGTCAGTGCTCCTCAAGGACCAGCTTCGCTCTCTGAACAACCAGGGGGTTGCATCCTTCGAAAGACGCTCATCTTCCGATCTCAGAGAGAGTTAATCGGAGAGTGGGGATTATGGACCTCCTTTGGTCCTCTCTGTATGTACACTGGTCAAGGGCGGTTGTATAGAGGCGGCAGTTTGCCGTTGGTCTTGCTCTTGCTGCTGCTATTGCTTCTGGTGCTGTTGTTGTTGTTGCTGCTAGGGTTTGAGCAGGTCTCGAACTAGCAGGAGCGATGAAGAGTAAGAGCAGCATGAATATTTCTGTATGTCAAGGAAGGAAGGGGTGTTAGGGACAGTGGAGAATGGCATAGCTGGTAAATGATCTCATGGGTATAAAGCTATGTGAGCATGTGCTTGTATCGATCGTTGTAGCATGGATGATGCGTGTGCGGTTCAACCTAAAACCAAGCCAAAGTCCACAAAGCAGGATGATGTGGCCATCTTTCCTGCCACTCTCCCAAGATGATGGGCACCCTGGCATCAAAGCCGTCTCTCGAGCCTCCAGTAGCAGCATCGAAGCCCTCAGTACTGCCC
>Ga0058698_10001457_pt1 | contig 10655 bp, 15 predicted proteins | sample AgamicAsSfe_FD_67288 | JGI IMG/M metagenome (GOLD analysis project Ga0058698, IMG submission 67288) | Agave microbial communities from Guanajuato, Mexico - As.Sf.e | ecosystem: Host-associated > Plants > Phyllosphere > Phylloplane/Leaf | place: Guanajuato, Mexico | collected 2012-05-30
TTACCTATCTTGGAGTCATGCCACAGCTAGCAAGTGCGCCTGAAAGTTCATCGGGTACAAGTCCCGGTTTCGGCTGGGAAAGAACTTGTGCGAATACTGTGTATTGGGAAGGCGCGTTTGTAATGTAAGCATCAGGCTCACAGAATGAAAGAGTAGATGATGAAGTGTATCATGATCATATTCATGTAAGGTATCTATGTACAAGTGGAAGCATCCAGCTTCCGAACGCCAAATCCAATGAGAAGGTATCGTAAGGTATCATATACAAAAGGCAGCCCGCTTAGTAGCGACCCGTTCACCACCAGTCACCCTGGTCGTGCATGGCAGCAGCGACCTTGCGGAAACCGGCGACGTTAGCACCACCAACGAGGGATGGGAACTCGCCCTCGGCAGGAGTGAAGTACTCCTTGGCGGTACCCAGGCAGTTCTCGAAGCAGTCCTTCATGATGCCCTTGAGCTTCTCGTCAACCTCCTCGGCAGTCCATGACAGACGCTGAGAGTTCTGGGCCATCTCGAGACCAGAGACGGCGACACCACCAGCGTTGGCGGCCTTTCCGGGTGCGTACCAGATGGCCTCACCCTTCTTCTCGCGACGGTGAGCCTCGAAGACCTCAATGGCCTCCTGTGTGCAACCCATGTTGGAACCCTCAGCGATGAACTTGGCGCCAGACTCAATAAGAGCCTTGGCCTCGTCCTCGGAGACTTCGTTCTGGGTCGCCGAAGGAAGAGCAACGTCAACCTTCTTGACCTCCTTCCATGGGCGGGCACCCTCAATGTACTTGAAGTTGTGGTTCTCCAGGGCAGTAAGAGCCTTGCGCTCCAGCTTGAGGGCGGCGATCTGGTTGATGACCTCGGGAGTGAAGCCCTTGTCGTCTTCGGCGATCAAAGCACCCTTGCTGTCACTGAGGGAGATGACGGTTGCGCCAAGCTCGATGAGCTTGAGAGCAGCGTACTGAGCAACGTTTCCGGAACCAGAGAGGGCGACGCGCTTGCCCTTGAAGGACTCCTTTCCTCCAGACGCGTAGTTGATCATATGCTCAACGTAGTATACGAGACCGTAACCGGTGGCCTCGGGACGGATCAGGGAACCTCCCCATGAGCCGCCCTTGCCAGTGAGGACACCCTCCCAGCGGTTGCGCTCCGCTCGGTATGCGCCAAAGAGGTAACCGATCTCGCGACCACCAACGCCGATGTCGCCCGCAGGTACGTCTGTGTCGGCACCTGTAGTTTACGTAAGTGAAATGTTCCTAGTGGAGAAGCACGAAAGGAACGCGAACGTCGCCGACGGGGCAGTGCCAGACAGACGGAAAGATAGGGCAACATGAACGCGCCGGATCTCGTTGGTCTGCTGTCGGAAGAGTATGCGAACCCGTTGAAGGGTGCATGCCCCACTGAGGCTGGAAGTGACGCGCAGGTACGCGCTAGGGTCAAGACCTACCGATGTGCTTGTTGAGCTCCCTCATGAAGGCAACGCAGAACTTGCGGATCTCGTTGTCGGACTTGCCCTTGGGGTCGAAGTCGCATCCTCCCTTGCCACCGCCCATGTTGACTGTTTGTGTTTGTTAGCTTGATGTTCTTATGCGATCGGCTCGGGTATGACGTACGGCCGGTGAGAGCATTCTTGAAGATCTGCTCAAAACCCAAGAACTTGAGGATGGATAGGTTGACGGTAGGGTGGAAGCGGAGACCGCCCTTGTAGGGACCGAGAGCGGAGTTGAATTGCACGCGGTATCCCTTCTGGACCTGGCACTCGCCCTTGTCGTTCTCCCAGACAACGCGGAACTGGATGATGCGCTCGGGGACGGAGACGACCTCGAGAGCCTTCTTGTATTCGGGGTTCTTGGAGAAGAGGGAGGAGGCCTCGAGGGTGGAGACGAGCTCTATGGAATGTTAGATGGAGTCGCAAATGGTAGAAAGCATAGAGTCAAAGTAGTAACTCGATGATTCTGCAGCGACATGACGCATGAGGTGGAAACGTACCCTTCCTGGCTTGCTCAAACTCAGGCTCAGACATTGTGATTTGATGGATTGTATTGGTGACTGGTGGAAGAAGTAGAGTGACAGAAACCGACACAGTTGAAGAGTCAAAGGTTGATGGAGAGAAGGCACAGGAGAGACAGTCTGGTATATATAATTACAGTTGACGGAAGCTAGATAGTTCGCCTGGGCTCGCGGTGACGGTACGGGAGAAAGTCGCACTCGATTTGAGTACGTCACAGAGGCCGGAAGATTGGGGTCATGGACCCTTCTCAGTGGTCAATGGGCTCTACTGCACGCCATGTTGATGCAAACCATGGTGTGCACTTTTTCTACTGATAAGGATCTGGCCAATGGGCGGGCGAGGACAAGTATCGCGGGGTGTTTGCACGTGAAGTAGCGGGGGCTCCGGCCACCTCAGGCTCGTGGCGGCCGTGTAATTGTCGAGGGTCAAACCATGGGAGGCGACGTGAAGCCGACGTCGGCGGGCGAGCTTGTTACGTTGAACATTCGCTAGTGTCTTGTCAGGGTAAAGGCAAAAGGCAGAGAGAGTGGGAGAAGCCGGCATGTGGGCAGGCGCTTTGGCCAGACAAGATTGTCTTGGCGATGCGGCGGCCTCCGCGGGTATGCATCTTTTGACTTGTTGCAGCGGAGATGCCGCAACATTACTGCTTCGTACATGCAACGTCAGTTTGACAACCTCGCACTCCTACACAATACGGAGATATCCTTGATGCGATGTTGCACAGCCTCGTCAACTGTCGACGCGCCCTCCGGCATCAAGCAGATGCATCTGTTGCAGTCGTTGAGCTGCAAGATGACGGCTAAAGACTCCCAAGTAGTAGCATAATGAGGTTTGCATAGTCATGCATCGGATATACGCATAGAATATCACATTGGTTTTTTTAACCGTGAAGAGGGTGATGCTCCCACCTTTCATAAGCTGGCACCCCCACGCGCGGATTCTCCGCCTCCACACTCAATCGCAATCGGTAGGATCCCAATCTGGAGAAAAATTTGTTTGTCAGTAAAGGCAGCGGGATGAGGGTGTTCATGTGACTGTGTAGACCAGACAGTTCAAGGAACTTACCGGTCACGAGATACTCGTCCAATCCGTCCATCGTCTCCATATCGCCATCCTCGATTTCGAAGCCTCCAACCTCCGAGTTCTCGATGATTCGCTCCTTCTTCACACTCTTAGGCAGCGGCACGTAGCCGTGCTGCAGGCTCCAGCGGACCAACAGTTGGCCCGGAGTGCAATTGTATTTCTTGGACAGGGATACAATTTTGGGGTGCTTCATCCGCAAGGCTCGGACGAGGGGCGCGTATGCCTCTACAACAATGTTATGTTGTTGGCAAAAGGAAGTAATATCCTTCCGTCTAGTGTCCAGAATCAGTATAGTCATACACATAGTTCACACAGGGAGCTCACGTGTTGAACGGGTGAACCTCGATCTGATTAACCGCTGGAGGTATCGTAGGATTCGAGTCCAATAATTCTTGCAGCTAGACTGTTATTAGTGATTGACTTCGGCGACGTTGGAAGTCTTGTGATGGCCATGGCTAGACTACAGATCCAATAAGGGGATTACAACGACTTTCCCATCCCGGGTATACGTTCGCACTAAAGGTAGGATACGGGGCTACCCGAGACAACTAAAGCAAAAAGACGGGAACCAGGGTCTACTTACATGTTTGACTCCATAATTGGAGACGCCTCCAGTCTTGACTTCGCCGTCGTGAATTGCGTCCTCCACCGCTCGCCAGCTATCAAGACGCGCTTGCTTGCCTCCATAGGGAGAATGTAGCAGGAACAGGTCGATGTAGCCAAGACCTGCTTCCTTGACTGATCTTTTGATAGCTTTGCGGGCCGTCTCGTACGCGGAGTTGGATGCCAACTTGGAAGTAAAGTGGATGTCTTCGCGTTTGAGAGAGTCTGTGTTTGCATCACTTGACAGAAAGTCCGAGATGGCTTTTCCGGTCTCTTTCTCGTTATGGTACATCTGAGCTGAGTCGACTCTGAGTATACGTCATCTATCAGCTGCGGTACAAAGGTTGTGTCCCGTGATGCTACTCACGCTCGGTAGCCAGCCTACAATTGTGAGCATGGTGTTTACTGATCATCAGGAACAGCCGAAACATACCTCCAACGCCCATCGGACGGCTTGATAAGTCTCTTTCCCGGACGTCAAATAGACGCCGAGATGAATCGTTGGCATTGATAAGCCATTAGGAAGCTGCCAAAGTTAGACACGGGCGGCCAATTGTACAACGATCGTCAACGCACCTTAGTTCGCGACGCCAATGAGAAGGAGGATTGTGCCATGTTCACTGCTGGGGCTATGTTGTGCATAAACCAAAGTAGATCTGCGATGCTGCAAGAGGCAAGCCACGATAGCGGCAGAGGTAAATGGATATCCTCGGCGAAATGGTTACATCATGGCTCGCTTGCGACCGGGGTCTTCACTTTATTGTGGGTGCGTCACGATCACGACTTTGAGATCTCAGATGCAGCGACTATGGCTGTGCAGCGTCCCTGGTCAACTGCACCTGCAGTAAAGATGGCGTTACACATGCAAAAGCAAAAAGGCGATATGTGTGTGAGCAACCTATAGCGCCCGCCAACTGTGTCGTGAGGGCGGTGCGTGCCGATTGGGGCGCGTTCCTCTAACCTTTGCACCATGCGACTAGCTCTCGCCGCGATAGACCCGAGTGCCCAGTGCCCGGTCGTACAGTGTCTCGTTAACTCGTATGGCAGCCTCACCGAGGGCTTGAAGGCTTGAATGATCGGCGATGAACGGTTCTTCTTCAGCCTGATGCGCTGCCGTGATACTGGAAGGGACAGGCAGCGCATTGGTGGGCGCCCTTTTATTGTGGCTCTCGGACACACGATCATCCGTTTTACATCCCATGGCTGTGGACCCCCTACCACGATTGACGAGATCTATAGCCAGGGCGTTTGAAGGCGCCTGTCATTCTAGTCATTCTAGCCAACTTGAATGATGACAAAAAGGATCCAACGCACTCAGAGAGGCTCAGAAGCGAATCTGGCTCGACGCGCCTGGATCTCGGCGTCTCCGTCGATGTATGCCAACTGTCTGGGGTCGCAAAAGGACCATCATTGCGCAGCAAAATCTACAAGGAACGTTAAAAAGGGGGGCAGCGTTCGGCTGAAGCGCACGCAAGCAACCAACGACAGCACAGGCAGCGCAGTCTTAACGACACTTGGTTTACACAGTTTTTGAATAGACCGACTTTGGGGCCGTCGACCATCCGCCAACCCGCGAACTGCGAAGCCACCATCTCCGTCCCCACCAGGCTTTATGCCGCCGCTAATTGGCTCGGCAGCCTGAGTCTACTTGTGAAGGATCAGAGGAGCCCGCGTGGCTCGACTTGATCACCACCGGGATTATTCTCAAATCGAGTCCATCTCACAGAGGCTTCAATAATTCCTCGCAAGGTTAGCAGGGCGGCGTCGACCGAAGCCACACCATATAAGCAAGTTCTGAAGCCTCATCATCTGTATACTCAACCTCTTGCATGTATAAAGCATCTTATCGCGCCCGCTATACATGCTGCCATAAGCCCAAGCAACAAACATATTGCAGCAGCCTTAAACTAGCCGCCCACTGGGTCGTTTCGTCATTGATCCTACTTCTCGTCACAACCTGTCAGAAACCTGAGACCCTGGCTTCCTTGGGCTTCCTTAGCTAAACCCGACATTTTGCACCGGCACGTTTATTTGACATTGGTTGCACCCAGCTCGGTAAGTTGCGAGCTGCGAGTACACAAACTGGTGTTCTTCTCCAACCAGCCAACCAGCAGTGCTGACTTTTGCCGTTCCTGCAGTAGCCCCTACTGCCCTCCATCATGGCGAATTTACCCGGATTCACCACCAACTTTCCCGCGGGATACCCAACCTTTCAGACAGGGCGTGGTGGAACTTTTGCGCGCGGTAGCACCTCTTCAGGAGGCTCGCCATCTGTCCCAAACGCATCTTCCGAGCCGCACTTCGACATCTTCGACTGGCACCCGGCGTATCAGAGCTGCCAGCGCTACTTCCTCGACCATGCTCAACACGATAACGGCGTACAGGCCGTTTGCGCCCTCATCAACATCCGCCTGCCATTCCAATGGACACAAAATCCCCTCATGAACGCATCAGGGCCGCTGCCGCACTCGTCGGGCGCTGCTGCTTACAACATGCCTTGGCCCCGCCAGGGTCCTGTCACCAATTCGCGAGGCCAGCCGGCCCCGGCATGGGTGTCCCTTGTGCCCTTCATTCGACGTCTCGTCATCACAGGAATGGACAGTCCAGGAATCATGCACGGCTTTTTCGGCGAGGACTGGAGGAAGGGAGTCGGCCCAATGCACGAGTGTGAGCGTCGCAACTACCTCTTTGCAGCCAAGAGTGTGGGTTGGGCCAAGGTCAAATGCCAGTACGACATGTCGCCGCACGAGTCGGTGCCCTTCCTGAAGCCACTGCAGGAGGTTCAGCTGGCCGAGATTGAGGGGGCCGAGAAGACGTGGAGTCAGTGGCTAGCCATGGAGGACTGGATGGTGGGCCCACGCGCACCGGATGCGGACGACCAGCCACAGGATGCTCGTCGCCGTCCATCTTGAAGTTTGGCTTGGAGTATGGCGTTGTTTAGTGCACGATAGTGCTCGATGGTCGTCAAGCATCATGGTCGTAATCCGCGTCGCACCAAGACGTGCGTAGGTTTTTTTGGATTTGCGAGAGCTAGGGTGAGCGGTCAGTGTTCAGCGATCAGCACTATGCGCCACCAGTACGCAGTGGTTGTACATGTTTCACAACATGAGCAAAACGTTTTTCATTGTAATGTAAACTGTTTTCGATACCATCAATGTTATGTTACTATGTTAGTCCTGACGATCTGTGTCCCTTCCACATTCATCTCCTTGCGCATTCAACTCGAATACAATTTCTTATTCGTGGCTGATAGTACTAAAGGCCCGACGAGTGATTTTCTTCTGCTGACAATACACGTGGAAAAAGTTCCAAGGTTCCAAAGTTCTGTGCGGCCCGCATCCGTGGATCGTGCCTGCCAAGAAGCTTCGGCCAGCCTCAGCTACCTACGATTGCATTTGTTCCTCGCCAGAACACACCTCATATTCTTTTTCTTTTCAACAACCGGCCCAACCTTCGGGGCGTATTTTTAAAGCACATGTACCATGGAGTCCATGATTAAGGAATGGTCGGTCTTTTTGGATAAGTGCCTCGAGCGGCGTATCCAACCTGATTTGTTCGCTGCAGCCGTCGCGCAGCTCCACGCGAAGTCTCCACTGCCCGGCCGGAAGCTTGCTGCACTGGTGCTTCGACCACGCGTCGCAGGTTCCAACAACATCGATCCACGTTCTATTGTCTTTCTTGAGCAGCTACTGGCTTTGAAGAAGGTCGATGCCTCTGACGTCCTGACGCTGACGTTCCTGTACTCCAAGGATCGCCTTCCAGTCAAGACAGGCGACGAGAAACCAACCAAGGAGGCGCAATGGGACAATCCACCAGAACTCGAGGAAATTGTCTTTCATCGCTTACACAAGGCTTTTGCTGCAGAAGAGCGGCCTATCAACAATACTGAAGGCCTGCGCACACTTATTGTCTTGACAAGATGGATGCAGGCAATGGTGACCTCGCATACGAGCGATAGCATGATCCAGGCCATGGCTGGTATTCAGCAGCCCCAGCAGCACTCTATTAATGTTCGGGAAGGCCTTGCAATGCTTGTGATTGGCGTAATAGAAAACTCAAAGATCCTGCGGATACTGAATAATCCCAAAGGCAAAGGTAAGCGGCTCTCTTACTTTCGTAAAATCTTCCTATGCAAAGCTCAAAACGACTCTTTCGATCCTTGGTGACTGCACCACTCACATAACTCAGATATACGCAAGAGTTTCATTCAATCGTTCTCTTCGTTCATCCCGTTTCTCTCCAACAACTCGGGCGGATCGCATCAATCGTTACAACTAGCTGAAAGATTGGAACTCTCACAGAAACGGCATGATTTCTACGAGAAACTTCCTAACGTCAACGGTGAGGAGAATGGGAACGCAGGTCTTGAAGTCGCTGCCCTTCAGCTCGATGCTGTAATGGAGCTCCCACAAGTGAACACGCGAGCCGGTCTCTACATCTTCTTGAATGCATTGGTAAGTCATACAGATGTTGAGCTAGTCTATTGCTAAAAGTTCAAGCTTGTCGCGCGTCCTCTAACCGATGACTTCATCATTATCAATCATCTTCACTCACGATACAAGGTAAGGTGGTGGTCTCTCATTCCGGGAGAGATGCTGACTCGTCATAGTTGGAAGCGCAGAACATGGCCACAGACTTGATCACCGCTGCTTTTGATGTTCTTGCCAACGCCATGTATCGCAGTGAACCGCCGCAAACCATGTTCTACCTGAAATCTTTCCTAATCAATAAGGTGCCATTACTCCTGGCACAGCTAACCGGATCGATATTCCCCATGACAGTCGAGATGTGCATCACTCAAGCACTCAGTCATGTGGACCCCCACGCATTTCCATCATTCTCGCAAGGGTTCGATGATATCATGGGAAGCAATAACAACTCCCTCTCCGATGTCAGGCAAGACTTCCTCAACGCCTGTGCGCTTCATGCTCTCATCCCAACGGGTACCGTAGAGCGGTTGCTTGGTGAAGCCCCCATGCAGGGCCCACCTTCGAAGAGATACGAGAGGAAAGAATTGCTAAACCAGTGCAAGTCAAACTTTGACAAAGTCAGCACATTCATCGACGAACTTGAGAGCCTGGACGGAAATGCGGGTGCCATAGTCGCTGCTGTTACAGATGTACGACTTGATTGCATGACTTCCAAAAGAGACTTGCTGACATGAATACAGTTTATAGCACACCTCTGTGAAACTCAAACGACTATGTACTTGAAGCAACTATCCTCGTTACTCTTCAAGAAACCGCAGGCAATGGACGTAATGCTCCAATTCACCTCACCAGCGAGCATTCTGCGACCTCTATGCCAATTTCTTGACGACTGGCACTATGATAGCGATCAAGGCGAGTTCTCAACAATACTAGTGTTGTATTCCGCTGACATATATAGGCGAATACCAACCAGTATACGACGAATTCGGTGCGATACTGGTCCTCGTCATGGCATTCATACACCGCTATGATCTTACGTACCACGACATCGGTATCGGTCATGATACGTTCATCGCCAAACTTTTGAAACGTGGTCATCATAGCATGCTGCCCGACCAACTGAGCGAAGAGCAAGGCAAGCATCTTGGTAACTGGCTAAAAGGACTCTACGACGCCGATAAGGAAGGGCTTAGCAACGAAGTCTTTGCATCTTGCCGTCCTCAAGATTTCTACCTCATAGTTCCCACATTATTCAGGCAGACAGTCGTGGCATGCTCGACTGGAGTTCTGTCATTTGAGTCGGTCAAAGGTGGTTTAGAATGTAAGCTCATACTGATACATTTCGTTAAACCTAGCATTACTGACCCGTCCCAGATCTCGGAGAGACATTCTTATTGCCATCCTTAATAGAAGGTCTTACCTGGATGGCCTCATACGCGCTCCTTCAAACGCACAACGATCTCGATGCGATGATCCGTATATTCAACGAAGTCATACTAACGACTCCCTCCTCTGGCGACGCACAAGCTATGCATTCGACTATAATAGCTATGGTTTCTAGTCGCCTGGAAAAGTGCTTCCGCACGCTACAGCGACGTGAGCCGAACCGAACGACACTCGAGCCTTTTATCCAGGCGATCAAAGTTCACGCATACTACGAACGTTCCGTGTACGCTAGCTTGAAAGAGGTAGATCAGTGGACGAATGCGCCGAACAGCACTCTCAACTCATCCATACGGCACACCATACAGCAACTGTCACAGTGGGCTTCGACCTCGTCGTTACAGCCAAATCCACCTGGCTACACACACCGCCAGATCTATGCATCGCTCAAGATGCTGGGTGCGACGAGAACACTGCGCGCAGTCGTAGATGAAGTAAAGGCACAGACAGATGCTGGCAACGGTGCGGCTGCACTAGACATCGGCGTGTCCATCATCTGTGCTCCCACTGTCGAGGATAGTCCCATCACAGTTGACTGGGTAGGAAGCTCGATACCAGCGCCGCCCCAACAGCGAAATCACATGAATCTCCGCGAAATGCTCAAGCAAGAATTCGAGAGCGCTGCAAATCTGGTTGCGACAGATCCCCTAACGGCGGAGACAATAGTACGCCTGCACCGCCGCGTAGAAGCACACTTTGCCTCCCTTGGTGAAGCTGGACTCCAAGCACCGCCTATCAACATCCCAAGTGTCAATATCGCAGATATGCAATCGCAAACCATATCTGACGATCTCAACCGAGCTATCGATGATGCGGCCGCTGCAACAGTTGTTGACGACATCTCCAACATGGACAACAAAGCGCTGCAGCGCAGTATGGACGAACTTACGGGTCCTGAAGGCCTGGATCTGTCAAGCATCGGTATGGGTAATGGCGATGCGGGAGCGGGTGACATGAGTACGGATCTGGGTAACCTACCCGATCTGAATCTGGGCGACATGGGTAGTATGGGCATGGATATGGATATGGACATGAACATGGATATGGGTGGAGGTGGAGGTGACGATGACTGGGGGTTGGATTTCGATAACATG
>Ga0058698_10001458_pt1 | contig 10654 bp, 11 predicted proteins | sample AgamicAsSfe_FD_67288 | JGI IMG/M metagenome (GOLD analysis project Ga0058698, IMG submission 67288) | Agave microbial communities from Guanajuato, Mexico - As.Sf.e | ecosystem: Host-associated > Plants > Phyllosphere > Phylloplane/Leaf | place: Guanajuato, Mexico | collected 2012-05-30
CCTTGGTACAAGCGCAGTATTACCACATTGCTGAACTTGATGACGCTTTTCATCGGTCTCGCGACAACGGCATACAGTTCAGGAATCGGAAGGATGTGCGAGGAATTCGGCGTTGAAGAAATCTATGGCCAGCTTGGGTTGTTTACTTTCAACATCGCTTGTGCCATCGCGCCCATGGTACTAGCTCCCTTCTGTGAGCTTGTCGGCCGCAAGATCGTATACGCCAGTGCTTTCCTTTGCTTCTCGCTCATATTCATCGGTCTCGCGCTCGCAAAGAACATCTCCACAATCATCGGCCTCCGTCTACTACTCGGTCTCTTCGGTTGTGTCGGCACCATTCTCGTCGGTGGAACCTTCGACGACATGTACGAGCCTCACAAGCGTGGTCGCCCGATGGCCATGTTCGCCTTCGTCGCCATCTTCGGTACTGTCGCCGCCCCCATCTACGCCGGCTTCATCGACCAATCGCTCGGCTGGCGATGGGTTGAAGGTATTCAGGGTCTCGCCAACATTCCTCTCTTGATTCTCATCTTCGTCGCCTTCCCCGAGACTCGTGGCGGTGCTAAGCTACACAAGCGAGCCAAGCAGCTGCAAAAGGCGACTGGCGACGACCGCTATGTCGCAGAAGACGATATCTACACTCCCGACGTCAAGTCTATGCTTAAGGCTTCATCCGTGAAGGCTATCCGCATGCTTGTTACCGAACCCGTCGTATTCGCCTTCGGTCTCTGGATTGCCTTCTGCTGGGCAGTAGTCTTCCTGTTCCTTTCGGTCATTCCTATCACCTTCACTGAGAAGCGTGGTTGGTCTGAAGGTGTCAGCGGCCTCCCATACATCTCCCTCGCCGTCGGTACTTTCCTCGGATGGGCCGCCCATCATCTCCAGATGCGCAAGTACAACCAGCTACAGGAAGACCCTAATGTCCGCGTCGTTCCCGAACATCGCCTCTACGGTGCCATGTTTGGCGCTGTCTGGCTCCCTGTCGGTCTCTTCATCTACTCTTTCACGCAATACGGATACCTGAGCTGGGTTGGTCCCGTCATCGGTCTCGCACCCATCGCATTCGGTATCTTCTTCGTATTCGAGAGCACATATTCGTACACTGCCGACTGTTACGGCGAGACCTCATCTTCGGCTATCGCTGGTCAGGGATTGATGAGGAACACCCTTGGTGCTGTTACGCCACTTTTTGCGAGCGCATTCTTCCACAACGTGGGCAGTCAGTACGCAGGTCTCATCCTTGCAATGTTCGGAACAGTCCTGAGTTTGATTCCATTCGTCATGTTCAAGTATGGACATCTGCTCCGCGCAAGGAGTAAGTTGGCGAAGGAGTACTAGAAGGAAGAAGGAGTTATTTAGCATTTGATAGCGCATTAGCGTAGCATAATGATTGATTCCATCGTTACCTTTGTCTTACAGTTGGGAAACTCTCTTGATTTCATTCGATCTTGTCATTGTGATCGTGGTGCACGTGAGTGGCTTCCCAGGGTCCTACGTATAAGCAATGACATAGCTCGGCAATGACAGCCGTCTTACCTGCTGTTTCTGTGCTTCCACTCATCGCAACACGTCTCTGCGTCATTTACTTGCATCTATCTCTTCGCGCCTCTCATAACCTGAGACATAGTATACTATGTAAAGTCTTGATCACTTTACGGATCTCTTGCGAAACGGGAATGTAGCTTTCGCAAGCAGTCGTTCTGCCGTAGCGACTCAGATTACCCCCACTGTCGAGTACGAGACTATTGCATCTCCCTAACACAAGCTCTCATTCGGGGATGCCAACAATCGTGATCAGACTGCACTCCATCACAAAGGCACCATTTTGTGCTACCTTTAAGAAAGCCTAAGGATAGAGTGTTTGTGGTTGCAACCATGGAGTCTGTTGCGTTAGGCTCATTATGTGAACAATGTCAGCGGCTCCAGATCGGGCGCCTCTTTGATCGCAACGATCCCAAGGATGGAACCGCTGTTGAAGAAATTCCAATTATGGGTGACTGGTTCCCAAAAGGATGCAGATTGTGCGACTTCATCATCGAATGTCTGCCAACTGAGTATCGAGGCCGCAATGCGGATGGTACCAGGTCTATCTATACAAGCACCACATCTCATCCTGAATTCGGCGATTATCCCGGGTTCGATTTGGATACTTGGGGTGTTCCGCCGTCGAAAGAAGAAGGAAACCTTGGGCTTCTGCAGATGAACCTATCTTATCGTTATACAGATGGGCTCAAACTATCACCGATCATCTGTATTCCTAGCGAACAACGGGAACTCCATGGTCTCGAAATACCTGCGACAACTCTCGATCTCATACCTATATCTGAATGGTTGAAGAGAGAAGAAATCATAACAAAGTCTTCCCAATACCATTCCAAGGGGGACGAAAACTCGGATGTACCACTTGTCGTTATCGACTGTGCCACAAAATTGCTTGTGCCTCTCATTGAGAATGCACCCTACGCAACCCTAAGCTATGTTTGGGGTCCTATTCAGCCTCCGTCGACCGAATCCGACGTTGGTTCTCTGCCCCCGCGTCTCCCAGCTACCATCCAAGATAGCATAGACGTTTGCAAGGAATTGAACGTACGTTACTTGTGGATCGATAGGTACTGCATATCGCGCACCAACCAAGATCTTCGAAAACTGCAAATCAGAACAATGGACAGAATATATGAGAATTCTCTTTTAACCATTGTCGCATGCGCAGGCGAGGACCCAACCTACGGTCTCCCAGGCATGTCCAGGTTGCGGAAAACAAGTCCCAAAATTCACATCAGCGGACTTGGCTGTCTGCAATCCCTCCCAGGAGTTGAGCAAATTCACTTGAGTACTTGGGCGACACGTGCGTGGACTTATCAGGAAGTCCTCCTTGCCAAGCGTCAACTCTACTTCACAGATTACAATGCGTTCTTTGGCTCAACCGGAAACCTTCGAAGAGAAGCTCGAGGGTCTGAAGTAAGCCTAGAGGAATATCTTCCTGTGTACGAGAAAATCAACCGGTCGTCCAACAGGAGGCTGTGGGAATCCAACGAAATGATCGAACGAAAATACTCGCTCAGCAATTTACGGATCTGGGATTGTATTGCAAATTACTCTAAGCGACGCATGTCTTACCAAGCAGATGTTCTTGACGCTTTACTTGGTATTCTAGCCTCCTATCAGCGGCAGCAGAGGATTCGTCATCTCTGGGGCCTCCCCTATTCAAACCCTAGTCCAGAGTCACCACAGTCTGAAATATGGACTTTCAGAGATAGTCTTCGTTGGTCGAATGTTCACTCAGGCTTCCGTCGAGAGAATTTCCCAAGTTGGTCTTGGACCGGCTGTAATGGCAACATTTCACACTATGTTGAAAAATCTGAAACGGCAGAAGATTCCGCAGAATCAAAGCAAGAAGCCATGAAGATCGAGGTAGAGCTAAAGTCCGGAAAGATCTTAACGTGGTCGCAGTACCAGCACGATTATTCGAGACTACAAGATTATAGTCTAGCCCATCATCCTTATGGCGGTACGGACGGATTAAGCCACTTCATCCACATTGAAGCCATGACATCTCAGGTCATCGAAGCAGATGTAAGTGATCCCGGAGTGCATTATGCCTCCATGGAGGCACTTATGGCAACAGGGCACAGCTTGGAATACGTCAGTTCGGTGGAAAAGTTGGGCTGTAAGGACAACGTTACACATTCTGGACAAGTGTTGCCAGTGGGAACGCTTCTGGCACTACACTTCATTCAGGTTGATAAAAGGACAAATAGGGAGTCTTATAAAGCTGACGCACTGCATATGTTTTGCAACGATGGATGTGCACTCCTTGTGAGAAATGTTGGGGAACACTGGGAGAGGGTGTGCTTACTGGCCAGTGAACACAGTTTGGATAGAGACACACCGAAAGTCCAGAGGAGGATACGTTTAGGATGAGCAAGTAGGTCAGGGATCTCAAGCGCCTATCGAGCCTAGTGGGTTTACAGCAACTTCATCTCGATAGCCCACGATCAAGGGGGATTGTACTGCTTGTCGATCGTGATGACCTGAAGATTCGGGTTGGTGGTCGTGATATTTCTCTACAGATCAGATAGTTCCAGCTTAGTTTTCTCGGTCTAAGTAGTGAGTTGTTATTCGCAGCTGTGGAAAACTGGGTAGCCTGAGCACCAGTCGTGTTCTATAAGCTACCGCTAGAGCTGAATGATTGTAGAGTCTTGGGACGAACAATTAAGGTGATATGTATGGCATCAGTCGAGTAGTCAGTTGATCGCACCTTCTTCTACCAGTGTTCTTGAACACATACTGCATCAAGGCTAGAGTATGTTTCGGTGTTCATAAGCTTGAATCATCCCCAACGTATCCCATACCCTTCCGCCACCAACCCCAAACACCCATCTTCTGCATGCTAGCCCCAAAATCTTTCACGCTCTCTACTTCTTCCAGTTTTCCATACGTAACACCATCTTTTATTGCTTTTCCTTCAACTTCCTTGCCCGCAGGCTTCTTGACTAGCTGGAAGTCTTTGTAACGTAGCCTCTGTACGTTTGATACCCACTCTCTTACACCGATCTCAGAGCCTTGGCAGTACATGATGCCTGGACAACCGCCATAACGTAGAAGAGCGTATATGTGACAATTCGATGCTGCAGCTTTGAGCTTGGCAACCTTTTTGCGGGAAGTGATGTGATGGGTTCGAATTAGAGCGTTGTAGATCGGTTGAGACATGCCATCCGTATAGAGTCATCAAGCCCAGAGAGTAGGCTGTATGTTTAGACTGGTGTGTTTGATGCATGTTTAGAAGGCGTCGCACTGGTGGACGCGGTTGCACGTGACGTCACTAGCGCTAAACGATTTTCCAAGATCGCGGAATGCTAATGACGTGCAGGCGAGGCCTGAAGGATATTTCGAACGACTTCAACAACGACCGTATGGATCGCTGCCGTATACGGAACCTTGCGTATGGAAAGTTATGAAGCCTATTTTGCTTCATAGAGTCGCCGCCCCATCAACGTCGGTTCTGAGCTTCCTGCGAGCTCAAGTCACCAATGCATTCGAGCGGCCGTTGGCGCAATGCGCCCAGGTAGCCCCGCAACGACGCAGATACGGGACGAAGATCAGGTCTCAAACACTGTTGGGAGACGCAGCACGTGGGGCGAACACGCAAGGCTGGAAGAGAGGAGTAGGCGCTGGAAGTAGGACATTCGCAACTTCGCAATGTCTCTCGGGCACGAAGACCTCGCAACCAGTCTTCGAGACTTCACTCGTCGCCCCACAGACCACTGCTCTCTCAGTGAGAGATGTCGATTCTCAGGGCCATCGGAGGTTTTCTACAACTTCCACAAACAAAGCGTGGAACATCTTCCGCTCAGCAAAGATGCGAAGATTGGCCCAACTGCAAGCACCGCAACCGCCACCGGACGAATCATCTTCAGGTGCAACGGGGTTTGGAAGTAGCCTGGGACGTATAATGCGACCTACCAACGAACTCAAAATGCGTTGTACGGAACTTGACGAACACGGCAATGTCACGCTCGTTAGTGGAGAGTTCAAGAAGAGCGAACTTATCGCCAAGGTGCGCACGGCATTGAGTCTATCCAGACTATGTAGCTGATCATTGAATATAGTACGGTCTGCTTCCTCGTGATCTTCGCAAGATCGATTCCTCGCTCCTCCCGCATATTCTCGTTCGACCTTCGGCGATCCTGATAAACCTCCTGAACCTTCGTGTCCTCCTGAAGCACAACCGCGTCCTTGTCTTTGATGCATACGGTACCACCGATTCGAAGTCACAGTCCGTGTTCATGTACGATCTCGATCTCAAACTGCGCCAGAAAGAATCCACAATCAATGGCACCCTCGCCTACGAATTCCGAGCACTAGAAGCTGTTCTTATAAGCGTAACACTGAGCTTGGAGAAGGAATTCGAAGGCGTCAGTGAGCCAGTGGTTCGAGTTCTGCGAGAGCTTGAAGAAGACATCGACAGGGACAAGCTGCGGTACCTACTCATCTACAGTAAGAAGCTGGGTAGTTTCGAACAAAAGGCACGATTGGTCAGAAACGCACTGGAGGAATTGCTGGAGGCCGACGACGATCTCAGCGGCATGTATCTGACAGAGAAGGCAGAAGGCAAGACACGGGAAGAAGACGATCATACCGAAGTCGAAATGCTCCTTGAATCCTACCACAAGGTCGCCGACGAAATCGTACAAGCTGCTGAGAACTTGGTATCTAGCATTAGGAGCACTGAGGAGATGTACGTTTTTCTACGCCCCTCTCTACCATTCTCCAACCAAACTAATTCTTGTATAGTGTCAAAGCTATTTTGGACGCCAACCGCAACTCCCTTATGCTTCTCGACCTCAAGTTCTCCATTCTTACCCTTGCGATCACTGCCGGAACCTTCGTTGCGGCTCTATACGGCATGAACCTGAAGAACTTTATCGAAGAATCCGATCTTGGTTTCTTCGGCATAAGCGCGTGGTGTACCGTGTTCGGTTTTATCGTCGCTGTATACGGACTGTCAAGGCTTCGTAAGGTGCAACGGGTCAGCATGTATGGTCATGGACCTGGTGCGCTTGTTAGCAGGGAGCCAACTAGACCAACAGTAGCTCCAGGCAATACATGGGGCTTTGGTGCATGGGGTGGCGGTAGTAGAAACGGAGTTAGTCGAGGGGATATGGGTAGTACGATGCCGTCTGGTGCACCAGATCTGGGCGGTATAACGAAGAGGGGTGACACGCTGGCAAGCGTCATGGAAAGAGAAAGGGCGTTGGCAAGGAAGTTGGCCAAGGTGGAACAGAGGGCTGATGACGCTACGAGACGTTAACGTGGGCTCATCTGCTCGTGTGGAAGGCATTTGTGTTTCTCTGATCTGTTTTTGATCTCTGCTCAGATATCCCTCCTCATTTCTTTACGCTTTTTGTACGAATAACGTATAAGTCTGGCTGCATAGCGATGGCGTTTGGGACGCATGACAAGATGGGCATTCTTAGACTGGATACTCAAGTTGTATCATCATTGTATAGTAGTATGTATGCCCAACCTTGTTTAGGCTACCCTATCAATCAAGCAATTAGCCTTGGCTTGTATTCATTTCTCGTGTCTCTTGATTAAGTAACGCTTAGTTTTCAGCTACTATGCGCCAATGTTTCGATCCATATCTTTGTTTCCACCGTATCCCTGTTCTCTCCTCTGCTTGGCCGCACTCTCATCGTCTTCGTTCAACGCTTCTGTACCACCGAATCCACCTGCTTATTGTTAGCCCGCCGTCCAAAAGTCATAGTGATATGTTGTTGGCATACTTTCAGTGTTCGCCTCACCTGTCGAACTTGTTGTCTTGCCGCCTGCCCCACCTTCTTGGATACTTTGTCCGTACCGGATCTTATCTGCCGGTGTGATGCCTTGAGTGTTGGGCGCGCCGGGGTCGGAGGTCTTCTTGTGCATTGAGGTACCTTCTGAGGGGTCTGCAGGGACAGATGATTAGCAGTTGCACAATAGAGGTGGATAAGAGGGGCAAACGCCATACCGCCTAATTGACCAGCTTGCTTGGCATGAGGCTCGATGAAGGTGTGCACATCTTCGTATTGGTTTTGGTTCTCGCCGCCGGGCGCAGTGTCCATAAGCTTGTCTGACATATTTGCCAGTACGGTGATTAAACTGGTTTTGTGTGTATGAGAAGGTTGGTATATGACAAGGCACGAGATTGTTTGGATTGGGTGAGATTGTAGTGGAATTGAAGCTCAGAAACTCGAGGTATGGGAAAGCTCCATGCTATGACGTAACCACCAAACGCCGAACGCGAGACGCGCTCTGTAGCGCCAGAACACCCTGGTGACGACACATTAACTACGTTTACCCTGCAATCGAACCAAACATGCAAATTTGCGTTTATGCCGAATCGAAATCGATACCCATGGCGTAGCTGCGTCAATTGTAAGCTTCAACCCAACTTTCTCAGAGTGCAGCACATACCTCTCGTACAACCTCATGTACTTTGCGACGAAAGCCTCTAGATGGAAGATCTGCTTGGCGCCCATCTTACACCTATGCTCATAGAATGCCGCCCACTTGATAACCTCAGGCTTCAGTGCGTCCTCGGTCAAGGGTATTAATTTCCAGGTAAGCGTTTTTATGATGGTTGTAGAGTCGATGCAATGCGATAGCAGGTCGTAAAGGGAAGCGCGGACTTGTAGAAGGCGTTGCGGAGATCGCTCCTCGACAATTTGGCGGGCGATTTGCTGAATGAGTGCTTCCCAGTCAGGTGGAGGAATATGTGTTTGGTCGGTGATTTTCTCGCTGGTGGTATGTTAGTATTAATGAGGCTTTTATGGGTCTGAAACATACTTCTGAGCGTGTACTGCTTCGAACATTAAAAGCGCCTTCCTCAAGTTACGTCCACTGTCCTTCGCTATCCTCTGATTCAGACTCTCCACATCTTTCCATCCCTCCTTCTTGCCCACTTTGCTCAGAACATCGCAGATTTCAGTCTCCGTCGGCGCCGCAACTCTTACAAGGAGCGTTCTACTCCTGATGGGTGCGATGATGTTGCTCGTAGAGTTCGCTAGTAGAATCAACCGCAGGTTGGGACTGTACTTCTCCATGGTCCGTCTGAGTGCTGCTTGCGCATCTCTTGTCAAGTGATCTGCCTCGTTGATCACAACCACCTTGAAACGCTGCTTTGCGCTCAAGTCGACCTGTTGTGTTTGCGCCACTTCCTTCAAAAGGTCTTGTACAACTACTCTGTCATAGTTTCCAACATCTGATGGTGTGATTTCGAGGTGGTATACGGACGCGACGATGTTGAACTCGAGCTTGCGGTTTGTGGTGGTTTGGAAAACGCGTGCATCGATCTTAATCTTCTCGACACCGGGTCCATAGAGCTCTTTGAGCGTTGCGACGATGCGTGTCTTCTTGCCTGCGCCAGAAGGACCGTAGACGAGGAGGTGTGGAAAGTCGCCGCTTTGTGCCTATATAATGTTGCGTTAGTCGCGTTTCGCCTACTGGACGATTTCGATGGTGTCCTTACGAGGGCTCGTAGACGATCTGAAAGCTCGGGATGATAGCTGAGTGCTTCAAGATTGCGTGGCCGGTGTTTGTCTACTAGTAGCGCCATTGTTTGATTCTGTTGTGGACGTGTCTGCGAAGTTGCGAAAATTGGTGGAGCGTGAAAGCCAGACGCGTCCCAGCGACGCGTAAAGTGGTGGGCTAGCTTGGCAGTCCACACGTCAACGCCTGACCGCGCTCTGCACCACCATTCACTTACAAGATTTCTTCAACTTTTGGACAAGATAACATTATCTGCTCAAGCAGCTTTCCGAATGCTATATCTAAGAACTGGGCTGTCCTGTGAGCCAACATGCTGCAATGCCGCCATCGAATATGTCTTCCCTCAGGGCAGCCAGATGACCTTTGGTCAGCTACACATGATGGTATGCACATCTAGATCGGAAAACAATACACTACAGACTCTAGAAGCTTCTAATATATGCGAGATGAAACACCACGCCTAAAGCACGTTTCCGCTCAAATTGACATTTACGAGGCGGCAAGAGCTTAAGAAATCGGGCACTTGCACTCAAACAAGAAGTTCTACATATCACGATTCTGGCTTGCCTTGCAGCCTGGAGCCATTTTACAAGTAGCCTTCACTCTAGGTAATATAGACCGTGGGTCACTTCAGACGCTGCGACGACCATGTGCTGCCTTCGCATATTGTCGCGCAGTGAAATCACCTAGCTCGTGAAGTTCAGTATATTTTGATGGCCTCCATCGTCCGGAACAAATCTGCAACATGTTTCAGTCACTTGAGAGCAACTTCACACTCGACTGCGAGGACTCAACTGAGACTGAAAGAAATTTCCGCAACAACGACAACAAGCGCTCTGCCCATGTCGAAACCCATGTTTCAGGATATTATGGCAGAACCATACGAACATTGGGGTGATCACTCGTCCAGCTCTCTAGGGACACATCAGCCGATGGAAGAAGTATCAAACGAGCCTAGTTACTCAGAGGCTGAGTCTTCTGGCACAGAGCAATCTTTTTGTACTGCCTGTGCCACTATACCTCCTACAGCTAAGAAAGTACCTAGGAGGGTATCCAGGAAAAGTCGATTCATCGAACAGTTTGGCAGCCTCAAGCTGACCAAGGCAAACCTCCATGCGTTAGAGGCTAGCCAAGATCGCATAACTCCAAAGCCGGCTACTCCTGTAGAAAGAGAGATCCGTTTTGAATCATCACCAAGTGGAAAAACATTTTTTATCCCTCGCAAGCCACTTCCAGAATCCGCGCGAGAGATACTTCAGAAGATAAGAGCCGAAACCATCACCCAACATGACGAACCACCAATTTCAGAGTCTGACAGTAGCCCATGTCCTCCTCGCTCGAATGCCACCTTTGAAGACTTTTTGCCATACCACCAGCTGCGAACCTGGCAGCAAGACGATAACGAGGAATGGCAGTGTCGTCGTGCGCGATCTCTGTCCGCTGTTGCGTTCGAAAGTATGAAAAAACTTAACTCAAGTTGCGACAGTTTATCAATTCAGGGTAAGAAGACTGCGAATGAGGTGAAAGAGGTGATCAAGCGTCGTATGCTTGACCATGACAAGTAGGGCAGCTCTTCAGACCTTTGATTTGTAGAGTAGTATACAGAATATGTCTTTTGGACTAT
>Ga0058698_10001459_pt1 | contig 10652 bp, 7 predicted proteins | sample AgamicAsSfe_FD_67288 | JGI IMG/M metagenome (GOLD analysis project Ga0058698, IMG submission 67288) | Agave microbial communities from Guanajuato, Mexico - As.Sf.e | ecosystem: Host-associated > Plants > Phyllosphere > Phylloplane/Leaf | place: Guanajuato, Mexico | collected 2012-05-30
CGTAAAATTGCTTCATAGTGCTTCACTGCATGTAGGCGTTTCTCGGCGGGCTGGGTGTTTTGGCGGCAGATGCATGGAGCCTAATCAGTACGATGTTTGTTTGGAGGAAAATGAGGTGCCGCTGGCCGCTGTAGATGAGAAATTCACACGTTCTGATAGACATTGTGTGGAGTAAGATTGAATAGGAAGTTTAGTTCGGTACCCGGATACCGCTCTCTTCTTGCGCATCTTACCCATGCCTGCTCAATATGGCGCCTCTATGTGGTTCTGACGTTCGTGAGAGTTGCGATTAGAGGCCAGCTAGATAATGAAAGAGGGGGCGTATCCAGATAGTGTCGCATGCCGCGAGAGCATTCGCTCACCATACGCTCGCGTGCGACCTGGGTCAGCCGGAGAAGGGGGGTCATACGTCTGCGATAATTGAAGGCAACATTGGTTCACATCCCGTAGTCAATTCCTTCTCTTGCTTCTTTGTATAAATATCTTCCATAAAAAAACATCGAGAAGGCTCGACATAGATTTCGTGTTAAATATAGAAGGACCCGGGTATAGAGCCGCCAACCGCTTCCACAACTCAAAATGGGAGACTACACCGGTACGTACTTTTTCACTAGAAACTTCCGTATCTTCCGGAATTCGTATGCGCAACCGAGATACATGCAAAAGAGGCATCAAGAGCTTTCAAACTCTATGGGTCAACTCAGACTTTATACATGCACCCATCTCTGTCGCGTCACCCTAGCGCAGATCCTCCACACAAGGATCAGTCCCTTACGGGCCTTACCAGCATGCAAATCTCACACCACCATCCGCAAACATGACACCACTAATCAGTCCACTTTACCACAGATCCCCTCGACCACATCCTAGCTGGCAACCTCGCCTACCAAAAACGCACTACCGCACGCGATCCCAACGCCTTCACGCTCCTCGCCCAAGGCCAGGCACCTGAGATTCTGTGGATCGGCTGCGCAGATAGCCGCATCCCAGAAACGACTGTGTGTCACTGCAAGCCGGGAGAGATATTTGTCCATCGCAATATCGCGAATACGGTGCATGCGGATGATCTGAATGCTGCTAGTGTAGTCGAATATGCGGTCACACATCTGAAAGTCAATAGAGTCGTGGTATGCGGGCATACAAAATGCGGAGGTGCAAATGCAGCGTTGAGTGATGTGGATTTGGGCACGACGCTGAATACGTGGTTACATCCGGTCCGAGAGTGAGTTTGCCTTCCTTTCTCCTGCAAGCGTGGTTTGGAGTGGAGGTAGTGGCGCGAACAGGTGTTCGCAGGATCAGGATGCTTGAATGCTACTCACATGGACCCACATAGGCTCCGTCGTCAGAACAAAGTCGAGTTAGAGGAATTGCCGAATGACGATGCGCGGTCAGCTCGTGTTGCAGAGCTCAACGTTCAGCAGTCTATTGATGTGTTGAAGCAGCATCCTGCTATCAAGAGAGCTATCGCTAATCGAGGCTTGTCGCTTCACGGTCTCATCTACGACATTGGTGCTGGACAGCTGAAGATCTTGGAGGAGGCAGGTGGTAGAAAGGCAGACAGTCTTCGGTGTCTGACCTGAGGGGGCTTGAGGGCGATCATGTAGATGTCGGCCACATATGGGTTTCTAGATGCAGACTCCATGTTTATGTCTGCTTTGTGTTAGAGTTTTCAGTGGCGGGCTTACAGCGTTTGGCGATGTCATGGGAACTGCGTAGTGCTCTAGATATTAAGTGGCTCTATTTGAGAGTTTCTCTTTGGTTTGGTGACATTATGAAGAACTGTTTTTGTTTTATTCAACAGAGAAGGCAACGATTGTAACAAATTTAAGCTTTAGGATGTCAGTCTGCAGTATAGAATACATAGGGATGGATACAATACTCTGCTTCGGTGGTTCCAATTGCGACAGTATCATCGATATGCTCAGAAACCCTCTTTATCTTCAAAATATTTTCGCGTCTCATACACCACCATAAAAGGAATGACGAACACCGGATGCACTGCTCTCAAAGCATCGGCCTCGTCCCAAACGACATCCTCACCATCGTAACGTCCCTCTGTCTTCCAGTGGAAAGGTGCGCCGTAGTTGCCGGTACCCAAAGTCTTGTTTACGTTTTCGTCGTAAACATACTTGTGCTGTGCTGCACTGAGTCCAGCCAAATTGTAACATGTGTGGTATGCGTCAGGGCCCTTTCCAGGCTTATCTCTTAGGCCGCCCTTCTTTTCTTGACATGCAGCTAGGATGTACCGTCCAAGTGCACCCCGATTCCAGAGTCCTGTTGTAGTTGCGGCCTCGACAATGGACCAACAGCCTCCAACCCACTGCGAGTAGCAGCCGTCAACAAGCTTGTTTGTGCGACCGTTGTATCCACCTTCTGGTGTACATTGCCGGGCTGAAAGCCAGTATATCAAAAGATTGACGTCCAGGTACTTGTGTAATGTCTCCTTTGGTGGTCCGAGTACAGCAAGGCACCCCAGGCCGCAGAATGCGTAGGCTCCATGGGCTTCGTTACCAGGCGTTGCTGAGATACCGCCGTCCCAAGATTGGCATTTCGAAATCCAATCGCCGAGACCATCTGTGAAGCTGGTAAAGCCTTGTTTCCTCGCCGGTGCATCAGGGGGGAGCTCAAGAGGGAGGTTGGTAAGAGACAGCACGACCATGGCGCAGAAGGCGCCTCGGATGTCTTCTTCGCCGCCCTGGCACATGGTAAAGCCTCCGTCGACCTGCTTCATCCTGCCCAGAAAATGCCAGAGAGCTTTTCGATTGATGGTCTCGTATGCCTGGGCCCCACCGACTGTGGCAAGTGACAGGACTGCAGCATATGTGCAAGCAAGATGAGCATACTGGCCATAGCCACCCCCGAATCCTCCGTCTGGATGTTGAGCCAAAGAGAACGTATGCGGTACTCTATGCAACGTTAGAAAATATGCTATCAAACTCGTGTATCATGCAGATCTTGAAGATGGAGCATGCTTGGATTGGATGACCTACGTTTTGTCGTAGCTAGTTATGTCAGAGCCCATCGCGGTCAAGCCTTGCAAAGACCAGTACAAGAGCCATGGTCGTGCAGCGTCCAATCCAGCAGCGCGTGCTGGATAATCACCAAGCTGTCCTCTCAAGAAGTCATCGTGCTTTGGTCGTTGCAAGTTTGGTATGCCGAAAGTATTCAATGAAAAATCGTTCGGGTTGCCCTCCAAATAAGGTAAGATATTTTTGGCCGTTTCATAATCGGTTTCTGACGTTTCCGTCACGAGTGAGTCTTTGATCGGTACCCTGATACTCTCTAGGTAAGCGATGTTTGCTTGCTCTTCCTCGGTAGCGGTCCCCATATCTTCGTAATCGCTTCCAAGCTCTTCGTCTGAAAGCTCTTCAATTCGTTCTGACCCGGGGATAATTTCCTGCAAGCGGGAAGAAGGGGCCTGAGCGGAAGGACGTAATGGCATGGCCATCTTCTTTACATGTACGTTGTGGCGTCTGGACTTAGTTCGTACGCGACTGGGCATCTATCTGTGAGTGGCTGGTGGGGAGAATGGGTCCAGGGCTTTCTTGCAAGGGTGCTTAGTATTGTTCGAGTACGGTGCAGCCGCCAGATACAGTATAGATGTCACAACTCGTGCTCGTATAGCGTGACCATCATAGGTGAACTCAAAACTGCCCTTTGCGTTTGTTGCAAATGCTACAGTCAAGGGCAAGAATGGAGCACGTGGGGAGTAATCAGATTGAGTACTAGCTGGCTTGGCAGTCGCTGCTATCGATAGTGAACCATCCCAGAATTCACCGATACACAACTTTCAATCCGACGAACGCACACCAGCCATGCCCGCAAGCTCCTCGCCGAGCGCCTCACCAGAAAGCTTTAGGGGACTTGACTCCTGCAAAACGAACAACATGCGCGTCCAATCAGTCTTGCTGTGGTTGATCCATTGGTGCATAGTACCGCGCTGAATACAAACGTCCCCGCGCTTCATCAACCGCTTCTCCCCGCTATCGAGCAGACATTCGACCTCGCCCTCGAGTACACATCCGTAGTCCAAGCTCACAGTCCGGTGCATCGTGCATTCTGTGCTTGGGGGAATATCGACATGGCGGAGGACTGTGCCACCGGAGACGACGAGGCCCGGGGCATCCTTGAGATAATTGCCGTAGACATCGAGATCCTTGTCGCCGTTCATATCGACGGGGAAGCCTTTCGTGGTGAAGCTGAGAGCGAACGCAATGCCGTCATCGTTGGCTTTCATCTTGCTTTCCTCATTGAAGGCGGTGCTGAAGACTGCTTTGCCCTTGTCGTCATGAGTAGTGATGTAACGATGGATCTTGGGAAGTGCGCCAATGTGTGCCATATTGTAGGTCTTTTGGATTGCTGTGAAGTTTGCGTGTGATATTGGAGTGATGTTGAGAATGAAATCTAGGTAATCACAAAACCTGACACGTACTTCCTATCTCAACCAAGATGGAAGTGACAGGTGCTGGATGATGTATTGTCATGCCCCACGAAGAGTCTCACATATAATGCTACACTCTCAGTCTGCGTTATACAATTACGGGAGATGCGCGTGGAGCCGAAGGCCGGATGTGGGCCCACAGATCTAACTTCCCGTCATTACCGTACTCCGCGATCTACGACCCTGAATGAGCTCCATTGCTTTCACAATAGCCTGAGATATAGAGTTTCGTATTGCTGAAGTCCAGGGTCCGATATGTTCAAGGCGTGGCTATATTGCCGCCACATCGTATATACACAACCATCGGCATCTGCGACGTCAGCAAGCTAACGGCAACAGCGAGCGCAAGCAGTTACCGGACAATCAGCTGGAGTTCTGGCATTGTATGCACACAGTCAAAACATCTTCGACGCTACTTCCGCTGGAGGTGGCAGTCAAGTATAATCCCATGGTTGAAGATACATCATCTTATGCCACTGTGAGACGTTCACGAACATTTCCTGTTCATTGCTTCTCATCTGTTTGACCTTGTGCAGAGGTTTGCATCGATTGAAGTAGGACGTGGCTCAAAGAACATCTGCTCGGCAACGCCGAAGGTGATACCGTGAAACACGTGCGATGATAGGAAGCGTAGAATACTTGATCCTCCTTGGATATGAGAATCTTCTGCTTGTACTGATGCAGGCCAATTCTTTGACCGGAGCGACATTACACAATGTCGTGACTGTGGGGTAGCTGCGTAACAGACACTCCCTGCACAGGAGCAATAACCGAGCAATGCGTTCCACGACGAGGTTGGACACGTTGTGATGGGTCGCGCGAACAATGGACTGGTAATATCTGATGGACTGTGGTGTGTGATGGGTGAACCAGATTCTGGCTACCGTCGTTCGGAGGGAAGGAGTACCCAGCGAACTGCGACTCCCCTCACCAAACATTGTCGCCACTGCTACTTTCCGAGTCTCACTTTACGACTTCTTATCGTACTCACCACCAATTTCTTGGACCATTGCCCTTATCCTCTCTGCTTCCACTGCATGGCTCTTTCCATCTACTTCTACTGCATGGCGCTACCTGCGCGGTCTCACACCCATCGCCATTCCTAGTGCTACACTCTGGCACCCCGTGACGAGGGAGCATGCATCCCACAGAGTAAACCAGATGCATTGCCCAATCTCTTCAGCTCTCAAGTTGGAAAGCGCTCCAGAGATCAGCCGCTTGCATCTGACATGCGCTGCGGGGGTCCCCCCCCCGGGTCCTCTCGTCTTCTTCTTCGTGCTCTTCACGACGAACAACTCAACCCCAGTCAATAGAAAGAGATGTTGCTCGCGTCATACTAGACCTAACAGGCGGCCGTCTTTCGCCTACAGTACACTAGCCACTATGTAGGACAAAGGAAGACGTCAGCAATGCCGCCCGGTGGTACAACGCTATCTATCCCCATGACTTGGGATGATGGTGGCTTGCGCAGCTACTGATCCCTCGCAGATAGGATGCGACTGTACAGCACGATGCGGTGTGCACCAGAATCTGGAAGCGTCTTCAAGATGTGAAGAATTGTTGTACTACGGCATGCCTCAAACAGTGGCAAAACGAAACAGACGACAGAGATAGTCACGAGTATCGTAGACGGATCTCGGCATGCCACAGCAAGAGTGACACCAATGTAATACGCCCACCAGTAAGGACCAGGGTGCTATCCAGTCAGGCTGTCGCTGCTCAAAGGCGAAGCATGACAGATGGCAATACCTGAAACGGCTGCCATGGACGAGAATCTGGATGCAAGGCAGGGCGCTCAGTAGCACGATCGGAAGCGATGTTACGCAGAAGGCGCTGCTCGACATTACAGGGTAGCGGCAACGCTTGCCAGCGCGAGGAACCGCCGGAGAGCGGGTTCAGCGCGTGGAGGCAGGTCTGGCGCGCATGCAATGAATGGCCGAGGGCTCAAGAATGTATGATGACGGCAGGACGATTTGCGAGACGTCTTCGGACGTGTCGGTGAGTCTGGACGTCGACGGCGAAGTGCCGTTATAGAGTCGCAGGCCGGGTCATGCCAGTGAGGCAAATACGACACCCCTGGACGGTCAACCATTTCTCGCGGTCTATATTCTTAGATCCACCGACGGGCGCCAGTAGCGCACGCCGGTTCGCCTGGCTGCATGTCGAACAACTCGTTCGAGGTGAAGGCCGATGATCGAGCACGGCCGTGAGGGGAGATATAGCACTCAAGCGTCGAGTATAGGCTGTCTTTGCTTCTTGCGGCATCCCCAACGCTCCCCTCCACACCCTGATCCTACAAGACCCCGAGTCTAACGCTTATCGGCGTTATCGTAGGAGGGGTCATCTCTCTCGGTAGGCGACACCTGTGCCGAGAGAAGTGCGGTATTGCGACACACTTGCCTGCATCGTCGTCTCACTGGCTGCTGCAGGGTGAGGCGTCAGCTTGCGTGGGTTGGTTAGCCAGACGACAGCCAGACCGAACAGCGGCGCTGGTCAAGTGGTCTAACCAGGAGGCAGCACAGAGGTGGAGCGCCTCGGCGGGCGAACACAATTCAGTTCTCTCGTCGCTCAACGATCTGCCCACTAGAGGCGCCTCTCCACGATAGTTGAGCACCCTCTCGCTACCCGCACACCACCGACAGCGCCCGTCTGGGAACCCTCGCGCAGGTCGACGCTGGTCAGGGTTTTCTTTGACCTCGATTGCGAATCGCGCGGTCCGCTGCAGCGCTTCTGGCGCTATCCTAACCAAGTGTAGGACTAGACGAGCCACTGGTGTGTGGGGCTGGGACTTGCATACAAAAAGCGGTGTACGGGTCTTGGCATCATCCGCCTACACTCTGGTCGGCCCATCGCCCGTCCGCTTACCCTCACCGCTTACTATCAGCTCGAAGAGGCTGAGAACACTCGAACCCATTTTCACTCTCCGTGCAAACATGGAGAACCAACACATCGACTTCGACGGGGCCATCTACGGTGTAGACGGTGCCTTTGACCCATCCTTCGACCCGAACCGACAAACCTACAACTTCTCACAGACGTGGCCGCTGCCAATCTCGCCGGGAACCATGACACAGCAACAACAACACCACGATGGCAGCCAGCAGCACCAGCAGCAGCAACATCAGCACCCGCACCAGCAGCAGCGACGCCTCAACAACGCAGCCGCGTCTACCGCGCACAACTCACACCCGAGTACCACGAGCATTGCTCCTCTCCACATGGGCCTCGGCTTTCCCGCGGGCATGCAACCGATGAACCCCATGCTCGCAACTTGGATGAACATCAACACAGATGGTTTTGCGCAGGATAGCTTTGGACAGGGCTCAATGGGAATGGGCGCAGGATACAGCACATACGGAGGGCCATTGGAGACTTCGCCTGTCGAGTTCGGCATTAACTCGCACATGATGAACTCTATGTCTATGGCACCCATGAACTTCATGACTACAGCCAGCATGGACGGATTGCCTACCACACTGACCACTGCACCCTTCCAAATGGCAGACTTCCAGCACGAGTTCACACACCTCGGAAACGCGCCCGGCGAGTACACCGCTCACTCGAACGCGCCCACCGCCAGCGTTGGCACGGGCTCACCTGGCGAGAACTGGATGGAAATCCGTTCGCTCTCCAGCAGCGACAATGGCTGGGTCGACGTCGGCCTCGGCCACGGTCACCGCAACTCCTACGACTACTCCGATAGTTCTGCCATCATTTTCAACCCAGCCCAGTCACTCCACATCCGCACTGGCTCCGACTCGTCAAATTCGAACCAATCAGACGTGCCACGATCCGCCCACTCCTTCAGCAGTTTTGAGGAGATACAGTTCCCAATGCACTCGCCTCAATCCGAGACCGATAACCATCTCGAGCTTGTGCACTCGCATCATTCGCACCACTCGCACAGCCACTCGGAAAACTGCAACCACTCGCACGGGCTCCAAATGAGCGATCACGACTTCGCCAACTACATCTCCCCCACACAGTCCGTCAGCCCTCCCATGGCGCGAGTAGAGCCAATTGTCATAAAACAATCGTCATCGAACACGGCGTCGCCAACCTCGTCCGCCGTCAGCTCGCCGCCGGCTCGCCGCAGGAAGTCTCCTGCCACAGCGACGGGATCGAAGCCTGCAAAGACCATCGTCAAGAAGACACCCGCTCACACCACCAAGAAGGACGCAACTGGCGAGAAGCGCGTCGGAAGGAGACGGGGACCTCTCAGGCCCGACCAGCGACAACAGGCTCACGAGATCCGCAAGCTTCGTGCATGCTTGAGGTGTAAGTTCCTCAAGAAGACTTGTGACAAGGGCGACCCGTGCGCCGGTTGCCAGCCTTCCCACGCGCGTCTCTGGCAGGTCCCGTGCACACGCATTGACATCAAGGACATTGCGTACTTCATGAAGGACTGGAAGGCCGACTACGAGCGTCACGTCAGCCTTGGCTTCTCTATCGGTAACATCAAGGGTTTCTCGACATCAGAGCGTCTGATCTACGTTACCCACGGCTATGGCCACTACCTCCCCATCATGGCCCGCGACGTCTACGTCCGTGACGAGAAGTGCTTCGGTGTCGACTGGCACGAGACCCTCAACGGTCTCCATTTCGAGATCAACACCGCCAAGCTGTCCGCCGGTATGGAGGGCATCTCACGCGCTATGCTCTCTGACTACCTTGACCGCCACATCGACGGTGGTTTCGAGCAGTTTGTTGATGAGTACTTTGAGGGCACCTACTTCGTCACCGAGTTGTTGAAGACCGCCTACCGCTTCTACTGCCGCGAGAAGCTTCCCGTCATCCGCAAGGCGCTCAAGCTCGTCCTTGCCTACAACCTGACTCTCCACGTTACCATGATTGAGGGTCTCGGCGACGAGGACAACACGCCCGGTAAGGTCGAGGACCAACAGTCCAAGTTCTCTGGCAAGACCATCGCGCCTGTCATGATCAACTTCCAGGTCAAGTGTGCTCTTGCCGACATGTGGCGTGAGCTGCAGAAGGATGTCCTTGAGGAGCTGTCTTCCCTCTACCAGTCGGTCTACAGTGGCGACAAGCTGAAGAACTGGCCTACCATCTTCATGCTCGCTGCTATCCTCCTCGCAGTCTGGGAGCTGATTCAGTTCGACTGCAACTACCGTGTCCCTGACCTTGGTGCCGTCAACAAGTTCTGCGGCGAGATGGAGGGCACACCGGTTGGTGTCATTGTTGGTCTCTTCTCGGCCATCTCCCAGAAGCTCCCCTCCTTCACTGAGTGGGATTCGAGGAAACACCACCACCTGCTCAACTCGAACCCGGCTGTCTGCGATGCCATGACCGAGGTTCGCGCGCACGTCACTAAATATGGTAAGCACAGTCCGCCTCTGCTCAGTCTCAATATGCTAACAACGATCCTAGAAACGTACCTCCGTTCAAGAAGTGACTGCAAGTTCGACCGTACTGACTTCGACTCATTGTCGAACAAGTTCCTCTCGAAGCTTGTCATCAGGGCCAACTAGGGCACTGCCACTATTACTTAATCATCAGGCTGCATATTCTCTTCACGACCTATCCTTTACGCGCGACTCATCCCCGACAACCACCCAGCAGCTTGTTTTCACGGCACACCCCATATACATAGAACGATCACGACTCATGTGTCCGATGTTTGCACAACAACGGCTGACGACCCCAACTAAACGATGAACGATCTTGCTGCATTTTCCTGCGATTCCCCGGTGTCCTATGGATGCCATGTTTCCTGCGATCCCTCTACGATCAACGATACAGCTTTCGGCTTCCATAACTCCTAACTACATCACACTCATTCCCGGCGACACCGGACCAATTCTTCTATAAAATGAACTCATACGACTTTTATTGACCTTCTTGACCGAGACGGCTGACGTATGATCTACGACAACGATCACGACTACTTGATTTTACATGAGCAAGCAGTACGAGCGAGCGAGCGAGCAGAACCGCGGAGTGAGTTCCGTGTGTTCTCTGGATTGTTTTTGTTTACTTATTTCCTTTTGGAACTGTTGGAGGGGTCCCTGGTATGGTGTCGCACTCCAACACTCTGTGTTGTTGACGTTCAATCCATGTCACAACCTCTCGAGCAACAAATAACCTCTTTTCATCTTCTTGACGATTGTGTTACTGGCATAGCGAGCGAGCAGGCTTTCTTTCTTTCCTTGACTCGAGGCTTCGAACATACTCCTCCAGCTCTGGCACAAAC
>Ga0058698_10001460_pt1 | contig 10651 bp, 17 predicted proteins | sample AgamicAsSfe_FD_67288 | JGI IMG/M metagenome (GOLD analysis project Ga0058698, IMG submission 67288) | Agave microbial communities from Guanajuato, Mexico - As.Sf.e | ecosystem: Host-associated > Plants > Phyllosphere > Phylloplane/Leaf | place: Guanajuato, Mexico | collected 2012-05-30
ACATCCACGTAAGACGCCATTCGACTTCCAGACCGAACAAACAGATATCCCCAGCCTGTGAGCAAAACGTATGCAACAACATTCATCAAGTACAGGTCTAGCATGCCGCTAAGTGATGCGCTGCACAATACACTTCTCGCTTCGAACATAAAGTGAGCCAGTGAAGATGAAAGCGCTCTGAATTCGATACAGCCAGCACGCCCGAAACACCTCATCGCGTTAGCGTTCAGCCTTAGCACCCCTGAGCAAATCAGCCCATGTACTACCAGCACCGCTTGGGATAATCGACTATTTTTACTCGCACAACAGCGAAGCCGGCTGACTAGACAAACAACATGCCCATGGCGCCCAGCCTCGTGGCTTGCGTCGTTGGCTTCGGAAAAGATGTAGTGTCGCTGTATCTGCTCAATGGAAAAGCCACCAGCTGAGGTTTTGGCACGATGTGGACGCTTGCCGGCCTAGAATCGCTCGACATGGGAAACTATGCTCGCTTCTTTGCTTGGAGAAATCGATGACAGGTCATGAGACGAATTGTATAAGGAGACCGCTACGCAGCGATGGTGTTGAAACGAAACCACATCTTCGAAGCGCTGCAAACGCACTCACACTCGTTCCATCCTCATTCATTCAGCTCAGCCATATACCACTCTAGTTCACTATAGTGACCACTGTTCAAACTTCCTTCTATTATCATTATCCTGCTCTGTTGCGCCAACCAACCTCATATTAGCCAACGCCAAGCATCTTCTTTCGATCGCAATGTCCGGACCAGAAAGCAAACTCGGCGGTCTTTCCACCAGCATAGTCGCCGTAATTGCTGTGGGTGGTGTCGCGGGCCTTCTGGCACTCATCGTCGTCGCTGCTATCATTATGGATATACCAAAGCGTATGAAAAAGAAGAAGAACACGGGCATCATGGCAGCGGAAGAGATGGAGAAGAAGAGTATGGATATCGAAGAAAAGCCTATGGGAATCAATGAAATGGAAAAAGGCGCTCCCAAATTGTCGACAACCCGAACGTCGATGAGATCTCCAAGCCAATACTCAAGCACGCAAGTTGATCGGTCAACGTCGCCAGAGTGTCAATGCGCACATCCTTCGATAGTTATACATCCGTCGCCAGTATATTCGAGTACCTCGACGTTATCACAAGGTTATTAGAACCCTGCCATGTACCCCACGAACCTCTTGGATATAACGGTCCGTTTCTACACCATCCGGACCGATTCGGGCTCTCGGACAACTTTTACACCTTTATTCGGCGTTAGCATCTGTGATGGCTTCACTAAATCCGAGCACATTTTGTTGCCACGAGATCAAGGCGTTGTGTTCGGAAGTGTGGTACCTTTTGTCTACACGGTGTATGGAGTTAACGGCTATAAGCGCTGGGCAACACGAAACTGCGAGCCTCGCGCATCAGCCTATCGCTTGCTCTAGCACTATTATCCAAAGTGCTGTAGTCTAGGCACCAGGTGCATTCTTCTTCTCTGGCACCCGATTCGCCACTGTCATACTGCATCATCGTCGTGCCAAATACAGATGGCATAGATTTCAGCTTTGTAAAATCAGTCAGCGTCAGCACTTGTAGTAATGAAGGCTTTGATACCCCTCGCGTAGAAGGAAGAAATTATTTGATTGTTGGTCTTTGCCATCTACTGTAGTGTTTCATATCGATGTGCTGCCCAATGTGTATGCTCTTGAAAGGGCAATTGCTTTCTCTCTTGCGTAGATCTCGTAACAACGACGCGTTAGGGGTAAGGATAGCATGTTGCTAACGCATACTACGACCAGGGCGAAATGTCTTAGGTAATAAGCACTAAGAAACGAGGCCACCGTCATGCCCCACGTTTCATACCCTACCAGTGGAGTAGAGTAGACGCTCTATCGAGGCAGCTGTCGTGGCCATTCCGTTCCAGTGCTACCGCTTACTTTCTACGATAAAGATATGGAAATGTACTCAATCTACATAAATACTCGAGTACCCCTTCCAGACTGAAGGTAGCACTTCTACAGGAACATCCAAAGCTCTTCCTCCTGACCTTTATTGAGCCTGCATTATTCTCATATTATTGCTCATCTCTGCTACATTCAAAACACCGTTCATGATGGCGGACTTCAAACCCTACAGCGAGCAGCCCGAGCTCCATACCAAAGCCCCTTACCGCGCTGCTATGCTCACCCAACCTGCAAATCTCAAGCAAGCGCTTAAAGACGCTCAAGCTGATGCGAGTAAGAGTCTCATGGGTATCGCACAAGGCATCCCAAGTACCTTTATGACGAAGTTGATCGCATCCACGAAGCCAGATTTCATCTGGTTCGATGTGGAGCATGGCATGTACAACCGGTTGACATTACACGAGTAAGTTGTCTTGTTAAGATGGTCAACCATGAGATTGTTTTAGGGCTGGGGTATACATGAGAGCATACCGCTGACCGATGCGACACAGTTGCATCCACGCCGCACAGCATCACTCGGAGGGAAAATCAATGGCCATCTGCCGTGTACCAAAAAATGACGAAATCAGCCTCACAACAGCACTTGATGCAGGTTGTGCCGGAATCGTCATCCCGCATGTTGAGACCGCCCAAGAAGTCAAGGACTTCATGAAAGAGATGTACTTTGGCGGTACGTCACCCTTTCTTCTCTTCATCTTCCCCATGATACTAAAACGTTTTTCTAGGCGGCAAAGGCCACCGTTCATTCAGTCCCTGGACCTTCACTCCTGGAATGACCCAGTCTCTCTACCCCAACGATGCCTACCAGGTGCAGACAGCGAACAATCACGTCTGTATCATCCCGCAGATCGAATCGGTCAAGGGTGTTGAGAACTGCGAGGAGATTGCTGCAGTAGAAGGCATCTCTGGTCTCATGTTCGGCCCTGGAGATTACATGATTGAGGCTGGTATGGATATCGATGGATTCTTGAAGGGAAACCCTGATCCCAAGTTCTTCGAAGCGATGGGCAGGTTCAATGCTGCAGCCGCCAAGCATGATTTACCTATCTTTGGGTAAGTTTATGGTCCTTTCCGATCTTGAAAAAGGTAGCTAATGATGATCAGTGGTGTGATGGGGGTAGACCAGATACCAATGGCCATTCAGTCAGGTATGCGAGCAATTGCTGTGCAGTTCGATGTCTGGGGCACTACACGACTCTTTGCAAATTCTTTGGAAGAGGGCTGGAAACATGCAAAGAGCTTCGAGGGAAACCCGAAACCGAGTATGGCGGACGGACAGGCGAAGACGCCTTGATAAGTTTGGTTAATGAATGGAGGAGCTCGATTTTCTTGTGTTGTGAGGTAACAGATGAATGTAGCTAGGGAGGTTGTACTCCTAATCCCACAATGATAGACTGAACATCTGACGCAGTTCGCAGTCAGCTGTGTTACCTTCGCGAGTTGTTGCTGTGCCGCTGTCGCCACTGTTAATGGATTTCGGAAGACGCGAGAGGAGGAACCGATATAGCGTAGGGATAAATCCGACTTTACCGTAGTGCAAGGCAGAAATCCTGGAAGTGATCATTGTTGCACACCCCAAAGAGGACATTGATTTTCCTGCCACATTAGGCGTCCGGTTGAAGGCCACCTTAACGAGGCTGTGTGCGTACTTGGCACTCTGAGAGTTTGCCAATCAGCTCTACCGGTGCGCGGAGCGTTTCTTGAACTCTATGAGCTATACTCGAAAGAGCTAGCCGGGTGCTACTCACCATGAGAAGGATGGACATAGCCTTGTGATGCCATCGCCGGGCGGTGATATAAGTAGAACAATTCGATCGTCTTGCAAATATTGGTAGTGCCTACCGACATTCCCTTTGATACAGTATCAATTTGCATGCGTTGGTGCAAATTTGTATATCAAGATATCACTTCCTCATCATGTCCTTCCCAACTTCAATAAATCTTGACAACTGCGAACAAGACTCATCCAACAAATACATTTGCAGCACGTCTGCTCCGAACAGTAACTACGGTTAGTATATCTTGAGGTCTTGTCTCACGTTCGAATACCTAATTCTGGATACTAGAAAATGCAAAGAACGATGCGCAAAGCGCCTTCGGTAAGTTCATCTTTACAGCATTGAAACGGTCCAGTCCGACTGACTACTGATAAAGACAATGCCGTGAAAGCGCAGCAGAGAACAATTGGCATAGGCGTGGGGGTTGGAGTAGGACTGTTTCTCCTTTTCGCTGGCCTGGCTATCTGGGCGTTCCGACGGCATAGCAAGAAGCGAACGCGACAAATAAACGAACAGGCACAGACACAGGCGAGTGTGCTACAGCCGAAGATGTCACAGACGAACCCGCCGCAACCGTGGATAGGTCAGCGAGATGAAGTGGACGGGCTAGCATATAGGACTGAGGTTGAGGCTCAAGACAAACCGCACCAGTACCAACCGTACCAGGCCCAGGAGATGAACGCGAATCCGTACGGTAGCCAGTTCCAAGGTGGTCCGATATTGGAAGCGCAAGGAACACATGATGCTCAGGAGATGCCGTTGAGCTATAAGCACCATCCGCCGCAGGAAATGCCAGGAGGCACACAGGACAGGGGTGTTGAGAGGCGATGAGTTAGTTCGTGTTGCAATACCAGAATTTCATCTCACATCAGCGTTCTGATGTAAGGGCGCGACATTTTGACTGATAACAACATGCTTCGGATAGAGCGGACAGTTCCAAACTATGTGGTTAGTGGTAGAGGTTTTGGATGGTTCCAGCCGGTCGCCTCCACCTCGCGTCAAATGTGGCCCGTGCGTTACCAGCCATCACCCAACCACCACATTTCCAGCCTTCGAGAAATTACGCAACACAACGGCAGCTACTATGGATCTAATAAACGGATACCTACATCGCAGTTTCCACTCTGTTCTCTGCCAGCGCATACCAACACCGAACCCGTGCTCAACACGTGTACACGACTATCAACGGCGCCGGACAGTCAATAAGCCTCTTTGATACTTTCAAGACCATGCTTCTCAACCCCCGAACTCTGGCTCTGGCCGCTCTTTTCTCCACACTGGTTACTGGTCGGCCTTTTGACTCACCAAAACCGCGCGATGTTGGTCGACGCGATAAGAGCTATTCGGTTGTCAATGTTGGTGGAGATTCATCAACCCCAGCACCTGCGATAGCCACTTCGGTGATTGAGACGACAAAGACCGTCGAAGTCGTCGGTCCGGGAGCAACAGTCACTCAGGAAGTTACTGCGACCGTCATCAAGCCTCAGCCGGCGCCAGCACCGACAACCAGCTGCAGCTCGAGCAGCGCATCGAAGTCTTCGTCTTCGTCAACACCCGCTCCAACAACGACGTCGACGTCGACTCCGGGAGGATCTTCATCAACTCCCAGTCCGTCGGTACCTTCATCAACATCCATCGCAACATCAACCATCTCAAGCTCGTTCTCTAGTAGCATCTCGACACCAATCGAGACGCCGAAGCCAATATTCGTTACCGTCACAATATCGAAGGGCGATGGTCCTACCGAGTACTATGACGATGGCATGTGGCACACCCACTACCGCATCAAAACGTTCGAGGCTGCCGCAGTGGTCACGGCGGCCCCGTAGCCGGCTTCACGAGCTTGTTCTCTCACACCCCAGAGGAAGGCATTATCCCGAGGTGCGTTGAATGGAGCCTTCATTCTCTTCTCTCGCTTGGGCGGTGGACTGGTCCGATCCGCCTGTTCTTTTCTTCTACTGTGTTTTACGATATATACGAGTAATGGTTGGAAGCCATCATATGATGGCGAGGATTGGAAGTATGATGACTAGACGCGTCTGCGAGACGAGCACACATGTACAATTAGATTAGATAATAGATTCATGAACAAGCGCAAGTTTTGAAATGGAAGAGTGATGGCTAGACTAGTGATGACGCAGCTCGAAGGGGAAGCTCCCATCCCTGCTGGCTTGGCGAACGGTTACGCCCAAGGCGGCGGTGCCTATCCACCACGACCAGCTCTCCACAACCCCGGACGATCCGCTTCTCTCGCACACAATGGCGTCGCCGCCCCCCGTAGAAGACCAAGCTCGTCTGCTCGAAGATGCCCTCGCCGTGGTGCGCCAGCAGACGATGCTCATGCGGCGGTGTCTCGAGACGCCGGGCAAGTTGATGGATGCGCTCAAGTGCAGGTACGCGTGTGACGTGATATGAGGGCTGTTCTGGCTATGCGCTGCAGTGCTAATGACTCCAATGCACAGCTCGACACTTGTCTCCGAACTTCGGACCAGCAGCCTCGGCCCGAAGCAGTACTACGAGCTCTACATGGCCGTCTTCGATGCCCTGCGCCATCTCGCCGTCTACCTCCGCGAGAACCACCCCGTAAATCACCTCGCCGATCTCTACGAACTCGTCCAGTATGCCGGAAATATCATCCCCCGCCTGTACCTCATGGTCACCGTCGGGACCGTCTACATGGCTATTGAGGATGCGCCCGTCAAGGAGATTATGAAGGATATGATGGAGATGAGTCGCGGAGTCCAACACCCTATCCGTGGTCTGTTTTTGCGGTACTACCTTGCGGGTCAAGCACGCGACTGCCTTCCATCTGGCGACAGCGAGGGGCCCGAGGGCAATCTCCAGGACTCCATCAGCTTCATCTTGACAAACTTCGTCGAGATGAACAAGCTGTGGGTGCGACTACAACATCAGGGACATTCGAGAGAGCGCGAACAGCGTACCAAAGAGCGACAGGAACTGCAACTTCTCGTGGGAAGTAACCTGGTCAGACTCAGCCAATTGGTTGACTTGGAGAACTACAAGAAGATCTTGAACCCGTTGCTAGAGCAGATTGTACAATGTCGGGATGTTCTAGCGCAAGAATACCTACTGGAGGGTATGTCACAAACTGTGGACACCCGGAGACCGCTAACATGCAGCAGTTGTCACACAGGTTTTCCCTGACGAATTCCACCTACACACGCTCGATCAGTTCCTCTCTGCCGTTGCGCGCTTGAACCCACATGTAAATGTTAAAGCCATTGTCGTGGGCCTCATGGACCGATTGTCGTCGTATGCGCAAAGAGAAGCCGAGTCCGAAAGCCCAGAACAGCGCAAGAAGACGGAAGAAGAGTCGATAGCACAGCTCATGGAACAAATGCGGATAGCAAAGGAGAAGAAGGCGGCCGAACCAGAGCCAGCGCCAGCGCAGCAGAACGGAGACGCACCAGAGACTTCGGAGACGGAACCAAGCACAGAAGAGGCTTCCGAAGAACCACCCAAACCAACGGATACCTCTGCTGAGACTGAAGAAAACCAAGCGACCGAGACAGATGGTGACATCGAGAAGAGGCGCGGTATACCCAACAACGTCAAACTGTTCGAGATCTTTCACGAACAGGTACAGACGCTGGTTAAGATGCAGCGGTTGCCAATACAGGACACAATCGGATTACTGGTGTCGCTGGCAAACCTCGCCTTGTATGTTTTACAAATATTTATGATGATGATGACGACGATTGTGCTAATTCTACTAGAAACATCTATCCCGAAAGACTCGATTACATTGACCAGGTCCTTACCTTTGCAAACCAAAAGGTCGCCGAATACCAAAACAGCGCCGACTTACACTCACAAGCCACCCAAAGCCAGATCCTCAGCCTCCTCCTTTCGCCGATCAAGACCTACATCTCTCTCTTCACCGCGCTCGCGTTACCGAACTTCATCCCTCTTCTACATTCACAACCGTACCCGACTCGGAGAGCAGTTGCTGGCGAAGTTGCAAGGAGTCTGATGCGGAATCAGACCTTCATTGCATCTGTAGAGAACCTCGAAAGTGTGCTGGAGATTCTCAAGGTCCTCATTCGTGAAGGCATCCAACAAGCCCAAGGATACCCAGGTGGACCAATTCAAAGACGAGCACAGGAGACAGAGGAGACAATAGAAGAGCAAGGATGGCTAGCGCGGATAGTACATCTCATCCGTGGCAAGGACAACGATACCCAATTCAAGGCGAGTATAATTAATGTTCAACCAAGATGCACACTAACAGCTCTCTCAGCTCCTCCAAGCTGCGCGCAAGTCTTTTGCCGAAGGCAACGAGCGTGTCAAATACACATCCCCGGCCATTATCACAGCATCACTCAAGCTCGCACGTCAATACAAGAAGCGCGAACACTTCGAAGACAACTGGCAATCGCAGTCATCAGCTCTTTACAAGTTCATGCACAACACTCTATCGACGCTGTACACCCGCGTTACAGGCTCCGCAGATCTCTCGCTCCGCCTCTTCATCGCCTGCGGTCAAGTAGCAGATCAAAACGGTTTCGAGGAGGTCGCGTACGAGTTCTTCGCGCAAGCATTTACAATATATGAGGAAGCGATTAGCGATTCAAGAGCGCAGTTTCAGGCCGTGTGCGTCATTGCGAGTGGCCTGCATACAACGAGGAACTTTGGCAAGGAGAACTACGATACCTTGATTACAAAGTGCGCGTTGCATGGAAGCAAGCTACTCAAGAAGCCAGATCAATGTCGTGCGGTATACCTTGCAAGTCACCTGTGGTGGGCGACTGAGATTAGGGCGTTGGGCGAAGAGGATCCAAAGAACGTGAGCGAAATCAATTCTACTCTTGACAAGATTGATACTGACAAGTATAGCTCTATCGCGATGGCAAGCGTGTGCTTGAGTGCTTACAGCGTGCTCTCCGCGTGGCCGATGCATGCATGGACGCTGCGGTCTCTGTTGAGCTGTTTGTTGAGATACTCAACAGATATGTCTACTACTTCGACCAAGAGAACGACGCTGTAAGTTGCACTCTTCTCCTTTCATATGAATGTCACTAACAACGAGCAGGTCACAACGAAGTACCTCAACGGCCTCATCGAGCTCATCCACTCAAACTTACAATCCAACGAGAATGCTTCTTCGCTTGAGAACCCAAGGAAACACTTTCAGCGTACCCTGGATTACATAGCGAGTCGAGAGTACGAAGGCGTGGTCACGGCACCGAAGTAATGTTTGTAGGAAAAGGAGACGCGGTGCCTATTTTGAGTTGGAACTCCTTGTACGACTACATGTACATGGATATTGCACGCTCGTATACCAAGTACATAGCATGGGAAAATCGAGAATGTTAATGAAGTCGAATGTGTTGTAGTGTGAACGCGTCTGTGCTGATATCTTCATAATCGCTTGCAAGGAGAATAGTGACGATCAGCTTAATCGCAACTAGCCAAGTCTATCATGAGCACACGTCAGAAGAGGAACGAAAGTGAGAATGTGTTGGTGCTAGTGCATTTACAGGTTGTCAGACTCTGTCAAATTTCATGTCCTCTTATCTTTGCATTAACAATCCGTTTTCGATCTTCAAAAAGGAGCAAGTGTTTGGTGTATGAACATGCATGCATTCTGTCCTTCCCAAAAATAAAGGTAAGCCGATGGCGCCGTTACCTGAATCTTGACTTCACAGTGGGACATGGGAAAGAGAGGGCAGCATTTTATATGGCAGATATTGTAGAGTTAAGAGTAAGACAAGTAAGAAACCTACTTGCGCCAGTTCATTCTCTGGAGGAGAGCGCCATAGACTTCATATGAGCTTGACGTCCCATGTCGTGTACGCTTTGAGCCTCTAACTTTCCCACGACTTCTCCGAATAACGAAGTTCTAGTTCCTCTACAGAACTAAGACATGGTCATGTCAGGCAGCTTTCCCTTGTAAAACTCGGAACGCCCCTCGTAATCGAAATCCAATCCGACACATCCAAACTCGACCATTTTCTTATCGAAGTTCTGGTACGTGTACTCGATGAACATGTCAATACCCACATCGTAGTTAGTACAAGCTCTATCAGATTCACATTTTGGGAGGACTCACCACACCCAGCACCACCGGCGGTCCAAATCTCCGCACCATCGAAGCAACCCCTATCAACGACCCACCTGCGATCTACCCACTCCGTACCCGGAAACATCTTGCTCGCCACGTCCAACATGACCCTATTTGTAGTAGCCTTCTTCCCCTGCAACACCCCACTCCTTGCCAACCACTGCAGATTTGAAAATACGAAGTCAGTGTATGTCTCACATGCATTTCGTATAGGCACAACTTACCATGGCTCCCGTACATGTCGTTAAGATGACTTTGGTCTGCTTACTTGCCTCCTTCAAGAACGACAGGCTCTCTTCTTTGACAGTAGCTGGGTTTGGGCCACCGAGGAGCAGGATATCGAGATCGCGTGGAGCAGTCGCATAGGTGTGCGTGGGACGCACGTACATGTCTGGTGTGACATGGGCGGAATCCATGGAGGAAGAAATATAGAGAAAGTCCATGGGGATGGCATGGGGCACCATGGAAGCGAACTGCGGATTCATAGCTGCGATCAGATTGATGGTTTGGGGAGTCAAGTTGCCGAGGAGGTCAAGGCCCGCAAGGTCCTAGATATGGGTGTACAAAGTCAGTGTATATCTCTGGTACCTCTGCAACAGAGACACCCACGGTCATTTGAGTTTCTTCGTAGAGGACGCCGACGCGGATGGGAGTCTTGGTTGGGCACATTTTGGTGATATTGGGAGATTTGGATTATGGTCAAAGTTCGTGGGGTTGTTGGTGGTTCGAAATATTGGTCATTGTCTTCAAGCACTTTATAAAACTTCGATTGTACGCAACGGATGTACAGATGCATCCCGCTCCGCTTGTAGTGGCATGTAGATCCACGCAT
>Ga0058698_10001461_pt1 | contig 10648 bp, 13 predicted proteins | sample AgamicAsSfe_FD_67288 | JGI IMG/M metagenome (GOLD analysis project Ga0058698, IMG submission 67288) | Agave microbial communities from Guanajuato, Mexico - As.Sf.e | ecosystem: Host-associated > Plants > Phyllosphere > Phylloplane/Leaf | place: Guanajuato, Mexico | collected 2012-05-30
AGGGAGAGACCCAGCGCCTCGCAGGCTCCATCGAGTCAAGGAATGTCAGCTGCACAGCGTGCCGCTGCTGCTGCCCGTGAGAGAACGCTTGCAACCCCGATCTTGTACAATCGTGCTCGTGTCGAGGGTGGTCTTGCAAGCTACAGCGTTGCGCCCAGGAGCAACATCCATGTCCAGGGTCAGGTAGCGCAACGTATGGGTACCGGAGGCTCGCAGGCTTTCAGGAGGATCACCCAGAAGAAGGGTGGTGGTTCTAAGCGTTGACTTGGTGCTACAGCATGGTCGTGAACAAGAGGCTCAGACAGGCAGCTAAGGTGCCGACCAGATCGTATCAGATACAATAATCAGACAGCAAGCTTGGTGCTGGTAATGAAACCCTTCACATTTCAACTGTGCCTTACTGACGTGCCTCGAAGTGTGTGAAGCTGATACCGAGACTGTCAAATGGGGCATTACCGCGGGGACTATCGCTGTACTCACTCTGGTACCGAATGAGGAGTTCCTGTCCTGCTTGATTGAGTGTATTGAGTGCCTCGTCGTGTCATCGACAACTTCTCTGGTTGCCTTCTATCCCTTATGCTTGCTTACTTGCTGGCGACAGTGCAGTGTTCGCTGTTCCTGTTCATTTCCCTCTGACTGTCACCTCCGGCTCCGCCTCCCTCTTCTCCTTTGCAAGCCTCTTCTTCTCCACAATCTCCTCAATCAGTTCCTTATTATTCTCAAACGCATCCAAAACCGCCTTCATACCCGCCTCTTTCTTTCCCACACCCACTGCACTTCCCAACTTAACCCGCTCATAACCCCATCCCGTCAAATACACCGCCATCTCAAACCTCTGCACCGCACCTCTCTTCTTCTCCTCGACCGGATTTTCATCCACATACTCTATCTTGACCTCCTTCCCACCAACCAGCTTGACAAGCTCGTCTTTTCGATTCGCCGCGATCTCCGGCTCAGCTTCGAGTAACGCGTCGGTCCAGAGCTCAGTCATCCATGTCTCCGCCCGCTTAAACCCGTCGTCCCGCTCCGGCCACGACAGCACCACGGCAGCGACGTACGCCTCAAACACGTCTGCGAGCATCTTCTCATACTTGTCCGGCGGTAGCGCATGACTGACAACAACTCTTTCCCCAAACTTATAGCCTCGCGCGAACGCAGCTAAGGTGGTATTCTTGATCAGCCGTTCCCGCAGCTGGGCTTGTCGACCGGTGGGTAATGTTGCGAAATGCGAGTAGATGAGCCGCGTAGCGATGATTTCGAGGTAGGCGTCGCCGAGGAATTCGAGACGTTCGTAGGTTAGAGTGGTGGAGGCGCCGTAGCGGCCGTCGATGTGGGAGGAGTGGACGAAGGGGGCGGTGGAGAGGGGACCGGGCTCGAGTGGTGGTAATGTTGGGAGGTTTGCGCGGAGCGAGAGGGGCGAGGAGCTGGAGTAGGAGGGGATGGAGGGGTGAGAGGAGGCTGGTGGATGGGCGGCGTGGAGTTGAGCGGCTTTAGAGGGATAGGATGTTTGGGATGAGGACTTTTGAGAATTGCCGTTGCTGCTATTGTGCTCGGTCTTGCGCGATTTGGGACGACCTAGAGGTGTATTGTTGGTGTTGGAGGAGTGAGAGGCGTTGTAGTCGTCACGTGACCGCTTGTGGGACATGGTGTGAGAGCGAGGTAGATGTAGAATATGGACGAAGATGGTGTTGGAAATGTTTAGATGCTGATCTTCCTAACAAATTATATGCCCATGACGTCCTTCCGTGTGCACGGACCATGTATATGCATTGGCCTTCATATTCCCCAGTCCATGCCGATGCCTCTTCCCCCAGTCCCAGTTCCCTGGCCCGTTACCCAGAAGGACCAGAACTCCAGCAATCCAGACACTTCGCACTTCGGCACTGTAGACTCGGCTCTGCTCTTACTAAGGTTCCTCATCCTCGTTGTCGTCTGGAAGCTTTGCCACCGAAGCACGCTCGACCATTTCCGTCTTGATCATGTCTCCCTCCCAACTTAGGGAATACCTGTGAACGTAGCGTGACTTCACCGGCACCTGCCACTCTTTCATCAGCTCGAAGTTTGTCCACGGCCAGCACTTCCACCCAATTCGATACAACGTAACGTTGGGAACTCTGCTCATCAGCGTCTTCAATGGCTCTAGCAATTCGAAAGCAGTCTCAACATCTTTGTCCCAGTCTCGGAGATTGACCTGCACGTAGCGCAAATCTTTGCAATGCTCCATCAACATGTTGACAACCTTTCCCAGACGCGGCTGGAGCTCTATTGCACCGTTTTCTGCTACTCTCGCCCGATGAGCCCTGAGTGGTTCGTACTCGAGCAGACTTAGAACATCTGGAACGTTGATCACTATCGAGCGAGCACGTTGTATTGGCAATCGAAGACCACTATCATCGAAGACATCTTCCACCAACACCTTTGGCTTGTCCTCCCACTTGCCAGTCCTCTGGGTGGTGTTGAAAGCGATTCCAGTGTAATTGACGTCAAATTCGACCATGAGGTTGCTATACATGAAGTCCATGGCCTCTTCATAGATTTGCTTGTTGACACGCAGGACTTCGCAACTGCCCCTGATCCATTCGAGCTCCTCTCCTCGCCGGCAAAATGGCTTACCGGCAACTGTTGGCAGAACATGACCGTATACCAGACGACGAATCTCCAACGGAAATCGAAGGAAACCGCTCGAGTCAGTTTTAGCTGCGTTAAGCGCTGTACTCTCGTTGTGTCGGGCGAATGATGCCCGCAGAGCCGTCTCTAGCTCGTTCTTAAGAGTTCCGCAAAGACGGTAATCACCATCACACATCACAACAGCGGTGGCCTCGGTCAATGAGACACCGGACACGAGAGATACGGCATCATCCGCCATTGTGACGTCCAGGAGAGTGGTTCCATGTGTCTCGATCTGACTTGCTACTACAGTAGTTGGCGTTTGTGGGAATATGCCACTATCGACGGACATGGCTTTCCCGTCGTGACTGAAGCTTGTTGACAGAGAGAGTGGAGCTCCCAGGCTGTGGATATGGGTTCCCTCAAATTCGAGTCCCTCGATAGGAGGCAATTGAGGAGGCAAGTGGTATCGAACATCCTCCATTTCGGTCGAGAGAACCGAGGGTGTCATGATCTCGGTGCTTGGCACTACTGCCACTAGCTCTTGCTTCTGCTGCTTGCGACAAAGCTCTTGAGACAGGCGTCTTTTCTTTGCAGCTCTTGTGTTCTGGGAAGGTGATTCTGGTGTGTAGATTGAATGCGAGTGTCGTCGGGTGGTTCTTATGCTGGAATTCGATGGGACTACCATGTCCTGGGCTTTGGTCGGAAAGAGGCAAGGGAAGACAGCTCTAAGACTGAGGCCGCAGAACATCAAGCTTGGACGGAAGGGATGGTTGGATGCTGGTTAAGATGTGAGTAGCTGGTAACCTCGATGTGGACAAGGTATGGATCGAGTCAACTCGAGGTTGATTGATGGCTGCAACTGGAGTGAGCTTGATGCATGAGGAGCTTTGAGGAGACGGTGACGGTGATATATCAGGCACAGATGATGTAGCAAGTGTTGTAGATTGAGCTTGTAGCTGACAGGCCAAGGATAGATAGATGTTGCAATATTGTCTCTTCTTTTTTTGCTATAGTATATGGGTCGTCGAAAATGGCTGGTGTGATGGGCAGCTGAAAGTCAAATGCTGTGAGCTGGCAGAGTAGGGTTGAGGTTGAGCACACTCGTGACAATAGCGGCGCCAGGGCAGGGCAGGGCAGGGCAGGGTTGGCCATACAGGACTCACCGGAATGAACACCGTCACTGGCCCGTGCTCAAGGTCTACCCCAGATCTCCACTTTCATTAGCGTTGGACCACGACTTGCTCGTGCTGGGGAAAAAGGTGAAGGTGTCAACAACTACACGTCTTTCTCTCGGCCGTCTACAGGCGACCACGTACAATGCTCGACAGCATGTGTGAGCAAGAAGTCATCAGGCTTACGCGGACTGTGAGTGAGGGTGAGGGCGTCAAGAGGAGAAAGAACAACAAGAACAACAACAACATCATCGACATCAACAATATTAGCATTATAAGCTCCAGCAGCATTGGGGCTGGAATACAGTAACTCCCTCGTTCTTTCTAAGAAGACACTCACCACGGTGTCCACCACGGGTGTGTTCTTCACCTGGCCCGACGAAGACTTGGCGATTTGCAAGATATCGTGCACAGACGAGAAACACGTTCACGACCATGACCATAACCCAACTGGACTTTCTACCATCTGAGACTCTCGCCCATATTCTCCACTGCGCCGCAGGATGCGGTCTATCTAGTCTCCTGGCCCTCGCTGGCACTTCCCAACGACTCCACGCAATCTACACTGTTCACCAGCTGCCTCTTCTACACCTAGCATTGGACGCTTCCTATGGCCCTCTTGAAGATATCGTCCAGCTTGTAACACACAACGCCAGCCAACCTGCCCATCTCATTAGATCCGCCCCTCTCAGTTTCGCGCTGATGAAGACAGTCATCGACGTCGGGAGAATCGCAAAACGCTGGGAAAAGATATACCCTTTCAAGAAGTGGCAGGGCGCCAGTAGTGTCCACCGCAGATTGCTGAACTCTGAGGAGCGATGCGCGCTTCGACGAGCTATCTATCGCATCTGGCTCTATAGCAAAGCATTCCACACACCAAAGTTCTCACGTTTCACTAGGAGGCTACCTCAGATTCAGATCTTGCGTGCAAAGCTGCTGTATGGCTGGACAGTGACAGATCTAGCAGAGATCATGGATGTATATGCAATGCTGAGGAATATCCTGGCTGAGAATGTTTGTCCAAGCAATGCTCGTGTTCAGAAGAAGGTCGAAGCGCGATATGGCGCGGAGTATGCCAATAGTCTCTTCTTTGGCAACCAAGCTATCGGCACGGTGTCACAGACGCAGTCCAACGGCTCGACATACTATCAGCATATCACATCAGGGCGAGATTCAAGATATATGGTGGGTGGTCATCACGATCCTGCACTTGAAGCATATGGAGACGACATCGGGTATGCCCAAAGGCTCAAGATATATCACATCCTTTCAGACTAATAAAAGCTACCCAGCCACTACTACCGCATCGCAGACATGCTCAAGCTCGATCCCTTCCAGATCCTGCACCTGTACGAGAATATATCCAGCAAAGCCTCAGTCGAAGCGTACGTGGATAGCGTGACGCAATGCCACGACCATGTCTACGTGAATCCAGACTGGTTCAGAGATAATGGCGAAAGCCTGGGCGAAAGTATACACAACATTCTTGCTGAACGTGGTGTGGATGTTCGGGAGGTGCAGTTTGATCTTGATGAGGGCCTTGTAGGTGTAGCCTTGAAAGCTGTGAATGCATAGATTCTGAAGTTGGGCAGGTGAGTTTCCTCGACGTGGATGTGAATTCTGCCTTAGTGCGTGCTATTGTTGTTGATGTATTACCATGATTGCTTGATCAGTTCACCTTTGCTCTGCGATGACTGCGCCCGTAAACACCAGGCTCTCCGTCTCATGAATGCGAGAGGATGTGAGAGCACGAACTATTCAGCTAAGAGGTTCGCGACAAGAGGTGACAGTGGTACATGCCTGAAGATACGTGAACTCTTGCTCCAGGCTCTGTACGTGGATATTCCCACGCCAAGTGATGCCCTTGGAGGCGTCTGAATACGGAACACAACAAACTGTTTCTGCACATAGGGGACAGTAGAACATTACTGAAACATGCAGTTTTATTATGATAGCCGGCTCCGTGGAGATCAAAAAATATCAACTGCTCGAGAGGTTCACAGACACCGAATCTAATCATATCGTCGCAGAATTGTCCGCCGGGCCGAACAGGTAGAACAATACCTGAACCGTCTGGCCTGCATGTAGAGGTGCGGTCAATCGTCCTGTTTGCCAAATATCGGTGTTGACCGGCCCGTCCAGGTCTGGTAACATGCCCTGATTGGCGTGATCAACGTCTCCAAGCAAGAACGCAAATGATATACCATCAGACACGGCCTGCCAGTTGTACATGAATGTCAACTCATATGACCCACCAAAAGGGACGCTGCAGTCCTGAGAAAAGTGCACCTCCGTATCATCCTCGTTCATACCGTCGCCGGGCGCAGGATAAGGCCACCGCTTGGGCACTATCACCATATCCAGGTGTGATTGCTTGCACTGAAGCATTGGGAATTATAACTGTCACCTCCCAACCAGGAACTATCCATGGGAAGTTTCGAGCGTCATCACATTGGAAGTCGCTGTTAATGAGAACTTCGTCGGTTGCCGCACAAGTTGGGGGCGCTGGAGTTACAGACACATCGTCTATCCACACTGTCGCAGAGATTCCAATCACACCCGAGCGGCACACCAGGCAGATCCACGCTAACGCGTTCAGGCTGTCTGCCTCCATAGTTGCGACTACTGTCGTTGATTGTTCCCAATCGACGGCCGTGCCTCCACTAGAATAAGCCGTCATGGTTGAATGCTCTCCGATTCCCCACTGAAGATATACACTGTTGCTGACTCCACTATCCACAGTCTCACTGAAGTAGCTGAATGATATCTGGTACGTTGCCTTCGAGGGTACATTGAACGATTGCCAGAGCCGCGCTGACGAATCAGCCGTGGTCATATTCTCGCCACAGGACAAGGCCACTGCTTGGGCACTATTATCGCCAGATGCGATCGCTTGGATCGATGCGGACGAATCTGAGGTAGTCACCTCCCAACCGAGAACCGTGGATGGAAAGTCCGCCGCATCATCACATCCAAAGTCCCCATTCATGAGGATCTCGTTCGAATTGGCTGCACAAGTTGAAGGAGGCTGGAGGAGGGCTACCGACACATTATCTATCCATACTGTCGCTGAGATGCCGTCTATCCCCGTCGGACAGAACAAGGCAAATGCGACCGGATTGGAATCGCCTGCATACAGCAACGAATTTAGTGTCGCTGACACACCCACGTTGCCATCAGCATAAGAGTTGTGCGGCCCATACACTCCCTGTAAGCTTGAAGCGACACATCACCAGTGCCACCATCTTCAACCCAGTCCCAGTAGTAGCTGAACGTCATCTGGTACATCGCATCCGAGGAAACAGTGACATACTGCAAGAGCTGCGCGAGAGAGTCAGCCTGTGTCATGCTATTGCCGCAGGATAAGGCCACCGCCTGCGCACTGTTATCATTTCCGGGTGTGGTTATTATCACTGAGGCAGAGGGGTCTGAATTATCCCAGGTCCAGCCGGGGATACTATACAAGAATCCAGAGCTGTCGTCGCAATCGAAAGTCGCCGTTTATGAGGATTTGGTTTGGATTTGCCAGACAAGTGGGAGCCTGGGACCCCGGAGCTGGGACAGGCGGCATGACGATATTATCGAGGTACAGTTCTGCATTGCTGTTCGCCTCACAAGATAGCATAAATTCAAGACCCGTACTGGTGTCTGTCGATGTGAATTTGCCCTCCAAATTCGCCCAGCCTGATGAAGTACTTCCGTCTGGCATAAGAAGCAGGAAGTTCTGAGTGGAAGTAGCTCCAGAGGCTTGCACGCGCAACGTTACATCTCCGGCAGATCCTGCAGCTGTATGACCCCAGGAATAGTCAAGGGACAAGGTATAGGATGCACCAATGAACGTGTCGATAGTCTGATAAATTGCGGCGACGTAGTTGGCTTTGCAGGATAGCACGACGACTTCAGATGAAGCAGATTCATCATACGAAATTATCGCTTGCACGGACGCGTCACCGTCGACTTGCCATTCCACGATGTTTGCTGCGTAATCCACACTGTTATCACACTCGAAGTCGCCATTGAGCAGGAGGTTGTTGTTGTTCACTTCGCAGAAACCGACGGGCAGCAGTACAACAGAGACATTGTCGATGAGTATTGCCGCCTGCGAGACAACGAGTAGAGCCGTGACTCCTGGATAACAATCGGTTTCAGAGATCCGATAAAGAACTGTAGCGAAGGTCCAGCCTGACTGATCCTGGGAGGTTGACAGTTCTAAGGTGCCCTCGTTGCACATGTTGATTGTTACCTACCCCTGACCAGCATCGCTCGAGCCGCTTGTGTCGAGATAACACAGGCTTATGTTATATTGTCTACCATATATGACGCTGACCGATGGATACTGTAGTTCTGCGCCTACAGTCATGCTAACAGCTTGAGCACTGCCATTGAAGCCAGGAGATATCGGCATAGCCGCGCCAGATCCAATCGAGGTCCAGCACCAAATATCTACTGGATCTGCGGGACCAGTGTCGAACTCAAAGTCTCCATTCCCGATGAGATTATCACCCTGTGGACCACAAGTTCCGTTTGGTTGAGATGGTAGTGCTGTAATAGCAACGTTGTCAATCAAGAATGCTCCAAAAGCGTATCCGCTAGCACACTCAACAGATATGTCGAGCTCGGGCTCATCGGAGAATTGCCAAGCAAGAACCGCGGACTGCCAAGTATATAACACATTGCCAATTGGGTCGACATTTGGACCACCACCCGCCAATATGTCAATTGATGTCGAATTGTATGAATCTAAACTCAAGGAGACTGAATCAATTGCGCTGACATTGACCACAATATAGTCGAAGCTCAACATATAAGTCGGATCGGATGCTCCTGTCGGTGTTTGTGCGATTGTAGTAACCTGCTGGTTGGCATCGCAGGCAAGACTAATAGCCTGGGCACTGTCATCTGAGCCTGGCGATACTGCAGCTGCATACATACCATCAGTGCCGTCCCAGTAGAATACATCATATGAATCTGATGGCGCCAGATCACATTCAAAGTCGCCATTCTGTATCAAGTTATTCCCAACAAGAGTACACGTGGGGGCCGGTGCAGTGACAGGCTATGGTAAAGTCAGGATCGCGGGTCTCACAGATGGCATCTATCGTACACTTACTGCGGCCGATGCTGTTGTCGTTCCACCGAGTTCGGACACAGTGCTTGTAGAGGCCAGTGTCAGGATCGTTGTTACATTGACCACAACATCCGTAATGTTAGCCGACACTGCTCCAGGCATAGCTTGAGTCACATCGAGTGCTCGTAGCAAGGTATAGTTTGACTGCATGAAGGTCACCGCGGCACATTCAGTATTGCCTCGACAGCTCTCCATGCATGTCTGCATGTCCGAAGCCTGCTGTATATCCACGAGATGAGCTGCCCCGGCATACCCAAGATCGCAAAACATATGGAAGGTGGCGCCATTACTGGCGGAATAGAGGACATTGTTAGAGTAGGGACAGTCGCCCACACCAGTTGGCGCTGAAATCGTCGTAGTACTTGTCGAGGCAGCAGTGACAAGCGTTGATACAATGAGCTTGTCTAGGTCAGTACGACACCCATCATGATTTATATTGACCTAAGACAGATGTGTTATAAGTTGTTTGCAAGATCAGGCTCGGCGAGACAGTCGTAAGTATGTCGACCGTCGAGATGGATGCTACAGTAACGCTAGTTACGTCGATTACACTAGTGTAAGAGATTGCAGCGTCCGAGTCTGCGCTCTCAGTGTAGGTAGACCAAATCGTAATTGTGGACACAGCTGCAGCAGTCACATTCGTGGTTTGGGTCATCAAAATAGTGGTGTGGGCTGCGAGACCTCGTGCAGCCATGATGTTGCAAGCACAGTCGACTGAGGAGGATGTGGAAGAGAGTGCCGCAGCACTTGTCATTGTATTGAGCAACCGCGTACTTGTGGTAGGAGCCATTGTTGAGGACATGGAAGCCGAAGACGATTCGACTAGGGTTATCGTAGTCTGCTCCACGACTATTACGGTTGCTAGAGCGTTGCAGTATAGCTGGGCACTACCCTCACGAGCTTTGAGCGTCGCAGAAGCACCATAAGGACCAGCTTGAGGATCAGAATTGTCTGTTGGATAGTCATATTCAGTGCTAAGGTTGCGGTATTAGCAAGATCACGAGCCACTCTTTGATGGTCACAACTCGCCTTGTTGGTGTTGTGGTACTAAAATATGAGACAGTAGTTATGTACACAACGGAAGTCGTCATCGTCGACTTATCAAATATCGTCCGTGTAACATTGCCAACAACATCCGCGACAGCTGTGCTCGGCGGCGACAGGGCTGTGTAGAATTGTGTTACAGGTACAACCTGCATCAATGTTGATTTGGGTAATGAGTGATAGTGTTGGTGGCAGATACAGTTGAAGTGCTCGTAGAATTGGCAGTGACATAGCTTGTGCCGGTGGATGTCACATTTGGCCAGAAGCCAGCCGAGTTGGCAAGAATACTGGAGTTTCCAACCACTTAAGCAGTACTGTGGAGCGTCTGCGTGACTGTCGTGGTTGAACTCGGACCTCGTGAAGTCGTGGTTGTCACAGTGCCGCCACCATTCAGGAGGACTACCTGGTACGCGGTAACCGATGATGTTGTGTTGTAGATGGTTTGTGTATTTGTGACTGTACGCATCACAGCGACATTGGGCGCATTGCCGGACGGGCACGTGCACGCCGATGGAGTCGTAAGGTCGCCGCTGCTTTGTGTCACAGCTAACGCTAATGAGAGTGAGGTCCATAGACCTGAAGCGAGGGCGAGGGACTTGAGTAGATGCATCGTGGCGGTCGCACACAATCTGGTCTGCCCAATGACCTGAAACCGACTACAGCGCAATAAAGATTTCAGTGCTGGTACAGCATC
>Ga0058698_10001462_pt1 | contig 10641 bp, 12 predicted proteins | sample AgamicAsSfe_FD_67288 | JGI IMG/M metagenome (GOLD analysis project Ga0058698, IMG submission 67288) | Agave microbial communities from Guanajuato, Mexico - As.Sf.e | ecosystem: Host-associated > Plants > Phyllosphere > Phylloplane/Leaf | place: Guanajuato, Mexico | collected 2012-05-30
ATGGTAGACTATTTTTTGGGATGAAGCAAAGGGTTGCATGACGGCTAGAGAACACCATGCTAATGCAGGCTTCGAATCGGATCAACGCCAATGCATTGCATGAGATACCTGCTATCAATGTCAGCAAGTCCATCTGAGTTGCTTAGTGATATGAACCTATCGTTCTATCACACATATGGGCTGAGCTGATATGCAAGCCTCTTGGAAAAGCTGAGCGTCTCGCGATCTAGATTCGAACGGAATCATGCAGAATCCCCACCGCAGAGCTCTTGATGTTGCGATCAACCTGTCTATAAGACCATGGACTGCTCCTCGGTTCCAGTCTCAACAAAAGCATTCCAACAACACCACCAAGAACAGCAACAAATTACACCATGTCACAGCTCAAGCTCGATACCAACGATCCTCGATCCGGTCGACTCATCACGACAGATGACCTCAATAAGATGGGGTTGGACCTCCAGCTCATGCTGAACCTCACCAATAACAATACGCTCAAATGCCCCGATGCATGGGCGCAAGGCAACACAGATGCTGCGTTCGCTTGCAACAATTTTGTTGGAGTCCAGCGATCGCACAGTTCCAATGAATACAGATATGATTGGGTCAATTTCTCTGCCGACCGTGGTTTATACATCTACACACCAGGAGAAGCATATGTGATGCAGCAGATCACCCAGCCGGTGACAAAAGTCTGTGAGATCGCAACCATCCCTGTCACGAACACCTCTTCCGACTCGGTGACGGTGACGGAAACCTATCAAGAAGAGACTACGCAGTCTGCAAGGATCCTCGACTCATGGTCATCAACCGTGACCTTCAAGGCGCAATTCAAGATGTTTGACCAAGGATTTGAGTTGGAAGGCAGTCTTCAGAAGGGCAACGAGGCGGAGACAACCAAAGCTACGACAAAGACTTCTTCCGTGGCCATCCAGATCACCGCGCCGCCGAATTCCAGCTCTTCACTACATGTCACGAGAACGACAACGAAGCAGACGGTCATGTACGGCCTTGACCTCCTCGTTGGCAGCGACAACCCTGGTGGAAGCATTGGAAAGGCAACTCAGAACCAAAGCACTTGGGACCGTTGGTTCAGGTGGGAGGACCTCTTCCCTGATCATGTCAAGAGCACTGCCAAGTTCATGGTCCAAACGACCCATATTGTGACAAACGTCGAACTACGTCCGAACGTCAGCAAACAGCTCCAGGGCACAAAGCAACCCAAAGCGAATATTGTCAGCTCGACACGTCCATTCGTCTTCCCTGCTAAGCTCTAGCACATTCATTCGACTGACGGCCGGGACCAGGCGCCATCTATGTTGGATTGTTAACTTCGTATCGTTTGTGTCAGACGAACGGGTGTTGTCGTGCAGTTAGTAGTATGAGTCGTTACCAAAATGCCAATTATGTCACGGTTCATATCAAGACTTCTGTAAGATCAGCCAGTTGTAAACTTTCTCTATCAAACGTATGCATTAGAAATCACGTATTTAGAGATACAGCTGGAACCAAGTCGAGCAGCAAGAAGCACCATGCGCCTGGCACGGTAAGAAGCACGAAACTGGAAAACCACGCAACTTCTCAGACTTGAGCAAAGCGGACATGACTATTGACAACCTGTGCAAAAACTCTCGTTGGCCGTTACGCAGCACGAATACATAAAGGAAAACGACAAATCCTATCCAGCCGCTGCGATAGCCGAAGCAACCCTGTAGAAAGCAGTGTCTGGTTCTAGTGGAATGCCCGTCAAATGCAGTCCATTCTTGGTTGTCACGCCGTCCACAGGCCACTCGCCATCGACGTCCTTCCGCTGTCCCCACGTATGCTCAACGTGCACATGCGTTGGTACCTGGACATTTGGGCTTTTTTCATCTGTAAGTCTCGGGAATTTTGTTATGGTCTTGCGCCATGTCAGACGCTCGTTCTGCGGCAGGGGCACGTGGCTCGGGAGGAGAAATGTCGCTCGCTTCTCAGGATAGTCGAGTTCCATCCACGAGCCGATCTCAGCTGTGCCCGAGTTGATGGCAAGCCCGAATTTGTATTGCAAACCGCGTTGCACTATGGCCGCGCAAAAGTCGGAGACGAAGGCCGGGTAGGCCGCCAAATTGGCATCGCCCTTGATCGTCGTGTACTCGAAAGCTTGGAGATCGCCCGATTCATCCACGATGTAGTTGCAGCCGTACACTTCTCCTACGGTGTGGGATGTCACTGGCTCCAGGAAAGGAATCTTGCCGTAAGGCGAAGCATCCAACTCGCGCACAGCCAAGACTTCGCCTTGGTGTAGATGGAAGTGGATGTGAAGCAGTTTGACGCAGACACTAGTTGGCATGTTGTGCGTGGCCAAGAGCCCTCTCAGGTATGTGAGATCATCCGCGTATGTCTCGGCGACATGCTCCATATCATGGATGAAGGGAATCTGGTTGTAGAGCGAGGCGGGAGGGTAGGTGTTCTTCAACGCTCCCATCATGAGTGAGTGATTGGAGCGATCTTTTGGGCTCTTGTTTGACTTGGCAATTTGGGAAACCGGAAGCAAGATGTAATTCAAGCACTTAGGCATTCCCATTGTCACGATCAAGATGAATACTTATAAGGCTGATCATTTGGTTCATGCCAACACAGCAGCGGCTTGGCTCGTCTCCGGTGAACAGCTGCATTTCCACCACTTTCAGGCTGCGAACTGCAGTACTTGCAAGGCAATCATCTTGCGACGCACTGTAGGTGAAGGAGTGCATAATATTGGCCGCCACAGATTCCTGATCTGATAAGCGCTTTCTGTCAGCGCGTTGTGTAACCCCATGGCTAGGGCTTCAACCATGCAAATGACCAGTGATGGAAGCGTGTAAACGCTTTGCCGTAGACGAGGCTGCGAGTGTACTTTGCCATGGCGAACCCCCAAACCCAACGGATGAAGAGCCTCAGATTTCCGGGTTCTCAGCTAGCCCCTCTCTATCAGTGAGCCTCGCTTTTTCCTTACCGCAATCAGGGTTTCAGGCATCTCAGCGTGCGGTGGTAAGTACTCAAATGCGATTATTCATCTGCACTCTGAAACTTTGGGTTCATCATCAAAATGTCATTTTGCTATCAATAGTGCTCGGGAAATAAGCAAGTCTCCTTAAGATTGGAAAGCTGTCACATCCTTGTCGAAAGCGTTCGCCATTCCATCGTAGAGCCTTTGAACGGCCACCTGGTCCGTATCGGTACCAGTGAAGATTTTTCCATCACGCACAGGAAAGACCAGCGCATGCAATTCTTGAGCCAGGCCTTGAAGAGGCTTGAATTCATTGGAGAATTCGTCCAACATCTTTTCAAAGCCCTGAGGGCTCATGTCGGCGGCCTTGAACTTGCCGACGCCACCAAAGTCCATGCTGCACCAGTTCCAGAGTCTAGAGGTCTTGGGCAAGACGTTCAGTATGTCGTTCGCCTCGTCGTGAAGTCGCTCGTTCGCGATGGCGATCCACAAGAACACGTAGAACAGTGACTCTAGATCATGTCGATAGGTGTGACGTTGTCCGGAGAGAATACCAATCGCCATGAACCCATCTGATCCAACCATTGGCTCGACCGGACGAGCGTTGTCAAGATCCAGCGCGGCGTTGAAGTCGATTAAGACACCTTTGGGTTCATCTGCGCTGTGCTGAGGAGTGATGATCAGGTTCTTGATTGCCACGTCCCGGTGAAGGATTCTCGCGTTGATGTAAAGTGACTGAAGGGCTCTGACAAGGTCGCGCAAGACCTCCAGAAGTTCGGGTATGGTGGCGAACTGTCGGATCGGACGGCCCAGAGGTGCAGATGCTATGCACGAAAACGTGCGATTGGCAAAGGGTTGAGGAAACTGTAAGCCCTTGCGAAGGTCAAATGTGCTCACCAGGTCCTGATAGGCCACAAGCTGGACGATGCCCCAGGCGTTCCGCTCTTGTGCCCGCTGAAGCAAGCTGACCTCAGTGGAGTCTTGTTCCTCTCGCCAGGAGAACTTGATGACAGTGTCTGGTGTCTCAGTCATTGATGTCGAGGCCGCGTAGCAGGTTGTTCCGGGCCCGACCACATAATCCGCCGCTGCAATCAATTCCGGTTGCAGGTAGAATTGATGTTGATCGTCAAACGTGACGAAGCGCTCATGTGCTGCTCCCGCGTGCTTCACAAAAGTGTTGAATCCAGCTTCTTCATCGCTCATGTATGCGTAGCCGGCCAACGCCTGGACCAGCAAGTCAGGCGTTTGTGCCAAATCGATCCGTTCACTGCTGTAGGCCCCAGACCGATCAAACACCCACAGCTCTAGCGTAGTGCCGCGGACGAGGAAACCATGGACAAAGCACCGAGCTGACTGATTTTTGAAGATTTGCTGTGCCCGCGTGCCAAAGCGCGGGATGTCCTTGTCTTCACCATCATCAGCCACATTTGGAGCATTGTCTTGATGAAATTCCCCAAAGGCGCGGGTGTTGCCGGTGAAAGACTGAACATGGGACGTTTCGAAGTAGAGGCCGATTGGAGCTGTGCTCCCTGCGTTGCTGGGCGGCTGGATTTGGAAATCAAAGTCGGTTTGGTCGACTGTGAAGAACAAAGCCTGGAAATCTGCAAGCCAATCCGCAAGTACGTCGGAGTTGGCGATTCCAGCAACACCAGCAGTCAGCTTGCTGACAATTTCGGCCGACTTTGGCTCTTGCAGTTTGTTCTGAACCATTAATGACCAGGGCTTGTCTTCAAAATATTTGGCATAGAAGCCATCAACGTTTCGGAAGATGTTGCCTTGTAAGTCGTCCTGGAAAGGTTGGACGCCGATCTCAGCTAGCGCAAGAGGAGAGAACGCAGACGACATTGTGTTGGGGTTGTTTCCTGGTCAGCGCACTTGTCAGTACGATGTACAGTTCTCGTCAGCTTCAAGTGCAAACCTCTAAGGCGCCTGGTGAAAAGTCTCGGTGGCAGTTTTGCGCGTATGGGCATGAGACCAGGCTGAGACCAATGAAATGCAAAATATAGGCAGGAAGATGCCTAGTTCACTCCGTGGGGTGGATAAGGAGCTGATGCTGATATTGAGAAGCTTCGTTTTCGTCAAATGCAAGAGGCGGAGGTAGCAAACAACCGGTGAACGCAACAAACGGGATACTGCAGCCGACTGCTGTAACGTGCACCAACGGATGCCTTCCTCGGTCGCCTGTGAGGTTAAATGCGTAAAGTAGCATGCAGGCAAGGCCGCAAGGCAGACAGAAAGCAAAGCAGCAGCTTGATGCAGCTCAAGTGAAGGCAAAGGGAACGATCCCGCCCCGCTTTCTGGCCTCAATCGAAGAGCTGTTCTTCTACTTATATTTATTCACAGATTCTTATATACCAGAAACAACAATTGTACTTTAGAGTTCATATCATAAGGCCCTAAATGACGTTGCTGTTTTGGACTACACAAGGAATGCACTGCAGATCAGCTCCGGCATGTTGGTATGCCGATGCAATGACTCCCGGCTGCATAGCTTGCTTGCACTACTGTGCGTCCTTGTGTATCGAAATGACTGGCAGACCGTCTGAACATCACGACAACGCATACCTCACACCACCAGACCTCACGTTAAGCACTTAAGCGCTTAACAAGTGGGGAGAGCTTGTGCGCCGACTGTGACGCTGAGGCTGATGGTCCACGACTTTCTGATTTCCATGTGGGTCTCAGGCTGTTTCAGCATAATGCAGGCGTGAAGTTTATCATCGTTCCAATGAGAGCTGCACACATATAGTAGTACAAGCATCGGACCATAGCTTCGATTCAAGCTGCGTCGAAGCCCAGGCCTGATACAGCAGACAACACATGAAAAATGTACGTGTGATTGCCAAGTACTAACTGACAGAATTGGGCCTTCGCTTGTGCCCAAAGCTGCGCAAAAGCTAGCCGTATAGGAATGGGTCGCAATATTGGCAAGCTGACTGCATGAGACTTTCGGTTGGATCGAAGTGTACAGCCCTAATTTTTGCGCTCTTCCAGGAGTCCGCAGGCCGCTGCTATCTATTCCTGCGCTCTGATAGATTGGACGATAAGCAGGCAGCTGATCTGTGATCGCTCATGAGGCTCCAAGTTTCTTGGCATTATAAACCAACATCTCTGGCCCTCACGCGGAAGCAATGTCGATGGTCGTCGCTACCGGGGTCTTCGTGCTCGCTTTCCGCGGGTTGGGAGCTTCGAAGATGGCATCCAGGTCCTCCAAGGTTCTGGACTTCGTCTCGACATAGAAGAAATAGATAAAAGCGAATTCGAAAAGATCCCAGAACACGAAGAAGACGTAAAACCAATAGCCGATCTGGCTCGCTTGTCAGTAGCAGATCACATTGTGTTGATAAAACTAGCACGCGGGTTGTACGGACCTTGTTCAGTGCGACGGGCGCAGCAAAAGTGTTCACAAATCCGGCGCATCCAGATGTCAATTGGAAGACTCCCATTCCCTTGGCCCTCATATCGTTTGAGAGCACCTCTCCGGGGTAGATCGGCTGCATCGAAGTGAAGCCGAGGGCAAAGACCGAGCCAAAGATATAGATGAACGTGATAGATGCCACGGAGGCTTGCTGGCTTCCGCTCTGAACAAAATTGGCGGCGGTCCCAGCTGCAATCGCCAGACAAACGGCCATGCCAGCTGTAGCACCCATGAGCATTTTCCGTCGACCGACGACGTCGTGAAGTCGTGCACCGATGATTGCTGGAACCCAACCACCGATGGCGTAGATGATGTTCAGTAGCAATTGTGTGTTGGGATTAGTGACCCCGACAAAGGCTACTAGCCTCGGAAGGTCTGCAATCTTGTTAATACTAGTATCCGCATGTTCTTTAGTGGTCGTGAGTACATACAGTAAGACACAACGCTGTGAAGTAGCGTTAGTAAACACTCGGGATACAGCGGCATCAAAGATTGATCATGACTTACTTGTTCCCCGAGAACTGCCCAAACCATGCAAACGAGATGTTCAACATCATCCTGTACCGGCGTGAACGGGACTTGAACAGATCGCGGATGTCGAAGTAGGTCTTCCAAGACATCAGACCAGTCTGCTGTAGAGCTTGACGCATCTCAGCCATCTCGAGTTCCACGAGTGGATGGTCCGACTCTCCGTTCGCATGAAATGTTGCAAGAATCTTCCGTGCTTTTTCGGGCTGGTCTTTGGCCATCAGGTACCGAGGCGACTCTGGACAGAGCCAGATGAACATGGTCACGATCCCAGGACAGACAATCTGTAGCCATAAAGAGAGTCTCCAAGCTAGGATGTTTCCGTTCGGACCCCAGTGTCGCTCGGCACTGTAGACTACGCTGGTTGCGATGATGGATCCCTACGCTTGTCAGAGAGTCTTGGATTTGGAAGGTGTTCGGGGGCAAGCGCTCTTACCAAGTAATATAAGGTGTTGTATAATCCAGCCACGGTACCGCGATGCTGAGGCGGTGCAATCTCAATCAAGTAGATTGGAGCTGCGACCGTCGCGATTGTCGAGAAGAACGACAGCATGAAACGGCCTCCGATGAATGCTGGAATCGTCGGAGCGACAGAAGTCACAACGGCACCAAGGCAAGTGCCTAGACACCCAATGAAAATCGGCCAGCGGCGTCCATGCCAGTCTGCAACCCAGCAGAATAGGGCTCCGACCATTTGTCCGATCTGAAAGATGGCGAACACAAGTCCTGTGCCACTATTACCTTCCGGTGGGAGATTGTAATACGCGGTGTAGCTGGGTACAGCGTTGATCGAACCCATGAGAGACCCATCATAGCCTGTCGAACGTCAGTAAGTAGGATCAAGCAGTGACCGCGATCTGGTTCTGGCATACCGTTCATGGTAGAGCATAGGTATACTAGCAGGCATACTGCATATAGATGCAACGATTTCTTGTCCCATGTCTTGACGGGTCGTTCCTTTAGTATTGTGGTAAGAACTGCGTGGTGGTCGTCTCCAATGGCGTCGATAGCATCAATGGAAGTCTCATGCTTCTCGAGAGAGACTTTCCTAATGTTGTTAGGTTGCTGTTTAGAATCGGTGTCGTTCATGATGCAGTCTAGTGTCGAGATTGCAAGACAATAGCGTCGACGCAATCAGATCGTACTGGCCACATCATGTTCTAATAATGATCTCTGGCCATGGTATTGTGATGTCCATAGTACACTAATCCGCGGCGCACTAGCCAGAACAGGTACGGCGTGATGGGGTCCGGGTCACCATTCGACTTATACTTCACTTCACCGGGGCTTGAGCTGGGCGCCGGCGAACCTTTACCACGGCCGCCCCGAGGCTTACCGTTTAGAGAACAACAGAAGCTCACCAAGGCCAAAACCAGGGGAAGTAAATCAAGAGACTTCGCACTTCGGCCCAGCCCGGATGCTGATCTTTCGCACGCAAGCGGGGTATCGAGGAAGGTCTCACTAGGAGGTATCTTGAAACATGGACGGATGCGGTCACGGACACGGTGTTCTAGCGACATCTTTCGACTTGATTGAGCAAGAATAACAGGCACGATCTTTCGTCTTGATTCGGACATCCGAGCTATGTAAAATTAGGTTCCGGGGGATGCTGAGTCTATCAGCACCGCCGCTTGACTATATCGCTCTATCAACATTTTCATCTATGTATTTGGCTACACTCTTCATAAGGAAATATAAACACAGCTCAGTATGCACCTCCGAAATCTTCCCAAGTCATATCCGTACCCTCATTACAGCCAGATACTACCGATCAACAGGACCCAGGTGTATAAAATCACAAAGGCACCGCGCCAGTATCGCCAACTACCCAGCTTGGTTCTCTGCAGACGCTTTGATGACTCTTTTGGGTATGCAATACCAGTTTTCAGGTCGCGGTCCAGCAATTCTTCTCTGTCAGGGACGGTAGGTGGGCAAATAGCGTATACCTGTCGCAAGGGTCAGTGAATGTCGCACAAAGTCAGGCCGAAATAGAACTTACGAATGGCGTCATTGCCGACACGGTAGCTTGTAGCCAGAAGAGCGGTGGCCATCCCAGACGCGTGACGAGGTAGATGAGTTTGTCGTGAGTCGTGGTTGCGTTGCCGATGATGTAGGCGCTGCGGATACGTTCGAGGCCGTCTGGTAGAAAACAGCGCAGCAGCGTGAGGACCACACCTGCTATGATTGCGAGGATAAATAGTAGGTGCACCCACGCCAGCTGGTGGACGACGACGATCCAGAGTCGGCGAGGTAGCGAAGCGCGATTCTCTTTGGAGCGTTCGTTCATGGCGGAAGTAATGCTGCCGGTGGAAGTGAAGCCAGTCTTCCTGCCTCCGAGCTTCTCGGGCAGAATGAAGGAACGCACGTATGCGAGGAAGACATCTATGCGCAGGTCAGTAGCCGTTCACTGAGAACGCTGGTCGAGGTACTTACATGGCGAAATAAACTGCTCCAAGTCCGTGTCGTATGATGGGAGACGCACATCAAACTGCTTGTTGATCCGGCGAGCAATCACTGCCAACAGAATTTGGTGGATCCAGCGACAGAGCATGTGTACAGACACAAGTCTGATCAGAATCTTGAGCTGTTGCATATTGGACCACATGATGAAGGGGTAACCACAAAGTAGAGTGAATGGTAGGGCAAGATATACGAGCGCCAGAGGAGCCTGGACCAGATGCTTCAGGTCGAAACTCATGCCGACGGCCCTTTGTCGCCATGTAAGGTGCTTGCCAACAGCGCCAAAGAGACGGAGTTTAAACATGATGGCAGTCTGTACGTGGCCCACAAACTGGAAAAATAGATGTCAGTGTTGCACCGCATGCATTCGGAAGCAATGGCACATACCCATCTTGTACGTTGCTTGACATGAGCGTTATAAGACTCGGGTACAGAACCATGCTGCAGGGACTCTGGAATAAAGCATGTCTTCCAGCCAGCACCCAACATCTTGGCGGAGCAGCAGACGTCCTCTGAAAGCGATTCGATGGGAAAGCCTCCGATCTCCTCTAGAGCCGCACGCCTCATGATATATCCGGAACCTAGACAGTCCGCGTGGCCAAGAGAGTCGTGGATGAGCTCCGTGACACCGCTGAATTGATGCATGGTCTGAATGAGAGGATCATTCGGCGGGCAGTCATAGAAGGTCTGTATCTGGTGTCAGTCACTCGCAAACAACCCCGTATGGTTAACTTTTCATACCTGAGGAGGACAAGCCATTGCCATCTTAGGATCATTGACCATGTGAGGCAAGAGCGCGCGCAGAAGGTGTCGTTCTGGGATCATGTCTGCATCGATTCCAACGACATACTCCGAGGATTTGAAGAACTCCGAGGTATCTTCCAATTCGTAGACCGTGGGCGGTAAAGGCTTCGCGATAGGGGTCGGCATTTCGTCTGAGTCAGAGCCAACTAGCGTTGCAGCCGACGACTTCTTCGAGGGAAAAGGAGAAGCTGACATGTCCTCAAAGTAGTTTGTAGCCACTCGCCAAGATTGGTTTGGCAGATATTTGGAGAAATGCAGTCCATGATTGAGGTTTCCTGCTTTGTAGTCCTTGACCGTGGGCTTCTCGCGGGCAGTGTATATCAGTTTTGGGCCGGTGGTCTCCAGACTTTCCACTGCGGCACGCAGCTCTGTCGACCTGCCATCGTCGCTCAGGAAAACACGGTATCGCTCTGCAGGGTAATCGATGTTGCAAGTTGCTCTCACAGTGTCGAGCAAGACGTCA
>Ga0058698_10001463_pt1 | contig 10640 bp, 8 predicted proteins | sample AgamicAsSfe_FD_67288 | JGI IMG/M metagenome (GOLD analysis project Ga0058698, IMG submission 67288) | Agave microbial communities from Guanajuato, Mexico - As.Sf.e | ecosystem: Host-associated > Plants > Phyllosphere > Phylloplane/Leaf | place: Guanajuato, Mexico | collected 2012-05-30
AAATCGCCTGTGTTTAGTGTGTCGTTGTCCTACAATAACACGAACAGCCAATGCCCCACTGGAAGTCCCAAATGGCGAAAAGCCCGAGTCAAGGTCGACGCCGCTGGAATGAGCAGCAGCGCAGGAAATAACGAACAGGTCTTGGGACCACAAATAGCAGATATGGAGCTTCTCACTGTGTCTCCTTCACAGACTGCAACGACGAAGCAACAAGCACGAAACCTGTTCTCTCATCTGCGACCGAGAAGTCGTTCGACAAGCCCGCTTCCTCCGTCGACCAGTAACCCCGCAGCTAATAGCTCATTGGCCAAGTCGGTGAAGCAGATTGATTCGTTGTGCCGATTCGTACAGAAGCTAGATAATGGTGGCGAATTGCTGGGTTTCTTGTCTGTGCCAGGAGGGACGAAACGCGTCCACTTCGAGTCGTTTCCAGGAGCTTCTATCACCGAAGAGGCAAATTTAGTTCATCTTTTGCCGCCAAACATACCCCCGGTACATTTGAAACTCAGCCGTCGAAAGCGCCTGGAGGTGGCCGTGGCCGCTGCGTGGACGACTTTGTTGCTCTACGAGACACCTTGGCTCAACCATGCATGGGACAAGCATGAGCTTTGTTTCTTCTCAGAGAGCGTTTCAACTTCTGGTCTGCCTTTAACAAGCCGCTGCGTTTCCATGACACAGGGGTGTGCCTCGAGTTCACCGTTAACGAACATCGCTGGTGTCAACATGCAACACAAAATAATTCGCAACGAGGCTATTTTTGCCTTAGGGATCCTTCTGATCGAGCTCGGCCTGAACAAATCTTTCGAGGAGTGCAAGAAGACGAAAAATCTCGGTACCACCACGAACGTTGTCGATGACTACGATGTCGCAGACGGTTTGATCGAGGACGTCTTTGATGAAGTTGGAGAGCCATACGGGAATGCAGTGCAACGATGCATCAGGTTCGCTTTTCCAGGCAGAGACACGACAAAGAACTTCAGTCATGCGGCCTTTCGACAGTACTTCCATAACCTGGTCGTGGCTCCCGTCGAAGCCACTCTGTCGACCATGCCAGCTTGAGCCTATACAGCAGGTTTAGGGATGTTGCCGTCTGTGTTTGGATATCACCAGATGAGAATATGATTGTTGAGCGGGAATGCGAGCTGAAGCGCAGAATATCTGCGCCGGCGTGTTCATGCTAAGAAATTTGACGCCGAGACGTCTTGTTGAAGTTAGCAAACTCATATATCTACCATAACAGTGTCCATATATGCCTCAGTATGCTGCAATGTGGTATCGGAGATGCTCGCTGAGATTTGTTGGAGTCGTGAGGAGTGCAGGGTGTATTTAGCCGAGAACGGCCGAGCAGCCAAGAACACCTCCGACAGCGCTGAGATGTCACTCTTGTCCTGCGACTTGGCTAAACACGGCACGATAACCAACCACCTTGGTGGAAACTCAGCGAAATTTTCGTGCTTTGAGTCACAATGTTATTACAAAGAGCTATACATGTCGCTGCCCCAGGACTTTCGAAATAGACCGCTTTGCGAAACTTATTCAAACTTGTAAATCTGCTGCCTCAGGCAACTCACTAGAGATAAAGATGGAGCGACTCCCAGAAGCCCAACCACAAGAGAAATCCCCACCAAGAATCTCCGCCGAAACGTCAACAACCGACGCGACAGGGAAAGATGAAGCTCTGGCACTCGCAGGCGAAACAGCGCGGGCAATTGATCCAGCTGTCGAACGCCGTGTACTACGGAAAATCGACCTCTTCCTAATGCCAGCAATGGTCATTGGCTACGGACTAGTTTACTACGACAAAGCCATTCTGGGCAGTGCAGTTCTCTTCGGCATGACAGGGGACCTACACCTTACAGTCGTCGATCGCACAACCACACCACCAACAACCAGTACAGACCGCTTGAGTTGGGCAACCTCACTATTCTACTTTGGCATGCTAGCTGGCTTATACCCCATGAGTTTCGCTCTCCAAAAATTCGACATTGGCAAAATCCTTGGTCCTATTGTGGTGTTGTGGGGTGGGATATGCATGTTGACTGCCGCAGTACAAGATTGGCGTGGTTTATTCGTGCAAAGATTCGCTCTAGGATTTGTGGAAAGTATCATTCCTACTGGCTTTTCTTGTATCGTTTCTGGCTACTATACGCAAACGGAGCAGACATTTCGACAAGCTTGGTGGTTCTCTGGTACTGGCCTTTTCACTATCATTGGGAGTGCGCTGAATTATGGCTTTGGTCAGATCACTGGAGGTGATCTCAGGCGCTGGCAGTACATTTACCTACTTGCTGGTGCTTTGACTATCGTGTTTGGTGGTTGGTGCTTTTTGGTGCCCAACTCGCCGGTCAGTGCTTGGTTCTTGACGGCTGAAGAGCGTATTGTTGCTGTCGAGAGACTTCGCAAAGGACAGACTGGCGTTCGCTGCAGGGAGATCAAGATGTACCAGATCAGAGAAGCTTTGATGGACATCAAAGTGTATCTGGTGTTCATCATGATGGGATGTGCATACACTGTGAATGGTGCAGTGGCTGGCTTTGGCCCCCTGATTGTCAGCACATTTGGCTGGAACACTCTCCAATCCATCCTGCTACAATTTCCTGTCGGCGGCATCAGTTGGCTAGGGATTTTACTTGCTGGTTTCATACCACTCTACATTCGAAACGTCAGAGTCATCATCCTGGTTATCTGCTGTCTACCTGTTATCGCCGGCTGCTGTATGATCTGGAAAGCAGACTGGACCCACCATGCCGCTGCTCCCGTGGTAGGATACTCTATCATCGGCTTCTTCGGTCCTGTGGTCTCGCTCATCATCGCTTTGGGAATGTCGAATGTAGCAGGTGCCACCAAGAAGAGCTTCATGTCTGCTGCTATCTTCGTTGCCTACTGTGTCGGCAATATCGTCGGTCCGCAGCTCATCAAGAGTGAGACTCGCCGTCAACACTATCCCGAGCTTTGGACTGGACTCATCATATTCTACTGCATCACAATTGCTGCTTCTGTTGCTTTGTATTATGTTATGTGGCGTGAGAACATGCGAAGAGATGCACTCAACCTGAGTGAAGAAGACGCTGATAAACTCGCTTTCAGAGATCTCACTGACAAGGAGAATCTGCATTTCCGATATGTTTTGTGAGCAGTCAAACCAGTTCAGGAAGTTCATGACGGTAAAATGTTCAGGGTAATGTTTCGTATTGCATCATCTACACATCTATATATGCAGGACCAAAAGTTCCAATGGCATGTCCTTCTTCCAAGTGAAGGTCTCTTCAAGTCATAAAATCTTCGAGAATTTACTCGTCGTTGCAAAGGACATAGCGGTAGCGGGCTTTACCGGCTTCCATGTCAACAATGGCGGCGTTTGCATCCTTCATTGATCTTTTCTGGATCCATGGATGAATGCTCTTGGAAGCGGCTAACTCCAGCATTTCGTTGATTTCGGCAGGGCTGCCGATAGCGCTGCCTCCAACTTTGACGCCATTACCGATAAGAGTGAAGGCATTGATGTTGGGAAGCTCGCCACCGTCAGGGGCTCCGACTTGGATAAGGGTGCCCTTGGTCTTGAGAAGAGAGACGTAGCCCTCGAGAGGCATCTTTCCGCTGGATACGGTGCAGACGATCAAGTCAAGAGTGCGGCGGTTGTTTTGTGCCCAGTCCTTGTCGTCATCGGTAGCGATGTATCTGTCGGCACCGAGCTTGAGAACCTCGTCCTTCTTGCTTGCCTTGCGAGAAATACCGACGACCTCGTCGGCTCCAAGAGCCTTAGCAAACAGGACACCGAAGTGGCCGAGACCACCTACGCCAACAATACCGACCTACGATATGTTAGATTATGTTTGTGGTATCCGCGAGCTTTCCAATCTTACCTTCTTGCCAGGTCCAGCACCATAGTTCTTCAATGGCGAGTAGACGGTGACACCACCACAAAGCATGGGAGCAGCCTCAGCACTGTCGAGACCGTCGGGAATATTAAAGACGAAGTTGCCGGGATGACGAGCATAGGTAGCGTAGCCACCATAACTCTTGCCGGAGCCATCCTTGTACTTGTCGCCGTATGTGTTGGTAACGTTCAGACAGTGGTTCTGTTCGCCATTCTTGCAGTCCTCGCACTTGCCGCAGCTGTTCGATTGAGCGCCGACACCGACTGTAGGGGATTTAGTGATTGTACAGTGGAAGACCAATGTTCAGAGCGAGCGTACCTCTGTCGCCGACCTTGACGTGCTTGACGTTGCTTCCGACCTTGACGGCCTTGCCGACAATCTCGTGGCCGACACAGCAAGCTAGAGAAAAGCGTCAGCGGATTCGAAAAGCCATAGCGGAAAACACTAAGAAAGACTCACGGTATGGGGTCTCGCCCCAGCCGCTCTTCAACATGTGAAGATCAGATCCGCAGATACCGCAGTGGGAGACCTTGATGTCGACATCGTCCTCACCTTGGAAGAGTTAGTCGTGTTCGCATTGATGGTGACCTTGGGTCGACTCACTCCACTTCTTGGGCTCGAATTCACCCCACTTCATGTTGCCCTTGACGGACTCAGCGTCGTGGCCGAGCCAGCCTTCAAACTTGTAATCGGTACCAGACATTGTTGTGGATGGAATTGGTATATGTGTAATGGAAGTATGAATGTGTCAATTGGACAGAAATTACAAACGCTGGGCACAGGGGCAGCACCTTCCCGCTGTCTTATAACTGCCAGGTAGCTCCAGAACTGGTGATCTCATCGTCAAGCATAAATCCAGAGCTTCACGCCGGAGATAGCGGTATGGCCGTCCTTTTAGCCACGGAACACAGCGGAGAATGTCACAGCGATGTTTATTTTGTCACAAACTATCTGCAAGAAGAAATCATGATGCTCAGCCCGGAGTTAGCGTTGCCCGCGGGGTCGTGATGGAGCTCTTATCGATGACGTTGGTTGTCAAACGTTCAGACCGCTGTTCGTCGGCCGACGCTCATGACAAATATTGTAACAAGACCAGCTGGGCTTCATCTTGTTATTTCTCTTGGTCCAATATTTGAGGGAAGCTTGAGGATGAGAATCTAACAAGTTTCCGCGAGATGAAGACAACACGCAGCTACTCGCCGACTGGTCGAAGCTGCGTTTGAGAGCAGCACACTCCCACCTCCCGCCATCGAGAAAAGCGATCCATCGGGTCATCGGGCTTGGGTCAATGAACATACTCTCTCAGTAGAAAAGTTGGCCTCGGTCATGCTCAAGCTTGATACCCTATCATCTTGGATGAGGGGAAGATAGTGGTCGAGAGATTGCAAGTCGAATCAGCGAACCGGGTTACTCTCTCAACATACGCCTTGGCCATATCGTTGTATTGGAGCACCGATCCACAAACGCGAAAGCCAATCAAAAGGTCGAACAACGAATTGCCGCGTATCCTGCTCATCATACGGATGGTGCACGTATGCAAGATGGTCAACTCTATCTTGCCCTGTGCCGCAATGTATCATGCCTGCGTACAAGTCCGCGAGAGCAGGACAAGCCGGGAATCACCAAGATTTAGTATTACCTGGATATGTCCCGCCCCGCGTGCTCTCTCGCACTTCTCTTGCAGTCCCCGTTAGATGAACACCACTATAGAAATGCGCAAACATCTTCTGAGGGTAAAAAGCACCACAGAGAGCCATGAATATTCCAACTCTCAGTGGACCTCTCCTGGTCCGCGAACATACTGTGCATTTCAATAGCTGTATGCTTTACAAACTACAGCACATGGAGAGGACGCAAGACTGTCTCACGCCTCTCTGTGAGGTCACGGCTCGAACTTGTTATAATCACCGCTGCGTGTGCCGATTCAGGTCTCAAGCAACCTTAGCCATGTCGTCCCCAAAGCAAAGTGTTTCATCAGTTGTAAGGGATCCTCTGCGAAGCCTTCGACTGGTCGTCTGTCTCTACCACCGCGTCTTGCAACTTCTAGCTCTCTTGGACTCGGGGTTGGGCTATGACTTGGCCTTTGACTTGGTCTTTGGATTAGGCTTGTCTTCGTCAAGTCTCCGTGGTAGAGTCGAAATATTCTTCGACATTTTTCATCGGGTGCTTTTTGATGAACTTGCGGCTGCTCTCGACATCCCTGCTTGCCTGGCCGCGTGCCTTCATGATGATGTCCCAGGCACGGGCGCAATCGTCGCATAGCTTGGGATACTCGTCGCTCCACGGCTTATTCTGCCACCTGATGGCATGCGGCTGTGCGCTCGGGGTGATGTAAGTGTTCCAAGTTTGCTGACAAGGCAAGCACAACTTGTAATGGTCTTTTTTCCATTTGAAATTCGAAGGTACGTTTTCTGTGGCCAGAGTAGGATGCTCAGCGGTGGAGCAGATGCACTCTGGGTCTTCTGCCTCTGGTGCGTTGCGTTCGGTGATCCAAGCATTGAAATCGATCCAAAGGTCATCTAGCTCCGATTGAGTCATGTCATCTCGAAGCTTCGGCCTAAAGTGTCGACACCAGGCTGCCCAGCAGCTTGCACACAGGATGTGGCCCTCGTTTTCGCCCCAAATGGCTCGACCCATCTTGTCTTGTGGCTCAGCCAGACAGGTTTCGCACGCAACATCCTTGAGGATCGGGACATAGTAGCCAGTGACACCACGGTAACGCCACGCTTCACGCCATTGGTCGATTAGCTCGGGCCACTCGAGCATGGAGTGGTTCTTGCGAAAAGAGTTGAAACTTGCAGCTGACACGTCGTAGCCAATGTACATATCGCCATCCAGTTGGTACATCTGGATCGTCTTGACATTATAGTCGTGGGTACAACCATGCCCGATCATCGAACACGGTGGATTCCCAATTCTGCCTCCTTGCTTGTGTTGGTGTGCAAGGGTGACCTTGGAATAGGTCACGTCTCTCATGTCCTCGGCGACCGCGTCTGGAAAGTCCGCGATGACCGCATCATCTCGGCCTACACACTCAAACGAAAGAGTGGTATTCAGAGTGTTGAACGCATCTGCGGTGTTGCCTTCGAAAGCGATGACGTGCAATGGTCTTGCTTCCAACTGCTTGACCCTCAGCAATGGCGTGATGTGAAAGGGATAACCCTTCTTGACGAGGAGACGCATATAGCTGCAGCTGCTGAACTTGTGCATATCAGCGGGCAGGGTGCCGAGACGTGCATTGGCCATAAAGTTATCGTATCCGACCCAACGCGCAGCCCCTTGGCGGTGCCGGATCCTGGGTAAATGGCGACGACTCTTCCATTCTCGTCCAAGATGATTAGCAAGTATGTTCCCATCCACGAAAGAAAAGACTGGTTATCGAATGTCTGGAAAGTCTGCAATGCCCGCATCGTTTCGGCCCACATAATTGAAAGAAAGATTGGTATTGAGAGTGTTGAACACACAGTCATCCCTAGAAGGTAGAGAACTTCAAAGAGAGCTATGGACCCCCTGGTCATGCAGTCGACTCCGCTCTTGGACCGTCTGCACCGCCACCATCGCTGAAAAAAGTACCACCAGCCCTCCCGAACTGAAGCGCCAGAAGACCGGCAAGTCTCTCGAAGACAATGCGGACAACCAATTAGACGAAGAAAACTTGCTAGACGACGACTACGACGTGATTGGTCAGAATTAGCAGGAAGCTGTTCAGGTAGGCCCTGCCAACCAAGAATCAAGCATCATCAAGGATGCCTCCAAGAAGTACAAGCAAAGCAGAGGCGCAAAAAGATGCACCTTCGAAAGCGCCAAGGCCTGAAATGTCACACCCTCCGGTCCTGACAGCGACTGGACAACGAAGCTGGTAGTCTACATGAAGTCAATGGGTGATTATCCTGCGCCGAGGCCCCGGACGCTCTGCAGCAGATCTTGGGGAGCGTGTCCTCTCTGAACGGGGTTCGACACCCCTCTGAGCTGGTCGACTCTCTCCGCGAGACGCAGGACCTTGTCTCAACCATCCTGCTTGGCATCATATCACTCAAGCCAAGCTCTACTCACCAGATTCTTGGCTATGCCATCCAGCACATCCTTGTCGCTGAGGTGAGCACGACCTTCGCCAAAGCCTAGCTGCTTGGGGAATACCTCAGTACTGCGCACCTCCTAAACACGCAGATCGGAGCCTTGCACCGCCGCGACAAGCTGTTGTATCCCATCTACGAGGCCACTCACATGGCTTCAATGGGAAAGAAAGACACAACTCCCACGTTCCGTGCCTTCTTGGTCGAAAGTGCTGTGGAGCACCTCTATGGCACCTCGACTACGGCCCGCGCTACTATTGAGAGTCACTTTGTATCAGCGAGGTCCTTTTCTGGCTCCAACGTGCTTTCGGAATCGGTGTGCTCGCGCTCTTCGGTGGCGACTGGAAGGTACACGGTTCCGGCTCTCTTTGGATATATCTTTGGTCTCGAAATCACTGTGCCTTTCTATAGCGAGCGTTGCGCTTTACAGCTTCGGAGAGAGAGTAGCGTAGGAAACCAAAACTTACGAAATTGGGATCACAATACTGCCTCCCAATGCCTCGTCCAAAGCGTTCTGCAGCTGCGGCAGAGAACAGGACACACAACATGAGTCCTCGGGAGTTGGGGCCTGTCTGCCGGTAAGACCGCGGATACGCCACGTCTCCCGCCACTAATTAACGAGGTCACGTAGCTCCAGTCCAGGGTTGTGCTTTCGAGCGTGAGTCCAGCTGCTGTATGCAATTTCGCACCCAAAGAACAATTCGCCATCGAGCTGGAATAGCTGCCAGATTCCGGTACTGCGTCGTGGCTGCAGCCAATTCGGATCATCGAACACGGCAGGTTTCCACACACAGTTCCTTGCTTAAGCTGGTGTGCTAGATTGAGAGGCTTCCATGGAACATCCCTCATGTCCGGAGGCACTGCCGCAGGAAACGAAGCGATGACTGCTGGGGTCCTGCCCGGTTGACGGGACGGAGGGAGCTCAAGATTTAGACCATTGGCAATCTCGGTCAAATGGCCTTCGAAGGCAACGCCGTGGGCTTTCCTAGCGTGTGCATGCTCGAGCAGCAGCACAAATCTGATGTGGACGGTATAGTCAGGCTTAGTCAAAAGTCGGATGTAGCTCGAGGGCGAGAACGACTGGTTGGGTTGTATGCCATGTCTGGCGTTGTCGATCACATTGTCGTAACCGTACTGCCAACGAGAGAACATGCCTTGTCCTTCTCTTGCAGTGCCAGAGCCTGCATACCAACTGATCAGATTGCCCTTCTCGTCGAAGATGCCCATCGAGTATGCTTCCATCTGTCTTAGCAGAGACTGGTTCTCGGCAGGCGGGAGATGAAGAAACTCCATTCCGGTCTCTATCGGAAGACCTAGGACGGCTCGACTCTGGAGAGTAATATGGGCATTACACCACTCAATCCACTGATCGGTATCGAGGCGACGATAAAATCTCCAGAATTCCAGACAGAAGGCGCTCTCATCTACCTCTGTCTCAGGGATGAGTAGGGCGAGCTCGATCCTGATCTTCACGGTTTGGAACAAGCAGTCTGTCCAGCGTAATGCGAAGAATTCCTGAGCAGCGATGCCCGTCATTGCATAGGCGGCGGTATCGTACCAGAGGTCGTCTCCGTCATACTCGACTAACAGGGCCTTCCAGATCTTTTCTCCGTTCTGGTCAAGTTTGGCTTGTTGAGGGCGGCCTGGGTACACCCTCGCAACCAGTTCTAACTCCTCCTCCTCTTCTTTAGTCTGTTTGAGGTCAACGTCACCAAACTCATCGTTGTCGAGATTCTCCGGGTCCAGTCTGTCATCGCTGTTAGGGATCTTGCATTGAATAAGTACAAGAAATATAGATCATCGAATCCAAGTCAAATTACCTCTATTCTTGGCTCTTTCGTGGGCTTCGGTGATGAAGTACTACCAGTCGAGGGACGCTTGGCCACACTTGAGATTGATGCTGGCTGTGTTGCATTGGAAGCCTGAAAAGGAACTGCAAAGACGGGTGCTGGCGCTGGTGCTGCTGGGACTGGTGCAGCTGGTCTGGTTCGCCTGCGGAATATGACGACTCCGACAAACTCGCGAGGCATTGTGTTTGGATTGACGAGGCGAATAGTATTCGGAAACTGTGACCATCGGAGACGATGATTATGATGACTTGGTGAGACTGACAGGTGCGAGATAGTCAGAGCTGCCTGACTGCTCTTTCCCAACCTGCGACTTCCTAACAAAGACCATCGACTCGCACGCGCCCGCGCAGCAGCGGAGTAGCTTTGTTGTGCACCGTCTCCTGAGGTTTCAATGATACATGCGGACATTGGTGGCAAGTGTCTGCGAAGACAGTCGCTTCCCTATGTGATGACTTCGCTTTCTCACCAAAGCTTCGTCCTGTCTCTGTGTCACGATGACCACGCATTTTTCGGGCTTGCTGGCGCAAATGGGGATCTGAGCTCTACTGCGCAATACAACTTCGATTGCACGTCTTGAGACGATTGTCGTCCGTCCTTCGGTTCTCGTCCGACGTCTTGCCTAGATGGATAGAACGAGCAAGCTTAATCCTAGTTCTTGTGGTGTTTGATAGCCGGGCTGTCTATTGCAACGCGAAGAATTCCTCAGCGGTTATACTTGTCATTGTATGTACTATGTTGTCGTACCAGAGCTCTGATGTTCCCAAAGCGGAACATTACTAAGGGCCAGACAAAGTAGCTTTCCCTCGCATGTAGCGCAAAGAGTTTAAACAGACATCGAA
>Ga0058698_10001464_pt1 | contig 10640 bp, 6 predicted proteins | sample AgamicAsSfe_FD_67288 | JGI IMG/M metagenome (GOLD analysis project Ga0058698, IMG submission 67288) | Agave microbial communities from Guanajuato, Mexico - As.Sf.e | ecosystem: Host-associated > Plants > Phyllosphere > Phylloplane/Leaf | place: Guanajuato, Mexico | collected 2012-05-30
GGCCCAGGATGTAGCCTAGGATGGAGATTGCGGCTGTGCTGCGTGTGTAGGCTAGCCGCCGCTCGAACCATTCGTCGGGGTCGTTGAAGCGCTCGAAGAAAAAGTGGCGGAGGACGGGTTGGTATTGGGCTGTCGCTTCTTTGAAGACTTTGTGGCGGACCTCTTTCGTCATCCTGGCTGCCTCTCCAATCTTGTTGCGGACTTGGTCCATCTTCATGTCCGAGGGGTGATACCTTGGATGAGCCGGATTGAGGAATTCTCCTAAGGGTAACGAGTTTGGCACGAATTCGATAATGCCCGCGTTCGCAGTCAATGGTACAACTTTATATGTCCGGACATGAATGCTGCGCTGCCTGGTGGCTTTGTGATTCTGCAACATCTTACTGACCTCTCCAAATACTTGCTCCATGATGGCATCTTGCCTCAGATCGTCGGTGCCGCCTTTGAACTACCATATTGTCAGCAATGTCTTCAAATCACAGATCAATCTGAACTTACCAATTGCCGGTAGTCCTTCCCATCTGTACCCACAGCCACCAGAATTTTCGGTGCACTGAGCCCTCCTGCAATCTTGATTTCCTGGCGGAACCTGGACACCAGAGGGACGTCATGGTAATCAAGCCCCGGTCGAAGATCGAGATGCAAAGTCGCAGGAGGAACATTCAATACACGAATGATCTTTTCGACTTCGGTCGCGATCTTGACGTTCTGTACGGTAAGCTTCTGATTCCGTGCAGGAGGGCCAATCTTTGCCTGTGCCAGCTTAACATAAGCGTGACAAGATTGCCAGATGCGTGAGACGAGATCGCCGACTACGTTGTGCTCGCGAATATGTTTCTTGATCTTGGTGGCAGCATTCTTTCTGAGATTACCAGTCTCGTCTGTTGCGCTGACAGAGCTCGAAGCTCCTGCGTAGATGGTGTGGACCATGTGGTATGGATGCCCCACACACATCCGAACCACCAGCGCTGACAGGGTTTTCTGAAAGCCTGAACCATCCTCCAGTAAGCGAGATGTGAGCTGGTTCGTCAGGCCCACAAACTTCCAGCTCGGCACTTTTTGAAGCACATGTTGAACAGCATCGTTGGCTGGCGATGAGTCGGCATGTTCGAGCCAAAGCGCAAAGAACCTAACCACGGAGGGGTTAAAATCGTCACAAGCTTGCAGAGCTCGAAGATAGTTTTCCAGACTTTGTCGCACGAAATCGTCCCTGCTGTTTTTTGCTTTTAGGTATTCTTCATTGTCCAGGTTGAACCACTGCCGTGCCCTTCCTTCTGCTATTCTCAAACTCCTCTTGTTCTCTTTTTGTGAAGAGGGAGTCGACCTGACCATGGATGACAATTGCTCCACCTCGGCAGCCCTGCGTTGACTGAGTCTCTCCAGTCGTCTGAAATCTTCAGCATTCCCACTATTCTGGAGTTGCTGATCACAAAATGAGGCGAACTCATAGAAGACCCGTCCAGCCTCGGATCCCTGCTTGACGGCACCGAGCTGGGCGATGGCAGGCTTGAGGTATTGCGAAATAATCTCTTCTGGCCTCTCTAGACGCGCCACGGCAACTTCGTGTCCCTAGGAGTAGTTAGATCCGATCATCACACATGTAAGTGAACAACTTACCAGCTGTGCAAGCAGGCCAGCACTACCGACCTGCACGGTTTGATACTCTAAGTCTTCTCGTTGACGCAATTCCCGCAACATCTGCACCGAGCTTGATATCTCGCCTTGTGTCCACAAGGTACTGGCTGCTTCAAACTGAGCGACGGCATCAATCTTGACTCCTGCTTCCATGCATGACGGTACCAGTTCCGTGAGATATGTCGCTGCAGCCAAAGACTGCTGGATCATATCATTCTTTCTTGCAAATGCAGACTGTTTGACAACAGCCTTGACCTCGACTGTACGACTGTCCCTTATGCTCAGGTGCAGAGATTCGCGAAGATGCGGGTTTCGACTCAAGATACCAAAGAATGTTTCGCGATAAGAAATGATGTGCTGAGCATCATCGGAGCTAGTGAAGCGTTAGCAATGTGCTTCCTTGTATCATGGTTGCCATATAACTCACCATCCGAGATCCCAGCCTTGCTGTCTTGACTGCATGAGATCCCAAAGCTGGTTCAACTCGGATACACTCCTCACAGCAATAAGTTCATCAATCTCGGTCAGAATAGCTAGCGCTGAAAGCGTTGATCTTATTGAAGATGCACCTGTGTGTGAGTTTTGAATTTCGCGGTGTGCAACACGCATTGCATCGCTCAGATCAGTCTTGAAGCTTTCCAGACTTGAAGCAGTCGACATGCTTCTGCAGACGCTATATAGCATCGCGGAACTCGAGAATGATGCTTCGGGAGGGACAATGTCCCATTGTTGTAATTTTCGGGCAGAGTCGAGCATTGTCTCTGTAGTGGTAGCGTCATGTTCTTTGCCTCTGTCTTGTTTGATGAGACCTTGCGTCAGACTGTTCAGGTTCATGGCGCCCATCGACTTGACGATGCCTTGCGAGTCGGACTCTTGCGTCTGACCCATCCTTCGCAAGGAAGCATCCATCCGTGCCGAATGAAGCATTATTCCTTTCAGTCCATCTCTTTCGTGATCAACACGGTTCATGACAGATTGCAGTGAAGGCGCTTGTTGCACTCCATAGAAGGAGTCAGGATCATCAACACTTTTGTAAATCTCGAGCAGCAGTTCGTTAGAGGGCATCGTCATGGCAGAAACGTCGACAGACGACCGTCGAGAACGCCCTCTCGTGGTCTGGCTTGAGCCCGGTGTGGTCGCTAGCTCAATGAAATATAGCGCAGCAGTAGGCATATTACAGTAAGCTGCAGCCTTTGCTGCAAGGTTATAGTCGATATCCAGCCATTTGAGTCTGTCCATTCTGGTCTGCTCCTGGAGCATCGGCTGCGTAAGCAGATAAATCAAAGTCTCCAGCATTAACCGACATCTCCCCTGTGTGGTGTGACTAGTCTGCACGAAATGGCTGGTCATGGATTCGGAAACGATCGATCGAACTATTTGTTCCCGTTCCTGCTCGGCTTGTAACGAGAGGTGTATTATGAATGGGAACAGCTGTTCGGCCGACTCTTTCACAATCTTGAGTAAATCGTGTACAGAGCCCACTACAGGGTCATTGCCGACCCATTTGCAGACACTCATAGCTACATCACGGATCCAAACCCTATCGGTCTTGCTGTCTGTAATCTCGCAAGCTTTGAACAGCTCGTCCTTGACTGTCTTGGAGAGTAAGCTGCTTCTTCCAAGGCCGTGAGTATCACCGTTGACAGCGTATGGTTCACTCATAGCTTCCACGATCTCGAGAGGTAGCATGCTTTCGAACTCAACAGCACCGTCGTGGTCTTTTGTATCGTTGAAACGAGCAATGATTTTACGCAACGTCTTCTCTGCCACGCCGACGTTAGTCCTGCTATCGCTCGATAACAGATCCTTGATTTTGGCCACGATAGCCTGAACAGAGTTCAGCTCCTCAAGGGCTGAGTCAATGAAATCTGGCTGGATACGCCCGGTGGGCCTAATTGATTCGGGGGCTACGGAGGCAGCGAATGCCCTTCCAAAGACCTTGGCTGCCCACACCTCGTACTTATCGGCTTGAGATAGAGACCTTGTTGTTGACCAGACACACTTGGCGTATTCGATTGACTTGGAATCACTGCCGAGTATGTCTTGAGCAGCCGAATCCGGGATCTCAAAGCGAACGCACAACAGCGAAACAATCTGTTTACGATCTGTCTTTCTCAAAACAGGTGTTTTGCTCTGCTCGTCATCCATCAAAGCTTGAAGTAGTATGCTACTGGGATTGCGCTTATCCGCAGAAGCAGGTAATGAAAAGCCACGACATGCCTGAACGAGCGCAGAGAAGACAGCTTTCTTCTGTTCGTCGTCCTTCACAATGAAGGCGTCTCGGCAACCAAGGAGGTACTGGACGAGCCAGTCATGAAAGCTCTGCATCTTGGATACTGTGCTTCGGAATTGACTCTCTTGAGTGGTATTATCTTGCCGAGACACCACAAACGACTTCATCGAGAGGAGGATTAACAACGCAGTGCTCGTCAACACAGGGATGTTCGTTTTGAGATAGGTCAGACCACGATCGAACAGGTAGTACAAGATCCCAAGAACGTCATCAGCACAGTGTGAGTCCACGGCCAGAGGGCGCAGAGTGCGCAAAAGTAATTCGAGCGGATATCCTTGTACAGCGTTGACACCAGCAAAGGCTACAAGCAGGCGTAACTTACGAACGATCTGGCAAGCATGCAAAGAGCCCAATGCAGGGTGAATCTCGTCCAGTAGAGATCGTAATATGGTAGTGAGAACTGGAGGTGTCAGGTCTTGCACAATCGTCATGACTTCTTGCGAGGAAGAAGTTCTTCGAGCGGCCCGTTCCATCTGATCTGGCAAGTATTTTGCCTTGAAGTGAGGCTGCTGCGTCGAAGGTAAAGCTCGATCGGATGAACTGTACGATTTGATGTCTTTCAAAGCGTCGCTGACATAACTGTACGATGGCTTCTTCTCTAGAGCTTTCTCAACGAGACCATCTTGGTCCAGAGATATGAACATCTGTGCGACGACTTGTGGAAAATTTGCCACTACCAAAGAGCGGTACTCCGTGCTAGACTTCATCAGTTGTCTGAGATGCGATTCACACACATTTTGGTGGTCTCTATCCCCGACGGCAATGTCCCAAGACATTGCATACGCAACAGCTTTCGGAAAGGCAGCGCGAAAGACTCTTTCCTCTGTAGTATGCAGAACATCGACGAGCCATGCAATGCCATCAAAATGACCACGGATCACCAGCTGTGCGTATACCTCGGCCATGTTCTGCTCAACGAGCTCTAGAAGCGTGCCATAGCCGAAAATGCTAAACGGCACGTTTGCAATAGGGCGAGAGAAATCAAGCCACGTAAAAAGTAGTTGCGGAGCAAACAGTCTAAACAGATCCTCGGAGCTGCTCAGCCCTAGCGACTGCGAGGTATATGAGATGCATCGCGTCGCATACGAGGTCGAAGACGCAATCTGGCCAGCGGTGTCGAAAACGCCGTATATGCATCGCCTCAGCAGTGAAGGCCAGCTCGAGGCAAGGTGAGCGAGCGCGAGGAGCCGGAGTGCGATCCCTTCGGCCCATTCAACATCGGTGGGAAGACTAGAGTTCAAATCATCGAAAACTTCATCGTGTTTTGCCAGGGTATAAAGGTTGAAGATCGAAGATATGTGTTTTGAGAGGTAATGACCAACCTCCAGATTAGAGTTCTGAAGCATACTGAAGAGCGTGGTCCTGGAGGAAGGCAGCTCCCCGCTGTGCCCATATTCAGGATCGATGGATAGCAGTTGCAACAACACCGCACTAAATTTCCTTTGAACGGAGTTGGAGAGTATCCCGGCGGGCAACGCGGTTCGTGTGAGCCAACTGTAGAGTTCTAGGGCGTCTTCGTAGAGCACGGAGTTGCCTGGATCGGTCCACTGTTCTATCTCGCCTAACATAATCTCCATCGTCAAGGCGTGTGTTGTTTCTGATCGCTCGTGGTCGTATGATCGTAGTGGTTCGTCAAGGATGCGGCTGATCAATTTGCTTGTGTCTTCTGGATTAAAATGACCAACGTGATCATATACCGCGGAAATCATTGGACGACATGCCAGAAGGTCCGACGGAGTAAGACGGACCAAGAAAGCAGTGAGCTTGCCCAGGGCTATTTGATCAGCATCCGTGTTGTCCTCGGAAGGTTGAAGATGTTGCATTAGTGTCGCATACGCTGTTATCGACATTCTCTGCGTGGCAGGATGATAGGTGCTTTGGACAAGCCTTCGGGGGTAATAGGTTGTTTCGGGTTGCCTTCCAAGATTAGTTGCTTGAGATTCATCATCCAAATCGATGTCCATGCCATCATCAGAATCGTCATCCCGACCGAAAGGGTCAGGTTCCATATTGGCTTTTCGCGTCTGTATCAATCCAGTGATCCGGCTTGCGATTGAAGACATGCAGCGATGCTCAACAGCAAGATCTACATCTTTTCGAGGATTAGGCAGCACCATGCAATGTGCGAGCAGTTCCAGAAAAGAATCAATGCCGAGTTGTTCGTGAGAGGGGGACGACAGCTCGAGGAAGAACAAGTCCATTAGTCTGTCGTTAGAAGAAAGCAACAGTGTTGCTCGGCGGTTGTCATTCATACTGCGGCAGCTACCAAGGCAAGCCGCCACAATAGTCAGAGTTCCAATCGTGCGGATCATGTCACGATTGAGGGTGTTTCCGCGCTGATCCTTACTCTGACCTAAGGAATCAATAGTTCGATTCACTTCCGCTGTACCTAAGCCGAGAACGAGCGACTCGTTGGAAGCATTTGCCAAGGTTGTCAACCCTTGAGAAACTGGTGCTTGGTTCCATAACTTGTCTGTCAAGAATGTGTCGACGCTTTTCAGTAGCAAAAGATATTCTAGCAGTTCCTTGTTCTGCTCATGGATAATCCAGGACTGAGCTACTGAGCCCCAGACTGGGAGAACTCGAGGGGATGGAAGTGCCTTGGTGCGACCTAGACATGCATCAACAAGTGTGAGAATGTCGGACGGTGTAGTGTTGGTTATCTGAGCGGCAAAGACTCTGTCACGGAAACTACCTGACGGCGTGTCAGCATAGTCTCATGCAAACACCACTGGCTGACTCACTGGGCGCCCATGTGCGGAAGAGCCACGTTAGCACTCGCTCTGCACCATCTTTAGCCGAACGAGTGTTTTCCTGCTGTTGACGTCTAATGAGATGTGCAAGGAAAGATGCAACAGCATCAGACATGGAGCAGGGTCCATTAACTTCAATGGAGCCAATCATGTTGTTACATGTGTCCAGTAGAGTAGGCCGCGGGGCAAGCTCTTTGAGGACGAGTATATGCATCAGATGGCAAGAGGCCCTACAAGTGGAAGCAGAATTGACTAATCTTTCGGCGAGATGCCAAATGGAATTCCACTGTCTCGAAAGCCGTCCACTAGCAGAACTAAGTTGAATAGCACAGCTATCGATTGTGAGAAAGAAAGCCTTGTCACCAGATATGGGGAAACTTTACCTGGCAAGACCGAGTAGGGCCCAGGACGCTACTAACCCATTCTCGTCGGTACACAAAGCGGATAGCCTTTCCAGTACGTGCTCGAGGAAGTCTTGGTCGAACGATGTCGATTGCGCCGCGAAAGTAATCAACTGAATCCCACAAACCCGGGAAGAGGTGTGTGAATCATGAAGCAAACGCAAGAGCTCGTCAGACCAATGACTCAGCTTCACACGCTTTTTCGCACCGTTGGGCGGTGGTTCTGAATCATTACCTCGAGCGCCCCTGGTTAGGGAGTTGGATATTGAAAAGTACGTCGTCAAGCGAAGCAGGGCCCAGTTGTGCTCGCCATCAGGAGCGTTGGTTGCAGTGGCAGTTCCATCTCGAAGACTGAAGATGGGAAACTCCAAATCTCTGCCGATAGATCCCGAATGAGGCGGCATGCGCAGATCGTCCAAACGAAGTTGGTCCTTTGTATCCCGGCGGGCATAATCGTTTCGTATGATTCCAACCAGTGCGTCTAGACTTGTGCTTAAGGATGTATCCTCTCCGACCGAGACTGTGTGCAGAATATACGTGTGTAACAAGACAAGCATTACCAATATCTCGTTTCTGACCGCAAACAGTTTCGAGTTCCAGAGGCTACGCGCCATTTGTACGCATGGGGATACATAGGAGATGGTCAGCTGTGTCTTCTCGGCACGGATCTGCAGGAGGACATTATTTATAGTAGTTAGGGCATTAACCTGTGCTTGATTCGCCGATTGTGAAGCGTCCAGATAGTCAAGCATTGTCGAGAGGATAGGTTCCGCATCTTTGACCAAGGGCACAGACGGAAGGCTTGTCAGATGGCGCAAACAATTGACGAATTCATCCACTGCCTGCTTGGACAGACCACCACTGCTGTAGGCACGTTGTTGATCAGAGGGACCACGTGAGGATGTAATGCTTGAACGGCTGGTGGCCGATACTCTGTCCACAACAAAGGAAGCTTCGGTTGTATCCGAAGAGATTGAAGATGCAATCCTGTCAAGACAGAAACGAGTGACTTTTGTCCACTGTACGTCCTTCAAGTGCTCAACGTGAGGTTGATGAGAAAGTACGGTCGATAGACACCTGGCGTAATCTAGTGCGATGGGCACACAACATGCACCATTAGCATCGAGCAGCGTTTCAGTAACATGATCCAAGAGTGCTTTCAGCGTCCTAAGCCGAATGTTCTTGGCTCCACGTTCAACTGCGAGGCGCAGGGTTTGGGAACAGTTGGTAAAACGAGTGATGGCACTTGTTTGCACTTGCTGGGCGGTTGATTTCAATGACTTCAAATAGACGGAGCGTTCTTCAAAAGCAACTTCAAACAAGGCCTCGAAGATCTTGTGGAAAGACTTGTCGTTGATCCTACCGAGCTCAGTGTTCCCGCGGTTGTGTTGGAGGATGTGTCTGAGATCATTGAGGCCGCCAGAACGCTCCTTGCCCACTTTAGACTCTAAGCGAGCTGTATAGTCTTGTTAGTATATCAAACGTCTTTTACCAGATGTGATGCATACCTAAAGCATCCAGCATGGAGATCTGCCCCTGGCCGTTGGTCCCGCTAGAACTCATGATACAGTATACAGTCAAGCTTGAAAGCAGGGAGGCCAACGTCACTCATTGCTCTTCACAGCCGGAATAACAGCAAATGGTGGTACGGAATGATTATGAAACTATCAATGCCTGTACCATGGCTTCAAGGGTTGATAGTGTCTCGATGTGGTTCTGAAAATCAGTGTTTGCAATGTAATTGAAGTTCCGGTGTGGCTTGGGGAATGATCCACACCGAGCAGATGTACTAAAGACGCGAGACAAGGTCCGAGTGAAAGTGTTCTGAATCAAAATGCACAGAGAATATCCATGGGAGAAGTGAGCGTGAGTGAAACATTATGGATACGCACCTGTACCAATAGTTGCGGCTCTGTGATGAAGGCAGACGGGCCGAGAAGCCGATATCTGTCCGTGACCGGAGCAGTTTATTCCGAACGGCGTAGAGTAAACCATACGCGCCGCGTTTCAAACAGGTGAAGCTGCGTGCAATCAACATTTCTTCAAGACAACTTCATTCAATTTCAATTGACGGCGCATACGTTGGATTTGCGACCAAAGCCGGATCGCCTTCTTGGCTGTACGCTCGTATCTTCCTCCACTTGGCTGACTGGATTCTGGTCAATGCCAGAGATCTATCATGGATGAAGAAGATAATAGCTTGACGAGGCTGCAAGGCCTACAGGCAGACTTGGTCGCCTTCTCTGAGTCAAGGTTGTCCAATCTGCAGAGACTATGGACAGAGTTGGAGGGGACCATTGCAGATTTCCGGAAGCTTCTCGACAAGCAACAGAGAAGCGACAACAGCAGAAACGCTCTCAAGGCCGGTATGTTTAAATGCGCTTCAGGCTCGACGCGCTGAGCGACAAACTAAAAGCAGGCAGACACTGTGAAACTGGACGACATGGAATATTCTATCAACGAAGAGTTCCGACAAGATGTTATCCTGGTCGCCGATGAACTGTTTTTGGACGAGCTGGAGGCTGCAAAACTGTACCTTCAATCGCAAACCACCGCGAAAGAGATAGATAGACCGGCCACGAGCGCTTCGATTTTCCGCTTTCACGGACAACGAGAGACTCTGTTGCATTGTTTGCGCCTCGCGGTTCAACAAGCCATTGACCCTGATCTGGAACCCGATCATAGGAACAATTTCATCGGACTAGCACGTTTGGTTACTCGGGGAGACCAGCCGAACTCTGGATCCAAGTTTTTCAGAAAATGCATTACGACCATGGTCGAGATAGAGGACTGGCTCAAGAAGCTACAGGATCGCCTGAACAGTACCGCCATCATCGGCTCTACCGCCAGGGGTTACGCTCTGGAAGCTCTAGAGTTTGAGAGGGATAGCCTGCACAAGCAGCATGAGTCTCTGGCTGCCATTCTGTCCGCTCTTGCGAAAGACGAGCATGCCGAGATCAGCGACTATCAATTCCTCATGACCAAGACCGCCACGTTGGAGAGGTTCGATAGCGTCACCCTTCACTACATACCAATCCTCATAAGTTTGGCCTCCACCTTTGGACCCGTAGACAGTTCTACACCTATCACAGAAGCTCGAGGGCTTGATCAGACGTTCGCCGATTCGACCGACAATTCTCGCTGGAAGCTGCCCGAACTGCGAGCTGCAGCCTCGGCGTTCTGGCTGGTAGAATACAGCAGCAGATATATTGATGCTCCTGTCGAGCCTACGCTGCGTCACATTGATCTTGAGGCCGAGTCAGAGACCAGGTCGAAGAGACTCATGAATGCAATTCAGAATGGCGCGCTAGAGCTTATGCTACAGTACTGCTCTCAGGTTCGCGCTGAAGAATGGTACGATCCGGCGAAAGCTGATCTGGTTACCTTTCTTCTTGCTGGCGTAGACAAGTCGCGAAATGCACCGGTCAAAGCATCTGATTTTTTTCAAGAACTGTTTTCGCAAAACCTGCAGATGTTCGTTGATGCATTTATCAGTAACATGCCAGATACCATCAGGAAGCTGAAATTTGAGGAAGACGAGCAACGAAGAAACATGAC
>Ga0058698_10001465_pt1 | contig 10634 bp, 16 predicted proteins | sample AgamicAsSfe_FD_67288 | JGI IMG/M metagenome (GOLD analysis project Ga0058698, IMG submission 67288) | Agave microbial communities from Guanajuato, Mexico - As.Sf.e | ecosystem: Host-associated > Plants > Phyllosphere > Phylloplane/Leaf | place: Guanajuato, Mexico | collected 2012-05-30
GGTTGGGGAGGGGGCGGGCGCTAGTGCAAGTGCAAGTGCGAGTGTCAGCGTACGCGGCGCCTCTATGCCGAGAGCTGGCAGCGCAGACGTGGCGAAGACGTACATAAGGCAGGCGTCGCTTGTTGGCGCTTCTACGGATATAGTTGGGCACTGAACCTGGGGAAAGAGGCATTTGCGTTGCGTGGCAGGACTATGGAGGAACATGTCTCATCCATTCACATTATCGAGACTAATTCCCTCATCTCCCTTATCAGTCCGTTCCAGCATTCCCTGATATTTCAACTCAACTTCTCCCTTCCTCATCGTTTCCGCTCGCGTCACGGCCTCGTGATGACTCCCTCCAATCCCGCACTCACATCACCCAGTATACTGCACAACATCCGCCCTCCAAGTTCCCCCGCACGGCTGATACGCATCCCCCGTACACGCCATATTACACTGACTACCGCTCGCCGCCTGACTCGGCACGGCATCCGCACACCAACACTGGCTACTATACTCCGTCCCGCTGACCGTGTAATTCGCCTCCCTGCACGTCGTCGCACAAAGCTGCGGCGTGTTGCCCGCATCATCATACGCTTCGTACGTGAGCTGCCTCGGGCCACTGGAGTTCTCGATGTAGCAGCCCAGCCACTCGTAGCCGGAGGGGAGGGCCGAGGGGGAGAGCACGGGCGCGGGCTGCTGCGCGACGGGTGTTGGTGGGGTGGGCCAGTCTTCGAGGACGGTGGCGGAGCCGGTGAGGGTGAAGCCGAGGGTGGCCAGGGCGGGGGTGGTGTCGACGGAGATTTGGTAGGTGCCTGGGTAGAGGACTTTGCGGCCTTGTGCGTCGAAGCGGGCTAGGTTGCCGAGGGTCAGCGCAATGTCCGCGGTCTTGTGGCTGTTGATGCCGATGGAGGAGATGCGGGTGTAGCCACCAAGACGGGAGATCGGAAGAGGCGCAGGACCGTGGTTTCCAGAGATGAAAAGGAGAGCGGAGTAGTCGGAGGTGTAGCCGCCGGTGTTTGTGACGTCGACGGAGAAGGTGCGGAAGGGGCATTGGTCGATGTAATCGGTTGTGCCGGCGTTGCGGCAGGCGGCGACGAGTTGGGAGATGGTGAAGGCGACGTTGGAGGAGATTGTAGGGCCGGGGACGGAGATGGAGGCTTTGAATGTGGTGTAGTGCTTGCCTGGGTGGAGGTTAGTCTGCTGATAATAAGAAGAGATGTGGAGGCTGTATACCATATCCGAATGGGTACACAGTCTTGGGGTACCATTGGTAGGTGCGACCTGGGCTGGCGGTGGTGTTATCTGAGCCGTTGGAAGGCCTGAGAGCCATGTCGGTCATGGGAACTTGGTTGACGTAGTCGCCGGGGTACATGGAGGCGGGGAGACGACCAGCTGGGGCGACCTTGCCGAAGATGATGTCGGCGAGGGCTTGACCACCATCTTGGCCTGTTCCGATCGCGTTAGATGTAAAGTCTGCGAAGTGGAGAATGACCTGTCTTACCTGGGTAACCACCCCAAACCAAGGAGCCAATGGTCTTCTTGTTCTTGATGAACGTAGAATCAACTTGACCTATACTGCTATTTAGAGTAGTTCACGAGCTTTTGGCTTTAGTGTACGAACCTCCACCAAACTGGAACACTGCAAATGGCTTTCCGTAAGTGGACAACTCGTTGATGAGGGTGATCTGTGCGGCAGGCCATGTGATATTAATTCTGTCCATACCCTCGGACTCGATCGACTCGTCAATACCACCCATGTAAATGATGACATCAGCATCTTCGGCAGCAGCAGTGACAGCACCCATGCTGATATTGGTAGAGTCAGATTGACCAATGATACCAGGGGCGTACAGGACAGTGACACCAGGCTCGGCGCTGATGGCTTGAAGAGGTGACACGAGGTATGGTGCAATACCCTGGTAGTTTCCCTGCATCATGGTGGTAGCATTCGCCCAAGGTCCGATAAGAGCAATCTTCTGAGGCTTGGACGTGCTCAATGGCAAGGTACCGTCGTTCTTGAGCAATGTGATGCCTTCGACAGCAGCCTTGTAGGCAAGCTGTTGTGAGGCAGGAGTGTTGACATCAGCCCAGCTGAGCGAGCGGTATGGCTGGATGGAAGCAGGGTCGAAGTAGCCAAGCTTGACAAGGAGAGAGTAACGACGGATGGTGGCACGGTCCAAGGTAGACTCGTTGAAAAGGCCCTGGGTGTAAGCCGACATGAGTGAGCCTGGGTAGGTCTGACCACAGTCGTAGTCAGTGCCGGCGTTCAGAGCGGCAGCAGCAGCATGAGGGCCATCCTTTTCGTAGTAGTGAGCATTGTAGATGTTCTGGACAGCATCGCAGTCAGATGTGACCCAGTGAGCCTCGTCAGTGAAGTTCCAGAAGTCGCGGAGAACAGTCTGGAGAAGGTAGGGTGATGCGCAAGTTGGAACACTGCCGGCGGATTAGTCTCATTTACTCGTTCACCTTAAGATTGACATGTATCAGACTCACCCGTTGTATGCGTTGTAACTGCACATAATTCCAAGAACGTTGCTATCGCGGACACATGACTCGAATGGTGGCATGTAGTATTCGGCAAGATCCTGGTCGTCAACAACAGCGTTGAAGCCGTAACGGTCGTTGCCTTCCCAGTCCTCGATGTCGTAGGCGACTGTGAAATTGTCAGCATAGCCTTCACCTTGGGTCACTTTCAAGCAACATACCGTAGTGCTTGCAAGTTGCAGCAATGCGAGGGTACTTGGGGTTGAGTCCTCCTTGAAGACCTGGAATGAGTTGTCTCACGTACTCGGCAGTACGTAAAGGATCTTCGCCAGGTGTCTCCTGACCTCTTCCCCAGCGTGGATCACGGAAAGGGTTGATGTTGGGCGTCCAGAAGTCCAGGCCAGCATGGGAGCCTGGATGGCGTTATTAGTGACAGCAGATATTCATGAAGCGCCATTGACATACCATTGACAGTGGCATAGTTGTTGAAAGCTCTAGCCTCGGTAGAGACGACAGTAGCAACGTCGCTGATCAGCTGGTCGTCGAACGCAGCACTCATGAGAATGGGCTGTGGGAAAGAAGTAGCCGAGTTGAAGGCTTGCATGCCCGGGTTGAATTGGACACCAGGGCTGGAAGCGACACCGTGAAGAGCTTCGTTCCACCACCAGTAGTCTGGGAGACCGAGACGAGGGACCGATACGGGACCACCAGAGCTTCCACTAACGGCGATCTTCTCGGCCAGGGTCATGAGACCAGTCAAGACGGTGGCTCTTTGGAGAGGTGCTAAATCATTGTTAGTGATGGGATGAGAGAGGAGATGACATGGGAGACATACTAGCATTGACATCGCAGACAGTTGTGTTGGCCAATGGACCATGGACACAGTCAGGGAAGAGCTGAGCGTTTGCCACAGCAGCGAGAGTGGCCGCAACAGGAACAGCGAGTGTGAACTTCATCTTGCTCAAACTTGTTTTGCTGCTGCTGATCTGAAGGAGTCTTTGTCAATGTGGCTGTCACTCATGTCTTTATATCTTGCCCGACTGACACACTGCACGGCACGGGATGATTAGGCTAAGTCGAGCTCATGATCTGGCGATCACAAATATTGTCAGCGTCGAAACCAGTGTACTCTGTGACCACGAGTGTATTGACCATAGCGGCAATGCACGGGGAGGTGCGGGGTATACATGGAATATACATAGCGCGTACAGGATGACCAACATCAAAGGAGGACGTTTCCGAATAGTCGTCGTGTTGTCAGGGGCAAAAGCCGATGGCATACACTGGTTTCAGCATGGGAAGAAGAGGGGAAACGGCAATCCCTGTTGATTATCAAGTCATTAGTCTGTGCTAGGTTCTCGTAATAAGCATCGACCACATGCCCCAGTGTGATGGTGGACGAGGTGGGTGAGGGGAAAGGGCATGCTGCAGAAAGGTGAGGGGAAAGCATGCACAATAAATCACTAAACGACTAGCCCCCAGCGGATGATATCACCAAGGACAAGGGTACTTGTGTTCATCCATCACTCGCTGTGTGATGACCCGATGTCGGAGCTTGTTGCCACCTGCCTTCTGTGGCCTTGCATATCTGCGAGGTCAGATGATCGTCCAAGAACAAGACGCTGCTGCTGTCGCTACCCCTGGTCGGAGGCTATGTACCCATTGATACTTCATATTATGGGGGTCACTGCGGTGTTTATCTCACAGCAGAAGCGCCTGAATTGCACTAATAACCGAGCCCCTCATCGCTACCATTGATCACGATGTCTTCAAGGTCGAGATTAGAAGGGTGTGTGCAAAGATCCTAGTTCTGTGGCGTATGGCTTTGACTTGGACACCGGCCTATTGCCGGCTACCATGCCTAGGCAGTGCTGCACTGGAGCGATGTTACCAGGTCTGAGATTATACTGACTTTGAGGTTGCCGACATTGGTCAAGCAAGACTCGACCCATTCTGTTGTTTGGTGTCTTGACTCCTGGAGCAGCAGACTTCTGCTCGCGGTCACCAACGTGGTTTTGGTCCTGAGGCAGCTGAACAAGCCTGTCCGGGGCATTCTGCACTTCATCACCGTCTGAAGTTCCTGATACAATCACTTGCGGCTCAGGAATGTTACTAGACGTGTAGATACGCCATCTTTCTGTATTGGTTTCAGCTGGCTCCTGCCGTCATTGTCTGATTGACGTCGTTCCAGAACTGGCTGCCTGAGTATCTGCAGGTCTACGAGATCCTGACCTTGTTGATAGATGTTCTTTGCTGTCAGTACTTGCTGTACTATCGAAATTCATCGTAAAAGTCCATATGAACCAATCCCGTGACTTGTATGTATTGTGCATGAAACGTTCTGTCAAAGACACTGTTGCTACCGCGACTTTCGTGATACCCTTGTCGTAGAGAACAATCGATTGGTGATGGTCGAAATCGTTACCGCTTAGTATCCAGACACCAGGCGGATCGTCAACGGAATATGCATACCGTCTAGGCAAAGTCTCCTCAGATAAGTGACTGAAAACTTTGCTATGACGCGAACGACGGCCCTGATCATCTAACCGAGCAATGTCGTCCTTGAGAGGATTCTTGCTTATGATTAAATAAGGATCGAAGTCACGATCATAGCCGAGCCTGACTCTCTTGACTTTTGCGCCTAGTCTTTCTAAGTAAAGATCACAAACATCTGCCGGAACCGGTTGACACGGGTTCAGAGAAGCAATGTGTCTCGTTCTATCCATTGACCACGGCACCTGATACTTTCGGGGGAAAGTAGCTCCAGGCCTGGCATGTCAATGTGAAAGCCGTACACGTAATCTTGTAGTCTTGAAGTGATATATGGTGGTACTGATCGCGGAAGATCTACAATATCTTCACAACGAAAAGGCGAATGTTTAAGATATCCAACCTCACAACGAGCTTCATCAATCAGCTGCTCTCTGGTTGTTTGCACTCTAGCGTACTGAGCTTCTCCAGAAATACGACGAAGCAGAACGCTAATAGGATATTCAGACCCTGTACGACTGCAATTGAGAGGGAGGAGATAAGTATTCGGACTCCAGCACCGCAAGGATGTCATCGTCGTCAAACCTCGGTTTGGCAGACTGAAGGTCTCCAGACCACGTACGGAGGACCCCATAACATTGATGTCACTGGCATATCGAAATGCCTCGGGTTCTTAGCTAACATACTCGATGCAAACCCAGGCAGTTGATCTCTCGGTTCATTTTTGACACTGGCGATCGTAGAATTACTGATCACTTGTTCTTGTATATATGCTCTGCTATTTGTTGACACGATAGCAAGTCATCCCAGCGTGCATATGCCAAAACGTCTTCCCAGTATTGCACGAACCCTACCTGCTTGTCGTGCCAAGCAAAAATCGACTCATCGGTAGATTGTCGAATGATCTCTTCTTGCAATCTACGGAAGGCTTTTCCTCGCTCGCCATAAAATAGAGGCATGTTTACATCAAAGATTATGAGAAGACAGTATGCGATGTCTTCATTACGGCTAGTTTTCCGGTTCCAAGCCCAAGACATACGCTCGGCAATCGAGCAATCTGATAGACTCTTCTCGCCAAGGAGAATGATTGTCCCGATTCCAGTCGTTTTTGACAGATCAGTAACAAGGGACTCCTTCGTGCCAATATAACGCCATGTTCTGTCGAAGAGCTCCACACGTTTCGGTGCAAGAAGCTCTTGTAATGTCCAGCCTCTCCGAAACCATTGGTCAACAGCCAGAGTTGACTCATAGCTGTCCAGGTCGGTTTCCTTAAGGTATACGAAGCAGACAAAAGCTCGCTCGTACCTATTCGATGATTCGAGGGTCAGTGTCATGTCTCGTCTAGGAGACTTAGTTAGACAGACCAACAGAACATGCTGTTGATAGCCTCTGAAAGCTCTGCACTCGATCGTTTGTCGATACAACATGTGTCTATCCACAGATATTCGAGATTACGCGCTCTGGCAAGTTCGCAGCATTGCAGTATTTTGCGATACCTGAGACTCTTTTCCTTCTTGAACGGATGGTCGGAAGCATATACCTCGTCAAACGTGACTTCCTCGTCATCCGCTTCCCATCTGCGCGACACCATTGCATAACTAGCGCGTACGACACCTTTGCTGTCAGGCTCAAGCTCATCCTCGGGTACGAATACAAGGGTGGGTCTCGTATTGGATGCTGTTGTAAACAACCACATCTTGTCACGAGGATAGAACAACCAGAAGATCTTGCAGTGGACGCGATGCTGGATCGCTCATGCAAGTATGCCGCTGGCAATATATCGTGAACTGCAGACTGCACTTCTACTTCCCGTGGTTGTGCAACTCTGCGTGGATCTCCAGCAGCTCTGCAGAGAGACCAAGAGCCCATTGTATCTGTAGCTGTGGTGCAGTAAGCACGGCCTGGTTGTGTCACGTTGCATGTCGTGCAGTACAGGTTCCGAATCACAATCATGTGACGTCGGCAGGAGGAGTGATGTTTTGCATGCGCTGGCTGCCAAGCCATCAGTGCGCTACCCTTCTCCCAGACCAGCCCCTTTCTTTCACAAGTCCATAGTACAGCACCTTCCTTCATGTCTCTGGAGATGACAGACATCCGCCATCTGAGCGAGGATGAGCTCATCAGGATTGTCGGTAACGAATTCGATGCTGAGCTACAGCATTTGCGATGTGCGACGCCATCCGCAGAGTCTGTCGGCCTCGTCAGTGGCGAAACACATGACAGCCCTTCATACGAGCTGTATGGCGAGGATGCCGCAGAGGTCAATCGCACGATGCTGAGCATCGTCGCGCTGAGATGGATACTCAACGGAGACTACGAATCATTCACGGGAGCTCAGCCAGAATCAACAAAGTTGAGCCGGGAAAGCTTCTCCCAGATGTCTACCTTATTCAAGCAGTACTTACCGACATCGAAAGATGTCTACCTCCTTATCGTTGCTACAATCGTGGCCGACGTGGGCAAAGATCCAGGCCTTGCTGGTGAGATTGAGAAACAATCCGGGAGCAAGGTCGCTGACAATCACGACCTTCTTGTCTATGAAGCTGCCAAAATGGATCTCCTTCCATGTCTGGCAACTGGAAACCTTGACGGAACTGACGGAGAGGACGTAATGCTTGGCTTGGAGTTCGCAGCCAAGTTTAACATACCACAATTGGCTCAAGCTGAAAATGTTCCTGGAAGTCTGAGAGCTGTGGCATCTTTCAAGTCACGATCGCGAGCCATTCAGCTGAAGGTGCTGGAGGTGTTACTCGATGTAGCCGGAGCAGCAGCACAAAGGAGCTTCAAAGGAAGTCTGACCATGACGGAAGACGTTTACCATACCTACATGACAACGATGGAGGCTCTCACTGAGTTTATACACGACCCGGTTGTTACAGAGGCACAATGTTACAACAAAGTCCTCGAAGCTAAGTCTGACACATTAGCAGGTAAAGGATTCGGCAAGATACTAAACACCAACATCCCTTCAGATCGCGCTCTGCTGAGGCTTCTATGCATGGGACGTGTGAGTACAGTCGAAATGGCACAGCACTTCCAGACTGCTTTCAACCACCTCGGCGACTGGCACCACGACCTGGTGACTCGATTGAATGCTACCGGCCTGACAGAAGACGACCCCGCCATCATACCATACTACGGACCAGCATTATTCGCGCGTATCATGAGTATATGGCATGATCAGGTTGAGCAACGACACAACGGACCACAATGGCTCGTATCAGCTTTATCATATGCATTGCGTTTCCTTTCGATTATCTGTAAACCAAGCAAAAACGGATCTGGAACCTCAAGCACAATGTTTGTGCAGGAGAGGAACTTGAACTTTGCGTTACAAAAGCTCGCGGATCCAGGTGATGAGAAAGACATCCTTGATCGGTTGTCGTCCTTGGTAGTTGACGTTCAGAGTCGTTGATTGAGGTCACTTTGCTATTCAGTTCTGGGTTACATTGTTTACCTTTGACAACTTGTCCGTGACCAGCCGCTTCAACGCTTCTATGGCGTTCCACTCAGGTCTTTCTCTGTTCTCGTGCGCCTCCTTCAACCAGTCATCCCATCCGTCGCTCTCGGGAGCAGCTTTACTCTTTCTCCGCCATTCGTACTCTTTGCTTATACATATGACGGCAAAAAGGCGCTCAGTGTAGCTTTCCTTTTTGCAACACTTTTCATCCTGCTTATTCACGGTGAAGATACTGCGATAATTCCAGCACAATTTCCTAGATAACAATGCCATACACCAATAACTGAAATTCAGCGCTACGAAAGTCCCACCGATCGCAGCCTGCATCGTCCAACGAGCATTACCGATGAGCACGACGCCGAACTACGGAATCACTCAGCCCACACCCTGGTATGACACAGGTGTGAAGGACTTACCATCAAAAGTACAGTAGCAAGGCCAGTCATGATCTTAGCCAGATCTGGATGCAGATAGTATTTCGCAATCTCTTCTCCAACATAGAGCTGCCTCGCCACATCTTCATTACACCTTATAATGACGAACGCACCGCCTCGAGTTCGAATCGCTATGTCGCCAGGCAAGTCTTCTGGGTTTGGTCGTCTAACAGCCAACACCGGCTGCCACAACCAAGCTGCACAACACACACTTGATTGTAGCGCTAACACCGCGACGCCAAGAGCAGCGGTACCATCGTGCAGGATACATGCTGCTGTGAAGAGGCCCCAGGTGACCAAGAATGAAATGAAAGAAAGAATGTGTGGAGGTGAGAGTTCATTTGCTGGGACCACATGCTGCTCTTTGCGCGAGTCCTTATATGCTTGCTCCAAGCCGATGTCATAGACATGGATCTCCTCATTGTTGAGCTTCTCAACTTCGTGTATGACATTTGCGAAGTAGTTGAGCTCTTCAACCTGAGTACCGCCAACGATATTCCTGACTGTCACTCCAGGTACTGCAGGTAGTCGACGAGGACGTTCTGCACGTAGGAAAGCTTGAGGAGCTGGGACGAGACGAGGAAGTAAGCATGCCCAAGAGCTTGTTATGACTTGGGCTTGGTCTGCAATGATGGACTCTCCGATGACGGCAAGCAGACTGATGACATCAAGATGCCACCCTCCATGCTGCTCGCCACACTCTTGGAACCAGCATGCAGATTCACGGAGCATGACACGGCTGCGACGTAGCTGAGAAGATGGCCTATGTACGGCCTGGAAAGGCACAAGCATATGCGGCATCAGCTTGATTATGACTACTTCCTAAAGGCTGCCAAGCTAGAGTCCCTGCAGAACCTGGAAAATTGCGCTAGCCCGGCCGCTTCCAGGCCCGATAGCATGCTGGTAAGCAGTAAAAGCTACAAGGTGAGACATGCTCTTCTCATCGGCTGCTCAAAGATACTATCAAATATGTAACACCAAACCTGCCCCTCACCTGGTCGTTCTATGACTGATGTAGTGCAAGAACACAGTCTTATGTTGACCTTCGACCTCGACATTGTGGACGAGCCACGGCAGATGATCACGCTGATGGCCTAGAGTACCGAAATACGCACGAAATCTAGCGCAATCCAGCTTGCGCCATCGTGAGAGCTCGTGCTTAGGACCTGCCTATTGCGGTTTAGCTTATTTTCCAGCCATTTGCTGCACGCTCGGCCCTGGAACAGTTTCGTTCGTCAAAAGCGTGATTGTTAAAGCAGCTTGTTATGCAGATGCAGCTATAATCTTTTCAATCACAGTCATGCAAAGCGACAAGTTGCGAGAAAGGGTTGCACAGTAAAATGCCTGTCAGTATACTTGATTGACGACCGAGTTTAGCCGGTTTCAGAGCTGCTGGGGAAGAACCCAGCTAGCGTGCCGAGTCCTCTTTTCGGGAAGTCTTCAGACTTGGCCCCAACAACACCAGCCGTCTGCCTGCCTTCACTCGACCTTTCATTCACGACTGCACAACACTTTCTGGCTACATCGTGCTCTTTCCATTGATTTCCTGCGTCGCTCGTGTCCTGCGGTGATATCTGAATTGCGTGCCGGAACATAACACGATCCGAGAGAGGAAGAACACAGTAGCAGATCACAAGCGAATGCGTCTTCAAGCGTGAAGTGCTACATTTCCGGACGTTTCGTGCGCATCGCGCAGGGCGTTGTCAGCACCTTTGATTTTCGACCGAAACTATAATTGCGACCATCATGACCACGTTCACAGCAGACCCCAACACGTACGT
>Ga0058698_10001466_pt1 | contig 10627 bp, 7 predicted proteins | sample AgamicAsSfe_FD_67288 | JGI IMG/M metagenome (GOLD analysis project Ga0058698, IMG submission 67288) | Agave microbial communities from Guanajuato, Mexico - As.Sf.e | ecosystem: Host-associated > Plants > Phyllosphere > Phylloplane/Leaf | place: Guanajuato, Mexico | collected 2012-05-30
TGTTCCCCAGCCAGTCGGCGTCGGCCTCCGAATCTCCCGACCCTGTCCCGCACGCGTGACATCTGCCGATCTTCACATGCTGCATCTCTTTGTCTTCGCTTGCTGCTTGCTTCGACCACCATCCTTTGTCTCCTAAATGCCGTTTTCGATTGTTCATACTGTGCGAGATATTTGTTACACACTGAGCAGTGCCACTATCTCACATTTGTTCCAAGACACCGATAAGACCAGGGCTCCCAATGGATACTGCTGCAATCTCAATGAAGATTGTGCACTTTTGCAATGAATAGAATCTTGAAATCTGCTCATGAGAGACCTTCCTGTATGCCTCTGACTTCAGGCCGGTCTGGGTATTGGCCTCGTTCCTGGGCCTCAGTCTCGAACCCTCCCTCCTCTCTTCGAACCCCTTGTTGTTCCTCATACCCTCGGGACCCTTTTTTGTTGTTGCCTCTACCATTGACTTCCTTGTCCATCTTCTCCATCAACTCCTCTCCCGGCAAAAGCACTGCCCTATCAATCGCATATGGTAGCCCTCGATGTCTTCCTCGAATCATGACGCAGATGAGGATCAGTTTGCTTAGAGTGTGCCATGTTCCACTGAACGAGTAATTATCGTAAGGAACGCCCAAAGACAACCCAACTGTGCCATAAGCAGACACAGTCTCGAAAACGATAGCCCAGATGGTAAAGTAGTCCCCTCCAGCGACTATGTCGTGGCGCTCGATGATCGTTATCAGCCAGATTGCTAGTATGAGCCACCACAGGTCGTATGCGATTTGCTTGCGAATGTGTTCAGATATATAAGACTGTTCGCCTTTATTTTCTGCATCTTCATCGCTACTGCTCTCGATTCCTAGGGATCTTTCCTCGTAGATGTTGGTCTGGCGTAACGATACGATGATGGGGAAGCCAGAGATGTACATTCCTGCCAGATACAGAATCTGCAAAGCGGGTGCAGTATTGCTGATCAGGACCGCGTACAGACCGCCGACTCTGACACCTAAACCTTGGTACAGCCCAACGAGTGTCTGCTGTCCTGCACTCATGCTCTGTATGGCAGGAAGGCCAAGGTTCAGGATGCCGAAGAATGCCCATAAGAAGAAGTCGATGCCCAATTGAGCTGCCAGAAGATACCATGTGTTGATGCTGGGAAAGAGCAGAATGAAACATCTGCGTGGGTGATGCAACAAGAAAGCGCAGGTATGGTGAAGCTCCGAATCCTTAGGCACCAGTTTGAACAGGCACCAGATCACAAATCGAAGGAACACAGGGTAGAGTTGGTTGCCAACGAGAATTAGAGCACCCGTTACGATCAGAGTCAACTCATAGCCACGGACCGCTGAAGTACTATTAGTACCCGCGACCTGGAGACACAAACAGGAAAACTGACCTATCATATTTTGGTCCAATAGACTGTAACCGCAATTACAGAATGATGACATGGTTATGAAGATAGCCCACCTGATATTCGTCAGTTTGTAGAGCGCATCCAAGCATCTGGAGACCTACCATCCTGGTTCAAGACTACCCGGCTGTGAAGTTCGAAGTACGTTCGCTAGTGGCCCATAATAGCTATATGGTACCAGTATGACGACGCCGAGAAGAAACCAGAAAAGGAGGTATGCTGGCAGCAGCCAACCCAGTAAATGAAGAGCCTTGTACTCGACACCGCCTAACTCCTCGCGCTGTCGCTCATCCAAAGATAGAAACCTACCTCTGGAGTCGAGAGCAGGCTTGAAAGAAAGGTAATTGTGGGGTTCATCGTGAGGAGGACGGTGTAATTTCCGGAAAGGCGCATGAAGAAGATTTTGGACGCCTGCATTCTCCCAGGGTAGGGGAAAGCCGCCAAAGTGGGTTAGATGGTGAGGGTTTGGGTCTTTCTTCGAAGCTTTCCTATTGCGTAGCTCAGCAGTTATCTTATGGTCTTTAGGAACTCTGCTCGATGAAGCGTCGATGGGCTGGCTCCGTTGGTAAGCGTCGTGAGTTTTCGAATGTGAAGTATTGTCCCGCTCGATGTCGTTAGCAACCTGTCTTCCTGCTTTGGAGTGGTGGAGGAAGTGTCTGATCTTCTTTCTGAAAAAGTATTTCCTAACGTAAACGGTGGACATGGAGACGAACATGACATTGCCCAGAGGAATGAGATTGAAAAGCACAGCCTGCTGGAAGCCGGTTATGGCACCGAGATTCACAACATTGAGGCCACTGTTAGTCATGGCACTGGCACATAGAAAGAGGGCGTCGATATATCGCAGGTTGAATTGGTCCTGGGCATTGCCAGAGTTGCCATTGGTAGTACTCCCATAGACGATGATGGAAGAAAGAAGGATGGTGAAGATGAAGTAGTAGAGATGCAACCTATAGAAGTTGAGACGAATGTTCCGAATCCAAGAGGGTAGATGATGTGTCCAGGACTTGAGATGTGCCGTCATAGTAAAGGAAGAGAAAGGAAGATGGTCAATCAGTGTTGAGATGCATGGAGTGACTTGAAATGTGTTTGGCCTATCACTACGACTCTCGAGGTAGGTCTATAGAGATACCATCAATGAAGCGGCAGGAAACGGAAGATGGACATAGCGAGGCATGTGTAGATGGTGACGTAGGACGGGCGATCAGATACAGGGACTCAAGGGTGGCTGTGTTAGGGTGAAGGGAAAGGGGGGATGGCGCTTGTTGAAAGCCCAAAGGTAAAGATGCGAAAAGAGCAGGCTTAAGTTTTGGATGTCAAAGACAGACAAGAGAAGGTAGCTTGGTATAGAATTGGCAGGGAGGGACAAAGGGCGCACAGACCAGCGGGGTATAGCCGTTATTGACAAGAAAGTCGAGCGAGTCACTCTTTCCTGATCGCTCGAAACACTCAAAATGGCATCATCCGATGGAGCGCCAGCTACGGCCGACGCTGTAGGCGCACCTCCTGCCGTCGAGCAGATCAAGCAAGCCGCAAAGGAACAACAGATCGACCCCTACAATGTCAGCGGAGGAGTCGACGAGCATGGAAACGTTACCGCCATCGACTACGAGGCCCTTCGCGAGCGATTCAACACTCCCGCCCTGACCCAGGAGCACCTCGACCGCTTCGAGCGCGTCACCGGCAAACCTCCGCACCGTCTGATGCGCCGCAAGCTCTTCTTCAGCCACCGCGACTTTGACAGGATCCTGGACTACTATGAGAAATACGGCTTCTTCCTGCTCTATACCGGTCGTGGCCCCAGCTCCGGCTCCATGCACTTGGGCCACGCCGTCCCCTTCCTCTTCACCAAGGAGCTGCAGGACATCTTCGACGTGCCTCTAGTCGTCATGTTGACCGACGACGAGAAGTTCCTCTACACCCGCAACAAGAACAACGGCAAGATTACAAAGGGCGCTGCTCTGGGCGACTTCATCGAGTACGCAAAACAAAACTGCAAGGACATCATCGCTCTCGGCTTTGACCTGAAGAAGACCTTCATCTACACCGATTACGAGTACATGGGCGGCCACTTCTACCAGAACATTACCGAGTTCGAGGCTCTTCTCACAAACAACCAGATCAGAGGTGCCATGGGCTTCGACGGCAGCACAAACATTGGTCTCAACGCATACGCTGCCAAGCAGTGTGTTGCTGCCTTTGCCTCATCATACCCTACTCTATTCGGCGCTGGCGATTTCCGCGCTCCCAACTACGAGGAGGCTCGTCCTCGCAAGCACATTGCCGCTATCCCTACCTTGATTCCATGTGCCATCGACCAGGAGCCCTACTTCCGTCTTTTGCGCGACAACTGCGATCGCATGGAGTTCCCCGCTCCCAAGACCGCCCTCGTTCTGTCAAAGTTCTTGACCGCCCTGCAAGGTCCTGGCGGCAAGATGTCTGCTAGTGATCCCAACTCGGCCATCTTCATGTCCGATACTTCCAAGCAGATCGAGAAGAAGGTCAACCGCTTCGCTTTCTCCGGCGGCGGTGCCACAAAGGAGGACCACGAAAAGTACGGTGGTAACCCCGACGTCGATGTTGCATACACCTACCTCTCTTACTTCCTGGAGAGTGATGAGGAACTCAAAGAGATTGAGCAGAATTACCGCAAGGGCACTCTTTCGACCGGTGAGCTCAAGAAACGCTGTATCCAGGAGCTGCAAAAGTTCGTCGAGGCTTTCCAGGAGCGTCGCTCAAAGGTCACCGACGAAATCATGCGCGAGTTCATGACTCCCAGAAAGCTTGAGTTCAAGGGCAACCCTAACGCCACTGCTTCCATCGAGGACGCCACCACTGAGAAGAAGCCTGAGGAGAAGCAGGAGAACACTTCTGGCAAGCTTACAAAGGGCGAGCGCAAGGCTCTCAAGATTGCAGAGAAGAAGGCCGAGAAGTTGGCTTTGAGAGAAAAGGGTCAAGAAGGAGAGCAGCCCAAGGCAGAAGAGGCATAGACGACACAAAAAGCAAAACAAACAATTTTACGATTATCATACCCTTCAGCAAATCAGACGTCCATGCATTCTAGTCCATCATGCATGTTCACAAGCAAATCACATTCTAAGCACGAAGGAAATTGTTCGAGGTAAGAAAAAAAAAGTAGATTTCATGTTGATATACAAGTCTGTCAAGCGTAGCGAAACACAAGTCCAGCCGCAATAGCCGGAAGTAAGTAATTGAAAATCCCACCCAAATAATTTGTAGGAGCAGTTCCTAGAGAAAGGGCAAGTCAGCTAAACCGAACCTCTACGCTGAACGCGTCTCTCACGTCTAGAAAGAATAGGACCTTGAACCATACCTGGGAAATTGTTGACATCACGCTGTCTGCTGAAGAAGAACTCTGGAGTGGCCCAACGCTCGTAAGTCTGAGTCTCAACTACAGGGTCTGGCATGAAGCCAACAGCTCTGCGCACCCACTCAAACGATGGCGTCCAATTTTCGTGACTGCATGATACACAGAGGAAAGCTGGGTGTTCTTTGTCAGTGACAACGAAACGCAAGTGATCTTCACCTCCAGGCTGCAACCTCTTCCAAGTCAGAATTTTGAGCTCGTGATCAACGATTCTGCATCGAGAAGTACAACCTGGGAATTTGCATTTGGGGTTGAAGCCTTGACTGAGATAATTGAGAGCCCACTTAAGTCTGTAGAAGCGTTGATTTTTTTGTTGGTAGGCTTCAAGCATGAGATTCATGGTTTTGTCAATGTCGACGCTGAAGAAAGGACCAGAGATTGGAAGGGGACCGCCTGGTCTTGTCAGTTCGTTTGTGAGGTCGATCATGTGGGCTGGAGGAATTGGGAAGCTGTGAGGAGGGTTTCTGTTGTAGAGAGGGATAGCTGGATCAACTGGAGCATCGGTCATCTCATCGTCGGGGTCTGTATCTCCACCAACCAGTTCTGCCTGGAAGAGGGCATAAGCGTGATCGTAGTCCGGCATTGGGATATCGATATCGATATCTTGGGGGTGAGCCATTGTTGACGTGTTCTCTCTGCAGTTTCTATTATGGTTTTGCTGTGGTTTTTGAAGACAGAGAGTAGTCTTGTTAGCTTTGGGCAGGACTTGATTTCTGTGTCTTGAGCGAAGATAGAAATGTCAGTGAGAGTATTAAGTACGAGATGTATACACGATGCCTCTGATGTCTGCCTGTATGTCTAAGACAAGGGTGTTGTTCTATCAGACAATGCACGACACAAAGCAGACAAAGAGAAGACATGCGTGCTCGAAAAGATGTCAGAAGGGAAACAATGGCTCTTGTCTTTGATTTCTCTTATCGTTCATTCATCAACTTGTCTTGTTTTTTGTTGTCTTCCATTCATCATGTCGTCTGAGATCTATCTTCTTTGTGCTACAGACAAGCCCATTGTCTCGCCCAACCCAATTCGACCCAACATTTGACCCTTCGGGTGCGTATAAAACATACTCCCGCTGCTCTCAATCTATGTCTCATCCAACACAGCAACAGCAACTAAAACCAAGACAATCAACACACGAACCACAAACCAAATCCACCTGCCCACCACGAACAAAATGTGCAACCACATTTCTTCCTCTGACCTTCCTGTCCTCTCTTACGGTGCTAGATTCCTCTGCCAGGTCTGCTACACCCCTCTCCAATGGAACCCCCTCAGAAGGTACTGGTACTGCCCTGCCTGCCGTCGTCCTAGAAGCCCTGCTATGTAAAAGAGGTAAGTGGTGCTTTAAACACGAGTTGAGTACTTATAAGTCCTTTTAGGTGGCGTTTGGGATCTTTTATCTTTTGGTCTTAGTTGAGTATGTTGTTGTTTCAGTTAATCAATCAATCTACTTTTTTTCTTTTCTAATGCACTCTTTCTTGTGCTTCTTTTGTACGTTTTTTGTGTTGTGACTGTCTGCTTGAGAATGTCTTGAGTGCTTGAGATTGAACATTACTGTCATATGAGTAACTATAAACGAATGGTCTATACCGCACCTCGGGGTATCGTAGCTCGCCTCGCAGTCAATGAATGAGCCTCGCATATCCACAGACCAGAGAAAAAAAAAACACGACCACTATGCCAAAGAAACAGAACAAATAAAAGAACTCCACCACCGATTCCAACTATCCATCCCACACTTGTGACTCGAACCTGCTTTTGTTGCCCAACATCTAACCGTAGAACCAGTACTCAGCTGCATACGGCACCTTGATGACCCCAGCACTGCTACAAGTAGCCGGCGCAACACCACCCGCAGTCTCAACTCTATACACTGCCTTGAGATTCTTGCTAACACCCCTTCCATCATCTTGCAAGAACAACCAATCCACACTGGGACTGATCGAGCCAGTAGGAGCAGGCACATTAGCCACCTTTTTCGCACTCAAGAAGCCACGAGTCTCAAGATCGAAGGTCGGTACGCCGGAAGCACTGAACCAATGGTGTCCCAAGGTAGGCAGACCAAACCAGGTATGTGTGCTGTAGGCCACAGCAGCGAAGGATGGGATCAATGAAGACTTGGCGGGTGACAAGAGCAAGCTTGCATCGTAGAGGTCGGCGACTGCGCCGATGGCGACGGGGACGGCGCCTGCGGCACTGCAGCTGTAGTTTTGGGTGCCTACGCCGAGGGTGATGTATTTGAGGTTGAGCGCACCGGGTGCCGGGAGGCCATTGAGAGGGACGGTGTTTTGAGCTGCAGTTGTGCTTGGAGTTGGCAAGGCCAGTGCCATGGTGGATAGGAAGAAAGCCAAGAGCAGCCGAGCGATGTTGGAAGACATTTCGAATATGCGTAGAAGTCGATTGATAGGTGAGGGTAATCGAGAAACAGGATCACAAAGATGTGATGATATCGATGCAAGGCAAGAAAGAACAAAGACTAATCAATGCTGTGCTGCCACCACTTTTTCTCAAGAATAATCGGGATGTGCTTCTGTAGATATCCGGAGTTGATAAACTGGAACCGAAATGGGAGCACAGAGACAAGGTAGTATATATACGATATATCAATGCCCTCCAACTCTTGCCGCTTCCAAGCATGTGTTGGTACGTACGTGAGATGAGCAGAAAGAAGAAGGTTGCTGCTAAACTTACCTTTCTGGCGCGAAATACATGCATATGTCATGCAAGACAAAGACGGGAAGGATGGTGAAAAGATGCGAAGCGCCGCCATGCATCGCACCACGCGGCAAGCGTCTGTACCAGGAATACCTGGCGATACCTGTTCATCTCGTTATGGCGAAGATCCTGAATAGCTTCTCGGAGAATTTCATGGCGGTAGTCACACCGTGGATTGTCACTGTGTGGAAATGTTGGTGGCTTCTCTTGCCGAGTTTACCGTCAGGCATAAGCGCTGGTGAGATGAGAGGTATTCGTGCGGCTCGTTAGAATCTTGCAGATGGGGCTAGATGTTCGTGTGCTATCGATTAGTAGATTAAGTGCATGTGTTGGTCATTTGGCGGCGGCTAAATCAGTTCGTTCTTTCCGTTCAATTGGACAAAGGACACATTTGCTCAAGTCTTATCGAGGAGAAGGGCTTGCTCCGCCTCCGATACTCAATGTCAGGTTCCGACAGTATATGCTTACACCAGTTCAGACGATGGAGACCAAGGATCATCCCTACGAGGTGAAGTCGCGATGAAGATTGAGGTTGACGAACGACAAGCGGGGTTCCGCATCCTTCGACTAGCGGCACATGCACGCATCTGACCCTGCAATATCATGACCTTAACTCGAAATATGCAAGTAAAGAATGTCGGCTAATCACGCTTATGCGGATGAGAAGTATTCTCGACTAAGAATAGCACGAGTGAATTTCCTAAGAAAAACGGTGGATTATGTTCGCTAATTAGTGACAATTCTTTTTATATTTAGGTCATCATTGGTGTGTGAGCCGAATGTTGTCCTTATTCAATGCTCGTTATTGACGGAAAGAGCTCTAACGCGGGGTCGTTGCATGCCAAACCCGAGAAGTCAGTCTGTCCAGAAGGGTAATTGGAAGAAATCTCGGATCTTTGACTGTCATCTTCCATCTCGCGGCACGATAAGCTCTGCTTGGATAGCAATCTGGCCATGACCCAAGCGGTGTCAATTCGCATTAGACATACTCATCACTCGGTGCGACTTTAGGGCTCGGAGCGTTTGTTTGATGGCTGCGAGGACTCTTCGGCTCGATCTTGTGGCTCTCATGAGCTTGTCGACAAGCTAATGTCTTACTCATTGAGAGCGTCATGTATGCATCTCACAGCTCGTCAACACCAGCAAGCTTCCACACGTCTGGATGAGGGTCGGACGTTGCGAATATCTTAGCTGTATCCAGCTCGTCAGAGTGCAAATGTGCGCCGGCTTCTCTCAAAGCCTCGACGTGGTTGGGAAGCCCTGCGTGCGCGGCAACAAACAGAGGTGTACGCCCATTGCGGTTGCGGAGGTGAACGCTAGCGCCGAGGTTTAGCATTTCTTTCAACACATCAACATTGGGCCCGGTTGCCGCAAGGTGCTATAATTACGGTCAGTCAATGTTCAAAAAACGGTATGCTACCTGGCCATAACTTACAACAGGTGTGTTTCCTGAGTAGTCCACGTCATTCAGAAGCCAGCGGTTCTCACCCCTGACAACGTCTCTCACGCTCAGAGCATCTCCATCTTGGATAGCATAGCCCAGCGCAGTCAGGCTCGAGATCTCAGGAGTCAGAGTGCCACTCGTGGGATGTTGGAAATGGGTTCGTCCTCTCTCTGTCAATTCACCTCTGAGTGAGTTGTGCATCTGTTTAGCCACGTCATTTGGGGTTGAGTCAGGCAATGAGAGTAGGTATGAAAGCTTTGTCAAAGCGGCTTCTGTGGTCATATCCTGACCGAAGACCACACCAACACGACCAAGATAGGTCGCTGGGGCGTAAAGTGGGCTGACACTGCCGCTGAGGCACTGTGACACATTGACGATGACAATGCCACGCTTGACGGCATCGGCCAGAATCCTAGTCATAGGGGAGTCCGGTCCTCCAGGGGTATTACCAGCGCCGAAGGTTTCCAGAACCAAGCCCTTGAGTCCTTCGGTACGCAGGAACAGATCCACCATCTCAGGCTTGATACCCGGAAAGATGCGCAAACAGGCAACATGGGCAGTATCCAGGTTCGAGTGCACTCTGAAGGGGTTCACAATTCTCGGTCTGTAGATGAGATCCCAGTCAACGTTCGTTCTTAGACTGCTGATAGTAGCAAGAGGTGGCATGTTCGGGCTGGCAAATCCGTTGAAGTCGTCGGTTGACACCTTTGTGGCGCGATTTCCTCTGAAAAGCTTGAAGTTGAAGAACAAGCAAACCTCGGGGATCATGAAATGACCTGCGATAACAAGAGCGCCCAGTAGATTGTCCTGAGCATCATTCTGCAGCTGCATCATTGGCGCTTGTGATCCAGTAAGAATGACAGGTTTTCCCAGGTTCTGGAGCATGAAACTGAGGGCACTGCTGGTGTAGGCCAGTGAGTCGGTTCCGTGCAAGACAACGAAGCCATCATAAAGCTGGTAGTTGCGCTCGACGGTTCTCGCAATTTGATCCCAGCCTTCCGCGTCGATGCTGCTGCTGTCAAGCAAGTGATCGAACTCCAGGACACTGTATCGGACCTGCCGACCGTAGGTGCTGGGAGGAGTGCGCAAACTCTGCACAGCTTTGCGAGTGCCTTTTTGATCGATCACAATCTCAAGGGGCTCTGGGTATGAGCCATCATTGAATGATGGTCGAGGCGCGAGGCCGTTCTTCAGGAAGCCCTTTCCCTACAAGCAAAATTACTCGGAAATTCTAATTCATGATAGTCCGAATGACATACCGGCACAAGACCATTTTCGGAAGGTTGCATGCATATCGTACCTCCCGTAATTATGATCAGGACTCTTGTCTCGGGGGCCTCCATCTCGACTGATCGTAACTGTGAGTTTGTGTTTTAGGAGAACGAGATACAGTCGCTACGCTAAGGAAGAATAGAGGAGGAAAAGAAAATCATAAGAATACGTTAGGATCATAACCGGATCGCAAAGGGAGAGGTTGGAGAAAAAATGCCAAAACGTGGAGCAAATCTGGAGTTTGCGCGCCAAGGTGTTTTTTATTATGTAAAATAAAGGTAATTATTGGCTGCTAGCGCTCCATCGAGGCTAGACCGCGTCGTCTCTTTCTTTGTGCTCCGTTGTCGGCAAGCAGCCAGTACGACGTCTCTATCGACCTTGCTTCTCTGTCTTCGGACATTCC